>ENA-UERW01000020-UERW01000020.1-human-gut-metagenome-genome-assembly--contig:-NODE-20-length-140342-cov-9.483606_pt1 | contig 140342 bp, 125 predicted proteins | sample MGYA00242994_ERZ507995 | MGnify/ENA primary metagenome ERZ507995 (study PRJEB26167, sample SAMN06115492) | human gut metagenome | host: Homo sapiens | place: China:Chongqing | collected 2015-04-26...
TTGACAGATAGTTTAAGACAAATGATGAGTGATGGACTGGCATATCGCCACGATTACCATGAGCAGCCACCGAGAGTCGAATACGGATTAACGGAACTCGGAACAAAAATGCTTCCGATTGTTAATTCACTTGCTGACTTTGGTAACTACTATAAATCACTTATTGAACAGAATTAAGTACGTTAGTATTTGAAAAGCTCGAACAATCGGAATTTGAAAGGAGAAAACTCATGTATCCGTTAATATCTGTTTTTATTATAGTAGTTGGTGCGCTACTATTGGTTTTTGCAAATAAAATTATAAAAAATAACAAGGTTAATCGAATTGGCATTAAAGTGGTTGGCGGTATTCTAATTATAGTCGGTTTACTTCTGCTGTATTTTTTATTATCAGGAAAATTGACATTGCCATTATCTAAGTAAGTGAAATTCCAGTTTGTGGGGGCACTCACATTTTTTCCCGCCTATAGCCCCCTTTAAAAACAGATTGGCACCGCAAGGCAGTACGCCCTTTGCGGCGGCCAGAGGGCTGGCCGCCCTACACTCTACCCCCGAAACGTCCATACATAAACCAAAACCGGGCAGCTGCCGTAAAGATGGCAGCTGCCCGGTTCTATGATTGTATTGGTTTGGAATTTCTTTGGTTCTTTCTTTGTAAAGAAAGAACACCCGCCCTCCCCCTTACTTCGCTCTTGCCTCGTGCATCGCGTTGATGCGCTTGCGCCAGAGGCGCGGGGCAAAAAGGGCCAGCATCGGGTAGAGCTCCAGACGGCCCGCCAGCATGTCAAAGGCCAGCAGCAGCTTGGCCGGAGCGGAGAAATCCGCAAAGCTGCCCATCGGGCCGACCATCTCAAGGCCGGGACCGACGTTGTTCAGGCAGGTCGCGACGGATGTAAACGTCGTCACCAGATCGAACCCGTCCAGCGAGAGCAGCAGCACCGACAGCGTCAGCAGCAGCATATAAATGTTGAAATAGTTGTGCACACCGCGCAGCGTCTTTTCGTCCAGCGGCTTGCCCTCAAAGCGGACCGTCGTCACGGCATGGCTGTGCAGCATCTTGTTCAGGTCCTGCCGTGCCGCCTTGAAAAGGATGATGACGCGCGATACTTTCAAGCCGCCCGCCGTCGAGCCCGCGCATGCGCCCACAAACGTCAGGATCACGATCACGATGCGGGAGTAGGTCGGCCAGAGGTTGAAGTCCGCCGTGGCGTAGCCGGTGGTCGTGACGATGGACGACACCTGGAAGAACGCCGTGCGCAGCGCCGTGCCGACACTGTCGTACATACTCGCGATGTTCGCCGTGATCGTCAGCGTCGAGAACGCGACGATGCCTAAGTAGACGCGCATCTCCTCGGAGGCGAACGCCGCACGGAAATGACGCAGCAGCAGGAAATAATACAGGTTAAAGTTAATGCCGAACAGCAGCATGAACACGCCGATGACGATCTCAAAATACGGGCTGTTGTACGCGCCGACGCTCAGCGCCTTGTTGCTGAAGCCGCCCGTGCCCGCCGTGCCGAACGCATGAATGAGCGCGTCAAACAGCGGCATACCGCCCGCGCAGAGCAGAATCGTCTCGATGACGGTCATGACCAGATAAATGGCATACAAAATCTTTGCGCTGTCGCTCAGCTTGCTGGAAATTTTTCCGCAGGTCGGGCCGGGGACCTCGGCGCGCATCAGGTGCATGGCACGGCCATCGGTCATGGGCAGCACGGCCATGGCAAAGACCAGCACGCCCATGCCGCCGATCCAGTGGGAAAAGCTGCGCCAGAACAGCGTGCCGTGGCTCAGCGCCTCGACGTCGGTCAGAATTGTCGAGCCTGTTGTCGTAAAGCCCGAGACCGTCTCAAAAAAAGCATCGACAAAGGACGGTATCTCGCCGGAGATGACAAACGGCAGTGCGCCGAAAACCGACATCAGCACCCAGACAAGCGCCACGATGGCCAGGCCGTCGCGGGCGTAGATTTTCGTGTTTTGGGGGGTGCGCAGGCTGGTTATCAGGCCCAGCACCAGCACGATCAGCGCCGGCCACAGGAAGGAAAGCACAACGCTCCACTCGCCGTAGATGGCGGCGCAGCCCATGGGAAAGAGCATGAGGGCTGCTTCGATCAGGAAGATGCGCCCCAGCACAAACCCTACCATTTTATAGTTCATGGCCGCGCCCTCACTTTACAATGTCGCGCAGCGAGTGCAGCGTTGTGTCGGTGGTGACGATGACGACATCGTCGCCCTCCTGCAGGGCATCGTTGCCGGACGGGATGACCGTCTGGCCATTGCGGCGCACGATGCCCGCCACCAGCAGCCCCTTGCGCAGGGTCAGATCCTTCAGCGGTACGCCAATGAACGGCAAACCCGGCGCAACGTTGAATTCCAGCGCCTCCACGCGCCCGCCCACCAGACGGTGCAGCGTCTTGATGTTCTCCGACTCAAAGCTGTTCTGCATGGCGCGGACGTACATGGCAATGGACTCCGACGTGACCGACGCCGTGGAGACGACGCTGTCCACCATCCCCTTGGCAGCGGCCAGCTCGGCGAAGGACTCGCGGTTGATCTTGGCCACGACCTTGCAGGAGTTTATCTGGGAGGCGTACATCGCCAGAATGATGTTTGTTTCGTCCAGGCCGGTCAGCGCCACAAAGGCGTCCATATCGGTGATGCGCTCCTCACTCAGCAGCTCGGCATCCGCACCGTCGCCGTGGATGACCAGCACGCCGGGGAACTTCTCGCTCATCTCCTGGCAGCGGGCCGCATCACTGTCGATGACGGTCACCCGCTTCTGGATGTCCTGCAGCTCCTTGACCAGATAGTAGGTCATCCGACTTGCACCGACGATCATGACGTTGCTGGCCTTGGCCTTGAACAGGTTCAGCTTGCGGAAGAAGGATTCCAGATCCCGGGCCGAGGCCGTCAGGTAGATCTTGTCCCCGGCCCGCAGCGTAAACATACCCGTGGGGATGATCGTCTCGCTGCCGCGGGCGACGGCGCAGATCAGAATTTTGACCCGGATGTTGCGGTACAGGTCCGACAGCTGCAAGCCCACCAGCGGGTTGTCGTCGGCCAGGCGGTACTCAATCAGCTCAAACCGCTGGCGGCAGAACTGCTCACGCTTGATGGCAGACGGGAAACGCAGCACGCGGGCGATCTCACGCGCCGTGGCTTTTTCCGGGTTGACGAACATCGACAGACCAAGGTCATCGCGCATAAAGCGCAGCTGCTTCTCATACTCCGGGTTGCGGATACGTGCAATCGTGTGCTGCGTGCCCAGCTTTTTGGCGACGAGGCAGGCCAGGATGTTGATCTCATCACTGGACGTTGTGGCGATCAGCAGGTCTGCGCCGTCCTCAAACGCCTCTTTCTGCACGTCATAGCAGCCGCCGTTGCCGGCCAGACCGCGCACGTCATAGATATTGACAATGTCCTCAATCAGGTCAGGGTTTTGGTCGATGACGACAATGTCGTTATTTTCCGCCGTAAGCTGGGCGGTCAGGGCACGGCCAACCTTGCCGAGGCCGACGACCACGATTCTCATACGAATGCTCCATTTCTCTTTTTCAAAGCGGGAATACATGTAGGGGCGACCATTGGTCGCCCGCGCAGCCTTATCGCTGCCCTGCGTTCCCCCATCGTTTCCTGCATGGCAAGCGGGCAGCGGGCGAGCAATGCTCGCCCCTACTAGCGCCGCGTCCGGCTATGCAAGCAAGACTTGTACATTATTAAGCCCATTATAGCAAAGCGGGCAGAAAAAGCAATAGGACACTTTTACGGAACGTCCAGGTTTTTTTAAAAAATCCGCAATTTTGTGCTGTGCAGGGCAAATTTTGCGTTGACAAACGCGGATTTACTTGTTATAATTAGATGCTGTGTGAAATCACACGGTTATCCTTGTCTTTTCCGTTAAAAGAGAAGGCCTAATGTCCAAAAGGAGGTGCACAGAATATGGCTAAGTACGAAACCATGATGGTTACCACCGCGAACCTCGACGAAGAGGCTTCCAACGCTCTGATCAACAAGTTCAAGAACCTGATCGCAGCGAATGGTACGATCGATTCTGTTGATGATTGGGGCAAGAAGCGTCTTGCTTACCCCATCAACGATGAGACCGAGGGTGTGTACACGGTGATCAGCTTCACCAGCGAGCCCGATTTCCCGGCTGAGCTGGACCGCGTTTTCAAGATCACCGAGGGCGTTCTTCGCAGCATGACTCTTGCTGTTGAGGAGTAAGGAGTAAACCAATGCTGAATGTTGTTGCAATCATGGGCCGCCTTGCCGCGGACCCGCAGCTGCGCCAGACTACGACGGGCAAGAACGTTGCGTCGTTCCGCATCGCCTGTGATCGCGGACGCCGTGACGCCAACGGCCAGAGTCAGGCTGACTGGCTGGATGTTGTCGCCTGGGATCGCACGGCAGAGTTTGTCTGCAAGTATTTCCAGAAGGGTTCTCTGATCGCCATTGACGGCCGTCTGCAGAGCCGCAGCTATCAGGACAAGAACGGCAACAACCGCACCGCGATTGAGATCGTGGCCAACAACGTCAACTTTGCCGCTCCCAAATCCGCAAACGCCGCACCGATGGGTGATGCCGGCTACGGCGCACCCACGGCAGCCCCCGCTCCCCGTCCCGCTGCACAGGCCGCCCCTGCGCCGAGCTATTCTGCCGGCAGCAATGACGACTTTGCACTGATCGAGGATGAGGGCGACCTGCCGTTCTAAAATCGAAAGTATCATTCTAACAAGGAGGTTTCCACAATGGCTATGGATCGTTCTTCTCGTCCGATGCATCGTGGCCGCAAGAAGGTTTGCTCCTTCTGCGTTGACCGCGTCGAGCACATCGATTACAAGGATCTGCCCCGCCTGCGCAAGTACGTGAGCGAGCGCGCCAAGATCATTCCCCGCCGTGTTACCGGTACCTGCGCTTTCCATCAGCGTGAGCTGACGGTTGCCATCAAGCGTGCCCGCTACATGGCTCTGATGCCCTACGTCAGCGACTAATTTCGCCGCGTCGGCATTGCCTGAAATGCACTGAAAAAGAGCAGTCTTGCAAGAGACTGCTCTTTTTTTTGTTTTGCTTCGCCTTCCCCCTTGGGGCTGCGCCCGCAGGCGCGTGTCGGAGCGCAACCGCCGAAGGCAGCTCTTAGCGCGTAGACTGAAAGGCGGCCCCGCAGGGCCGGATGAGGGGCGGCGTTCCTGTGGTCACCCGTTAGCGGGGTATCACGGAAAACCTGCCCCCCCATCAGTCACCTTCGGTGACAGCTTCCCCCTCAGGGGAAGCCGAATTGCTTTCTGCCGCATTCCCCGTCTGCGCCACCAGCGTGTCATCCCGCTCCCCGGCGATGCTGACGATGACAGTCACATTCTCGGTGTTTATCTTCGTTCCGGCCTTGTAGTCGGTGCTCGCCACACAGCCCGCGGCCATCGTACCGTCGTTATCCACCATGACCATCTTGTACTGGATGCCCAGCGCGTCCAGCTTTTTGCTGGCATTGGCCTGGGTAAAGCCGATGATGTCCGGCATCTCCACAAGGCTCGGGCCGCTGCTGACCGTGATCTGGATGATTTGGTCGTCCATCAGCTTCTCTGTGCCTGCAGGCGGGTCTTGGCTGATGACGACGCCCTGCGCCACCGTGTCGGACGGCTGCTCCACCATCACGATGCGGAAACCGTCGTAGGCAGAGTTACCCTTGATGTCAGTAGTGTAGCGCAGGCCGACCAGGTTCGGCACGGTCTCGGCGGTGGTCTCCCCCGTCGTGCCGGCTGCTGTCGGCTGCGGCGTTGCGACAGGGGTGCTGTCAGCCTTGCTGCCGCCTATCAGGCTCCAGAGCAGCAGCACGACCAGCACAAAGATGACGACGAGCGACACGGCCATGATCTTGCGGGTGCTGATCTGGTTGTCGCCCTTCTCAAACATCGCGTTTGCGACATTCGGGTCGGTCAGGGCACTCATCAGCTCGGGCACGGTCTGCATCCGCTTGGCGGGGTCCATCCGCAGCGCGCAAGCCAGCACCTGCGAGAACCATGTAGGCACACCCGCCTCGAGGCTGTGCGCCGACTCGAGGCTGTCCCGCACCTTGCGCTGGGGCGCGGCGACTGGCGTCTGCCCTGTGACCATCCTGTAGCAGACCGCGGCCAGCGCGTAAACATCAGTGTAGCGCCCGCTGAACTCGGCGGCAGAGTACTGCTCCGGCGCGGCGTAGCCCGGGTAGAGCTGGCTCTTCAGCTCGCTGCCGCCGGTGCGCAGCGCCAGCGTGCCGTAACCGGTCAGGCGGGCCGTGCCGTCGATGGGCAGCACGATGTTGTCCGGGCAGATGCCGCGGTGGATCAGCCCCGACTTGTGCAGCAGGGCCACGCCCTCCATGATGGGCTGCAGCAGCGTGCGGGCCTCGGCGGGGGTCAGCGTGCGGCTGCGCAGGTGCAGGTAATGCGACAGGGTCATGCCCTTCTCGCTCTCCTCCACGGCGTAGACCGTGTTGTTTTCCTCCATAACGTCCAGAATCGTGGACAGGCCAGTGGCCGGGGTCAGGTTTTTCAGGTCGTCGTACAGGTCCTTGAAGTCCATCCGGCTCGTCTTGAACAGGACCTCCTTCTCCTCCTTGGGCATCAGCGCACCGTCGGCGCTGCGGCCGTTGCAGAGTGTGACCGGGAAATATTCCTTGATGAGGACGAATTTCTTTTCGTCGTTCAGCACGCCGCGGTAGGCAAGACCGTCACCGTCGGCGCTCAAATAGGTGCCCACCGTGTACCTGCCGCCCAGCTGGGTGCCCAGAGGCAGCGCGCCCTCAGGGTTGCGGTTTTCCAGCGAGCGCCCGCAGTGGGGGCACTCGCCGCGGTACCCGCCATCCAGCGGCTGCAGGCAGTGCGGGCAAAGGAGTTTTGGCATAGTAACGCTCCTTTTCAATTAAAAACATGCTTGTAGGGGCCGGACATGTCCGGCCCTGAACTTTGCGGCAGCCCAAAAATCTCGGGTCATTTCTACGCTGCGGGCCGGGCATGCCCGGCCCCTACCGTTCTGCCGTACAAAAAAAGAGAGCAAAAGTCGCCCTTCACTCTCTTTTGGCATTCTTGTGGTTTAGCGATCCAGGTCTTCCTCGTTCTCGAGGGTGTGCCAGGCGTTCTGGACATCATCATCGTCGTCCAGGGCGTCCAGCAGCTTGCCCATCTGGACGAGCTGATCGGGGTCGGTCAGCACGGTGGTGGTGGAAGGCACCTGCGCCACGTCGGCGGAGATGAACTTGTAGCCCTTCTTTTCCAGCGCGTCGCAGACGGCGGTGAAGTTCTCGGGGCTGGTGGTGACCTCGGCGGCATCCTCGCCTGCATCGAAGTCATCGGCACCGGCGTCCAGCGCATCCATCATCAGCTCATCGGGGTCCTTGTCCTCGAGATCGACGACGATGACGCCCTTCTGGGTGAACATGAAGCCGACGCAGCCCATCTGGCCCAGGTTGCCGCCGAACTTGTCAAAGTAATGGCGCATATTGGCCGCGGTGCGGTTGCGGTTGTCGGTCAGGGTCTCGACCATGACGGCGATGCCGCCGGGGCCGTAACCCTCATAGGTGATTGCCTCATACTCGGTCTTGTCGCCGCCCTCGGCGCGCTTGATAATGCGCTGGATGTTATCGTTGGGCACGCTGTTGGCCTTGGCCTTGGCAATCAGAGCCGCCAGCTTGGAGTTGGAAGCGGGGTTGCCGCCGCCCTCTTTAACGGCCACGGCGATCTCGCGGCCGATCTTAGTGAAAACCTTGGCGCGGGCGCCGTCGGTCTTTTCCTTTTTACGCTTGATGTTATTCCATTTGCTATGTCCGGACATGGAAAAATCCCCCTAATTTGTATTCACACAGGCAACGGCATTGCAGCCGATAATTACCAGTAAATTATTATAGCACAACAAATCGTTCTTTTCAAGAGGGGCCGCCCGCTTTATTGCAGATTGCGCAGGCCCTTCGGGTAATGGTTTTTGATGCGTCCGCCGCTGACCTTGCCGCCGCCGAGCGGGAACCCGTCTACGAGCACGGCGCACCAGCCGTTTTGCGCGGTGGCGGCGTCGATCTCCTCGCCCCGAAGCCAGGCGGCGGTGCGCGGGTCGGTCAGCGTCAGCTCCTCGCGGTTCGTGCACTGTGCGCCGTAGGCCATGAAAAGCGCATGGGCGGGCTGGAACCGCTTTTTCAGCACGCTGCCCGCCAGAACGCCGCCGCGCACGACGCGCAGCTTCGCGGTGTTCAGTGTCTCGCTGCCCGGCGCGGGCAGCAGCAGCCACTCCCCCGCCCCAGCCAGCGGGCGGGAAGCCAGCGCCGGGAAATAGGTTTTGGCAAAATCGAGCCACTCCGCCGGGGCTTTCGGCGCCTTGGGCGGCTTGCCCTTCGGCGGGGTGGGCGCGTCGGCGTCGGCTGCCTTTTGCAGCTTCGCCATAAAGTGGCCCTCGCCGCCGTCGGCGGGCCAGATGCGGCGGGTGTATCCGGCGCGGAAATCTGGGTAGTCAGGGGCGCGATTGGCCTCGCCCGTGCGGCCAAAGCCGCAGCCGGACAGGTCGCAGAGCGTGAACGCGGGGTGCTTTGCAAGGAAAGCCGCGATCTGTTCCTCGTCCTCCGCCGGGGCAAATGTGCAGGTCGAGTAGACGAGCACGCCGCCCGGAGCCAGCAGCGCCGCCGCGTTTTCGAGAATTTCGGCTCCCAGCTCCGCACAGTGCGCCACTAAGGCGTTATTGTGCTGGGCGGCGGCGACGGCCTCCTTGCGGAACATACCCTCACCCGAGCAGGGCGCGTCGACGAGCACCCGGTCAAACTGCCCGGGCATCGCCGCGGCCAGGCGGGCGGTGTCCTCGTTCGTGATGACGGCGTTCGTCACGCCCATTCGCTCGAGATTCTGGCGCAGAATTTCAGCGCGGGCGGCGACGAATTCATTGGCCAGCAGCAGGCCCTGCCCCTGCAGAGCCGCCGCCAGCTGGCTGGTCTTGCCTCCCGGCGCGGCGCAGAGGTCGGCCACCCGCATACCGGGCTGCACGTCCAGCAGCGCAGCGGGGGCCGAGGCACTCGGCTCCTGTGCATAGAGCACGCCCGCGTGGTGCCAGGCGTGCCGCCCCGGGCGGAAGTCCGCCGCCGTTGTAAAGGCCGTGGGGCAGAATGGGGACGGCTTTGCGTCAAAGTCCGCATGCTGCGCGAACCATTCCGGCGTGCAGCGCAGCGCGTTGACCGTTACGCCGCGGGCAGGCTGCGGCGTGGCGTAGGCGTACAGCTCGTCAAAGCGCGCCCCCAGCAGTGCCCGCTCCCGCGCGGTAAAATCCTGTGGAAATTCCATAGCAGCCCCCTCTGCATAAAAAAGCCATGGGCGGGCAAACTACCTTTGCAGTCCGAAAACGACTGTAGATCGTTTTTACTTGCGAAAGGAGCTTACCACCTATGGCTAAGAATCAGACTAACAATTCGACGAACCGCACGACCAATCGCACGACGGACACGACCCAGAAAACCACGAACCGTACCCAGCAGAAAACCACCAACCGCACCACCAACACCACCGACAGCAAGAACTACAAGTGAGGCGGGTTTCCTAAGGCTTTCCCCTTTGGGGGGAAGCTGCCGCCCGCAGGCGGCTGATGAGGGGCGGCCTTGCCACTACAACCCGTTACCGGGCAAATTGCGGAGGCTTTTCCCTCATCCGCCCTCGGGCGGGGCCTCGGCCACCTTCCCCCTCGGGGGAAGGCTTTTTACTTATTACTCCGGCTTATACCCGTCCCACATCGCGTTGAACAATTCCTCAATGCGGTCGTTCCTGCCTTGCAGGTACAGCCAGCCCAGCAGGCACTCAAAGCCGGTGGAGGCGCGGTACTCCTGCACGGTGGCGTGCTTGGCGACAGTGGCCTTGCTGGCGTTTTTGCCGCGGCGCAGCACGGAGGCCTCGGCGTCGGTCAGCATCGGCTCGATGATGTCCAGCTCCAGATTCTGCGCGTGGGCGCTGACGTAATGCGTCGCCACGGTATGCAGACGATTGGGCTGCAAGCGCGTCGTGCCCACCAGGCGGGCGCGGACGAGCAGCTCCAGCACGGCGTCGCCCACAAAGGCCAGCGCCAGCGGCGACATTTCGTGAATGTCGACTTCGGATTTTTGTGTAAACAGCATATTTTCTACTACTTAGTACAGATAATCGAATTCGTACTCGCCGATCTTGATCGTGTCCTCTTCCTCAACGCCCTGGGCGACCAGCTCGTCCAGAATGCCGGAATCACCCAGCTGCGTCTGGAAATACTGCAGGCTCTCGTAGTCCTCGACGTTCGTACCGGCGAGGATACGCTCCAGCCACGGGGCATCGACGGTGAACTCGTGGTCGCCGGTGCGCTCCACCGTGAACGGGCGGGTCGGCTGGGCGTTCTTGTCGGGGCGCTTGTACTCGGCCTCATAGACCTTGACCGGGGGCAGATCCTTCAGGCGGTTGTAGACCAGCGCGGGCAGGTTGTCCACACCCTGACGGGTCGCCGCGGAGATGGGCAGGAAGGTCAGACCCTTGGCCTCGACGTACTGCTTGAACTCCTCGACCTGCTCGGGGCTTGCAATGTCGCACTTGTTGCCCAGCACGATCTGCGGACGGTCCGCCAGCTCGGCACTGAACCCGGCCAGCTCGTGGTTGATCTGCTCAAAGTCCGCCTTGGGGTCGCGCCCCTCGCAGCCGGAGACGTCAACGACGTGCAGCAGCAGGCGGCAGCGCTCAACATGGCGCAGGAAGTCGTGGCCGAGGCCGACGCCCTCTGCAGCACCCTCGATCAGACCGGGGATGTCGGCGCAGACAAAGCTCTGCTCCGGGCCGACGCGGACGACGCCCAGCACGGGGGTCAGCGTCGTGAAGTGGTAGTTGGCGATCTTAGGACGCGCGGCAGAAATAATGCTGATGAGCGTCGATTTTCCGACGTTCGGGAAGCCGATCAGGCCCACGTCCGCAATGACCTTCAGCTCGAGCTTGAGGTGCATATCCTCACCGGGCAGACCGGGCTTGGCAAACTTGGGGATCTGGCGGGTCGGGGTCGCAAAATGGCTGTTGCCCCAGCCGCCGCGTCCGCCCCTGGCCACGACAACAGGCTCACTGCCCGTCAGATCGGCCACGACGAGGTCGGTCTCGGCCTCCTTCAGCACGGTGCCGCGGGGCACGCGGATGACCAGGTCGTCACCGTCTGCGCCGCTCATCCGCTTGGCGCGGCCATTCTCGCCGTCGGGCGCGGTGTACTTGCGCTTGTAGCGGAAGTCCATCAGGGTGGACAGGTTGTCGTCGGCCACAAAGATGATGTCGCCGCCGCGCCCGCCGTCACCGCCGTCGGGGCCACCCGCCGCCACGAATTTTTCGCGGTGGAACGTCACCGCACCGTCGCCGCCCTTGCCGGCGTGCAGCCAGATCGTGGCGGTATCAATAAAATTACTGGTTGCCATGTGGTACCTCATTTACAAAAAATCACAAAAAACGAGCGAGCCGCAAAGGCCCGCCCGTACCGGTTTTTTTACTGCTTGACCGTGCAGCGCTTGCGGTCACGGCCCATGCGCTCGAAGTGAACGCGGCCATCGACCAGAGCGAACAGGGTGTCATCGCTGCCGATGCCGACGCCCTCACCCGGATGGATGTGGGTGCCGCGCTGACGGACCAGGATGTTGCCGGCCAGAACAAACTGACCGTCGCCGCGCTTGACGCCGAGGCGCTTGGACTCGGAATCACGACCGTTCTTGGTAGAACCTACGCCTTTTTTATGTGCCATTGTGATTTACCTCCTTAGCCGTTGATCGCGGTGATTTCCACCTTGGTGTAAGGCTGACGATGACCCTTGCGGACCATGCTGCCCTTCTTGGGACGATAGGTCAGGATGTTGAGCTTCTTGCCCTTGCCAGTCTTGACGACCTTGGCAACAACGGAAGCGCCCTCAACAACGGGAGCGCCGACCTTGACAGAGCCCTCCTCGCCAACGGCGAGAACCTGATCGAAGGTGACTTCGCTGTTGTCCTCAGCGTTCAGCTTCTCGACGTAGACGACGTCGCCGACCTTAACGCTGTACTGCTTGCCACCGGTTTTGATAACTGCGTACATAGTGGATAACCTCTTTCAATAAGTCTCGCTGGTCTGTAGGGCGTTGCACCGATAAAAGCACACACTTATAGAGCCCATACCATGCGGCTCTAGTATCATACCATATAGGAGCAGGGCTTGTCAAGGGGTTTTCGGGCGTGGGAAGGTTAAAATTTCAGAATTTCTTTTGCCTTCCCCCCAAGGGGCTGCGCCCGCTGGCGCGTGTCGGAGCGCAACCGCCGTAGGCGGCTCTTAGCGCGTAGACTGAAGGTGGCCCCGCAGGGCCGGATGAGGGGCAAGTCTGCGGTTGTATCCCATCAGTGGGCTGCAATGGCAAGGTTGCCCCTCATCAGTCCACTTCGCGGACAGCTTCCCCCAAGGGGGAAGCCTTTATTAGCGGCCCTGCCGCTCTGCCGCCTCCACCGTGTTCAGCATGAGCATGGCACGGGTCATGGGGCCGACGCCGCCGGGGACGGGGGTGATGTAGGCGGCCTTTTCGGCGGCCTCGGCAAAGTTCACGTCACCATGCAGCTTGCCGTCCGCACCGCGGTTGATGCCCACATCAATGACGACGGCACCGGGCTTGACCATGTCGCCGGTCACAAAGCCCTCGCGGCCCACGGCGGCCACGAGAATATCCGCGGCGGCGCAGACTTCTTTCAGGTTCTTCGTCCTGGAGTGGCAGATCGTGACCGTGGCATTCTTCGCCAGCAGCAGCAGCGCCGCGGGCTTGCCCACGATGTTCGAGCGGCCAATGACGACGGCGTTCTTGCCCGCAATGTCGGTGCCCGTGGACTCGATCATGCGGATGCAGCCCGCCGGGGTGCAGGGCAGGTAGCACGGCTCGCCGATCTGCATACGGCCCACGTTGACGGGCGAGAAGCCGTCCACGTCCTTCTCGGGCGGGATGGCGTCGATGACAGCCTTCTCGTCGATCTGGGCGGGCAGCGGCAGCTGCACCAGAATGCCGTGCACAGCGGAGTCATCCGCCAGTTTCTTCACCTCGGCCAGCAGGGCGTCCTGCGTGGTGTCGGCGGGCAGGTTGATGCTGCGGCTCTCAATGCCGCACTGCGCACAGTCGTTGATCTTGCCGCGGACGTAGACCTGGCTGGCGGGGTTCTCGCCCACCAGAATGACCGCCAGGCAGGGGTTGATGCCCCTGCTTTTCAGCTCCCTGACCTTTTCTGCGGCCTCGGCCTTCGTGGCGGCGGCCAATGCCTTACCGTCAATGACAGTTGCTCCCATGATAGTTCCCTCTTTCAAATGTATTTTTTGTCCGCCGGGGCGGGCAAAACGGTGTCGGGTCTTACACCAGCAGCGCCTATCGCCGCGCTGCAAAGCGTTTGTTTATTCCTTCGGCGTCTCAATCTCCTCGATCTCGACCTCGCTCAAATCCAGCGCATCCAGACGCGCATTCATGGCATCGGTGGCCTTGACAAACTCGGCGTGGGGTGCGCCGGCGGGCAGGATGTCCGCCGTGAAGCGGTCCCCTGCCTCGGCCTGCTTTTTCAGGTCCTTCACAGCCAGCGGCACCATGAGCGGCTTGCCCTTGGCATTGCGCAGACCGATGACCATAAGCGCGGCGGCCACGATGACCGACCCAATCGCCACCAGCTGGCTGGCGCGCAGACCGGTATTGCCGATCAGCAGCGAGTCGGTGCGCAGCCCCTCGATCCAGGCGCGGCCCAAGCCGTACCAGATGATATAGCCCAGGAAGATTTGTCCGTTGAACCGCCGTTTTTTGTAAAACGAAGTCAGCACGGCAAAGCCAACCAGACACCAGATGCTCTCATACAAAAACGTCGGGTGCACCGGCGCGGCGGGGTCCACGGTCACGCCCGCGGGCAGCGTGACCTGCACGGATTTGAGATACGCCTCCGTGCCCTCGCTGTACATGCCCCAGGGCAGCGTCGTGTTTGTACCGAAGGCCTCCTGATTGACGAAGTTGCCCCAGCGGCCAATGCCCTGCCCGATCAGAAAGCCCAGCGACACCAAATCAAACAGCGGCAGCAGCGGCACCTTGCGCCATTTGGCGGCCAGGGCGCCAAACACAAACGCGCCGATGACCGCGCCATAGATGGCGATGCCGCCCTTGCGGATGTCGATCATCTCCCAGAGGCTTTGATACGCAAAGGGTGCCATAGCTACGTAATAAATACGGGCACAGACGATGGCCATGACCGTGCCGATGGCCACAACGTCCACCAGACGGTCCGAGTCGATGCCGTAGTCCACGGCATTGCGGAAGGCGTAGAGCATCGCCAGCAGCATGCCCGCCGCGATGATGACGCCGTACCAGTAAATGTTGAACCCGCCGATGGCCAGCGCCACACGGTTGACCGTCAGATCCAGGCCCAACCCGGGAAATTGCACATGATAGACCATTTTCAACTTAACCTCGTTATTTTTCTGTCGGGTCGATCTGCACGTAGGCGCGGTTTTCCTCCCGCAGGGCCGTCTGCAGCAGAGCGTTGGCGTCCTCCACGGTCAGCGCAGCCAGCGCGGCGATCTCGTCCGCCAGCGTGCGGCCCTTCAGGCAGGCCGCGGCGGCCTCCTCGGCGGCATCGTCCACGGCCTCCACGTCGCCCAGCAGCTCGCCGTACATCTGGTTTTTCACAAGCATAAAGACCTCGGGGTCAACGCCCTCGCGGCGCATCCGCTCGATCTCCTCCTGTAAAAGGTCCACGACCTGGCGCGGGGTGTCGCTCTCGCCGGTAAAGGCCACGGTGCAGGCGCCGCGCACGGCGATAAAGTCACCGGAGAACTCGGGGTTGACCAGCGCTTCATCGTACAGACGGCGGTAGAGCTTCGTCAGGCCGCCGACGACCAGATCGCCCAGCATGTCCAGCAGCAGCTCGCGCTTCAGGTCACCCTCGGCCAGCGGCTCCTCGCGGTAGGCCACGCCGAAGCAGGGCTTCGTGACAGGCATCGTGAAGAACGCTTCCTTGTGGGGCAGCGGGCCGGTCTGCGTCGGGATGTCCCACTCGACCTCATGCGGGGCGCGGGCGCGGTACAAGCCGTTGCGCTTGCAGGCGTCCACAGCCTGCGCCAGCGTGATCTTGCCCGCGACGCTCAGCACCATATTGGACGGCGCGTAGAACCCCCTGGTGCAGCTGTAGAGCATCTGGGGCGTCAGCTCGGCAATGCTCTCCACCGTGCCCGCGATGTCGTCGCGCAGCGGGTGGTCGGCGTAGAGACAGCGGAACAGCGCGTTCAGCAGCCGCCAGTCGGGGCTGTCATCGTACATTTTGATCTCCTGCCCGATGATGCCCTGCTCCTTGGCAATCGTGGCCTTGGTGAACCACGGCTTGCCGACCATGCCCAGCAGAATGTCAAGGTTCTCGTCAATTTTCTGGGTTGCCGAGAACAGGTAGCAGGTGCGGTCATAGCTGGTAAAGGCGTTGGCCGACGCGCCGGTCTTGGCGTAGAAGGTGAAGGAGTCGCCCTTGGGCGTCTCGCACATTTTGTGCTCCAGGAAATGCGCCGTACCGGCGGGCAGCGTGACCTGTTTGCCGTCCAGCCTGAACGCGCGGTGGACGGAGCCAAAGCCCGTGGCGTAAATCGCGTGGACGCTGCTGTAGCCCGGCATCGTGCGGCAGAGCACAGTCAGGCCGCTGGGCAGCACGACGCTTTCACAGCTGACGGCGGCAGCGGCGCGCGCCTGGGCAGCGGCGAAGCTCTCGTGATCGTTATTCAACATCCTCGCTGCCTCCCTTCCCCTGCGTGCCCGGCTCGGCGGTCACGGCGTAGCAGACCGAATAGCTGTAGCTCTGCAGCGTCTGGCGCACCTCGTCCAAACTGACGGCGCTGGTCAGCACCTTGCCGTACTCCGGCGGGTAGAGCGGCTCGCCGCGTGTGATCTGGCCGTAGTACCAGTTTTCCAGCGCAGCCAGGCTGTCGCCGAGGGCGTCCATGCTGGACAAAAGACCGCGGCGGCAGTCGTCCACTTCTTCCTGGGTGATGGGGCCGTTTTTCAGGCCCTCCAGCTCGGCAATGATGGCGGCCTCGGCCTGCTGCTCCTTGCCCGGCTCGACGCCGGAGTCGATCATCATAACGCCGGTGGCGCGCTGGGCGGCAGAACCGCAGTAGTAGCAAAGGGACTGTTTCTCGCGCACGTTGCGGAACAAACGGCTGGTGGCAGAGCCGCCCAGCACGCTCATGGCGACGCGCAGGATGCTGACACTGGGCGGGTTGGGGTTGGCTTCGCCCGTGGTGAACAGCATACAAAGCTTGGCCTGGGTCAGGCCGGGGATCTCCTCTTTAAAATGGCGCAGCGGCGTGGCGGGCATGGCGACGGGCGCGGCAAACGGGCGCGGGTCACGGCGGATGCCGTCGAGCTTTTTCAGCAGCATATCGGCCACGCGGGCCTCATCGACGCCCTGCACCATCACGTCGATGTACGCGGTGGAGAGGATGCGGTCATACTCGGCCTTGAGGCTCTGCGGCGTCACATTGACAAGCTCGCCGGGGTAGCCGCCCAGCTCGATGCCCGCGGGGGTGTCGCCGTAGAATTTGCGGCGGGCCTGCCGCACGCAGTAGAGACGCTTCGAGTTGAACTCGGCCTCAAGGCGGCGGGCCTGGGTCTCGGTCTCGATGCGCACGGCCTCGGGGTCGAACGCGCCGTCCACGAGATACGGGTCAAAGATCGTGCCGAACACAATGTCGGCGTAGGCAGCGGTCAGGTTCTCCCCCGCCAGCGCGTAAGCGTCCTTGATGCCGCAGATATCGGCGGAGAGCACGCGGTCCGTGCCCGCGCTGGCCAGGTCAACGCCGAGGTCCGCACCGTACAGCTCGGCCAGGCGGCGGGACAGCGCGGTCATATCGGGGCAGGCCGCGTAGCCGCGTTCCAGCACAAGGGCCAGCACCGCGGCGTCGGTGGCAGATTCCCGCTTTGCCGGAAAGCGCAGATGCAGCGTGATGCGGCAGCGGTTGAATTTAGAAGCATCCAGCGTTGTAATGCAAACGCCGGGCGCGAGTTGTTTACGTTCCAAATCGTTATTCCTTTCAAACATCAATAGATATTAGTATTATACCGCTTTAGCGACGTAAAGTAAATAAAAAACTTGCAACAGATGGGGTAGATTGTTTATAATAAAGTCTGGAATCGCCGCTTTGTAGGGGGCGGCGTCCCCGACGCCCCGCGGGTGGGCAGACACCTGCCGGGTGGTTTGTAGGGCGGCCAGCCCTCTGGCCGCCAAACCCCCTCCCTACAAAACGAATTTTAAAGGGGCATCTGCCGTATACTTGCGGGCCGGGCATGCCCGGCCCCTACAGAGCAATTCTATGGCAATACCGCATAATTCTAAGTGCCGATACGGCGAGCGAGGTGCGGCAGCTGCTAAGCCAAAAGCGCAGATAATACTTTGTGTATTATCGAGCATTTTGGCAACGCAGATGCCGTGCCGCACACCGAGCCGCAGCGAGGCGCTTCGGAGCGCAACCGCCGCTTGCGGCGGCTCTTGGCGCGGAGATCCGCCGGAGCGGTGCTTAAGCCGTAAGGCGGGAATTGTGCGGTGTTGCCCTATATAAAGAGGTATACTATATGAACACTTTCACCCTGAAAGGCACCTTCCTCGACACCCCCGCCCCGGACACACTCCGCGTCCGCGAGGGCTATCTGCTGTGTGAAAACGGCCTGTGCGCCGGATTCAGCGAGACTGCCCCTGCCGGGGTGGAAGTTCTCGACTATACGGGTAAAATCATCACGCCGGGTCTTGTGGACCTGCATCTGCACGCGCCGCAGTACAGCTATTGCGGCACGGCAATGGATCTGGAGCTGCTGGACTGGCTGCAGCAGTACACCTACCCCGAGGAAGCCCACTACGCCGACCCGGCCTACGCCAGGCTGGGCTACTCCTATTTTGTGCGCGACCTGAAAAACAGCGCCACAACGCGCGCCTGCATCTTTGCGACGCTGCACACCGACGCAACGCTCGAACTGATGCACCAGCTGCGCGGCGCGGGGCTTTCCGCCTTTGTCGGCAAGCTGGGTATGGACCGCAACAGCCCTGACAGCTACCGTGAGCCGTCCGCCGCCGCGGGTCTGGCCGAGACGCGCCGCTGGCTGGATACCTGCCGCGCCGAAAACACCCTGCACGCGGGCCCGGTGCGCCCGATGATCACGCCGCGCTTCACCCCCAGCACGAGTGACGAGTATATGCGCGGTCTCGGCGAACTGGCAAGAGAATACAACGTACCTGCGCAGAGTCACCTGTCCGAGAATCCGGGCGAGATCGCGTGGGTCGCCGAGCTGTGCCCCGGCACAAAATTCTACGGCGAGAGCTACAGCCGGTACGGCCTGTTCGGCGGCGGCGTGCCCACCGTCATGGCGCACTGCATCTACAGCCCCGATGACGAGGCCGCGCTGATGAAGCAGAACCGCGTCATAATCGCCCACTGCCCCACCAGCAACGAGAATGTCATTGCGGGCATCGCCCCCGCGGCGCACTACCTGCACGGCGGCTGGCGCGTCGGCCTGGGCAGCGACGTGGCCGGCGGTCAGACGCTGGACCTGTTCACGGTCATGGCTACCGCCGTGCAGGTCAGCAAGCTGCGCTGGCGGTATATCGACCAGAGTGAGAAGCCGCTGACGATGGTGGAGGCGCTGTATATGGCGACTGTCGGCGGCGGAGATTTCTGGGCCGATTTTGGCGAGAAGGTCGGCCTGTTTGAGGACGGCTATGCGTTTGACGCGCTGGTGCTGGATGATGACCCGCTTAAAAATATGCGGGCGTTCAGCGCTGCGGAGCGTTTGGAGCGGTATGCGTACCTTGGCAAGGGTAAGCTGACGGCGAAGTTTGCAGCAGGTGAGAAGCTTTTGTAATAGCAGGAAGCGGGCAGAGCCCCTCCGGTCATCGCTGACGCTCGACCACCTCCCCACTGCGTGAGGAGGCTTTCTCGCGGGCGAAGCCCGCGCAAAAAGGCTCCCCTTTCAGGGGAGCTGGCCGAGCCTGCGAGGTCTGAGGGGCTCTGCCCGCTTGTCTTTACAAGAATCCTTACCATATAAATACACAACGTCCCCCGTGCACCATCGTGTGCACGGGGGACGACCCATTTCCCTCTATATAAGAACTTACAATCAGTTGATGAATGCGTCGTGGATGGCGGCAACTGCCTTGTCGGCGTCGGCCTCGTCGATGATGACGCTGATCTTGATCTCACTGGTGGAGATCATCTTGATGTTGATGTTCTGGTTGAACAGGGCCTCGAACATCGTGGAGGCCACGCCGGAGTGGCTCTGCATACCCGCGCCGACGATGGAGACCTTCGCGCAGGTCTTGTCAACGGTGATGTCGCCGCCGCCGATGCGGTGCGTGGCGTTTTTCAGCGCGGCAACGGCGCTCTCGGCGTCGCCCAGGGGCACGGTGAAGCTCATGTCCTTCTTGCCGTCGCGGCCCGTGGTCTGCAGAATGATGTCAACGTTGATGTTCTTCTGGGCCAGCAGGCTGAAAATTTTGAACGACATACCGGGCACATCCGGCACGTCCTTCACGGTCAAAACGGCGACGTCGGTGTCCTTTGCAACACCCTTGATGAGCATACCTTCCACTTTGGTCTCCTCCTTAACAACGGTGCCGGGCACCGGATTGATGCTGGAGATGACCTCCAGCTCGACATTGTACTTTTTGGCCAGCTCGACGCTGCGGTTGTTCAACACCTGCGCGCCCAGGGACGCCAGCTCGAGCATCTCGTCAAACGTGATCTCCTTGAGCTTGGTTGCCTTGGGGATCTTGCGCGGGTCTGCGGTGTAGACGCCCTCGACGTCGGTGAAGATCTGGCAGCGGTCCGCGTGCAGCGCAGCGGCCAGCGCCACGGCGGAGGTATCGCTGCCGCCGCGGCCCAGCGTCGTGATGTCGTCGGAGCGGTTCAGGCCCTGGAAGCCTGCCACGACGACCACACGGTTGCGCGCCAGCTCACTCTCGACACGCTCGGTGTCCAGGCGCTTGATGCGCGCCTTGGAGTAGGCGCGGTCTGTGTTGAAGCCCGCCTGCCAGCCCGTCAGGCTGATGGCGGAGACGCCCAGCTCCTGCAAGGCCATCGTCAGCAGGGAAATCGAAATCTCCTCGCCTGCGGCCAGCAGCATATCCATCTCGCGGTGGGACGGGTCGGAGGTGATCTCCGCCGCCTTGGCGATCAGGTCGTCGGTGGTGTCGCCCTGCGCCGAGACGACCACGACAACGTCGTTGCCGGCGTTGCGGGTGTTCATGACGATGCGCGCCACGTTGAAGATGCGGTCCCGGTCCTTGACCGAGGAGCCGCCGAATTTTTGTACGATCAAGCCCATTGGTGTACTCTCTCCCCTGTTCCTGTATCAGCTCACCACTGCGCCGACGTTGTCGGCCAGCAGACGATGCACGGTAAAATGGTGCAGCGGGCTGTCCGCAGCCAGCGCTGCCTCTGCGCGGGTGAAAAACTCGGTGTCGTCCTTGTGCACAACGGCCATGATGGTCGGCCCGGCGCCCGAGATGTAAACGGCCTGCGCACCCAGGTCCTGCGCCAGCTCAAAGACGTCGTCGCCGCCCTCGATCAGCGGCAGGCGGTACTTCTGGTGCAGCACGTCCTTGGTCGCCACACCCAGCAGCGCGTAGTTGCCCTCGCAGAAGGCCGCCGTGGCCAGCGCCGCGCGGGACAGGTTGTAGACGGCATCCTTATGGCTGACCATGGCGGGCAGCGCCGCGCGCGCCTTGCTGGTCAGCAGGCGGAAGTCCGGCACAAACGCCGCAAACGCCAGCTCGGGGTCAATGTCCTTCTTGACGCTGTAGACCTGGCCCTCGTCGATGACGCTGGTCACAAAGCCGCCCAGCATGGCGGGGGCGACGTTGTCGGGATGGCCCTCGATGGCCGTCGCCAGCGTCAGCATCTGGCGCTCGGTCAGCTTGTCGCCCAGCAGGGCGTTCGCGCCCATGATGCCCGCCACGATGCAGGCCGAGCTGGACCCGAGGCCGCGCGCCATCGGGATGTCGTTGCGCTGGGTGATGCGCAGACCCTTCAGCGGGATGCCCAGCTGGTCATAGACGACCCGGGCCGAGCGGTAGACCAGGTTGTTGCTGCCCGCCGGGACGTGGGTCCCATCGACGGACGAAATCTGAATGCGGTCCGATTCCTCAAACGTAAAGACGTTGTGCATCGAAACGGCCAGACCCAGCGAGTCAAACCCGGCGCCGACGTTGGCGCTGGTGGCCGGGACGGTTACAGTTACCATATACCCTGCCCCCCTCTCAGTCTTCCAGCTTCTTCATGGCCAGCGCGACCTTGCCGCCCAGCACTTCGATTTTCTCCGTGACAGCGGCAATATCCGCAAACGTGGCGGCATCGACCAGATAGGCGGCCTCGCCGTTGTCCTCAAAGACCACATGGCCCGCACCGGCCACGCTGGGCAGCAGCGCCCCCGCCACACCGGTCACGCGCAGGTACCACGGGTAGGTGTTCCTGTCCTCGAGCAGGCCCTCCGGCTTCTCGGCGGGCTTCCAGAACAGCGAGTCGTGTACCTTGACGCCCTCTTTCAAAGCGTCAATGACGTCGGCCACAACGGCGCTGGCGGTGGGCAGCTTGCCCGCGCCCTTGCCGTAGAACACGACGTCGCCGAGCATATCGCCCCTCATCAAAACGGCGTTGAACACGTCATCGACGCCCGCCAGCTGGTTCGAGTTGGAGACGAGCATCGGCTCGACGCCCGCGGCCATCTGACCGTCCCCGCCCTCGTTGTACCAGGCGATCAGTTTGATGGCGCTGTCGAGCTTTTCGGCGGCCTTGATGTCAGCAACGGTGATGTCACGGATGCCGCGGGTCGGGATGTTGTCCGGGTAGACGTGATGCCCGCAGGCGAGGCTGGCCAGAATGGCGATCTTGCGGCAGGCATCGCGGCCATCCACATCGTCGCCGGGGTCCTTCGTCTCGGCGTAGCCGAGCTGCTGGGCAATTTTCAGGGCCTCGTCAAAGCCCATGTTCTCGCGCTTCATCTTCGTCAGCATGAAGTTCGTCGTGCCGTTGACGATGCCGCGGATGCTGCTGATATGGTTGGCGGCCAGGCACTGGTGCATCGGGGTGATGATCGGCGTGCCGCCGCCGACGCTGGCCTCAAACAGGAAGGCCGCGCTGTGCTCTTTGGCAAGGGCCAGCAGCTCTGCGCCGTAGGTCGCGACCATTTCCTTGTTGGAGGTGCAGACGCTACGCCCGCTCTCGAGGCACTGGCGCACATACGGGTAGGCAAATTTTGTGCCGCCAATGGTCTCGACGACGACCTTGATTTCGGGGTCATTCAGGATCGTGTCGATGGATTTCGTAAAAAGCGCGGCATCCGGAGAACCGGAAAAGTCCCGCACATCCAGGATATATTTGACCTCAACGGGCTCACCGGCGCGGCGGGCGATGGAGGCCGCATTGCGGCGGCAGACCTCCAGCACACCGGAGCCGACCGTGCCGAAGCCCATGATTGCGATTTTAGCCATTGGAAAAATCCCCCTATTCTTACACTCGCTCGGTATATGCTCTGTAGGGGCCGGGTATGCCCGGCCCGCGGCTTTCCCGCGATAGAGCTATTCCGGCAAGGCTGCGGGCGAGGCATGCCTCGCCCCTACCCTGCGGTCACGCGCCTCTGTGGATCTCCACCACGCACGGCTGGTGGGACAGGCGGGTCAGCATCTCGTCCACCGGCATCTGCATCGTGCCGGTGCGGACTGTGACCTCGACCTGGGCTGCGCCGTTCTCCGGGCGGGACTGGGTGATGGTCACGATGGACGCGCCCGCCGCCGAAATGCCCGACAGCAGTCCCTGCAGTGCGCCGGTCTTATCCAGCAGCGTTGCCACCACGGTGATGGACTCGCGCCCGGTCTCGGCGTCAAACACCGTATCCTTATATTTATAGAAAGCACTGCGTGATATGCCTGCCTGCTTGGCCGCGGCGGAGATATTGCTCACCGCACCCGAGGCCAGCAGCTCCTTGGCCTGCAGCACTTTGACAAAGACTTCCGGCAGAACATCCGCGTCTACCAGCAGAAAACGCCTCTCGGCCATCATGTATCCCCCTTGTGTACAACTGTTCTCGATGTGTCTCATCATACCACGGGCAAGGCCCGGTTGCAAGCCTTTTGCGGCGGTTTTTGTGCAATTTGTCAAATTGCACAGCCCACAGCAGGGAAAAGTCGATATCTTTTGTGCGAGCACAACTGTATCCGATACAAAAACAATGACCCTCGACTGCTTCACAGTCGAGGGTCATTGTCTAACAAGGCTTCCCCCTTGGGGGAAGCTGTCACCGTAGGTGACTGATGAGGGGCGGCCTTGCCATTACGACCCATTCACGGGCAGTTAAGGCGAACTTGCCCCTCATCCGGCGCTGCGCACCACCTTCCCCCGCGGGGGAAGGCTCTTTACTCCGTTGCCGTAGTGTCCCCTGCGGCGGCGGCAGCGTCCGCGGCGGCCTGGGCCAGGGCGGCGTAGGGGTCGTCCTCGGAGACCGTGTAGCTGTTGTCGGGCAGGTTGTCCTCGGTGTAATAGCCCACACTGCCGCCGCTGGAGATGATCGCGCCGGTGGAGGTGTCAAAGTGTTTCTCGACGACGTTCTCGCCCTTGGCAAACTCCTTGACCGGCAGGTCGGCCTGCAGGTCCTCCATCAGTGCCTTCCAGGCGTACTGGATGGGGCTGGCGTTGCGGCCCGCCTTGCCCAGCGTGTCCATCTCGGTCGGGCGGTCACAGCCCCACCAGATGGCAGTGACATAGTACGGCGTCAGACCGGCAAAGGTGTAGTCCTTGTAGTTGCTCGTCGTACCGGTCTTGGCCACAGAGTCCATCTCGCCGTCGGGGCCCTTGCCGTAGGCAGTACCCTTGCTGCTGTGCAGGACATTCCACATCATGCGGTTCATGATGTACGCCGTGTCCGCGCTGATGGCCTGGGTCGTGTTGATATACTTGTTGTTGTCCAGGATCATGTTGCCCTGGTAATCGGTGATCTCGGTATAGTAGTGCGGTGTCGTGAATGTACCGGTGTTGAACATCGTGTACGCACCAGCCAGCTGCACCACAGTCAGGCCGCTGCTCTGGGAGCCCAGGACCAGCGGTCCGAGGTCCATATCGTTCTCGGCGCTGATATAGCTGCATTCCAGCGTGTCATGGACAAAGTTATACAGGTAGTCCACGCCGACCATATCGCCGACCCAGACAGCCACCGTGTTGTAAGACTGCTGCAATGCGTCGTAGACGAGCATCGGGTTGCCCTGACCGCCTGCACCGCCGTAGTTGGTGGGCCAGGCGCGCCAGACATCGCTGCGGGACTGGGCCGCCTCGGAGAAGGGGCTCATTTTGCCGATATACTCATCCTTCAGGACCTTCTTGTCCTCGGCCGAGTAGTACGGGGAGTCCAAAATCTGCGAAGAATAGTTGATGAGCTTATAATCCAGCGCCAGCGCATAGGCACCGATGGGCTTCATCGTAGAACCGGTCTGGTGCGGGGAGGTCGCGCGGTTGAAGCCCAAATCGTACTTCTTCTCGCCGATGCCGCCGCCGATGCCCAGAATGTTGCCGCTGTAGTCCACGATTGCCATAGCGGCCTGGGTGCGGACCTTTTCATACACGCAGAGGTAGACGGTGGTGTCGTTGGGGTAATCGGGGTCGGTGGAGGTACCCATTTTCAGCGTCGTGCCTTCCTCGTCCGCGTAGACGGGGATGGCCTCCTGCCCGTAGACCGCATAGCCGTCCTTCGTGATGGGCAGACCGGTGGCGTCGTCGTACTGGACTTCGTCCCAGCTGCTGGAATCTGCGGGATAATCGCGCAGGCAGACGGGCTCCTCATGCCACAGGGCGGGGATGAGGTCGTCCTCATTGTACATCGTCTTTTCGACGCCCTCCTGCACCTTGGGGTCAACGGTGGAGTAGATGCGCAGACCGCCGGAGAAGATCAGCTCCTTCGCCTCGTCGGCGGTGTAGTTCAGGTCCTCCTGCAGCTGGCTCAGCAGCTGGGTGTACAGGGCATCGGTGAACCAGGAGTTGCTGGACGAGCGGGTCGCGTTCTCGGTGGTGCTCGTCTTTTCGGTCAGGGTGACAGTCTCGGCCTTGGCGGCGTTGAACTCGGCCTCGGTGATATACCCCTGGGTGTACATCTCATACAGCACGTGGTTGCGGCGCTTGATGAGCTCCTCGGGGTTCGTGGCGGGGTTGTACTTCGTCGGGTTCTTCGTGATGGAGGCGAGCGTCGCGCACTCGGCCAGGGTCAGATCCTCGACATGCTTGCCGAAATACTCGATGGAGCCGGCCTCCATACCGTGGATGATGCCGGTCAGCGGGATCGTGTTCAGGTACGCCTCAAGGATGGTCTCCTTGCTGTACTTGTTGTCCAGACCCAGCGCACGGAAGATCTCGCGCACCTTACGCATGTTGTCCTGCTCGTTATCGCCGGTCAGGTTCTTGATGAGCTGCTGCTCCAGCGTGGACGCACCGCGGTTCGTGCCCCAGATGCGGTTGCCGGTGAAAGCGTTCAGCGCCGCGCCGATGGTGCCCTTGAGGTTGATGCCGGGCTCGGTGCGGAAGTTTTTGTCCTCGATGGCGATGACCGCGTTCTGCAGATTCTCCGGCATGGCGGAGAGCTCGCGCCAGATACGGTTCTCGTTGCGGGAGAGCGAGGCGTACTCGTTGCCGTTGATGTCGTAGATGATCGACGTCTGGCGGTTTTTCTGGTTGTCCAGATCGAGGGTCTCGCCGTCATCCGCCGTGACCTGCACGATATACATGGACAGCAGCACGCCGCCCACGCTGGCCGCCATAATGCACAGGCAGAGCATACAGCCGATGAAGCTGAAGATCATACCGATGATGCTGCGGCGCTTTTTGGGCTTTTTCTTGTTCTTGGGTGCGGGTGCGCCGGGCTGGCCGGTGGCGCCTGCCGTCGTCTTTACGCCATCTGTGGAGATATGGCGCTGCTGATTGGGTTCTATGGGAACCGCCTCCTTTGGTCTGTATCGAAGCGTGGTAACACGAAATTGCACAATGCTATAGAATGGATTATACCACAAAAAGGGGGCAAAAGTACAGCGTCAGACGTAAAATTCACAACTTTCGGTGTTTTTGTCTGTCATGGCGGCCATACTAACCGTGCAAGGGGGAATTATTATGCAAAACCGACAAATCGACGGGCACGGGCTGTACCTTTCGCTGCTGGCGGGGCTGACCGTACTCTGCCTTGCGGCGGCGCTGGTCTGGTTTGCCCGCCCGCAGCCGGAAACCGCCGCGCCGCGCTACCTTTTAAAGGACAGCGGCGGGCACGTAGCGCTGTACACCGCCGACGGCATCGGCCCGCTGGCGACCTACGACGACCTTTACACCCGCCTTCTGCCCGAAAGCGACGTCTTAGCCCTGCAGCAGGGCGTTTTTGTAGCCGACGAGGCGGAATTGCAGCGGCGGCTGGAGGATTATGGGCTGTGAAATCAGTGAGGAGTGAACACCGTGGGAAACGGTCTGTAGGGGCGAGCATCGCTCGCCCGGGGAAGGCAGAGGCCGCCGCAGACTTTCCGGGCGGATATGGAATCCGCCCCTACGTGCAGGGGTCGATGCTCGTCATCGACCCGGAAACGCTGCGGCATCTCCTCTCTCCTCACTTTTTCTTGCGTCTGCCCCGCTTTTATGCTATAGTATAGGTAACTACCATACTATAAAGGAGCTATACTATGAGCGAACAGGAAATTCTGAACGCGGTACAGGATATTTTCCGCGATAATTTTGACGACGACACCCTGGAGATCACCCGCAGCACCTGCGCCGATGACATCGAGGACTGGGACAGCCTGGAGCAGATCAACCTGCTGACGGCCATCGAGAAGAAGTTCAACATCAAGTTCAAGCTCGCGGATGTCCGCGGCCTGAAGGATGTCGGCGACCTGCTGGATCTGGTTGCACGGATGGTGTAAAAACCTTGCCTCCCCTGGCAGGGAAGGTGGCCAAGAAAATACGTAAGGCGGCATCCTGCCGCCTTTTTTCGAACAACGAAGGAGCCTGCCATGAACCACTACACGCTGGCGGAGATGACCCCCGGCCTGACCGAGGAATTTACCGTGACCGTCACGCCGGAGATGATGGACGCATTCCGCGCCATCACAGGGGACGTCTCCCCCATCCACATCGACGCCGACTACGCCCGGGGACGCGGCTTCCCGGGGCGGGTCGTCTACGGGATGCTGGGCGCGAGCTTTTTCTCTACGCTGGCGGGTGTCTATCTGCCAGGCGAGCACTGCCTGCTCCACGGCGTGGAGTGCAAATTCGCCAAGCCGATTTTCATCGGCGACACACTGACCGTCAAAGGCACGGTTGTCGGCGTCAGCGAGATCGGCAGCGAGGCCGAGATCAAGGCCGTTATCACGAATCAGGACGGCAAGCGCGTGACCCGCGGCATCATCAAGGCCGGGCTGGCGAAATAACAAGGAGAAAATCATGTCCTATACCTATTTAATAACCGGTGCCACCAGCGATGTGGGCCGCGCGCTGATCGAGCGGCTGCTGCAAAACGCGCCCGCCGATACGCTTGTGCTGGCCCAGGGCTGCGGCGATCTGGAAAAGCTGGCTGACCTCTGCGCCCGCTTCCCCGGTCAGGTGCGCCCGTTCGACGTGGACCTGTCGGACCGCGCCAAGGTCGATACCTTCGTGCAGGTGCTGGCGGCCTCCGCCCCCGCGCCGACGCATTTCATCCACCTGCCCGCGCTGCCCGTTGTGAACGCCAAATTCAAGGCGTTCGACCAGACCCGCTTTGACCGCGATCTGGAAATTCAGGTCCACAGCGCCGTGCGCCTCTGCCGCGCCGTGCTGCCCGCCATGGCCAAGGCCAGGTTTGGCCGTGTGCTGTTCATCCAGACGAGCTACACCATCGGCTGCCCGCCCAAGAATACCGCCGCTTACGTCATGGCCAAGAGCGCCATCGGCGGGCTGGTCAAGAGCCTGGCCGTCGAGTATGCCCGCTTCGGCGTCACGGTCAACTGCGTCGCCCCCAGCATGATGGAAACGAACTTCCTGAAGGACACGCCCGATCTCATCGTGCAGGCCGCGGCGGAGGAAAACCCCATGGGCCGCAACGCAACGCCCGCGGACGTTGTACCCGCCATGGCGTTCCTGCTCTCCGACGAGGCAGGCTTCATCACCGGCGTAACGCTGCCGGTCACGGGAGGTTCGGCCATTGTCTGATACAACATTCCGGCTGGCACGCCTCGGCGAGGATGCCGCCATCATCGACTTTATCAACGCAAACTTTGATATGCGCCTGCCGCTGCTGAACCGCCCCGAGCTGTACCACCACTACTACGCGGGCCGCGGCGGCGTGCCGCAGTTTGCCGTGGCGGAGCAGGACGGCGAGTACGTCAGCGCCGCCGGGTACATACTGGCCAACACAAAGCGCAGGCCGGACATCTGGGTCAGCGTCTGGGTCGCGGCCAAAAGCCACAACGGCGTGGGGTTGGAATTGATGAACGCCCTGCCCGGGCTTTTGAATGCCGACGTCGTCGCCTGCAATAACATCCGCCCCAACACCTGCACGTTCTACCAGTTCCTGGGCTGGAAGGCCGAGCGCCTGCCCCATTACTACCGGCTGGGCCGCCGCCGCGCCTACTATCTGGCAAAGCCGCTGCGGTATTCCCTGCCCCCTGTGCAGCGCGATCTGGGCCTTGCTAAAATCGAGAGCGCCGCGGACCTGATCCCGCTGGGTATGCCCGCCACGCCCCACACGCCGCGCAAGGATGTGTGGTACATGCGGCGGCGGTACTTCCACTATCCGCACTTCAAGTACGATGTCTGGGCCGCGCAGGAGAACGGAAAGCTGCTGGCCTACGTCGTGACCCGCACCGTCACCGCGCAGGAGACCGGCTGTGCCGCCGTTGTGCGGCTCGTGGATTTCATCGGTGAGGACAGCGTGCTGCCCCGCATCGGCGCGGCGCTGGACGCCATCCTGAACCACGCGGGTGCCGAGTACATGGACTGCTACAACGCCGGTATCCCTGCCGACGTCTGGCTGGCCGCCGGCTTCACCGAGCGCGTCGAGGGCGACGGCTGCATCATCCCGAACTACCTGACCCCGCCCGTGCACGAGAACACCGAGTATTACTACTTCACGAACAAGCCCGAGAACTTCGTCTTGTTCAAGGCCGACGGCGATCAGGACAGACCGAATCTGAAATAATCGCGAAAAAGCCCGCTGTTGCGATGAACAGCGGGCTTTTTTCTATCTCAGGGTTAGTGCTTACCGGTCGTTCGGTTCCTTTTTGCCCCAGCGGTCACGGAAGTAGTGGGCGGCCAGCTTGGGGGTGCGCTCACGGGTGAACAGCCCCTTGCGGTTGCAGCTGCCCACGCGCATCGGGCCCTGCTGGGTCGAGAAGTCCGCGAAGTTCCACGGCCACTCGCCCACGACAAAACGGCGCTCATCCAGACAGCCGTTGATCGTGCGGTAATACTCGACCTGGAACTCCTCGGTGAACATCTCGGGGGCAAAGCCATGCATACCGGCCACCGTGTCCGCGCCATACTCCGACAAAATCAGCGGCTTGTCGATGGTCTCCCAGAAATCCAGTTCCTTCTTAAAGGCGTAGGCCGCGTTATCCAGATCGCCGCTCAGGTTGTACCAGCCGTAGTAGCGGTTGATGCAGACGACGTCCATCGTGCGGGTCGTGATGTCCTTCGTGTAGTCGTTCTGGCAGCAGACCATCGTGACCGGGCGGTCCTGCGGGTCCTGGGTGTGGGCCTGCTCATACAGCGGGCGCCAGTAGTCGCGGGCGCTCTCGGGGAAGTGCTCGGTGTCCGGCTCGTTGCCCAGGCTCCACAGCACAACGCAGGGGTGGTTCTTGTCGCGCTCGATCATCGCCCGCAGCACGGCGCTGTGGTAGGTCTTGAGCGGGAAGGTCTGATACGGGTCACAGGCCGGGCCCGCGCCGATGCCGACGGCGGGCGTCTCGTCGATGACGACGATGCCCAGACGGTCACACAGGTCGTAGACCTCCTCGGCATAAGGGTAGTGGCTCATCCGCAGGGCGTTGGCGTTCAGCCACTCGTACAGCTTCAAATCGGTCACCGTCACGCAGGCATCATAGCCGCGGCCACGGAAGGCCGAGTCCTCATGCTTGCAGGGGCCCTTGAAATAGAACGGTGCGCCGTTAATAAGGAACTTGTGCCCGCTGACCTCCACGCTGCGGAAGCCGAACTTCTGGCGGTACTCGTCCTTGCCGAACTTAACCAGCGCCGTGTAGAGATACGGCGTGCCGGGGCGGGGCTGCCACAGGCGGGCATTCTCCACCTGCACGGTGCCCGCGGCACCGTCGGCGCAGGCCACAATGCGGTCCTCTGCGTCCAGAATCTCCACCTTGACGCTGCCCTCGCCCACGGTGTCCACCGTGTAGCGCAGCGTGCCGGTCATATCGGCGGCGACGGTCACATCGCGGATGTAGGCCGCCGGGGTCGTGTAGAGGTGCACCGGGCGGGTGATGCCCGCATAGTTGAAGAAGTCAAAGTTCGGCAGGTTGATGCCCTGAGCCTGCTGGCGCGCCTTGCCGGCCTCGACGGCGGGAATGCCCGCGTTGTCGGAGCCGAAGAACGCCGTGCCGCCCTCGTTGCCGACGGGCAGCGAGCTGTGGCCGATGCGGTTGTCCACCTCGACATCGAGCGTCACGGTCTCGCCGGGCTGAGCCAGCGCGGTGATGTCGGCCTCAAACGGCAGGAAGCCGCCGCGGTGGCTGGCGATCTCCTGCCCGTTCAGCCGCACCACGGCGTTGTGGGTCACAGCGTCGAAGCGCAGCACCCGGCGTGCGCCCTCGGGCACGGTGAAGGTCGTGCGGTAGTAGGCCATGCCGTAATGGCGGCGGAACTCCGGGTCGGGGCTCTGGTCATTATAGGAGGCCGGAACCGCAATGGGCTGCCACGGCTCATTGGCGTTGAAGCGGAAATCCCAAACGCCGGACAGATCCCGGACGCTGCGGGCAGAATTGGACTGCGGATACATATACATTACCTCTCCTCTAGTATGCGAATAGGTCTTACTTATACCAACTTTCCACTGTGGTGGTAAAGACGGACGTGCCGATGGGGACGTCGTACCTGACCGCTGGGATGACCGTGTTGGGATCGTACAGGTTCGTGTTGGGGTAGGCGTTCACAAGGTAACCCTCGCCGCCCCGGCCCTGCACGGTGCAGCGGCAGGTGTCGTTGTGGGCCTCGGCCCCGGTGCCGTTGGCCGCGGCGGCAAAGCCGGCGGCGAACTTGGGCACGGCAAAGCCGCAGTCATACGCCGTGCAGGCGATGGTGCTCTCCACCGTATGGTTGCGGACGTGGCCCCACTTAGTGGGCACCAGCTCCGTCGTGACCTTGATGCCCGGGAAGGGCCGCCACTCGCTCAGCAGACGGTCCCCCATCAGGACAAACCTGTCGCTGTGGCGGCGCACGAAGGTCCAGCCGTCGATGACGAAGGCCAGCATACTGTCGGGCGCGGCCTGCTCCAGCTGCACATAGCTGCGGCTGGCCGAGAAGCCGAACCGCGTGTTGTAGACGAACTTGCCGTACTTCTCGACAAACTGGCCGTGGTCGCCCTTCTCGTAGTTGGCGGGCGAGTAGGCGTTCAGCTGGCCGTCCGGCAGACGCTGCAAAAGCAGGTCTGCGCTGGGCTGGCCGGTCACACCGGCGCGGGTCAGCTCGACGGGCAGCGGGGCGGCCTCGGCGGTCCAGAACGGGTGGTCGTCGGGCAGGGCCAGCAGCAAAAAGACCTTCAGGCCCCAGTACGGGCTGCCGGGGGCGTTGTACTGCTCGGCCATGTACTGCTGCGGGTAGCCGTAGCCGATGGTCAGCACGCCGTCGCGGTCAAAGATGGGCCGTGCCAGCCACCAATTCAAATTGCGCACGATGATGCCCTTCATGACCGGCAGGGGCAGCGGCTCGAGACCAGCCCAGATGCAGGCGGAGTAGAAAGCGCTCTGGCCGATGCGGTAGGTCAGGCTGCGGCCAAAAGGCAGCGCCGCGCCGTTTTCATCGAACCAGCGCGCAAACTGCTGGCCAAACTTGGTCGCGCGGTCCCGGTAGAGCGCCGCGCGGGCGGGGTCGCTCTTAGCGGCAAACACGCTGTAGAGCACGGTGTAATACTGGATGGCCCAGGGGTTGTAGTAATCCTTCTGGGGCTTGATGTCCGCCGGGCCGTCGGAGTACCAGCCGTCGGCGACGTACCATTTATCGACCTCGGCCATGTCAGCGGCGGCGCGGGCCATATCGCAGGGCATCCCGACAGAGTCGAGCGCCAGATTGACGAGCACGCGGAACAGCAGCCAGTTGCAGCCGGGCAGGTCATGGTGGTTGATCGTGTCGAGCCACTTTGCCAGATTGGCCTTTTCGTCGTCGGTCAGCGGCTCCCAAACGCTTTCAGGCGTCTCCAGGATCGCGCAGGCCAGCGCGGCCATCTCCACAAAGAGCTGGTCATAATCGTTCGGGTCGCCCCAGTATTCGGGGTTCTCGGGGTCGGTGCCGCTGGCCAGACCCTTGCGGTAGATGCGCAGGAAGTCATCCGCCCTGCCGCCGCCCGTCCAGAACGGGGCCAGCGCCCACAGCGGGCGGGAGAAGGCTTCCATCTCGATCGTGCGGCCCGGGTAGGTCACGCCGGTGTCGCCAAGGTGCAGCCGTGCGCCGCCCTCGGAATACAGCGGCAGCAGCGGGTCCAGAAATCGGTGCATCAGCGCCGTAAAATCGGACTTTGTATGTAATTTCATCACCAGTACAGCTCCCAATCCTTTGTCAATCTCGTCAGCGCTTCCATGTAGAAGTAGTCGCCCCAGCTGACGCACTCGTCAACGCCCTCGGGCGTGCAGGTGTTGTAGGGGCTCTTTTTGCTGTAGGTGCCGTGGCGCACAAGGCCGATGCCCTGCGGGCCTTCCTTGACGGCGTAGTGCGCGGCCACGCTGCCCAGCATCTGGGCGGCCAGCTTCGTGTACTCGGCAGCTTCGTCGGTGCCGACGTACTTGGCGGCCTCCAGCAGGCCGCAGGCCACGATGGACGCGGAAGAGGAGTCGCGTGGCTCCTCGGTGCCGCTGGTGAAGGTCATATCCCAGTACGGAACCAGGTCCTCGGGCAGGCGCTCCAGATAGTAGGCCAGCACGCGGCGGAAGGCGTCCAGATACTCGGGGCGTCTGGTGTAGCGGTAGCTGATGGCCGTGCCGTAGACGCCCCACGCCTGACCGCGGGCCCAGCAGGAGTCATCCTTATAGCCCTGACAGGTCGCGCCGCGCACAGGGCCGCCGGTCACGGGGTCCATGAAGAAGGTGTGGTAGGTCGAGCCGTCCGGGCGGATGGAGTTGGCCAGACAGGTCGTGACATGCTTGTGCGCCAGATCGGCGTAGTGGGCGTCGCCGGTGGTCTCGCTGGCCCAGTAGAGCAGCGGCACGTTCAGCAGGCAGTCGATGATGTAGCGGTAGTTGTCGGCAGCGCCGAGCGCGCCCCACGCCTGAAAGAACTCGCCCTTCTCCTGAAAGCGGGTGCAGAGCTGGTCGGCAGCCAAGATAGCGGCCTTTCTCCCCTTCTCACTGCCGGTCAGCTTGTAGGCGGCGACACAGGACGGGCTGTACAGGAAGCCCATGTCGTGGTGGTCGACCTCGATCTTGTGCTCAATGCGGTAGAGGAAGCTGTCCACCAGGGTCAGCGCGGTATTTTTGAACGCCTCATCGCCGGTGCGCTCATAGCTCAGCCAGACCTCGCCAGGCCAGAAGCCGCAGGTCCACTGGTTGTTCTCGCATTGGGGATAGATGTCATGGACGCTGGAATGGTTCTGGCAGTGGTCGGTATACAGCGGCAGATTCCGGCGGACGAGCGCGATAGCGGTATCCAGCGCCTGCTCGGCCTCGGGTTTGGTCAAAATGGGGTTTTTGAAAGTTTTCATGGAGAACCTCTTTTTTAGATAATAGATAATAAAAAAGGGGGAGTTTTTGCCCGTTGGCAAAAACAAAATGGCGGTTGAGGAATTTCGTGCGGCGCCTTGTCGGCGCACTCCACCATATTTTTTATCTTTTATCTATTATCTCTTATCTTAATAAAAACCGGGGCGCAGGGCTTTCGCCTTGCGCCCCGTACAAATGGGTAACTGCTGGGTAGCTATATCAGCCCTTCAGGCCGGAGGATGCAACGCCCTGGACGAAGTACTTCTGCAGGGACAGGAATACGATCAGGACCGGGATCAGTGCGACAACGGAAGCCGCCATGATCAGGCCATACTCGGCAGAGTACTGGCTGATAAACATACGCAGGCCGATCTGGATGGTCTTGAGCTCGGTCTTGGTCAGGTAGATCAGGGGTCCGAGGAAGTCGTTCCACGTGTTGACGAAGGTAAAGATGACCAGTGTCGACACAGCGGGCAGAGAAAGCGGCAGCATGATGCGGGCATAGATGCCGTACTCGGACAGACCGTCGATACGGGCAGCCTCGCACAGCTCGGTGGGAACACCCTCATAGAACTGCTTCATCATGAAAACGCCGAAGGCGCTGAACGCCTGCAGGCAGATGATGGCCAGATGGGTGTTGTTCAGGTGCCAGGAGCGCATCATCATGAACTGGGGCACCATGTAAGCCTGCCAGGGCACCGCGATGGTCGCGATGTAGCCCAGGAACAGCACGTTCTTGCCCTTGAAGTTCAGTTTGGCGAACGCATAGGCGGCGAAGGAGGAGGTCAGGACCTGTAAGATCGTGACGATGATGGTCAGGAACGCGGTGTTCTTAACGAAGGTCAGCAGAGGGATCTTCGTCCAGATGTCCACATAGTTCTGCGGGCGCGGGTTCGAGGGGATCCACTCAATGGGGAACGTAAAGACGTCCTTGTTCAGCTTGAAGGATGCGGAGAGCATCCACAGGAACGGGATGAGCATCAGGGCGGCCACGACGATGAGCAGTGCGTAGATCAGCACGCGGCTGACAACATGCTGCGCCTTCATGGAGCCTGTCTTTTTCTTAACTGCGGTAGTAGCCATGTGTGTTTCCTCCTTCCCTTAGTCGTTGCTGGACGAGCCCTTGAACTGGATGATGGTGACAAACAGCACCAGCACAAACAGCACCATGGACACGGCACTTGCGTAGCCGTACTTCGGCGTGTTGACGAAGGCTACGTTGTAGATGTAGTAAACAAGGGTCATGGTCGCATTGCCGGGGCCGCCCTGGGTGATCATGTACATCTGGTCATACACCTTGAAGGAGGCGATGGTCAGCATGATGATAACGAAGAAGGTGGTGGGCTTCAGCTGCGGCAGGGTTACATTCCAGAAGATCTGCCACTTGCTGGCACCGTCCAGCTCGGCAGCCTCCTCCAGCTCGGGGTTGGTGCCCTGCAGACCGGCCAGGTAGATGACCATGTAATAGCCCATGTTCTTCCAGACGCTGAACAGGATGACCGTGAGCATAGCGGTGTCCTTACCGGCGGCCCACTTGGGCAGGTTCTCCACGCCAAGGGTTGCGAGGATCTGGTTGACCGGGCCCATGGAGGGGCTGAAGATCATGTTCCAGACCGCAGCAACGGCGACCAGAGAAGCAACGTAGGGGAAGAACGAAACGGTACGGAAGAAGTTGCGGAACTTGACCTTCTGGTTCAGCAGCATGGCCAGACCAAGGCTGCACACCAGCGTCAGCGGCACCGTGCCGATGGCGTAGACCAGCGTATTGACAAAAGCAGCCTTGAAAGTTTTGTCGCTCAACAGGGCAACAAAGTTGCTGATGCCGGTGAACTCAACGGGATGGACACCGTCCCAGTTGCAGAACGAAAGCCCGATAGCGAAGATCATGGGCACCAGCGTAAAGATGCAGAAGCCGATGAAGTTCGGTGCAATGAAGCTGTAGGCAACCAGACTGTCGCGGAGAGATTTGCTCATGCCGCGCTTCGGTTTTGCCTGCACAGCCTGCGTGGTTTCAGCCATGGGTCATACCTCCTCGGTGTTTTGGCAATAAGTAAGGGGCAGGCGCGCCCGCCCGCCCCTTTTGGAAGGAAAAGGAAAACTTATGAAAAAGAAGTCAGGGAATCGTTTGGGAATCAGCCGAGGAGAGCCTGGACCTGCTCGTTCATGTTGGCGATGCCCTCGTCAACCGTCTCGCTCTCGGTCATGATGGCGTCATGCTCGGTGTTCAGGATGGTCTCGATCTCGGAGGCCTTGTCAGACAGAGGCATCTCGAGGTAGATGGCGGTGGTGTTCAGAGCCTCAAGAGAAGCGTCGTCAGAGGGGAAGCCATCGGTAGAGGAGATGATCTTGTTGGTCTCGTCGCTGGCAACAGCGGGGAAGGTGCCGACGGCAGCAACGCACTTGGCGCCGTCCTCAGAAGCGCACCAGTTGACGAAGTCCAGAGCAGCCTCTTTCTTCTCGGAGTTAGCGTTGACGGCCAGGCTGGTCACAGTGCCCAGAGTAGAACCGGCAGGTGCGCCGTCCGGATGAGGATACTTGACGATGCCGAAGTTGACGGGCTGGACACCGTTGGAGGCAGCCTCCGCATTGTACTTCTGCAGGGTAGCGATGAACCAGGAGCCCATGTTGCACATGGCAGCCTGACCGTTCTCAAAGGCACCGGAGTAATGCAGGCCGGAGGTCTTTTGCTCGCCGTAGTTGGGGATAACGCCGTCAGCCTGCTCGGACAGGACCTGCTCGTAGTAAGGCTTCAGGAAGTCGTAGTTGCCGTCGATAACGGTGTGCTGGCCGTCCAGGATGCCGAACAGCGTGGTGGTAGAACGCCAGGTGTGGTAGATGTTGCCGTAGACACCGGCCTTTTCATTGACCTCGCGGATCTTGGCGTCGAAGTCCGCCATCGTCATATCGTTGGTGGGGTACTCGACACCGGCCTGATCGAAGATGTCCTTGTTGTAGTAGACGACCCAGAAGTCAGAGCGGAACGGGACAGCGTAATAGTTGCCGTCCTCGGCAGTCAGCTGCTCCAGAACGCCGTTGAACTTGCTCTCGTCAGTGGTCAGCTTGCCGCTCAGGGGCTCGAGCATGCCGAGGTTGATCAGGTTGGAGTAGCCGGGGATGTCCTTGATGGACAGAACGTCCAGCTCACCGTTGCCGCCGGCCAGCTGGGTAGCCAGCTGGGTCATGTAATCGGTGGAGCCCAGGTCGGTCATCTCGATGGTGACGTTGGGGTGGCTCTCCATATAGCCGTCAGCCAGAGCCTGCCAGTAAGCAGTGGAGTCCTTATCCCACAGGGCCCAGTTCAGGGTGACAGCCTCGTCGCCGGAGCCGGTGCTCTCGGCAGTGGCCTCGGTGGAAGAAGCGGTGCTCTCCGCGGTGGAAGCGGTGTCAGCGGTAGAGTCGCCGGAACCGCCGCAGGCGGCCAGGCTCAGGGCCATGGTACCTGCCAGGCCGAGAGCAGCAATCTTCTGCATTTTACGCATAATGTTTCTCCTCCTAATAAGAAAACATTTTTCGGGATCCAGGCTTGTCCCCTCATGGGGGCCTGTCCCTTTCGTTGCCATTATAATACATCATCTTCCCGTCGAAATGGATGGTTTTTTTGGGGTTCGGTTTGCAAATTTTACGGCAGTTCCCCAATCACGGCGGAAAAACCTGTACTTTTTTAAGAAACCTGCAATATTTATCTTTCCCTACAGTTCTCCCTGTCTGTGCATGCGTCGTTTTGTCTGTTTTGTACATTTTTGCGCTTGACACGCCTATTATAATAAGGTATCTTTTTATAAACGGCGGTGTGTTTTCTTCCCCGCTTTCCTGCATGATCTGCATTTTTATTTACATATTTACATAGAGGAGCCTTCATGGACAAGCTGAAATTCCGCCGCAGCGGCATCCAGGCACGGGTACTGGCGCTTACGATGTTTTTTACGCTGGGCGCATCCCTGGTCATCGCCGCCAGCAATATGCACCAGATGACCGCCGAGTGGGAGCGCACGACGATCCTGAACGCCGAGTATGCCCTGCAGACCGCGGCATCGGCCATCCGCCGGGATGTGGATGAGATCGACGACCTGGCCGGCTGGTGCGCCTACAACCCCGGTATGCGCACCTACCTGCTGACCGGCGACACCGCCAGCAACCAGGCGCTGTCGATGTACCCGACATTGACCGCCAAGTTCAACTCGATGCGCACGATGGCCTACATCCAGCGCTTTCTGCTCATCAACGCCTCGGGGCGGCAGATGATGTTCGGCACGGCGGCCACCAATGCCGTGACCCTGACGCCGGATATACTGCAGCGCATTCCCGGTTACGATTCGCCCAATACCGGATGGGACTGCATTCTCCGCGACCCGCTGGCCCTGAACTCCCAGGCTGCCAACACGATCCCCGTCACCCACACCCTGACCCTGCCCGGCACAGACCGCACAGCCCATGTCTGTATCTTTGTCTCCCCTTCCCTGATCCTTTCCCCGCTGCGCAGCTTCACCCTGGCCGACGGCGGACAGCTGTATTGGGAAATGGGCGAAAACCTCTACACGATCAACGGCAGCCTGCTGTCCGCGCTGAACGGCTCCATCGCCGACTTTGACGATGCCGTCCCGCTGGACAGCAACACGCTCGACCCGAACACCGAGGTCTACACACGCGGGTCCGGCAGCAGCGCACAGCTTGTTGTGCGGTATCCCATTGGCATCCATGAGCTGTACCTGATCGAGGTGCTGCCCAACGGCCCCACACAGCGGCAGATCACCTTCGTGTCGGTGCCGCTCCTCATCAGCCTGACAGCCATCCTGCTGCTGGGCTGCTCACTGGCGTTCCTGCTGCACCGGATGATCGCCCACCCGATCTCGGCGCTGCAGAGCCGCATTGAAAAAATCAGCGGCGGTGATTTCTCTGCCGACCCGGATATTGAGTGGGACAACGAGCTGGGCGACATCGGCCGCGGCATCAACAGCATGTCGGCCGGCGTCACTGCGCTGATGGAGCACCGCCTCGAGGACGAAAAGCAGAAGCAGGACCTTGAATACCGGATGCTGCAAAACCAGATCAACCCGCACTTCATTTATAATACGCTCAACAGCATCAAGTGGATGGCGACCATCCAGCATGCCCCCGGCATTGCCGAGATGGTCATGGCGCTGTCCCGTCTGCTCAAGAGCATCTCCAAGAGCAACGAGCGCCTTGTGCCGCTGTATGAGGAGTTTGCCCTGCTGAACGACTATTTCACGATCCAGCAGTACCGCTACGGCGGCACGATCACGTTGGACGTCAGCTATATCGAGGATGAGTCGCTGAACCACAGCTGCCTGATCCCGCGGTTCACTTTGCAGCCCCTCGTCGAGAACGCGATCTTCCACGGCATTGAGCCGAAGGGCAGTGCCGGGGAGGTCACACTGCGGGTCGAGCGCGATACCGCGAACGGCGATGTGCTCATCCACCTGACGGATGACGGCGTCGGCATGACGCCGGAGCAGGCCGCAAAGGCCCTGCAGGAGCCCGGCCCCGAGGAGGCCGCCGCCAAATACCGCCATGTGGGCATGTGGAATGTCCACAAGCGGCTGCAATACAGCTTTGGCGAGGCCTACGGCCTGAGCATTGAGAGTGAGCCCGACATCGGCACAACAGTAACAATCCGTCTGCCGGGCCCGGACAGCCAAAAATAAAGGGGGTTTTCTTGTGACCGGAGTCTTGCTTGTAGACGATGAGCCGCTGGTCCTGATCGGTATGCAGGGCATGCTGAACTGGGCCGCGCTGGGCTATGAGGTCGTCGGCACCGCCCGCAACGGTGCCGAGGCGCTCAGGGCCGTTCAGGAGAAGCAGCCGGACATCGTGGTTTCCGACATCCGTATGCCGGTCATGGACGGCTTTGCGCTTGCGGAAGCCTGCCATAAGGACGGCTCCGCCCTGCCGGCCTTCATCATGCTGACGAGCTATGAGGAGTTCGACTATGTCAAACGCAGCATGCGTCTGGGCGTTGTGGACTACCTTGTCAAGATCGATCTGACCGCCGACAGCCTGACCGCAGCGCTGGAGCACGCCCGCGCCACTGCCGAAAAAGAAAAAAAGCTGCGGATGCCATCCCCTGCCCCGGTCAGCCTCGACACCTTCCGGGACCGGCTGTTTCTGCAGCTGTACGGCGGGCTGTTCACGGATCGCGCCGTGTTTGACCGGCAGTGCGCCGAGCTGGGCGTTGCCTTCAAAGCGCCGCGGCATATTGTGGCGGTGGGCAGCCTGCAAACGCCCGACCTGCCCACAAGCCAGCTTGTGACGCTGAGCACCGGCGTGACCCGCATGGCCGCCGAAACGCTGCCCAAATACCGCCCCTGCCGCGTGACCGCCATGGATCTGCGGCATTTCTCGGTGCTGCTGCCGCTGGAAGCGGACGAGGACCCCGAGGCTGTACTGGCTCCGATCCTGAAAACCGCCGGGCAGATTTTGTACAACTATTTCAGCACTGCCATTTACTGGGCGGTGGGCCGCCCGGTGAACGACATTTTAAAGATCAGCGAGAGCCAGCACGACGCCTTTGCCGCGCTGCCGCTGCTGCATGAGGGCGAGCCGGTGGCCTTCTACCATGAAAGCCCCAACACCCAGCTGGATCACCGCGCGCAGGTCGTCGGCCAGGTGCAGCAGTACATCCGCGATCATCTGTCCGAGCGGCTGACGCTGAACGATGTAGCTGCCGTCTTTAATTTCAGCCCGAACTATTTAAGCCAGCTTTTTGCACAAAACAGCGAGAGCGGTTTTGTGGAGTTTGTCACTGCCACCCGCATCACCGCTGCGAAGGAACTGATGGCCTCCACCGACCTGAAGGTCTACGAGATCAGCGACAAGGTCGGCTTTGACAGCGCTTTCTATTTCAGTAAGGTGTTCAAAAAGCTCGAGGGCGTCAGCCCCCGGGAGTACATGCAGAGAATGAAGGTATCGTATGTTGACGCAAAAGATGAAGCAACCGTTTAAGACCGCACAGCCGGTCCTGTTCCCGCCGCTGGCGGACCGCGCCGCGTGGGAGAGCCTGCCCGGCGCCGCCCGCTGGGCCGCTGCCGGGCAGGCCGCGCTGGAGCACGCCCGGACCGCGCCGGAGCTGCCGCTCTCGCTGTGGCTGCAATTCACCCGCAGCGGGGACCGCGCCAAGTGGGAGCACGCCTACTTTGCCCGCCGCCGCACGCTCTGCGCGCTGGCCATGGCCGAGGCCGTGACGAACCGCGGCACCTATCTGCCCGCGCTGGCCGACCTGGCCTGGCGCATCTGTGAGGAGAGCGCCTGGCAGCTGCCCGCCCACAACAGCTATATCCGCGACACGCCGCAGCTGCCGCTGCCCGACGTGACCCGGCCCATTGTAGACCTGTTCGCCGCCGAGACCGGCGCACTGATTGCCACCGTCTGCGGCCTGCTGGGCGAGGCGCTCGACGCCTACGCCCCCGGGCTGGCCGCGCGGCTCAGGGGCGAGGTCGAGCGCCGCGTGCTGACGCCCTACCGCACCGCGCACTTCTGGTGGATGGGCAACGGCGACGAGCCGATGTGCAACTGGACACCTTGGTGTACCCAGAACGTACTGCTGGCCGCCGCCCAGTGCGCCCCTGCCGAGGATCTGCCCGCCTATGTGCAGCAGGCCGCCTACAGCATCGACTGCTTTTTGAAGGACTACGGTGACGACGGCTGCTGCAGCGAGGGCGCACAGTATTACCGCCACGCCGCGCTGACGATGTTCAACGCGCTGGACCTGCTGTGCAAAATGGCCCCCGGCGTCTTTGACGACGTCTGGGCCGAGCCGAAGATCCGGAACATGGCCGAGTACATCGTCAACATGCACATTGCCGGGCCGTATTACCTGAACTTTGCCGACTGCAGCCCGCTGGCCGGGGCCCGCGGCGTGCGGGAGTACCTGTTCGGCAAACGGGTGGGCAGCCTGCCGCTGATGACGCTGGCCGCCCGCGACTGGGCCGCCGTACTGGCCGCGGACCCCGACCCGGACCGTCTGCACCACCCCGACGACAGCGAGGGCATCAACCTGTTCTACCACATCCAGGCCGCAATGGCCGAGCGCGAGGTCACCGACTTTGCCAAAACCGCCGCCCCCGCCGCTCCGCACGATGTCTGGTATCCCAGCGTCGGCATTCTCGTCAGCCGCCGCGGTGCCTATGCACTGGGCGGCAAGGCCGGCAGCAACGCCGACAGCCACAACCACAACGATGTGGGCAGCGTGACGCTCTACAGGGACGGCAGACCGCTGCTGATCGACGTCGGCGTGGAGACCTACAGCAAAAAGACGTTCAGCCCCCAGCGGTATGAGATCTGGACGATGCAGTCCGGCTGGCACAACCTGCCCCAGTTCGACCCGGACGGTGCCAAATACGACCAGCAGCCCGGCGCCGCGTTTGCCGCCGCAGACGTCACTGTGACCGACACGCTGGACGGCCTTGCGATGGATCTTGCCCCCGCCTACGGCAGTGTGCCGGGGCTGGGCCGTTACCGCCGCAGCGTACATCTGACCGATACCGGCCTGACCTTGCGCGATGAGACCGACTACCCGGGCACCGTGGCCCTGACGCTGATGAGCGTCGAGAAGCCCGTCATAAGCGGTGCGTGTGTGCACCTGGGCACCTTGGCAGAGGTTAAAACAGACGGCGCTGCGAAAATTCTTGTTGAGTCTGTACCCATTACAGATGCCCGCCTGCGTCAGGCTTGGCCCGATACCCTGTACCGCACACGGGTATATTTCTGCGGTACGTTAAGCGTGGAGGTATGGTAATGGTGCTGGCTTTGCAGGGCGGCATGGCCGTAGGAAAAACCACCGCGGCTCGTTATGTTGCCGCGCACGATCCTGCGGTGGCCGTATTTTTTGAGGACAACTCCCCGGCCCTCTCCACTTTGCAGGGGCGCGGGTTAGACAAACACAGATTTGCCGACTACTGCGAAATTCAGCGGGCATTTATCCAACAGGAAATTGACCGCTACGACCGCGCAGCTGCCTGCTCCTGTGCGCTCATAGATTTAGGCCCGCAGGAAATCGAGTTTTACACCCTGTTTTATCCTGCCAGCATTGGGAAGGATTGGCCTGTCAGGCAAGCACTTGCGGCGGAACTTGCCGCGTTGCGCCGCTGCCGCATAGACCGCACTCTGTTTTTACAGGCATCCGTATCCGTCTTACAACAACGCAAAGAGGGCGACACCACACGCGACCGTGGATTTTTTGACCACACCGTACAACACCTGTTGCCTGCCAAGGAGCGTTGGTTTGCAGCGCAATCCCGCGTGGATTTTTTGCCAACCGACAATCTTACGCAAGCCGAAACTGCTGCCGCAGTGCTGACGTGGGTACAGCGGTACCAAAAGGAGACTTTATAAATGGAACTTTTGAAACTGAAAATGCTGGACACCGACGGCATGACGCTGCTGACGGCCCCCGCCGCCGGGCAGGTCAGCCTTGTTTACATGAACGCCTACAAGCCCGGTGACCGTGTCTCGCTGGAGATCGGCACGCCCGGCCAGTATGTGGTCATCCAGTTTGAGGACACAATGGCCCCGGCCCTCGTCTACGTCGTCAAGCGCGAGATCAACTTCCACATCCCGTTCGGTGAGCAGGCCATCACCTACAGCCCCAAGAGCTTTGCCGGTGCCTGCCACATCATCCGCGCCCGCTTTGCCACCCCGGAGGAGATCGCCGCGCGCCGCAACCTGGCCTACAACCCCTATGACGAGCACGGCGACACCGGCTTCTTCCCCCATGCCCATGCCAACGTTGAGACCCGCGGCGAGGCTGTCTTTGCGGCCCGCAACGCCATCGACGGCGTTTACGAGAACGACGCCCACGGCATCTGGCCCTACCAGAGCTGGGGCATCAACCGCGACCCCAACGCCGCACTCACGCTGGACTTTGGCCGCCCGGTCACCATCGACGAGCTGCGCCTGACCCTGCGCGCCGACTTCCCGCATGACGCCTGGTGGACCCAGGCCACCGTGGAATTTGACGACGGCAGCCGCGAGGTGCTGGAGCTGAAGAAGTCCGCCGCCCCGCAGTGCTTTGCCATCGCCCCGCGCACGGTCAAGAGCCTGAAGCTGTTTGAGCTCATCAAGGCCGAGGATCCATCCCCCTTCCCTGCCCTGACCCAGATCGAGGCCTGGGGCGTCGAAGCGTAACATCTTTTATAACCGCACCAACAGCAAAGCCCCCGTCCGGCAGCGGACGGGGGCTTTGCTCTATAAAAATATACAAAAAACAAAAAGGGCCTCCGGCTTAAACCGGAGGCCCTTTTGGTCGGAGTGACGGGATTCGAACCCACGGCCTCTTGGTCCCGAACCAAGCGCGCTACCAACTGCGCTACACCCCGTAAAGAAAAACCGCAGCAGCTGGGCTGCTGCGGTGTGGTTGGGGATGAGAGGATCGAACTCCCACGGGCGGAGTCAGAGTCCGCTGCACTACCATTATGCGAATCCCCATCGGGTTTGTGTCTTGGGCGTCTGCCCTCAACGCTCATATATTATAGCGTGCCCGACGGGATTTGTCAACGCCTTTTTTGAAAAAACTTCAATTTTTTCTCCAAAATTTTCAGTTTTTCAGAATTCATCGCTGCTGCGTCAATCGTTTTCTGTTATCCGGTGCAGGTGGATCAGCTTAACAGCCGGCGGCACTTTTATTCCTTGGGCAATACCGCATAATTCTAAGTGCCGATACGGCGAGCGAGGTGCGGCAGCTGCTAAGCCAAAAGCGCAGATAATACTTTGTGTATTATCGAGCATTTTGGCAACGCAGATGCCGTGCCGCACACCGAGCCGCAGCGAGGCGCTTCGGAGCGCAACCGCCGCTTGCGGCGGCTCTTGGCGCGGAGATCCGCCGGAGCGGCGCTTAAACCGTAAGGCGGGAATTATGCGGTGTTGCCCTTGGGCTGATACCGCATGTCCGACACGGTGTACACCGTAATGAAGGCCTGCGGGTCCTCGCGGTTCATGTAGCTCATCAGCTTCTGGTATTCGGCCTTGTCCACAATCGTGATGATCTCGCGGCGCTTCTGCATATTGTACGCGCCGTAGGATTCATACACCGTCGCGCCGCTGTGCAGGTCCTCAATGATGAACCGGCGCAGTTCTTCTTCCTTCCCAGTGATGATGCAGACGCGGCGCTTGATGTTCTGGTCAAAGATAAAGTGGTCGAGCACAAGCCCGTTAAAATAGGTACCCAGCACGCTTAAAACCACGGTCTTTTTGTCGTAGACCAGCGCGGCGGAGAGCGCCACACACATGCCGGACAGCGACATGGCCTTGCCCAGGTCCATGTGCAGGTATTTGTTCATGATCTTGGCGACGATGTCCAGCCCGCCCGACGAGGCGTTGCGGTTGAACAGGATGCTCAGCCCCACGCTGACGACGAGGATGTAGCACAGCACGTCCAGCTCCTGGCTGTCGGTCAGGGAGCCGAGGTTCGGGAAGAGCCGCTCGAACAGACCGATAAACGCCGGGAGCAGGATGCTGGTGTAGACCGTCTTGGCACCGAACTCCCGCCCGCAGGTCAGAAACCCGATGACGAGCAGCACGACATTCAAAATCATCGTGATGGCTGACAGCGGCAGCGGCACAAAGTTTGCCAGCACGATGCCCAGACCCGAGATGCTGCTGACCGAGGCATGGCTGGGCACAAGGAAGAAGTAGACCGCCGCCGCAATGATGGCCACGGCTCCGGTCAGGATGGCAAGTTCCCGCACCGCCGCGGCGGTGGGCACAGCTTTTTTGTTCATCGGCATACCCTCACGATTCCTTGATGCGCTTGCCGCGGCGCATTTTTCTAAACGTTGTCATTTTTGTTTCCTCTTTCTTAGTAGTATCGTACCACAAGACGGCACAGTGCACAATGTACTATATCGTTATTTGTTTCGTACTATTTTCCTTTTCCGTCCCAGAGCACCCGCCGCGCCTTGCAGCCGGAGCTTTTTACTCTCTTATTGTAGCACACCCCCTTTAAAAAGAAAAATAAAATTTTCACTTCAAACTGTGCCGTTTGTTCCAACACCGGCGGCGTTTTTTTCGGCGGCGGGCGGGGTTGTTATCCGGCGCACATTTTCTGCCGGAGCGGGGCGGCGGTGGTTGGAATCCGCGGCACAGTTTTCTACAGGCTGTATTGTTATCGGCGGCACAGTTTGTCGGGCAGCCTCTTTTATACAGGTTGTTATCCTGCACACAATTCCGGGGAGTCGGCATTGGAATCCCCCGCACAGTTTACGGCGGGCGGGGTTGTTATCGGCAGCACAATTTCGGTGCGGTGTGCATCGCGGGGCAAAAAAACGGTTGTTATCGGGCGCACAATTCGGACTTTTTTCTGCGGGCGGCAGGTTGTTATCCACAGCACAATTTGCGCGGTGGGTAAAATTCGGCTATTGTTATCGGCAGCACATTTCGGAATTTCGTCTGCTTTCTAAACGTGTTCGGACCGGGTTGTTATCCAGCGCACATTTCCGGCAGTGGGGTTGTTATCGGGCGCACAGTTTCCAAACTGTAGAATTTTGGCGGCTGTTGTTATCGACGGCACATTTCTGAAAAAATCAACCGTACAGCGCACAGCCGATATTGTTATTCACGGCACAATTCGTTTTTTCCGGGGCAGAGCGGTTGTTATCCGGCGCACAATTCGCAAAAATCTGTTTTTTTGCGGCGCGTCCTGCCGTGGGTTGTTAGTCTGCGCACAGTTTGCCCTGCAGGGGCCGGGGTTGTTATCGACGGCACAATACAAGGATTTTTCAGCACGGGTTGTTATTCAGCGCACATTTCCCCGCGGCAGGATTTTTCCATCCGCCCTGTTGGAATGCTGCGCACATTTCTCACTTTTCCTTTTTTCGCGCCGGGGGTTGTTATACTCGACACTTTTTAAAAATCCCACAAAATTTTCTTTGCCGCCATTTTCCTGCAAAAAAACTTTTTTACCGTTGTTACGCTCCGCACATTGTTGCGTTTTACACATTCGTGTTGGAATGCTGCGCACAGCACCGTTGTAACATAGCGCACATTTGTGTTGGGATATTCGACATAGCTATACTACTTTTCTAAATATATATAAATAGGGCTAAAAATCCCAAAACAAAAGAACACAGGATTTTTTGCAGCGCGGAGGAAATGTGCTGAATGTTACAATAATTGACACAGCGCGCACAATCTGCTATGATACGTTTAACGTGTTGTAAAGATGAGGTTTTGCAAATGACACCCCAAAGTACGTTGAAAACGACCCCAAAAGCCAACCATAACAAAAAGCAGGGGGCGAAGTCTGCCAAGGCGTCGCCTTCGGCCCCTGTTGCTACCTATAGCGGGCGCGGCAATCAGACGATTGTCCGCAAATCCAACGATCTGATCCAGAACGCAATGTACAGCCTTTCGCTGAGCCAGCAAAAGCTGATGCTGCACATTTTCGCGATGATCAAGCCGTCGGACACCGAGCTGCCCCGGTACGAGATGTCGATCTACGAGTTTTTGAAGCTCTGCGGCGTTGACCCGCACAACGGCTCGATGTACAAGCAGGTCAAGAAAAACATCGAGGACATCGCCAACGCCAAGGTCCAGTGGATCCGCCTGGCGGGCACCCAGAAAATCACGATGTTCCGCTGGCTTTCCAGCGCGACCATCGACGAGGGCACCGGCAAGATCGTGCTGACGCTCGACCAGTCGCTCAAGCCGCACCTGATCCAGCTAAAAGAGTTCTACACAACGATGAATATCACCTATACGCTCCCGATGAAGAGCCAGTATAGTCTGAAAATTTATGAGCTGTGCAAGAGCTACCAGAACCTGTACATCACCAAAAAAGAGAAGGGCGAACCGCTGGTCTGGAACATTGAGACGCTGAAAAAGCAGGTGGACTGCAATGCGGCCAACTGGGCCCACGTGCGCCGCACCGTGCTTGACAAGGCCAAGAGCGAGATCAACGGCCACACCGACATCTATTTTGACTATGAGGTCTACGAAAAAGATCGTCAGCGCGTCATTGCGATTGCCGTCACCATTGAGCCGGTGGACAAGCAGGTCGCCGATGACAAGCTGAACGAAATCACAAAATCCATGTCCAACCGGGTCCGCAGCAAGAAGGGCAAGCTGACTCTGGCCGAGACCGGCACGCTGGATGACGACCCGAACGTGCTGACGCTCGAGTATGTCTCGGTGCCCGAGACGACGATCCCCTATTCCTACGGTGCTACGCCGGAATTGCTGCGCCAGGAGCTGGAGATCAAGGCAGAGCCCGACAAGCTGATCCGCGAGCTGACGGCGGACGAGATGGACGCCGTGCGCACGATCATCGATGCTATGGTAAAAATGGCAGGCACACCGCGCGGCAATGATAAGATGATCGACGGCGGCAACGCGACGTTCTTCCAGACGATGAACAACGTCATTGACAACTGCGGCGGTCTGCGCCGCTGGTTCGAGGGTGTCGCCACCCGCTACGCCGCCAAGGTCATCCCGGTGGCACGCACCAAGAGCGCTCCCCTGCCCTACCTGTCCCGCGCAATTTTGGAGGACCTGGAAAATTATCGTATCTACGTCACCGGCGGTATGCCGGAGGAGGTGGAGGACGACTACGGCGCACCCGAGACGCCGGACATCGTCGAGACCACCGACTTTGTGGAGACCGACGCCGAGCCGGTCAACCAGCTGGTGCCGGAGGATGCCGCGACGAAGAAAGAAGTCACGGCAGCGCTGCTGCGCTACATTGACCGCGACACGCTCTCGGCCCGGCTGACCACCGGCCAGATGGAGGCATTCGAGGATATTTTGCAGATGACGGCCTATTTTTGCCGTCGCAACGTCAAAGGCAAGGACGACGGCATGATGGAGGGCAAGGCCAACATGCAGTTTTTGGACGCTTTGAACAAGGTCATTGCCCGGTATGAGAGCCTGACCCCGCTGTTTGAGGCGATGTCGGTCATGATGGACTACGACACCTACTGGAAGGACCTGATGAAGAACCCCAGGATCAAAAATCCGAAGCTCGTCTTTCAGTCAGAGGTCGAAAAGGCCCTGCTGATGCCGTCCGCCGTCATCGGCGAATACACCGCCCGCAAGGCCCAGAGCGACACCGGCCACACGCTGCACCGGGAATACAACTGGACGAAGGCCTTTGACGAAGAATAAGAAGAAAAAGCGGAATTTTTGAAAATGTGCCCTGAATAACAACAGCCCCGGGATTTTCCAAAGCAGAAAATCCCGGGGCTTTGCTGTCTGTATATTTATTCGTGCGTATAAATATTCACAACCGTTTAACAACCGGCGCGGTGCGGGCGGATACAGCGTGTGCCCTTATCGTTTGCGCCAGACGCTGTAGGGGGCGGCGTCCCCGAGGCCCCGTGGCCGTTTGCGGCAGTGACGAGTGTCACCTGGGCAAATTTTCCGCATCGCTCGATCCGCCCGCAGACGCGCCTAGCAGCCCCTCACAGCCGTCTCAATCGCGGCCTTATCCAACCCTTCCCCAATCACGATCAGCACCTCCTGACCGCTGGGAATGGGCTGTACGGTTATGGCGTCGCGGGCGGCGTTCAGTTCGACCCAGCCGCCTCCGTCGGGGATAAACCCCTTGACGCGCAGCACATGGCCGTATTTCGCGTCGTGCAGGAGCGTCTGCGCAGCCTGCCGGACCTGCGCGACACTGCGCCCGGCCTCGAGGAAATACAGCGAGGTAAACGCCTTGTGCTCGTCAAAATGCAGCTTGACGTAGCTTGTCTGCCGCCAGCCGCAGCGATCCACGCGGGCAAAATCAGCGGTTGTCAGCGCGTTCCAGTCCCGGCACAGTACATCGTCCGCGCCAAAGCGGCGGGCACAATGGCAGCCGGCCAGTGCGCGGTTCAGGTGGTCGATGACCGCTTCCGCCTCGCCGGGCGCGGCCAGCTGCGTGCGGCTCATGACGACAAGCCCGGCACTGGCGGCCTCGGAGGCCAGCAGGTAGTCGGCCTGCGGGGAAAGCTCGTTTTCCAGCTTGGCGTCCACAATGGCAATGACGCTGCCCAGCGTATACCAGCGGTCCAGCGGCTCGTCCCGCAGAATGTCGTAGAACTCGTCCACGTCAAAGATGCCGCTCGGCTCAATGACGACCCGGTCAAAGCCGCGCATTGCCATTGAGATCAGCTTGGTGCGCATACGGCGCTGGTGGGTGTCGCAGTCACAGCCGCCGCTGATCGTCTCTATGTCGCAGTGCTCCCCGATCAGGTCCTGCAGCAGCATGGCATCGACGTTCACCGCGCCGAAGTCGTTTTCCAGAATGCAGACGCTGTGCCCCTGCGCGACGAGATACTGCACGTAGCGGCGCAGGAACGTCGTCTTGCCGGAGCCGAGAAACCCAGTGATCAAATCGACCTGTACCATCTTACTCCTCCTTCGGGCAGGTCATGCCCCGCTGGCGACCAATGGCCGCCCCTACACACGCAGTACGGCAAGAATGCAATTTTTTGACGGTCTGACTTTATTCGTGAATTTCCAAAGGAAGATTGTCAGGGTCGGAAAAGAATGTCATTTTTTTGCCTGTGTAAGCATCGACTCGGATCGGCTCGGTTAGGATGCCCTTTTTATTCAATTCTCTTACGGTATCATCGACAGAGTCTACAGCAAAGGCAAGATGCCGGAGGCCGTAAGCCTCTGGATAACTGGGGCGTTTCGGGCAATTTTTAATGATAAAAAGTTCTAATTCCATCCCATCGAGTTGAAGATCGATTTTGTAATCATCGCGTTCCGGTCTGTAATTTTCTCGAATGACAGAAAAGCCTAACAGATCCACATAAAAGCGCCTTGATTTCTCATAGTTGCTCCCGATAATGGCAATGTGATGAACTTTTTTCAAATTCATGGCGTATTTACCTCTCCCCTGTCTGGTGTGCGGTACCCTGCAAATAAAAAAACGTACCCGAACCCTTTTCCGTAAAGAATTGGGTTCGAGTACGAACTGTCTGGTGGAGGATGGGGGACTCGAACCCTCGACCTCTGCGATGTGAACGCAGCGCTCTAACCAGCTGAGCTAATCATCCGTATGCGATTGACAAATGATAGTATACAGGATTTGCCCGGATTTGTCAAGCGCAAATTTTCAATTGTTTTGTTGTTGTCCTCCTCTCCCCCCTGCCCGCAAAAAGACCCCGCCTCACGGCGCGAGAGACGCGCTGTGAGGCGGGGCTTGCAGTTGAGAGGAAAAGAGATTACCTGCTCAGCTCATCGGCCAGAGCGGCGAGCTGGGCCTCGCTGGCGGCATTCAGCGCGCCGCGGACCGTGACGGTGGTGGCAGCGTAGGTCAGGTTCTTGCTGCCCTCAAGCATTTTGGTCATGACCTTGGCGGCCATCGGCGCCCAAGAGCCGTTCTCAATAAAGGCCACCGTGCGGTTCTGGTAGTTGCGCTCGGTCAGGTGATGGATGAACTCCTTCATGAAGGGGAATACATCGGCGTTGTAGGTAGGCGTGGCCAGTACCAGCTTGCTGAAGCGGAATGCCTGCGCGACGGCCTCGGCCATGTCGCAGCGGGCCAGGTCCATGGCAACCGTCTCCACGCCCTTCTCGCGCAGGGCCTCGGCCAGGCGGTTGGCAGCCTCGGCAGTGTGGCCGTAGATGCTGCTGTAGGCGACGAGCACACCCTCAGTCTCGGGGCGGTAGGCACTCCAGGTGTCGTAGGCGGCCAGCACATCGCCCAGCTGCTCCTTGTGCAGGACGGGACCGTGCAGGCTGCAGACGGTCTCGATGTCCAGCGCGGCGGCCTTTTTCAGCACGGCCTGCACCTGCACGCCGTATTTGCCGACGATGCCGATGAAGTAGCGGCGGGCCTCGGGCAGCCACGGCTCCTCCACGTCGAGTGCGCCGAACTTGCCGAACGCATCGGCGCTGAACAGGACCTTGTCTGCATCGTCATAGGTCATGATGACCTCGGGCCAGTGGACCATCGGTGCGGTGACAAAGTGCAACGTGTGGGTGCCCAGCGGCAGGGTGTCCCCCTCCTTGACGACGACGCGGCGGTCCGCGTAGTCGGTGCCGAAATAGGCCTTCATCATGTTGAACGCCTGGGCGGACGCGACGATGGTCGTGCCGGGGTACGCCTGCGCGAAAGCGGCGACGGAGCCGGAATGGTCAGGCTCCATGTGCTGCACGACCAAGTAGTCGGGCGTGCGCTCGCCCAGTGCAGCGGCGATCTTGGTGATCCACTCGTCGGTAAAATGGGCATCGACGCTGTCCATGACGGCGACCTTGTCGTCGCAGATCAGGTACGAGTTGTACGCCATGCCGTTGGGCACGTCGTACTGGCCCTCAAACAGGTCAACAAGGTGGTCGTTGACGCCGACATACAAAATATCTTTGGTGATTTCCATACGTGTAAACCTCCCGAAAAATACCAGAGTTGTTATTCTGGACACAGTATAGCATAGTTTTAGGAATTTGTCTCGGTTTTTTCAAAAATAGTTTGATAAAATTTTTAAATACAGTTGATAGGTAGGGTCCGGAGGAAATTTGGCGGGGTGGGCAAGGCGCACGGGAGGGATGAATACCTCCCGTGCGAAGCAAAAAAGCTCCCCGCCGATTCTGGGCGGGGAGCACAGGGATGTTTACCTGAAAATTATACGCGCGTTTTCAGAACCTCGTGCGCGGGCACGGGGGCGTCGATGGGACGGGGCGTGCCCTCGACCCACTGGATGGCCTTCTTGGGGCACTTGCTGACGCAGGTGCCGCAGCCGTTGCACTTGGTATAGTCGATGACAGCGACGTTGTCCTTCAGGAAGATCGCCTGATTCGGGCAGTTGCGCACGCAGAGGCCGCAGGCAATGCAGCCGACCTTGCAGGTCTTGTTGACCAGCGCGCCCTTGTCCTTGTTGGAGCACTTGACCGCAGGCTGCGGGGCGATGGGCTTCATCTGGATGACGTGGCGCGGGCAGGTCACGGTGCAGGCTGTGCAGCCGGTGCACTTTTTGCGGTCGACGACGGCCACGCCGTTGATGATGTGGATGGCGTCAAACTTGCACGCGCGGGTGCAGTCGCCCAGACCCAGGCAGCCATAGGCGCAGGCGCTGGGGCCGCCAGCAATGGAGGCCGCAGCAGCGCAGGTCTGGATGCCCTGGTAGTCAAACCGCTTGCCGCAGTTCTCGCCGCCCGCACAGATGACGGTGGCGCGCAGGCTGGGGCGGTCGTCGGTGGCATTGCCCATGATGGTGTTGATGGCGTCGGCAGTCTTGTCGCCGCCCGGGGCACACTTGAAGGTGGGGGCACCGTTCTCCACGATGGCCTTGGCGTAGTCGGCACAGCCGGCGTAGCCGCAGCCGCCGCAGTTGGCGCCGGCCAGACATTCCGTGACCTGCGCGATGCGCGGGTCCTCATACACAGCCATGAACTTGGAGGCCAGCACAAGGATCACGCCGCCGGCCAGGCCCAGCACCACCACGACAACGATAGCAAATACGATCGGGTTCATTCTCTCCATTCCCCTTTCTTAGAATATCGCGTTGATGATGTTTTCGACCAGACCGCCAAAGCCCATGAAGCTCATGGAGGTGATAGCGGCAGAAACCAGCGTGATGGGCAGGCCCTTGAAGCTCTCCGGCGGGTTGGCGGCCTCGACGCGGGAACGCACGCCGCAGAACAGCAGCATGGCGACCAGGAAGCCGACGCCCGCACCGGCGGCGCAGACAAGCGCCTCAGCGTAGGCCAGGCCGAAGCCGAACTCGGCCACAACGGCGGAGTAGTCCTGCACAGCCAGGATGGTGACGCCCAGCACGCAGCAGTTGGTCGTGATCAGCGGCAGGTAGACGCCCAGGGACTGATACAGCGCCGGGACGTACTTTTTCAGCGTGATCTCGATCAGCTGGACCAGAACAGCGATGACGAGGATGAAGATGATCGTCTGCAGGTAACCCAGATTATAGGCATCCAGCAGGAAGATCTGCAGCGGGAAGGTCACAGCCGTGGCAATGACCATGACGACGATAACGGCAGCGCCCATGCCCGCGGAGGAATCCAGCTTTTTGGAAACGCCGAGGAACGGGCAGATACCCAGAAACTGCACCAGTACGTAGTTGTTGACCAGGATCATGCTGAAGAAGATGGTGGCAAACGTTGCGATCTGAGAACTCATTGTGCGGCACCCTCCTTCTGTTCTTCCTTGGCGGCGTCGATCTTCTCGAGCATGACGTCGCCGCAGCTCTTGCGCTCAATGGGCTTGTTCAGCTTGCGCTCCAGCCAGACACAGCCGGCCATCAGGCAGCCAAAGACGAAGAAGCCGCCCGGCGCGGAGTTCATGACGGTCATGCGGTCCACGCTCTCGGGGATGATGGTGATGCCCATCCAGGTGCCGCTGCCGATGATCTCACGGATGGAGGACATGAGCAGCATAGTCAGGATGTAGCCGATGCCCATGCCCAGACCGTCCAGCGCCGAGTCCACGACGGTGTTCTTGCAGGCGAACATCTCGGCACGGCCCAGAATGATGCAGTTGACGACGATCAGCGCCAGATACACGCCCAGCGCCTTGTACAGGTCGGGCACGAACGCCTGCAGCACCATCTGCACGACGGTAACAAACGTTGCGATGATAACGATGTAGCACGGCAGATGCACCTTGGCCGGGATGACCTTGCGCAGTGCCGAGATAACGATGTTGGAGCAGACCAGAACGAACGTCATGGCCAGGCCCATGCCCACAGCGCCGGAAACGGTGGTGGTGACAGCCAGTGCGGAGCAGCAGCCCAGCACCAGGCGCAGAACGGGGTTCTCACGGATGATGCCCGCGGTAAAAACCTTCCACTTGCTCGGTTTTTCGTTCATCGTTACTGCACCCCCTTGATCTCATTGTTGTAGCAGTCGATGGCTGCGTTGATGGCGTTGAACGCGCCGTTGCTGGAATACGTTGCACCGGCAATGCTGTCCACAGGGCTGCCGGAGGCGACCTCTCCCCCGTTCCAGCCGATAAAGCCGGAGGCGAAGGAATCGCCGGAGACCTTAGAGCCGATGCCGGTGGTCTGGGTGGAGCCGTCGATGGAGATACCGGAAATGGCACCCTCGGCGTCAAAGGCAACGTAGACCGTGACGTCCTTGCCGGAGTAACCGGAGGCCGCAGCCTTGACGGCGACATCGCCGTTCGCGGTCTTGACAGCACCCTCGACGCCGGCGGTGGTCAGACCGTCGATGGCAGTCATGCTGTCGGTGGTCGTGCCCTCGGGCAGGACGGAGACATAGGCGGCCAGGGTCTCGGCTTGGGTGTTTTCCGCAATGATGGGGGCGGTGATGTCGTTCAGCACAGCCAGCAGCGCGCTGCAGACCAGGCAGATGACGACCAGCACGATGACGGGCAGCACAAGCTCCTTGAAAGTGCTCTGCTTCTCGGTGGTTTGCTTTTCAGCCATTATTCCGCACCGCCTTTCTTGGCTTTTTTGGGCTTTTTGTAGCCCAGCGGCGTCTGGTGGCCCCAGGCGTTGAACCACGGGGTCATCAGGTTGCCCAGCAGGATGGCGTAGCTCATGCCCTCATTCATCGAGCCGAAGTGGCGGATGAGGAAGGTGATGAGGCCGATAAACACGCCGTAGAACAGCTTGCCCTTGGTGGTGAACGGGCTGGTCACGTAATCCGTCGCCATAAAGACAGCACCGAACAGCAAACCGCCGGACATGCACTCGATCAGGGCGGTGTAGGCACTGCCGGTGTTGAGCGCAGTCAGCACAAAGACCGTGGCAACGATGGTCACGGGGATGGTGGCCTGGATGGTCCGGGTGGCAACCAGATAGGCGAAGCCCAGCAGGATGGCCAGCACGCAGACCTCGCCCATCATGCCGCCGCGGAAGCCCAAAAAGACGTCCAGCAGGGGCAGCGTGGTCTTGTCGGCCACGGCCAGCGGCGTGGCGGAGGCCAGCGCGTCAACGGCCATGTCGGGGTAGACGTAGGCAGTCATGCGGGAGGTGAAGCCGAGGAACAGCACGATACGGCCCACCAGCGCGGGGTTGGCGAAGTTGTAGCCAAGGCCGCCGAACAGCTGCTTCGTGATGACGATGGCGACGAACGCGCCGACAACAGCGATCCAGAGCGGCATGCCCACGGGCATGTTCAGCGCCAGAATGATGCCGGTGACAACGGCGGACAGGTCGCCCACGGTGTTGGACTTTTTCAGCAGCTTTTCATAAATGTACTCAAACGCCACACAGGCCAGGGTGGTCACAGCGACCAGCACCAGCGCCTGCACGCCGAAGATCAGACCCGCGGCCAGCACGGCGGGCAGCAGCGCAATGACAACATTGCCCATCAGCCCGCGGGTGGTGGATGCATCGCGGATATGCGGCGAGGCGGTAACGATCAGACGATCTTCCATGGGTTATTTGCCTCCTTTCCGCAGCTCGGCCATGTACCAGCCCTTGGCAAGGCCCATCGTCTGGCTGACGGGGCGCTTGGCCGGGCAGGCATAGGTGCAGCTGCCGCAGGCTACGCAGAGATCCACGCAGCGTGCCTTCAGCGCAGCGAAGTCCTTGTTGGCAAAGTCCTGCGCAATGACGACGGGCTCCAGACCCATCGGGCAGGCCTCGATGCAGCGCCCGCAGCGGATGCAGGCGGACGGCTCGGGCAGCGCGGCGGCCTTCTTGCTGAACAGCAGCAGGCCGTTGTTCTGCTTGAGCACCGGGAAGTCGGCGCTGGGTGCAGCGCCGCCCATCATCGGGCCGCCGAAGATGATCTTGCCCAGCTCGACGCCCTCCTTGACACCGCCGCAGGCGTCGATGACGTCGCGGTACAGCGTGCCGATGGGCACCTCGATGTTCTGGGGCCTGGCGATGGCGTCGCCCTCGACGGTGACGCGCTTCGTCACCAGCGGGATGCCGGTCTTGAGGAACTTGCCCAGCGTGGAGACGCTCGTCACGTTCATGATGACGCAGCCCACGTCGGCGGGCAGGCCCGGCTTGCCGGAGGGGCCGACCTGCGGCACCTCGCGCCCGGTGCAGGTCTCGACGAGCGTTTTCTCGGCGCCCTGCGGGTAGCGCATCGGCAGGCCCTTGACCTCGACGCCCTTCATCTCGCGGGTCAGCGAGGTGAGCAGGTCGATGCACTCAGGCTTGTTGCGTTCAATGCCGATGATGCAGTGCGGGATCTCGCAGTACTTCATGACAGCGGTGATGCCGGAGATGATCGTGTCGCTGCACTCCAGCATCTCGCGGCAGTCGGTGGTCAGGTAGGGCTCGCACTCGGCAGCGTTGATGAGCAGCGTGTCGATGGTGTTGGCCGCCAGCTTGACATGCGTCGGGAAGCCGGCGCCGCCGACACCCACCAGGCCGCAGGTCTGCACGGCAGCCAGCAGGCTGGCTTTGTCGGTGACGACGGGCGGCACACAGGCCGGATCAACGGTCTGCGCACCGTCGGTCTTGATGGCAACAGCCGTCGTCATCGCGCCGTTGACCATACGCAGCGGTGCAATGTCCTGCACAGTGCCGGACACACTGGAGTAGATATTGGCGGATACAAAGCCGCCGGCCTTGCCGATCACGGTACCGACCATGACGGTGTCGCCCTTTTTGACGACAGGCTCCGCGGGCGCGCCGATGTGCATCGACATGGGAATGACGACGTGCTCGGGCACCGGCATCTTGTTGGTCGGCTGCCCGGCTGTCGCCTTCGTGTGCGGTACGGCAGCACCCTTGGCAGAGCGCTTTAGGGATTTGAACAATCTGATTTCCCCCGTTTCTCTGATTTTTCTCGCCGCGGACGGGATTTCTGCTCCCCCGTCCATGGTGGATAACTATACGAATTTATTGTACCATTTTTCAAAAGCATGTCAAGCAACCAAGTATGACAAAAGGTCGGTTTTGCATCGAACACGCAAGATTTGCAACAATTTGGGCAATCGCCGCAGAATAAAAAAAGCTGTATAAAAATTAACAATCCCACAAAGAAAAAAGCCCCGGATGGAATATCCCTCCGGGGACGATATGGTAGGGGCCGGGCATGCCCGGCCCGCGCGTGTAAGGCAAACGACCCTTTGCGGGAAGGCCGCAGGCCGCACATGTGCGGCCCCTACCGCGCGGCCACACAATGGAACTGTGAGGCCACGCAAGCTGCTGCGGCGGCCTGTGGGCAGGCCGCCCTACGTCCTTCCCGTTGACTGCTGCTGACCTGCGGGGCGTCGGGGACGCCGCCCCCTAAAGGGGACAATCGTATGGGCGGATTTATCCCTCCCGGCTGCGGGTAACTGTCATAGCGTGCAACGGGGCTTCTGTGGGCTTGTAGGGCGGCCAGCCCTCTGGCCGCCGCGGAGGGGTCAAGACCCCTCCCTACAATACTGCCTTCCCAGGGTAGAAAACAAAAAACGGACAACTACCTAAAACAGCAGTTGTCCGTTTTTTTTATTTACAGCTCGATCTCCTGCAGCCGCAGCAGCGCCAGAATATAAATCTTCAGCGCCTCGACCAGCTTCTCAAACGGGGTGCCCTCGTTCGCGCCGTGCATCGGGCCCGCAAAGGACGGGATCTCAATGTCGGTGTGCTCGGGGCCGAAGCTGACGGCATAGGGGAAGTGGCGTGCATAGGTGCCGCCGCCCATCGTAAAGGGCTTCTTGCCCTCGCCGGTGACGTCGTTGTAGGTGTTGATGAGCGTCTGGATGGCCGGGCTGTCCGCGTCGATGTAGAACGGCACGCGGCTGCTGACGTTCTCCAGCGTGGCCGCGCCGCCGCAGACCTTCCGGATGGCGGCAGTCATCTTTTCGGGGTCGGTGTTCGTCGGGTAGCGGCAGTCGAAGCTCTGGCGGATGACGCCGTCAGCCATCTCGATCGTGCCGCCGATGATGGTCAGCGGGTCAAACAGGCCGTCGTCCGCCGCAATGCCCAGCGCGCTGCCGTCGGTGTCGGCGTGCAGCGTGTGCAGCACGTTCAGGTAGGCCTCCTCCTGCGGGGTGCAGACGCCGCTCTTGAGCAGGCAGTTGACGATCAGGCTGATGGCGTTGACCGTGCCCTCGGGCATGGCGGCGTGGCCGCTCTTGCCCCAGCCGCGGATGACGGTGGCACCGCCCTCCCCTGCCTCGAAGGTCACGCCCTCGGTCTGGACGAGGGCGCCCGCGCCGACCTGCACCGTGCAGGAGGCGCGGTCCGGCACGGCGTTGTGGGCGACGCCGCCCTCGAACGCCGTGATGATGCCGTTCTCAAACTTCGGGCTGACGAGTTCGCCGTTGAAACCGCCCTTCTCGCCGTTGCAGACCGGGAACTCGGCGTCCGGCGTAAAGCAGAAGGCGGGCATCGGGTAATGCTCGGCGTAGTAGTCTACGTCGTGCATGTTCGTCTCCTCGTTGGCACCCAGCAGGGCACGCACGGGGTATTTCAGCGCCGCGCCGCTGTCCTTCAGGTACTTCAGCGCGTACAGGCAGAGGATGCTTGGGCCTTTGTCGTCGGCCACGCCGCGGCCCAGCAGCCAGCCGTCCCGCACGCGGACCGTGTAGGGGTCGGCGTCCCAGCCGTTGCCCTCGGGCACAACGTCGGTGTGGGTGATGGTCGCCAGGAACTTCTGGCCGTCGGCGATCCTGCCCGTCTCGGCCCAGCCGATGTAGCTGTCGGCGTTGAAGGTGTCCAGGCCCAGCTCGTCGGCGATCTCCAGCGCCTTGGCCAGCGCGGCCTTGGGGCCGGGGCCGAACGGTGCGCCCGGCTCGGGTGCACCCTCCACGCTGGGCACGGCCACCAGACGGGTGATGTCGCGCAGGATGTTGTCGCGGTTTTCCTCCACAAAGGCGTCAATGGACGCCCAGCGCGGATCGTTCACGTTCATAAGAATTTCCTCCTGATGTTTTTTATTCAGTATAGCACATTGGCGAAATTTGTAAACGGAAAATTGCGTCGGGGTCAGTGCAGGGGTCGGCGCTCCCGACGCCCCGCATTACCGCATACGCCCCTCCCCGCCCATCAGTGCCGTCATCTCCTCGATGCGCTCCAGCGGGAACGGCGGGGTGCAGAGCGGGCGCATGGCGATGCTCATGAGAAGTATCGGGTTGTCGTCCGCGGCGATGCGGTTGGATGTCAGTTTGCCGCAGAGGCGGCAGCGGTGGATGATGGCCCACTCGCCGCCCTTGCGCACCCAGACGGCCACGGGCTCCATCTGCCCGCCGCAGTCTGCGGCGCGGTCCCCGGGTTCATTGTCCAGATGCAGGCTGGTCAGGCAGTTGGGGCAGTGGTTGCGGTGCTGTGTGCCCGCCCCAATGGGCACGACGACCCGCCCGCAGTGCTTGCAGGTAAAGGTGTCGTCGCAGCGGTGATTTTTATAGTATCCGTTTTGGTATTGCTTGCGCTTGTTTTCGCGGTTCATGGATAAGTCCTCCCGAATTTCGTTGATAAAATCCGTATGGGAGGAACGCGGTTTTGTGAGCAAACGGCGCGACCTCCCGGTCAGCGCACAAGCTCCAATACACCTGAATTCAAAAAGCAGTTCTCCTTATTATAATACTTGCCGGTTGTGAATTGGCGGCGGCGGAAACCTTCCGGGTCGATGCAAGCATCGCCCCCTGCAGCGTAGGGGCGCATTCTATATGCGCCCGCCGGTTTACCGCCGTAAAATATCAATCTTCCTCTTCCCCGTTGTCCATCGTCACGATCTCGCAGATGGCGCGGCCCGTGGGGGTGCCGGCCAGACCGCCGATGCCGGTCTCGCGCAGGTCCTTGCTCATCGCGTTGCCGACCTCGGCCATCGCGTCAATGACCTCGTCCGCGGGGATGTGCCCCACGACCCCGGCCAGCGCCATATCGGCGGCGGAGACCGCGTTCATGGCACCGATGACGTTGCGCTTGATGCAGGGGATCTCCACAAGACCTGCCACGGGGTCGCAGACAAGGCCCTCAAGGTTAGTAAGCGCCATGGCGAACGCCTCGGCGCACTGCTCTGCCGTGCCGCCCTTGATGTCCACCAGCGCCGCGGCGGCCATGCCGCTGGCCGCGCCGACCTCGGCCTGACAGCCGCCCTCGGCCCCGGCCAGCGTGGCACGCGCGGCAACGACCTGCCCGAACCCGGCAGCGATATACAGGGCGCGGTGCACGGCGGCCTCGTCGGCCAGCCCGCGTCGCTGCAGCGGCAGCAGGACCGCAGGCAGCACGCCGCAGCTTCCCGCCGTGGGCGCGGCCACGATGCGCTTCATGCAGGCGTTGCACTCGGCGGTTTTCAGCGCCTCGGCCATGACGTCGGCAAAGTAGCCGTCGGCGTAGAGCACGCCGCGCGCCGCTGCCGCGTTGACCTTGGCCGCGTCGCCGCCCGCAAAGCCGCTCATCGAGCGGTCTGCGCCGCAGTAGCCGTCGCTGGTGGCCTGCATGACTGCCCACAGACGGTGCATCTCGGCCTCGCTTTCGGCGCGGGTCAGGCCGCTTTCGGCCAGATCGCTCTCAAGGATGACCTCATACAGCGGCTTGCCGCTCTCCTTGCAGAGGTCGATCATCTCATGCACGGATGAAAATGCCATCTTTCCCGCCCCCTTACAGATTCAGAATCGTGACCTTGACGATGCCCGGCTGGCTGCCCAGCTGCCCGGCGATCTCGTCCGGGATAGGCTCGTCGCACTCCAGCACCATGACGGCGTAGCCGCCCGCCGTCGAGCGGTAGAGCTGCATCGTGGCGATGTTGACGCCGTGCTGGCTCAAACAGGTGGTGACGGCTGCTACATGGCCGGGCGTGTCCTGGTTGTGGACGATCAGCGTGTTGTGGTCCCCGCCAAAATTCGTCGTGATGCCGTCGATCTGGCAGATGTTGATCCGCCCGCCGCCGATGGACGCGCCGACGACCTCGAGCTTACGGCCCGACGCACCGGTCAGCCGCAGCACCGCCGTGTTGGGGTGCGCACCGCGCAGGTTTGTGGTGCCGATCTTAAAGTGCAGCCCGGCCTCCTTGGCAATGGAAAAGCTGTGCGGGATGCGGTCATCGTCCGGCTGCATGCCCAGCAGCCCGGCGACAAGCGCCCGGTCCGTGCCGTGGCCGTGCCCCGTGGCGGCAAAGCTGCCGTAAAGCAGGATCTCGGCCTCGGCAGGCTGCTCCCCCAGGAGCCGCCGCGCCGTGCTGCCGATGCGCACCGCACCCGCCGTGTGGCTGCTGGACGGCCCCGTCATGACCGGGCCGAGCACATCAAATAACCGCATAACGGACACCTCACTTATAAAATGGTATAGAATGAGTATAGCGGATTTGGCGCGGGATTGCAAGGCACGGGCAGAAAAGGGTGGAAAATATAAAAAGAATACCGCATATTCAACGAAATAGCGTTAAATATGCGGTATTTGGCGGAGTAAGAGAGATTTGAACTCTCGCGGCGGTTTCCCACCCTACGCCCTTAGCAGGGGCGCCTCTTCGACCTCTTGAGTATTACTCCACAAGTCAAAGTGATTTTATATATTCACTTGTTATCACAAAATGGCGGAGAGGATGGGATTCGAACCCATGGTCCGCTCGCGCGAATCGCTGGTTTTCAAGACCAGTTCCATAAACCACTCGGACACCTCTCCACAGTGGCTGCCGCCAGAATGCAGGTACTATTATACAAAAATACGGAGGGGTTGTCAACCCCTCCGCGCAAACTTTTTTGAGAATTATTTCGCTATGGATCTCACGGTGAATTTTCTCCTGCGTTTTGCGCAGATGTTTTTTGTTTTGGGCCCTTCAGCCATAAGAAACGCAAAAACCGCCGCAGTGTTACACCGCGGCGGGAAAATTTTCGGGAATTATTTTACAGCGCACAGGGGGTAAAGCCGTCCTTGCCCAGCACCTGGACCTTCGTGTAGCCCAGCTCCTTCAGCTTGGCGGCGACAGCCTCAAAACCAAAGGTCAGCGCCTTGGTATCGTGGGCGTCGGCGGTGATGACGACATTGCCGCTGAGCACCAGCCACTCCTTCAGAATCGCATCGGACGGGAAGAAATCCTTGCGGAAACCGCGGTACACCGCAGAGGTGTTGACCTCCAGCACGCAACGGTTGCGGGCGGCGGTCATCAGCGCGGCGTTGGCGGCGGCGGTGTAGCGGGGGTCATTCTCATCAAAGAACTTGCCGTCACCGTTGATCTTCTTGATCAGGTCGAAGTGGCCCAAGATCGTGGGCTTCTTCTCGGCAACCTTGGCCACATTGGCAAAGTAAGCCTCAACCACGGCCAGCGCATCGCCGTCAAAATCGTCGTCGATGCAGGCGCGCAGATCCTCCTCGCGCCAGTCGATCTCATAATACTTGCCGGTCTTGGGCCCCTTGACATAGTGCGTGCTGCCGATCCAGTAGTCGTACTGGGTCGGGTCATCGTCGCTGAACAGATCCCATTCCAAGCCGCACAGAATATCCAGCTTGCCGGCGTAGCGCTCCTTCAGCTTGGCGACCTGCGCCTTGTACAGGGCGGTACGGCTCTGGGTCATGCAATATTCCAGATCACAGGGGGTGTGGCTGTGTCCGCTGAAGCCCAGCGTTTGCAGACCGTTCCGCCATGCCGTGACCGCAATCTCGTCCAGCGTGTTCTTACCGTCGCACAATTTGGAATGAACGTGTACAGAGCTTTTCAGGTATTCGCCTGCCATAGTTACTGCATCCTTTCCTGCTTGACCTTATGGTCAATTACGTGTCGTTTTTCGAGTTCCTTCGTGATGTCCTCTACGGAAATGCCCAACTCGATCATCAGCACCATGACGTGGTAAGCCAGGTCGCTGATCTCGTAGATGGTCTCCTCCCTGTCGCGCTTGGAGCCTGCAATGATGACCTCGGTGGATTCCTCGCCGACCTTTTTGAGGATCTTTTCCAGGCCCTTGTCGAACAGATAGGTGGTGTAGCTGCCCTCCTTCGGGTCGGTCTTGCGGCCCTCGATGAGTGCGTACAGGCCCTGCCAGGTGAACTGCTTCAGCTCATCGGAGACATAGACCGGGTTGAAGAAGCAGCTCTCCGCGCCGGTGTGGCAGGCGGGGCCGGATTTGACGACGTCGATGACGAGCGCGTCCTTGTCGCAGTCGGCGGTGATGGAGACGACCCGCTGCACGTTGCCGGAGGTCTCGCCCTTGCGCCAGATCTCCCGGCGGCTGCGGGACCAGAATACGGTGCGGCCCTCGGCAATCGTCAGGGCCAGCGTCTCGGCATTCATGTAGGCGAGGGTCAGCACTTCTTTGGTATAATGGTCCTGTACGATGGCCGGGATCAGGCCGTTTGCGTCAAATTTGAGAGTCTTGGAATTCTCGGTGATTTCCATGGTGGACACTCCTAAAGTAATATAGTTTAGTGTACCTCTTTTTGTGAGTTTTGGCAAGAGGTAAAGTGTAGGTTTGCTATTATTACGCAGTAGGGGCCGGGCATGCCCGGCCCGCGGCTTTCCCACAAGAGGACACTTTTGGGAATGTTGCGGGCCGCACATGTGCGGCCCCTACCGGGTGGATGCATGGCGAAGGGGCGATCACACCCGCATCTCTACCCCGTTCTCCCGCAAATACCGCTTCAAATCGTTGATTTCCACCTGCTTTGTGTGGAAGATCGACGCGGCCAGACCGGCATCTACTGCCGGGTGATTGCGGAACAGCTCAAGGAAATCCTCCTTTTTGCCTGCGCCGCCGGAGGCGATGATGGGCACGGCGCAGCGTGCGGCCACGGCGTCCAGCAGCTCCAGATCAAAGCCGTTCTTCACGCCGTCGGTGTCGATGGAGTTCACGACCAGCTCGCCAGCGCCGTTTTTGACGCCCTGCTCCAGCCAGTCCAGCGCGTCGATGCCTGTGTTCTCGCGCCCGCCCTTGGCGTACAGCATGAATTTGCCGTCCACACGCTTAATATCGGCGGAGAGCACCACGCACTGGTTGCCGTATTTCTGCGCGGCAGCCGGGATGATGCCGGGGTTGCGGATGGCCCCCGAGTTGACGCTGACCTTGTCCGCACCGCATTTCAGCACGCGGTCAAAGTCGTCCAGCGTGTTGATGCCGCCGCCGACAGTCAGCGGGATAAAAATCTGGCTTGCGACCCGGCGCAAAATATCGGTGAACAGCCCGCGCCCCTCGACGCTGGCGGTAATATCGTAGAACACCAGCTCGTCCGCGCCGGAGGCGTTGTAGTACCGCGCCATCTCGACGGGATCGGCCATGTCCTGCAATCCTTCAAAGTTGACACCCTTGACCACGCGCCCGTTTTTGACGTCCAGACAAGGAATTATGCGTTTGGTTATCATACATTCACTCCCCCTTTTGTCAGAGAGGAGTAGGAGATGTCTCTGCTACTCCTCTCTCCTCACTTGCTTTCGTACAGCCTCACGGCCTCGGCCAGATCAATCGCTCCCGTATAAATCGACTTCCCCAAAATGGCTGCGTGGCAGTGCATGGCGGAAAGCTCGGCCAGCTCGGCCATGGCGGCAATGCCGCCGCTGGCCGTGACCTCGATGCCGGGAATCGTCAAAAGCTCACGGTACAGCGCCATATTGGTGCCCTGCATCGTGCCGTCCCGGGAAATATCGGTGGCAATAATGGCCTTGACGCCCGCATTGGCGCAGCGGCGGCAGAATGCCACGCCCGGCTCGGGGGTGACCTCCTTCCAGCCGTTGACAGCGACAGCGCCGTCCTTCATGTCAACGCCGACGGCAATCTGTGCGCCGTATTTCTGTGCCATTTCTGCCGTGAAATCGAAGTTTTTTATGGCCACCGTGCCCAGAATGCAGCGGTCCGCGCCGAGGTCAAGATACCGTTGGATGCGCGCCTCGTCGCGGATGCCGCCGCCGACCTCGATTTTGAGGCCGCCCAGCTTGGCAATGGCGGCAATCGTCTGCAAATTGGCTGTGGTGTCGTCCTTGGCGCCGTCCAGATCGACGACATGCAAATACTTCGCACCTGCGTCGATAAATTGCTGCGCTTGGGCGACGGGGTCTGCGTTGTAGACGGTCATCCGGTCGTAGTCGCCCTGATAAAGCCGCACGGCCTGGCCGCCGCGCAGGTCAATGGCGGGGTATAGCTTCATGGTACTTCCTCCCTCTCGCTTACAGCTCGGCAAAGGCTTTTAACAGCCGCAGGCCGGTATCACCGGATTTTTCGGGGTGGAACTGGGTGCCGTACACCAGCCCCTGCCGCACCGCGCCCGTGACGGGGATGCTGTAGTCGCTCGTCGCCAGTGTCGATGCAGCGCAGTTTTTGGCGTAATAGCTGTGTACGTAATAGACGTACTCGCCGTTTTTGACGTACTTGAACAGCGGGTCGGCCTCGCGTCCGGGCACAATGTCCATGGCATTCCAGCCGATGTGCGGCACCTTGAGCGCCGGATCGGTCAGGTCGTCCGCCAGCGGGCAGACCTCGCCGGGAATCAGGCCGAGGCCGCGGTGCTCGCCGTACTCGCAGCTTTTTTCAAACAGCAGCTGCATGCCTAAGCAGATGCCCAGCAGCGGCTTTTTCTGCGTTTCCTCGCGCAGAACGGGCACAAGGCCCGTGGCTTCGAGCTTGGCCATTGCGTCGGCGAACGCTCCGACGCCAGGCAGCAGGATATGATCTGCCGCCCGCAGGTCCGCGGCGTCGCGGGTCACCCGCACCTCTGCGCCCAGGCTTCTGACGCTGGACGACAGGCTGAACAGGTTGCCCACGCCGTAGTCAACGATTGCGATCATGTATGGTTCTCCCCCTCTGTATAAAACTTATCCATGGCCCAGCGGGCCGGGTTGGTGAGAATGGAATCATAGCCCTTCAGGCGCGGTGTCTTGCGCTGCGGGAGGGGCATTTATTCACCCACGATCTCATCCAGCGCCGCAAAGAACCGCTGCATCTGCTCGGGTGTGCCAATCGTGATGCGCAGATAGTCCGAGATGCGCGGCGCGTTGAAGTGGCGGATTAAAATGCCGCGGGCGCGCAGCTTTTCAAAAATTTCCACACAGGGCATACGGTCCGTGGTCGCGAACAAAAAATTTGTGGCCGAGTCAAACACCGTGAACCTGCGGCGGCGCAGCTCGTCAGTGGTGTGGGTGCGCTCGGCAATGACCTTTGCCGTTACATCGGCAAAATAGGCCTCGTCGGAGATTGCCGCCGCGCCCGCGGCCTGGGTCATGGCGTTGACGTTGTAGGGGCTGTAGCTGAACTTGACGCGGTTCATGTCGGCAATCAGCGCGGGCCGCGCAATGCAGAAGCCCAGCCGTGCACCCGCCAGATTGTGCGTTTTGGAGAAGGTATGGGTGATGACGAGGTTGTCATATTTTTCCAAAAGCGGCAGACAGGACGACCCGGCAGGCGCGAACTCGACGTAGGTCTCGTCCACGATCACGATGTTGTCGGGGTTCGTTTGCAGCACCTCCTCGATGGCGTTCACCGGGGCCAGCAGGCTGGTGGGCGCGTTCGGGTTGGCAATGACAATCGTTTCGTGCAGACCGCAGTATTTTTTCAGGTCGATGGTCAGGTCAGCCTCCAGCGGGATGATGTGCTGCGGGATGTGCAGTAAATCACACAGCACCGTGTAAAAGCTGTAGGTCACATCAGCGAAGGCCAGCGGCGTGCTTTCGTCGCAGAACGCGCGCAGGGCCAGCAGCAGGTTCTCGTCGCTGCCGTTGCCGCAGAGGATATTCTCCGGGCGCACGCCCCAGTGGCGCGCAATGGCGGCGTTGAGATCGCCGTTGGTCAAATCAGAGTACAGCCGCAGCCCCGGCACCGCCGCGGCCACCGCCGCCGCCACGCCGGGCGCGGGCGGGTACGGGTTTTCGTTGGCGTTGAGTTTGACAATGTCAGCGATTTTAAGCTGTTCGCCGGGGGTGTACGGCTCCAGCGAAGCGAGGGTTTTGGTAAAATAACGGCTCATGGGTGTTCCTCCCCGTCCGAAGTGTAGAATTGATCATGGGGCCATTTGGCGGGATTTTCGTCGATATATTGCCAGATGGTGTCATAGTCGAGCTGGTCGCGGACGATGTGGTCGTAGTAGCCGCGCTGCCATAATTGCACGCCTGCGGTGCGGTTTGTCATGCGCTTGAGCGTGGAAACGAATGCCGGAAGGGTTTGATTGGCACGCACCTCTGTAGGGGGCGGCGTCCTCGACGCCCCGGACAGGCCTTGCGTGACTACAACAATGAAATGAATGTGATTCGGCATAACGACGTACTTTTCGATTTGTAAATCCGGGTAAAAATTTGTCATGGCCTCCAACTGCGCAATGACGATTTCCCCGTGCGGCGACGGTGACACGCGCGGGGCGTCGAGGACGCCGCCCCCTACAACGCGGCCAAAAACTTTCTTCTTTTCCCGGGCACAAATCGTGATGAAATACGCACCAACCGTTCCGTAATCAAACCGCGGCAAACGATTGGGCTTTCGCTTTGGCAAGCTCATTCCTCAAACCGGATCGTCACACTTCTGGCATGGGCATGTAACCCCTCGTGCTCGGCAAAAGTGGCGATGCGTCCCTGCACCTCGCCGAGGGCCTCGCGGGTGTAATAAATAAAGCTCGACTTCTTCACAAAATCATCGACGCCCAGCGGGCTCGAGAACCGCGCCGTGCCGCTGGTAGGCAGTGTGTGGTTCGGGCCGGCAAAGTAGTCGCCCAGTGCCTCGGGCACGTTTTTGCCCAGGAAGATGCTGCCCGCGTTCTGCACCGAGTTCAGCACCGCGAACGGGTCATCGACGCAGATTTCCAGGTGCTCCGGCGCAATGATGTTCACGGCCTCAATGGCCTTGTTCATGTCGTCGGTGACAATAATTTTGCCGTTCGTGTCCACGCTGGCGCGGGCGATGGCGGCGCGGGGCAGCTGCGGGATCTGCACCTCCAGTTCCGCCTGCACGGCCTTGGCTAAATCCCGGCTGTCGGTGACGAGCACCGGGCTGGCCAGCTTGTCGTGCTCGGCCTGGCTGAGCAGGTCGGCGGCGACCCACGCGGGGTTGCAGGTGCCGTCTGCCAGCACGAGAATTTCCGACGGGCCTGCGATCATATCAATGCCGACCTTGCCGAACACCTTCCGCTTTGCCGTGGCCACGTAGATATTGCCGGGGCCGACGATCTTATCCACGGCGGGGACGCTCTCGGTGCCGTAGGCAAGGGCTGCCACAGCCTGTGCGCCGCCCGTTTTAAAAATCAAATCAATGCCCGCAATGACGGCGGCGGCCAGAATCGCGGGGTTCACCTTGCCGTCCCGTCCCGCGGGGGTCGTCATGACGATCTGCCCGACGCCCGCGACCTTGGCGGGAATGACATCCATCAGCACGGTGGACGGGTACGCCGCCGTGCCGCCCGGCACGTAGACGCCCGCGCGCTGGATGGGGGTGTACTTCTGCCCCAGCACGATGCCGGGCTTGTCGTTGACCACAAAGTTTTTGTGCAGCTGCTGCTCATGGAAGTGGCGGATGTTCTCGGCGGCCATCTTCAGCGTCGTGATGAACTCGGGATCGGTCTTTTCCAGCTCGGCAAAGGCTTCCTCAATTTCGGCCTGGCTGACCCGCACGTCGGTCAGCTCGGCGTGGTCGAATTTGGCGGCGTACTCGATCAGGGCGGCGTCGCCGCGGGCGCGGACGTCCGCAATAATCGCATCGACGGTGGCCTCCACGTCGGCCTCGGCGCGGATGTCACGGTTCAGAATTTCCTCGGGGCGTACCTCATCAAAGTCATACAGACGGATCATTTTGCAAGGGCCTCCTTCATCTTATTCAGCAGCTCGGTCAGCTGGGCGTATTTGAACTTGTAGCTTGCCTTGTTGGCAATGAACCGCGCCGAGATCGGCATAAACTCCTCGATCACGGTCAGGTCGTTTTCTTTTAAGGTCGTGCCGGTCTCGACAATATCGACGATGACGTCGGACAGGCCCAAAATCGGGGCCAGCTCAATGGAGCCGTTCAGCTTGACAATGTCGATGTCGCGTCCGCGGCGCTCGTAGTGGTCGCGGGCAATGTTGACAAATTTTGTAGCTACGCGCAAGGCGCGGCTCTCGTCGTCGGTGAAGCCCGCAGGCCCGGCCACGCACATCCGGCACTTGCCCATGCCGGTATCCAGCAGCTCATACACGTCTGCGCCGGACTCGGTCAGAATGTCCTTGCCGACGATGCCGATGTCTGCCGCGCCGTGCTCGACGTAAATCGCAACGTCGCTGGGCTTGACGAGGAAGTACCGCACACAGGCGTCGGGGTTCTCGACCACGAGCTTGCGGGTGTCGTTGTAGTCCTCGGTGGCGCTGTAGCCCGCGCCCGCCAGCAGCTTGTACGCCTTGTCGCCGAGGCGGCCCTTCGGCAGGGCAATGTTCAGCCAGCTTTTCTCGCGGCCCTGCTGCTGCACGGGGGGCAGCGGCGCGGCCAGGCGTTCCAGCTCGTCTAAGTAGATGGCAAAGCCGATGGCGTTGGCCCCCGGCGTGAACCGCTGCATCAGGTAGTCATACCGTCCGCCCTTGAGCACCGCGCACGGGATGCCCGCGACGTAGCCGGTGAACACAAGGCCGTTGTAATACTCCATTTCGTCGGCCATGCTCAGGTCCAGCCGGATGCCGCGGCCCGCCTCGCCCAGCGCATTCTGCAAAGCCTGCAATTCCTCCAGCGCCGCGCGCTGGGTCTCGCACCGGCAGGCGGCGCGGGCGGCGGCCAGCGTTGCACCCAGCGGGCCGTGCAGGTCGAGCAGGCCGGTCAACGCGGCAGCGGCGGATTCGTCCAGCCCCGCGGCCAGCGCGGCGGTGCGCAGCTCGTGGGCGTTCTTGGCGCGCAGGAAATCGAGCAGCTTCGCGCGTGCCTCGGCGGGGACATGCAGCGCGTCCAGCAGGCCGGTCAGGTAGCCCATGTGGCTGATTTCCAGCACGGTGGGCACATCCAGCGCGGCCAGGCTTTGCAGGGCCAGCCGCACCACGGCGGCCTGCTCGTCGGCGTCCACCGCGCCCATGCTCTCCAATCCCATCTGGTGGATGGTCTGGAAGGTGTGGCTCTCGCGGCTGGGGCGGCAGACCTCCTCATTATAATAAAAGCGCTTGCACTCCCCTGCCGCGGGCTGGGCCGTCTTGGCGATGGACAGCGTTACGTCGGGCTTGATGGCCCGCAGCTTGCCGTCCAGGTCGGTGAAGGTGATGACCTGTGCGTCCGGCAGAAAGCGCTGATACTCCTGATACAGGGCGTATTCCTCAAAGCGGGACGCGCGGTATTTGCGGTAGCCGGCCTGCTCATACAGGGCACGCAGGCGGAAGGTCGCCTGTTCGGCGGGGGTAAAGCGGTTGAGTTCGATCTCCATAACATTCCTACCTCTCTGATCCGATACAAATTCTATTATACTTTAGTGCAGTAAAGTTGTAAAGTAGGTTTGTAGCAATTTCACGGACATTTGTGCGCGGAAAGCCATAGGCGCGGTGTAGGGGCCGGGGATGCCCGGCCCGGAGGTTTCCCATAAAAGGCCGTATGCGGGAAGGCCGCGGGCCGCACATGTGCGGCCCCTACAGGGCGGTGAAAACCGTAGGGGCGGATTCCATATCCGCCCGCGGGGCGTCGGGGACGCCGCCCCCTACAGCTGCGGGAGGAGCGTGCCCGCCCGCACGGTAACGCAAAAAACAAAAAGGCGCACCTTTGCCATAAAACAAAGATGCGCCTTGCGCGTTTGGTGTATCAGCCCTTGCAGCCCTGCTCCTCCCAATCGCCGGCCACAGCGGGGTCAACGATCTGGGTGGGGTCGATCTTGCCGTCCGGCGTGCGGGATGCCTCAACATGACCCAGCTCCACGGGGTTCACGTTGGGGGCGTCAAAGTCGGGAGTCTTAGCGGCGGGCGTTTCAGCAGTGTCCGCGGTTTTTTCGGGCTTCGGCTCCTCGGCGGGGGCGGCAGGTTCCTCAGGTGCGGCAGCGGGGGCGGGTTCAGCCTCGGCGGACGCATCGTCAGCGGCGGGCTCGGCGGAATCGGTCTCAGGTTCGACCTCGTCCTCCGGGCCCCAAATATGCTCGTACTCGTCGTCGTGATGCTCACGGTTCTGTAAAACATAAGCGACAGCGCCCACAGCAGCGGCACCCACGGCCAGACCGGCCAGCTTTTTCAGTAAAGACATAGTCAAAACCTCTTTTCAAGTGAAAATCATTTATTTTCGGTTAGTATACCACACTCACCCCCAAAATACAAGTGCCGATTCCCACAATGCCGATAGGAAAATGTGGATGGTTTTCATACAATGTACAACTTGCCGAAAGCCGGGCGGCGTGGTATGATGGTACACGAATTTTGTAAAAAAGAGGGTAATAGTGTGAAGTATATTTTCCAGTTTGCCCGCATCACGGCGTTCTGCCTGGCGGGCGAGGTGCTGGCGGCGGTGCTGCCGCTGCCGATCCCGGCCAGCGTGTACGGCCTGCTGCTGCTGGCCGCGGCGCTCAAATTCGGCGTGCTCAAGCTCGATCAGGTGCGGGAGACCGGGCTGTTTCTGACCGGCATCTTCCCGCTGCTGTTCGTGCCCGCGGCGGCGGGCGTCATGGAGCTGGGCAGCCAGCTGATGAATCTTTTACTGCCCGCCGTGCTGGCGATTGTGCCGATCACAGCACTGGTCATGGCGGTCACGGGCATGGTCGCGCAGAAATGCGCGGGCGGAAAGGAGCACAAAAATGGCTGAATTTTTGCAGCAATGCGGCAGCTGGGGCGTGCTGGCCACGCTGGCGGCCTACGCCGCGGGCGTCTGGGTCAACCGCAAGACCGGCAAGGCGCTGTTCAATCCCCTTTTGATGGGCAGTATCTTCGTCATCGTGTTTTTGAGCTGCTTCGGCGTGCCCTACGCCGATTACAAGTCCAGCGCCCAGCCCGTGAACTGGCTTCTGATGCCCGCCACAGTCAGCCTGGCGATCCCGCTGTATGAAAAGTGGGAGCTGCTGGAAAAGAACCTGGCCGCGATTTTTGCGTCGATTGCCGCGGGCGTGCTGACGAGCCTGGGCAGCGTGCTGGCGATGGCCTGGGTGCTCAAGCTGGAGCGCGCCCACGCCGTGAGCTTTTTGCCGAAATCCGTAACGACGGCCATCGGCATGGATGTGGCCGAGACGCTGGGCGGCACGGCGGCGCTGGCCGGTGCGGTCATCATTCTGACCGGTATCGTCGGCAGCCTGCTGGGCGAGACGGTCTGCAAGATCTGCCACATCACCGATCCGCTGGCGAAGGGTTTGGCGCTCGGCACATCGGCGCACGCGATCGGCACGAGCAAGGCCCTGCAGATGGGTGAGATCGAGGGCGCCATGAGCGGCCTTGCGATTGCCGTAGCGGGCATCATGACCGCGATTTTGGCACCTGTGGCGGCGAATTTTTTGCCGTAAAAGGACGGCAGCGGTAAAGCTCGGCGTCCCCGACGCCCCGCGGAGGGGTCAAGACCCCTCCCTACAAAGCGACCATTAAAGGGGGGCATTGGCAAGGCTGCGGGCCGGGCGTGCCCGGCCCCTACAAAGCAGCTGCTCAAAAGTACCCCGTATTCGTATGCACATCCTGGCTTTCCAGCCCCATAGAGACCCCCAGCGCCTCATCGACGCGGCGCATATCGTCGGGCGGGATGACACCGGCGCGCTCCCGCAGACGGCGCTTATCCAGCGTGCGGATCTGCTCGGTCAAAATGATGCTGTCCTTGGCCAGCCCGCAGCGGTCCGCCCGCACGCTGATGTGCGTCGGCAGACGGTTCTTGTCCTGGCGGCTTGTGATGGCTGCCGCAATGACCGTGGGGCTGTGCCGGTTGCCGATCTCATTCTGAATGATAAGTACCGGACGTATGCCCCCCTGCTCGGACCCCACGACGGGGCTTAGATCGGCGTAAAAAACCTCTCCGCGGTGCACTTCCATAGAAAAGACCTCCCTTTGCTTGTTACTGAAAGTATAAGCAGAGGGAGGTCTTTTTAATCATCCGCTGTGATTTTTGCGGCGAGCGCGTCGCCTTTTTCGCACAGCGCCTTAAACAGGTGGGTATTTTCCAGAGGGCGCATCACAAGCGCCGTGCGCAGGGCGTCCACCGCCGCACAGCCGAGGAACACGGCCAAAATCGTAAGCAGCGTATACCCCACCGACCCGTGGTGCGCCTCTGCCTGCAGCAGGCCGTTCCATAAAAAGCCGCGGAACGCGGGCACCTGATGCAGGATGTAGACGCCCAGCGTTGTGCCGGCCAGGGCATTGACCCACCGCACACAGCCGAGGTCCAGCCCCTTGAACAGGTAGAACAGCGCCAGCGCGGCCAGCAGGTTGGGCAGTGCGCCCAGCGCCGTGCGATAGTAGGCCATGTACTGGAACGCCTTGCCGTCGGTCAGGCCGCGTGTCTCGAGCACAGCGCGCAGAATCGTGTTGAGAAGCGGCAGCCCCAGCCCGAGCCCGAGCGCCGCCGCGCGGTGCTGCAAAAGGTGCGCCAGCCGGTTGTCCGGCCAGCGGCGCAGGTAGGCGATGAGCAGGTACTCATACAAAAACATCCATGCGGTGTCGCTGACCGCGCCGTTCTCGCCAAACAGCGTCGGGTAGACGATAAGCGGCACAGCCAGCACAGCCAGCAGACCGCGGTGCGCCGGGCGGGACAGCCCGCGCAGCAGGCGGTTGAGCAGCGGCACACAGAGCAAGAGCAGCAGATAGTCCGAGATGAACCACAGCTGCCGCGTGGACGCCGGGAACGCCGCCCAGCGCAGTGCGCCCCACGAGACATCCAGCCCGGCGAGCTTGCACAGCAGCGTCACAGGCACGGTATAGAGCCACAGCGACAGCCACAGCGAGAGCGGGCGGCGGGTCTTATACGGCTGCTCACACAGGAACCAGCCGCCGATCAGCACAAAGACGCTGCACGCAATGCGCGACCCGCAGCCGATCAGACAGAACGCGAAGGAGGACGGCAGGGTGGTGTAGTCCGCAATGCCGCTCTGCCCGGTCAGATGGTCGCCGATGATGAGCAGCATGCACAGAATGCGCAGCAGCTCCAGATTGCTGCTGCGTGTCGTTTTGCCGGGCATAGGTCACCTCCGTGACATACTTGCCTCCCTCTGCGAGGGAGGTGGCCTGTAGGGCCGGAGGGAGAGAACCTTGCGGCAGCCCGAAATATTTCGGGTTGCCGCGAAGCTCTCTCCCCCACCGCCTGCGGGCGGAGCCCCCTCGCAGAGGGGGCCAAGAATTACTCTTTCTCCAAAAGCACAAGCGCATTTGCCAGCCCGCGCTCATGGGTCAGGCTGACATGAACGGTCAGGCCCTGCTCCCTGACCCAGGCAGCGGCTGCGCCGGTCAGGGCAAAATAGGGCGCACCGCTCTTTTGGCGCAGTACGGCCAGCTCGGGCATGGCAAAGCCGCCCAGACCGGTGCCGGCGGCCTTCAAGAAGGCTTCCTTGGCCGCAAAATTTGCGGCGGCGGTCTCGGCGCGTCGCTTTTCGCCTAAGGATGCCAGCAGGGCCTGCTCCGACGGCGCAAATACATGGTCGAGAAAGCTCTGCTTCGCCAAACTTTTTTCAAGGCGGCCTGCGTCACACAGGTCGATGCCGATGCCGAAAATCATACGTGCAGGACATAGCCGGCCTTGCGGGGGCCGGGTGTGCGGGTGCCATTGGGCGCGGGATAGCCAAGAATGCAGTAGCCGACGCCGATGTACTTCTCGGGATCAAGGCCCCACTTGGCCAGCAGAGCCTTGCCCTCGGGCGTTTCAAACGTCTCTTTTGCGCGGTTGATCCAGCAGGAGCCCAGACCGATGCCGGACGCGGCCAGCAGCAGATTGCCCATCACAAGGCTGGCGTCCTGCACGCCGTTGGGGTTATTCTTCTCGCCCAGGACCAGCACCGCGGTGGGTGCGCCGTAGAACGGGTCGTTTTGGGTGCCCATGACGGCGGCGTTCAGGCGGGACAGCTCGGCCAGCGTTTCCTTGTCCTGCACAGCGACCATGACGGGGCTCTGCCTGCCCATAGCGGTAGCGGCCCAGGTGCCTGCGGTGGTGACGGCCTCCAGCTCCTCCGCCGTGATCTGCTCCGGCTTATAGGCCCGGCAGCTGCGCCGGGATGCGATAGCGTTGAGGATTTCGTTTTGGATGGACATAGTGGGAACCCCCTTTGTAAATTTCCGGGTGATTTATAATGCAGTATGCAGGGCGGCCAGCCCTCTGGCCGCCGTGGCCGTGTGCGGCGGCGGAAAGCCCCGCGGGCGGATATGGAATCCGCCCCTACGGTGTAGAGGGCGGTATCCGCCAATGACCCGTTTGGCCGCACAGTCCGTAGGGGCGCATTCTATATGCGCCCGCAGAGGGGGCAAGACCCCTCCCTGCAAAGCGGCGGAAAAGGGGTGCGGATACCCTTCACTTTACCGCTGCCGCCAGCAGGGCTTCCCGCTCATTGGGCAGTGTGCCCTCCATAACGTCGTTCAGCAGCGTTTGCAGTGTTGCGCCGACGCCCGGCCCGGCGGGGATGCCGATGTCCATCAGATCCGCGCCGTTGACGGCCAGCTGGCGCATGGTGTAGCAGCCGGTCTTGGCCAGCTCGTTCATGCGGCGCTCAAAGGCTGCTACATCGGCGCGGCGGGCGGCAACTTCGGGTGTATTGGCGTGGGCGTCAAGGTCGGCGTATTTCAGCGCACAGAGACGGCGCAGAAAGATCGCCCCGCTGCGGTTCAGCAGCTTTAAAATGCCCACATCGTCGGCGGGCAGCGGTGCGTCGTGCACGGCGATCAGCCCCACCGCGCCGTCCACAAGGTAGGCGGGGGCCTTCAGGCGGCGCAGGATGACCCGCGCCAGCTGCGCACCGCGCTGGTTGTGGCCTTTGAAATGCGCAGCCCCGTCCGGCCCGACGCTGCGGCAGAGCGGCTTGGCAATGTCATGCAAAAACGTGGCCCAGCACAGCACCCGCACGCCGCGGGTGTCCTGCCCGCGCAGGTCCAGTGCGCCCACGGCGGCGGCAGAATGCTGCCAGACGTCGTAGCAATGCCATTTTCCGGGCTGGGTGCAGCCGATGCAGGGCAGGATCTCCGGCACAGCGCCGCTTAAAATCTCGCCGTACTGCGCCAGCGTCTGCCCAGCGCCGGGGCTGAGCAGCAGCCCGTCCAGCTCGGTGTAGAGCCGCTCGGCGCTGACAGTGCGCAGCGTGTCGCGCGCGGCCAGCGCGGCGGCTTCGGTGGCGGGGTCCAGCGCAAAGCCGAGCTTTGCGCTGAACCGCAGCGCCCGCAGGATGCGCAGCGCATCCTCGGCAAAGCGGTCCGCGGGCGTGCCGACGCACCGCACGACACGCGCGGCCAGATCGCTGCGCCCGCCGTACAGGTCGATGACTCCCTCGCCGGGGGCGTAGGCCATGGCGTTGATCGTGAAATCCCGCCGTGCCAGGTCGGCGGCCAGGTCGTCCACAAACTGTACGTTATCGGGGTGGCGGTGGTCGCGGTAGCTGCCGTCCAGACGGTAGGTCGTCATCTCATACGGCTTTCCGTGCAGAATGACGGCCACCGTGCCGTGCTTTTCGCCGGTCAGGATCAGGCGCTGGTCGTGGAACAGCGCCTTCATCTCGTCGGGCCGGGCGGAGGTGCAGATGTCCCAGTCGCCGGGCAGACGACCCAGCAGGCTGTCGCGCACGCAGCCGCCCACCACGTAGGCACTGTGCCCGGCAGCACGCAGCGTCTGCAGCAGCCGGTAGGCGTCGTGCGGCAGACGTATCGTATCGCGGCTCATGCGTTCCCCTCCCCTCTCGCGGCGTTTCCGGCGGTTATTCTGCGGCGCGGGTCCACTCCTGCGTCAGGTCAACGATGCAGGCCAGGCTGTCATCCTCGTCCTTCAGGGAGTTGACCTTGGCGGCGGCCTTTTCGGCGTCCTCCATCCAGGTCAGGATGAAGTAGTTCTCTGCGGGCACGGCGTAGTAGACCCACGCGCCGTCGGCACGCAGCATATCGGGCAGATGGTCAAGCTCATCGTCCAGCAGGCCCTGGCCCTCCTCGCCGTAGATCATCTCGGGGCCGACCTGCAGAGAGTCGATCACATTGATGCTGGAATTGATGTAGGTGTCGCGGTCAACGGCCTTGTCGCCGGCCTCCCACGCGCTGGCGAACGCCTTGACAAGCAGCTCGCGGACTTCTAATTTATCGTCACCGGGTTTGTACATGATATATTCCCTCTTTTACATTGATATATGAAAACAGTATAGCACAAATTTTACAAATATGGTATGGTTATTTTATGAAAAAGTATTGACCTTCCAGTGGGTGCAGGGTGTAAGGTGAGAGCGAAAGGAGCGTGATGTTATGAACATCAAGCAGGCAGCGGAGCAATCGGGCGTGTCCGCCCGCAATATCCGCTATTATGAGCAGGCAGGGCTGCTGACCCCTGCCCGCAACCCTGAAAATGAGTATCGCATCTATTCGCAGGCGGATGTGCGCGCCCTGAAGTTGATCCGGATGCTGCGCACACTGGATATGCCAGTCGAGGAGATCGGCACTGTGCTGAACGGCACCCTGCCGCTGGCCGAGGCTGCCGAACGCCAGCGGCAGCGGCTGGAGGCCGAGCAGCAAAAGCTGGCGGCTGCCGCAGCCTTCTGCACGGAGCTGGCCGCCGGCGACCGAACGGCGGCAGAGCTGGATGTGGACAGCTGCCTTGAGCGGATGGACTCCCCTGCCCCGGCGGGCGGCTGGTTTACCGGCTGGGTGCAGGACTACCGGAAAATGGCGGCAGCCGAGCATAAGCGGCAGTTTACCTTTACGCCGGACACCGCCATTGCAACCCCGCAGGAGTTTACCGCCGAGCTGTTGGCCTGGGCTGCTAACTGCGGCGAGGAGATCGTCATCACCCACGAGAGCATGGCGCCGCGGTTTATGCTGGACGGCATCGAGTACAGGGCCGTGCGGTATTCGAGTCATGTGCGCAATATCCCGATCCTGCGGGTGCGGTGCGAGGTGTGCAATCCATCGGTGCTGGTGGCGGAGGGCGACCCGAAGCGGCTGCGGGTGCAGAGATTTCTGCACTACGGCCTGCCGGTGCTTGTATGCCTTGCATTGGCGGTGGTCTGGGTCTGCACCCGGAATATGCCGCTTTGGCCCGACAAGGCGGCTATGCTGCTGGTGCTGGGCGCTCTCGGCATCGGATACGGCTTCCGCGGGTGGTATCTCTATTACAACGACCGAGACCAATAAAAAACGGGAGGCAGCGCGGGCTGTCTCCCATTTGCCTTATCCCAGCAGCAGCTTGTGCAGTTCCTCTACCGTCTCGGCCAGAGCGGCGGCCCCGGCGGCGGTCAGCTCCCCGGCTGTGCCGTAGCCGTAGACAGCACCGATGCAGGGCAGGCCGTTCTTTTTGGCACCCAGCACATCATGCTCGCGGTCACCGACCATGACAAGGCCAGTCTTGTCGGTGATGCCCGCAGTTTCCAGTGCGTAGGCAATGACCTCGGCCTTGTCGGTGCGGGTCTCATCCAGCGTGGCACCGCAGATGAAATCGCAGTACTGCGCTAAATCGAAGTGCTCCATGATGCGCCTGGCGAACGCCTCGGGCTTGCTGGTCGCGAGGATGACGGTTTTCCCGGCAGCCTTCAGATCGGCCAGCAGGGCCGGGACGCCCGGGTAGACCTCGTTCTCAAACAGGCCCTTCGTGGGGAAATACTCCCGAAAGGCGCTGACGGCGCGGTTTGCGTCGGCGGCGTCCAGCCCCATCAGCTCCCGGAAGGAGGCGATAAGCGGCGGGCCGAGAAAGCGGCGCAGCGTTTCCTCGCCGGGGATAGGCAGTCCCAGCTTGCGGCAGGCGTAACGCACCGAGTTTAAAATGCCCGGCGCGGAGTCGGTGAGCGTGCCGTCCAAATCGAACAAAATAACATCGTAATTACGCATAAAACTTCCTTAATTGAACTTGAAGAGCTTCTGGGCGATGCGGTAGCCGCCGATGCTGATCTTGCTGCCCAGCCAGCCGGGCAGGTTGCAGCCCTCCGCCACCGAGAAGCGGCAGCGGCGGTAGAGGTGGCCGTCGTGTGCCTTGAGGTCATCCCACAGCTGGCGGCGCTTGGCCAGTGCCTCCTTGCTGCCGTCCAGCGTCAGGAAGATGCTGGAAATCGCCATCATCATCGAGAAATAGTTCAGCATGTAGGCACGCAGCTTGGCCTGCTCCGGCGGCAGGGCGTAGACATCGACCACGTTCATCATAATGCGGGTGACGCGCAGCTGCTGGTCAACGCGCTTGATCATGTTGGCCTCATTGACGCTCTGATCCTCGCGCCCGATGAAGTAGCGGTAGAGGTCAAGGTTCATGTAGTAGATGGTTTTGACCTGCGGCAGCGGCTGGTAGACAAAGATGTTGTCAACATAGAAGGTGTGCTTGGGCAGCTCCATGCCGCAGGCGCGCAGGATCTCGGTGCGGTAGATGACCGAGTGCATCAGGATGTTTTTGCTCGGCGGAAACTTGCCGATCTCCTTCCAGGTGAAAACGCGGCCTTCGGGCAGGATACCCTTGTAGTCCACGACATTCTGGGTGTTGTCGGCCACATGCTCATAGACATAGTTGGCCATCATCAAATCAAGCGGCTGCTCGTCGTTGAGGTGGGCGCGCAGCTCGGCCAGGACCTGCTGCAGGGCATCGGTGTCGAGCCAGTCGTCGGAGTCGACGACCTTGAAGTAGACGCCGGTGGCATTGCGGATGCCCTGGTTGACGCCCTCGCCGTGGCCGCCGTTCTCCTGATGAATGACGCGGACGATGGTGGGGTACTTTTCGGCGTAGGCGTCGGCAATTTTGCCGGTGTCGTCCTTGGAGCCGTCATCCACAAGGATGATCTCGGCGTCCTCCCCCGCGGTGAGCAGGGTCTCGATGCAGTGATCCATATAGGCAGCCGAGTTGTAGCACGGCACGGTAAAGGTGATGAGTTTCATAGGTCGCTCCTTTTGAAAGGCATAATATACTTATTATAGAATACCGTGTTTTGACGAAAAAAACAAGAGGGAGTTTTGAAAGATGCCGCACGGTAGGGGCCGGGCATGCCCGGCCCGGAGGTATAAGGCGGACGGGCGCTTACGGGAAAGCCGCGGGCCGGGCATGCCCGGCCCCTACCTACACTACGATTCACGCCGCTCTTTTATTGCAAAATAAACCCCCACCCCGGTGCGGGGCTTGCGGGCCGCACCGGGGTGGGGGTTGTGGGATTCAAACGGCTTTAAAAAAGATCGCTGCGGTTGAAATTGTGGACGCCTGACGGAATCACGTCATTGTAAACATCCTCCGGCAGTCCGTAGGGACGTTCGGGATCCAAAAACCCGTGCATCCATGCGGCTAAAGTGTGCAGCTTCAACATAGTAACCCCGTCTCCTTTCCTAGTGTAGGGCTAAGTGTTCCGGGGGCTTTCGCTCCCCTCTTTCTGTCTTTATTATATGCGAAAGGCCGGACTTTTGCAAGCTGCATTTTGTACAAACTTACAAAAGTTATTTGTATATTTTAAACTATTTCGGCATAGTGTACATACGGACGTTGCGAGTGTGCGTATTACGCGGACAGTTCCTCCCATGCCTCCTGCATGGTGTCTGCTGAAAAAAGGAACTCTCCATTCTCGGCAAAGACTTCGATGTGGCCGCCGACGTATCTGAACTGCTGGGTCATGGTGATACCGCCTTTCTGTGTCCGGTTTTGCTTTCCATGCTTTTATTATACCAGACAGGCAGTACGATAATTTGGACTTTAATGCCGGGAGGCGGATTTTTGAGGGTGATAAACGGTACTTTCAACACCGCGCAGCACAAAAATGACCCACCCGCACAGCAAAAACCAGTAGGCGGTGTATTTGGGGCAGACCAGCCCGGCCAGATTGCCCCACTCGTCGGCGTAATCCCAGACGGCGGTGTGCAGCACGCGGCGGCAGACTGCGCCGACGGCCAGCTCCAGCCCGCTGACGCCCGCCGCCCCGACAGCTGCCGCCGGACCCAGCGGCAGCGGACGATCCGCCAGCGCCTGCAAAAGGCAGAGACAGACCCCGCCGGTCAGAAACATCGTCCAGTGCGTGGTGCCGCGCCAGGCCAATTCCAGCGCGGCATACGCCCCGCCGCCGAGCAAAAACAGAGAAGTACGTTCCAGCATACAAAATCCCCCTGCACAAGCTGTATAGCCACAGTATGTGCAGGGGGCGCGGGTTGTAACCGTTTTGTAAGGATGGTGGGAGTTTTTGGGAAGAAATGCCTTCCCCCTTGGGGGAAGGTGTCTGCGGCCCCGCCCGCAGACGGATGAGGGGCTGCGTTTCCGCGGCGACCCGTAAACGGACGGTATTGGAAAACCTGCCCCTCATCAGCCGTTTGCGGGCGGCAGCTTCCCCCAAGGGGGAAGCCAGAGATCTTTATTTCGACAGCTTCTTCAGCAGCGCGCTGCGGGTATCCCACAGCTTCTGGCTCAGGTCAACGTAGTAGCGGTGGGGGTTCTCGAAGCGCTTGACCTCGTCCCAGAGGGTGTTGACCTGCGCCTTGCAGAACTTCTTGATGTCGTCCAGGCTCGGGGAGCTGTAAACGCGTTTGCCGTTCTCGTAAATCGGGGTGGACAGGCAGCGGGCCGTGCAGTTGACGTAGGTGCATTCCTTCCAGGTCTCTATCGGGTCAAACAGCGTGATGCCGTGCTGGGTCTCAACGACCTCGTCTGCCATCGTGATAAGGTCGGCCATCGCCTTGCCGTCCTGGTCGTAGATACGCCAGACCTTTTTCAGGCAGGGGATCGTCATCTTTTCGGCGGATTCGGACAGCTTCATCTTCGGGGTGTAGCTGCCGTCGTCCTCCCTGACGGCGGCCAGCTTGTAGACGCCGCCGAACACAGGGTCGCTCTTGGCCGTGATCATGTTCTCGCCGATGCCGAAGCTGTCCACGCGGGCACCCTGCAGGATCAGGTCGCGGACGATGTACTCATCCAGAGAGTTGGACGCGCAGATCGTGCAGTCTGGGTAGCCGGCCTCGTCCAGCATCTTGCGGGCTTTCTTGGACAGGTAGGCAATATCGCCGGAGTCGATGCGGATGCCCTTCGGGCGCTTGCCCATCGGCTTCAGGACTTCGTCAAACACCTTGATGGCATCGGGTACGCCGTGGCGCAGCACGTTGTAGGTGTCCACCAGCAGCACGCAGGCGTCGGGGTACATCTCGGCGTATTTCTTGAAGGCGTCGTACTCCGTCGGGAACATCTGCACCCAGCTGTGGGCCATCGTGCCGGAGGCCGGGATGCCGAAGTCACGCGCGGCCATGACGCAGGAGGTGGAGCCGCAGCCGCCGATGTAGGACGCGCGTGCGCCGAAGTAGGCGGCGTCATACCCTTGCGCGCGGCGGGCACCGAACTCCATGACCGGGCGGCCCGCGGCGGAGCGCACGATGCGGTTCGCCTTGGTGGCGATCAGGCACTGGTGGTTGAAGGTGACGAGCAGCAGCGTTTCCAGCAGCTGGCACTCGATGGCCGGACCCTCGACGGTGACGATGGGCTCCTGCGGGAAGATGGGCATGCCCTCCTCAATGGCCCAGATATTGCAGTGCAGCTTGAAGTTGGCAAGATAGGTGAGGAACTTCTCGTCAAACGCCTTGGTGGAGCGCAGATAGTCGATGTCCTCGTCGGTGAATTCCAGGTGATCCACGGCGTCGATGAACTGCTGCAGACCGGCCATAACGGCGTAGCCGCCGCCGTCCGGCACGCGGCGGAAGAACATATCAAAGACGGCGATCTTATCCACATATCCCTCGTCCAGATAGCCCGCCGACATCGTCAGCTCGTAGAAATCGGTCATGGTGGTCAGATTGCGTTTTACATCCAGCATGGGTAAACCCTCCTGTATATGCGGCTCAGCGTGTCTTGCGTGAGGCGAGCAGGACGCGGCCGGCAATATATATTCCATAGCAGCCAACGACGAAGATCGTCAGCGCAATGACGACTTTGAAATATGTGCTTGAAAAAAAAAGGCTCACGCGCGAAAGCGTGTACAAAACCTGATTGCGCGAGACATCGCTGCCCGCAATTAAATCGGCGGTGCCGATGACCTCGCCCTGGATCGTCAGCGTGACGGTGCCGACGACGTCGCCCTGCTTGATGGGCGCGGCCAGTTCGTCCGGCACATTGAACACCGGCTCGGTCAGCGCAGCGCCGCCCGCGGCGGGCAGCAGCGTCATCATATTGTCAGCCGGATAAAGCATGACGGTGTCCGTCTGGGTCGAGTAGGCGACCCGGACCTCGGTGATGGGCTGGGTCGTGTCCAGCGCCGGGGCGATGGTGTAGGTGTCGAACACCCAGTCCATGATCGTGCCGGTCTCCGCCAGCGCGGGGCGCATGCCCTCGGGGTCGGCGTCGTAGGGCACGTTCAGCAGTACGCTGATGTAGCTCTCGCCGTTCTGGCTGTGCCAGCCCGCAAAGTTCTGCCACTCGCCCAGGCTGCCGGTCTTGCCGCCCCTGGTGTAGTCGCGGTGGTAGCTGCTGTTGGTCACGAGCTTGTCGGTATTCTGGATGATATAGGTGCCGGGCGTCGTGTAGCGGTCATTTGTGCCCATGTCGTAGCTGGGGGTGGCGATGACCGTGGCGAACACATCGTAGGCCGTCAGGGTGCGCAGGATGAGGTAGGCGTCCCGCGCCGTCGTGATGTTGTTGGGGTTCAGCCCGCAGGGATCGACAAACGTTGTGCCCGTGCAGCCCACGGCCTTCGCCTCGTCGTTCATCATGGCGACGAAGTTGTCGATGCTGCCGCCGCCCATGTAGTCGGCCACGATGTAGGCGGCCTCGTTGCCGCTGGGCAGCAGCATGGCGTAGAGCAGGTTGCGCAGGCTCTGGGTCTCGCCCCGGCGGATGTCGGCGGTGGAGGCGTTCGTGCTTTGCTCCCAAATTAAATCGTAGATGTAGCTTGGCGCGGTCAGGCTGATGGAGTCGAGCTGATCCTGGTAATTTTCCAGCAGGAGCAGTGTCGTCATCATCTTGGTCAGGCTGGCGGCGGAGAGCTGGGTCTCGCTGTTTTTCTCGTACACGACGATGTTGGTGTCGAGGTTGACGACATACCCGGCGGGAGCTGTCAGCGCGGGCGCGGTGTCAAAGAGGGAGTCACCCTCCCCTGCCGTGTCCTCTGCCGCGACGGGCAGCGCCAGCATCAGAACGAGCACGAAGGAAAATAAAATCGCGCAGAATTTTTTCATAGGCAAGATTTCCTTTATAAAGTTACCTATCAGTATAGCAAATTTGAAGGGAAAATAAAAGGGATAGAAAGGAATTTATCGCGGGAGAGCAACGGGATACAATAGCACAGCTGCGGCGGGGTGAGGGCAGGCCGCCGCGGCCGTTTGCGGGAATGGGGCGGCTTTCCGGTTCGTCGCTGTAGGGGGCGGCGTCCCCGACGCCCCGCAGGGCAGAGTGCCTTCCCCCTTGGGGGAAGGTGGGCGCGGCCCCGCCCGCGCTCGGATGAGGGGGAACTTGCCGGGAAATCCCGCTTGCGGATTGCCTGTGGGAAACTCTGCCCTCATCAGCCGCCTGCGGGCGGCAGCTTCCCCCGAGGGGGAAGCCAAAGAAGGCTGCTAATTCATCGCCTCTGCCGTCTCAAACAGCCGCTCCACCTCATCGGACAGTGCACGGTGCGCGGGGTCGATCAGATTCGGATCCTTGGCCAGCAGGGCCTTGGCTTCGTCCTGCGCGACGCGCAGCGTGCGGGTGTCCTGCACTAAATCCGCCACACGCAGCGTCGGCAGACCGTGCTGCGCCGAGCCAAAGAAATCACCCGGGCCGCGGGTCTCCAGATCATACTTCGCCACGGCGAAGCCGTCCGACGTGCGGCACAGAAATTGCAGCCGCTCGCGCACCGCGTCGTTGCCGTTGTCGGAAATCAGAATGCAGCAGGAATCCGCCGCGCCGCGTCCCACGCGCCCGCGCAGCTGGTGCAGTGCCGACAGGCCGAACCGCTCGGCATTCTCAATGACCATGACCGTCGCGTTCGGCACGTCAACGCCGACCTCGATGACTGTCGTCGAGACAAGCACGTCCAGCTCACCGGCCTTGAATCTCTGCATGACATCGTCCTTTTCCTTTGACTTCAGCTTGCCGTGCAGCAGGCCGATGCGCCGGTTGGGCAGCAGTGCGCAGGCGGTCTCGGTGTAGTAGGTCGTGACGGCCTGCAGATCACCCATGGCTTCGTTTTCCTCAATGGCCGGGCAGACGATGTAGACCTGATGCCCCGCCGCGATCTGCTTGTCCAGAAAGCCGTACATGTCGCGGCGCTTTTTGCCGGTGATGAACCACGTTTTGATGGGCTTGCGGCCCGGCGGCAGCTCGTCCAGCACCGAAATATCCAGGTCGCCGTACATGAGCAGCCCCAGCGTGCGCGGGATGGGCGTGGCGCTCATGACCAGCAGGTGCGGGCTTTGTGCCTTGCCCGCCAACAGGCCGCGCTGCCGCACGCCGAAGCGGTGCTGCTCGTCCACGATGGCGAGGCCGAGATTTTTAAATTCCACGGTGTCGGTCAGCACGGCATGCGTACCTACGACTAAATTTGCCCGCCCATCGGCGATAGCTTCCAGCGCGATGCGCTTCTCCTTCGCTTTCATGCCGCCGACCAGCAGCGTGACGTTAACGCCGAACGGCTCGAGCCGGTCCGCCAGCGTGGCGGCGTGCTGGCGGGCTAAAATTTCCGTGGGGGCCAGCATGGCGCTCTGCCAGCCGTTCTGCGCGGCAAACCAGATGGCCGCGGCGGCCACCAGCGTTTTGCCGCTGCCGACGTCGCCCTGCAAAAGCCGGTTCATCGGCACGTCGCCGCAGAGATCGGCCAGAATTTCCTCGGTGGAGCGCTTTTGCGCACCGGTGGGCGGGTACGGCAGGCTGCGCCAGAACGGGCCGAGGTCCAGCGGGTGCATGGGGGCGCTGGTTTTGCGCCGCCCGTGGCTGCGCAGCAGGAAGATGCCGATTTGGAGCAGGTACAGCTCCTCAAAAATCAGCCGCCGCCGCGCCGCGGCAAGGTCGTCCGCGTTTTTGGGCGCGTGGATGCCCCGCACGGCCTGTGCCTTGGCGGGCATCCGGTAGCGGGTCAGCAGCTCGGGCGGCAGCGGGTCCACAAGCTGGTCCGCGAACGCCAGCGCTGCATGGGCACAGCTGGCGTGGCGGCTGGCGGGCAGACCGTCGGTGCCGGGATAGACCGCCACAAACGGGCAGTCAGCGACCTGGGCCTCGGTGCGCACCAGCGGGTGCAGCAGCTCGCGGCGGGTCAGCGCCCCGCCGATGCGCCCCTCAAAGTAGTAGGTCTCCCCCACTTCCAGCTTGTCCGCCGCGTAGGGCGCATTGAACCACGACAGTGCCAGAATGCCGGAATCGTCCGCCGCCAGCACCCGGTTCATGACCCGCCCGCCCTTGACACGTCGGGCGGGCTCCTTTTGCAGCACGGTAGCGCGGACGCAGCATTCCACGTCATACGGCGCGGACACAACGGTGTAGGGCTGCGTGTAGTCGATATATTTGCGCGGATAGCACAAAAGCAGGTCGCGAATCGTGAGGATGCCGAGCTTCTCAAATTTTTTGGCGAAGGCCGGGCCAACGCCCTTGAGGAATTGGACGGAATCGTTGATGGTGGGCATGGGGGCCTCCTTTCTTTGGGATGGCGGGCGGTTGGCAGGAAATGGGCAGTGACGCAAGACAGCGGGAACGGAAGCAGTATACCAAAAAAGGCGAACTCGGAACATCCCCAAATTCGCCTTTTTAATGTTATAACGTCCGAATTACTCCACAGAGATCATGTAGTAGTACACGGGCTGGCCGCCGCTGATGTGGCTGACCTCGACACTGCCGCCGCACTTGGCGCGCACCAGATCGGTCGTCTTTTCGGCGTCCTCGTCGCTGACGTCGCAGCCGGAAATGACCGTGATGAACTGGGTGTCCTTCTTCTTCATGGAGCGGGCCAGACGATAGGTCATCTTGACCAGGTCGGTGCCGGTGGCAACGATTTTGCCGTTCTCCAGCGCCATGATCTCGCCCTTCTTGATGGGCTTGCCGTCAAACTCGCTGTCGCGGGCGGCATAGGTGATCAGACCCGTGCTGACGCGGTCCGCCGCCTGCATCATGGCAACGGCGTTCTCCTCCGGCTTCAGGTCGGGGTCAAAGTTCAGCATGGCGGTCATGCCCTGGGGCACGGTGCGGGTGGGCAGCACGATGACCTTGCGGTCCGCGAGCTTCTGCGCCTGCTCGGACGCCATGATGATGTTTTTGTTGTTGGGCAGAACGAGCACGGTCTTGGCGGGCACGCTCTGGATGGCGGCGAGGATGTCCTCGGTGGAGGGGTTCATCGTCTGACCGCCGCTGACAACCGCGTCCACGCCCAGGTCGCTGAACACAGCCTTCAGGCCCTCGCCCGCGGCCACGGCCACAAAGCCGTACTCGCGCTCGGGGTCAACGGCGGCGTAGGTGAACTCGCTGTCCTTCTTCTCCTCGGCCTCGGCCTGCTTCTCCAGACCCTTCGCCTGCTTCTGGCGGGCGAGGAACTGCTCGTGCATGTTTTCAATTTTAAAATTGGTCAGGTAGCCGTACTTGATGGCCTCACTCAGCATCATGCCGGGGTCGGAGGTGTGGACATGGCAGTTGGCAACGTCGTCGTCCTCGATCACAACAACGGAGTCACCGTTGGACTCAAGGAAGGCGCGCAGGCGGGTAACGCTGGCATCGGCATCCTTGTGCAGCAGGAACTGGGTGCAGTAGCCGTTTTTGATGTCCTCGACCTTCATCAGGTCGTCGGCAAAAACGCCCTTGCCTGCGGCTTCGCTGGATACCTTGGGCTTGGCGGCGACCTCGGCACCGGCGATGATCTCGCCGCCGTCGAACACCTGCTTCATGCCCTCAAAGATCAGCATGATGCCCTGGCCGCCGGCGTCCACGACACCGGCCTTTTTCAGCACGGGCAGCAGGTTCGGGGTGTCGTCCAGCGCGGCCTGACCGGCCTGCAGCGTGGCGTCCCACATGGCAGGAACATCCAGCTCGGTGCACTCGGCGGCCTTCTCGGCAGCCAGACGGGAGACGGTCAGGATCGTGCCCTCGGTGGGCTTCATGACGGCCTTGTAGGCGGCCTCGACGCCCTGCTGCAAGGCGGCAGCCAGGTCAGCGGAGGATGCCTCGGTCTTGTCCTTCAGCGCCTTGGAGAAGCCGCGGAACAAAAGGCTCGTGATAACGCCGGAGTTGCCGCGGGCGCCGCGCAGCATGGCGGAGGCAGCGGTCTTGCTGGCCTCGGCCACGGTGCAGCTGTCGGGCATGGCCTCAAGCTCGGCGCGGGCGGCGCCGATGGTCATGCTCATGTTCGTGCCGGTATCACCGTCCGGAACGGGGAAAACGTTCAGCTCATCCACGCGGGTGCGCTGGTTGGCAATGTTGTTGGCGCCGGAAAGAATGGCGTCGCGCAGGGTCTGGCCAGTAATCATGGTTTCGTTACACCTCATATTTTTTGGGTAAAACAGTCTTTAGTCGGCAATGACGTCGTCCACGTAGACATCGATGCGGGCGACCTTTAAGCCGGTGGCAAGTTCAACTTCGTCCTTGACGCGGTGGGTGATGCTTTGGGTGATGGTCGAGATGTTCAGACCGAACCCGACCTTGATATGCAGGGCGATGACCAGCTTGCCGCCCTCCTGCGTGACGGTGACGCCCTTCGGCGGCAGGCTGCCGGTGCGCAGGGCGCTGCGCACAACGCTTTCAGCCGGGGCCTGACCCATGGCGGCAATGCCGTAGCACTGCTTGGCGGCCTGCTCCACCAGGCCGGAGAAGTAGTCATTCGTCAGCGAAATATGTCCATAGGGATTGACCTTGGTGATCATCTGCGATCCTCCTTTTCAGGGTTAGCTGCGGCTAAGCCCGCAGCTGCACTATATGAATCTTTAGCTATTATACACCATTTTTCCCCGCTTGAACAGGGCATTTCGGAGAAATTTATTTTGGCGCGTGGATTTAACATTCCATTCACAAAGTTTACAGCGCAAGAGTATATACTGTTTACAGAAGTATGACAATCTTACCAAAGGAGCTCGGTTTAAACCATGAACCTTTTATTCTTTTTGACACCCAAGCAGGACGTCCTGTACATTTACGAGGATTTCACCCTGCGCCAGACGCTGGAAAAATGGTCCAACCAGCGCTACGCCACCATCCCTGTCCTGAAGCGCAACGGCGAGTATGTCGGCAGCATCACCGAGGGCGACATCCTCTGGGGCATGAAAAATCTGCACGGGCTGGACCTTGAAGCCAGCGAGGACGTGCCGATTTCCAGCTTCCCCCGCCGCCGCGATTACAAGGCCGTTACCGTGACCACCGACATGCCGACGCTTTTAAAGGCAGCCATCGAACAGAACTTTGTGCCGGTGGTGGATGACCGCAATGTGTTCATCGGCATGGTGCGCCGTACCGTGCTGCTGCGGGAGCTGTACGACAAATATACGACCCTGCCGACGGATAAGCGCTTCAAGGGCAGCCACCCGCCGATGTAAGGGCTTGCAATCCGCCGCGCGTTGCGGTATAATCAGCACAACGGACAGAGAGGTCGCACAGGACTTCTCTGTTTTATTTTTTACAGTGAGGTGTGAACGCTTGCGCCGGGGCTGACGGCTATGGCCGTCCCGGAGGATGGACTGACGGAGGCTGTATGCCTGCCGGATAAAAGGTTCGTCTGGGCTGTGCAGTGGCACCCCGAATTTTCGTTCCGCGTGAATGAGGACAGCCGAAAGATTTTTAAGGCGTTTGTGGGTGCGTGTTAAAGGAAAAGCCTTCCCCCAAGGGGGAAGGTGGCGCGGAGCGCCGGATGAGGGGCAAGTTTGCCATTATTGTCTATAAATGGGTTGTCGTGGGAAGGCCGCCCCTCATCAGTCACCTTCGGTGACAGCTTCCCCCAAGGGGAGAAGCCAAAAAAATCCCTTCTGTAGTCACAGAAGGGATTTTCTTTTATTTTGCTTTTTCAGCGGCTTTTTTTGCTTTTCGCTTTTTGCGCTTGCGGGCGATGAACAAAATCACCAGCAGCAGTGCGGCAGCTGCGCCGCAAGCCGCCGCGAGCAGGGGCACCTTGCTGGCGGGCATCTGCACAGCGGCGAAGGCCGTCGTACCGGCGGGGGCGGTGCAGGTCAGATAGCTGCCGTCCACGCTTGTGTCGGCCTGCTGCCAGCCTGCGTCGGTCCTGACCCACAGCACGGTGTTGTCCGTCGTCTCCGGCGGCATATAGCGCAGCGTGTGGCCGGTGTCGGCGGGCAGCTCCAGGCCCCACGCTTCCACCAGCGTGCCGGGGGTCTCGGGCGCGTCGTCCACCTCATAGAGCATCAGCTCGTCGGTGGTGTCGAAGCTGCCCTCCACCAGCACAAGGGAGCGTTCACCGCGCTTTTCCTGGCTCTGGCGGACCGTGTTTATGTCGCTGTACTCGGCGTGGATCGTCGCGTCAAACGTCATGCCGGTCAGATCCACATCCTCCCAGCTGCCGTACTGGCCCTGGTGGTTGGGAACCGGCGGCAGCTGATCCGTCGGGAAGTCGCTACCGTACGGGATGTGGTATTCCTGGACCAGCGAATCCTCGTCGGTCACAAAGCGGACACAGATGCTGCCGAAATCGCCGGGCAGATTTTCCTGCGCGACGAAATCTTCGTAGGCCAGCGGTTCGGCAATGTCCTGGTAGCTGACGCTGTCGATGCCCGCGACACCCTCGTCCACGAAGGTGTTGCCGGTCACGCTGCCGTCCAGCGGGTCGTCCACGATACCGGCAATCGCACCGATCTGTTCGGCAGCGTTGTCGATCATGACCATGGCGCGGCAGTTTTCGATGGTGGCACCGCTGCCGACAATGCCGCCGACCTGCTTTGCACCGGACAGGCGGCCCTTGGCGCAGCTCTCGCGGATCGTGGACTTGCTGATACCGGCCACGCCGCCGACGCCGGTGGCGTCCTCGGCATCGAGGGTGCCAAAGCCCCTGCAGTCGATGACAGAGCCCATCTCGGCGTCGCCGACGATGCCGCCCGCGTTCTGCTTTTTGGCGCTGACCGTGCCGTAGTTTGTGCAGTCACGGGTGACGACGCGGGTCTTGAAGGTAAAGTTCAGCGACTCGCTGCCCGCGGTGGTGTAGTCGTCCTCGGGGTCCAGATCGTTCTCGCGGGCCATGGCACCGGTAATGCCGCCGGCGTTGAGGTCGGCATTGACCGTGCCGCTGTTGATGCAGTTCGTGACCTTGGCCTCGACGTCGTCATCGGTGTCGTCATCGGAAACATCGTCCACGATGTCGTCTGCATCCCGGTTGACATTCTCGCTGGCACCGGACAGCGTCTGGCCGATCTTGTTGATCTGCTTCGAGATCGCCTTCACGTCGTTGATCAGCGCCTGGCTGTTGCTGCTGGCGTTGTTGTTCAGGCTGCTGACGATGTCGCCCATGCTGGTCAGGCTGCTGCTCAGATCGTTGCGGCTGGCCGTGATGGCGTCGCGGTTCGTCAGCTCGACCTTTGGAATTTCGACATCCACGGAGTCCGGCAATGCATCCGAAATGTCATTGAGCACATCCTTTGTGTCGGGCAGGTCGTCAAGACCCTCGGTGATGAGCGTATAGTTCGGGTCGATCGGATAGCGCTCGTCCGGCTTTGTGGCAGTGCCGTCGTCCTCGCTGACAACGGTGCTGTCAGCGGAATCGTCAACGGCTTCGGGGCCGGGCTGCCCGTGGGGGGTGCGGTCCGCCTCGCCGCCCTCTGCAGCGGGCTCCTGTGCGGGGGATGTCTCCTCACTCTGCGCCGCGGCGGGTTCCTGTGCGGGGGCAGTGTCCTGCGCTGCCGTACTGTTTTCGTCAGGCATGGAGAGGTCAGCACTCTGCGCGGGCTCCTCCGAGGGGGACAGCGTGTAATTCGGATCGACAGGGTCGGTGTCAGACGGAGGCGTCGCTTCGCTGTAGTCGATGACTGTGTCCGAGTCCGCGGCATTGTCTCCGTCGTCCGCGCCGGGCAGGTTGGTATTCTTGAGGTCCTGCTTGAACTGACTCAAGTCAGTCTTGATGGTCTGGGAACCGATGGACACGCCGTTTTGGGCCTGCTTCAGCAGATTCTCAATGGCATTGCGGGAGCTGGTCACGTTGTTCTTCAGCGCTTCGAGCTGGTTGGAAAGGTCGCTGCTGGCGGCGCTGGCGTCATCGCAGGCGCGGTTGACCAGCGTCTGCAGCGTGCTCATCTCGTCGGAAAGCTCCTGCAGCGTGTCCTTTGTGTATTCCAGCGTGCTGCTCGGCTCCATCTGGCCGACGATGCCGCCGCCCTCCTTGCGGGCGTAGACAGTGCCGTAGTTGACACAGCCCTCAATGTAGCCGGTCTGGCTGCCCGCGATGCCGCCGACGTTGTAGCCCATGTGCTGGTAGCCCACGGTGCCGCGGTTCATGCAGGCGCGGATGACACCGCCGGACTGGCCCGCAATGCCGCCGATGTCGGTGATGTCGGCGACGTTCTCGGTGCCGATCAGGTCGTTCAGCGTCAGCGAGGAAAGGTCGATGTCGTTCTGCTCCACCGTCGTGTTGACGCTGGAGGTGTTCGTGCAGTTGGCAATGATGCCGTGGTTTTCACCGGCGATGCCGCCGATGAAGTGCGCACCGTAGACACTGCCCGTGGTCGTGCAGCTTTCGATGACGCCGGCGGCCAGATTTGTGCCCGCGATGCCGCCGACAACGGACGCGCCGGAGGACACGCCCTCAAAGCGGCAGTTGTGCAGCGTACCGGCGTTGCTGCCCGCAATGCCGCCCACGGTGGAGCGGCTGCCGGTGGGCATCGAGCGGCCCCGGATGACGAGGTCGCGGACGTTGGCCCCCTGCTGCACATAGCGGAAGAAGCCGATGACCGAGCCGTCATCTACAAGGCTCAGGCCGGAGATCGTGTGGCCCTGCCCCTCAAATACGCCGCTGAAGGACGGGATGCCCGCAAAGCCGCTGCCGGTCAGTTCCAGATCGGCGTCCAGATAGACGGTGCGGTTTTTGCTCCAGCTGTCCAGGCGGCAGGAATCGGCCAGCTGCAAAAGGTCATCGACGGTGCCGATGTGGAAGGTCTCCTTTTCGGCAGTGTCGGCGGTCTCGCTCTCCCCTTCCGCAAAAACGGGCAGGGTCAGCGCCAGCACAAGGCAGAGCGCCAGCAGCGCAGCCCAGAGGCGGCGCGTCAGGTCAGAAATGCGGTTCATTCAGCGTCGCCTCCCTTCGTGTCAGTGTCGGGCGTATCGGGTGTGCCTGGTTCGGGGACACCGTCCTCGGATTCGTGGATGTTCTTCTCCGACAGGTACATGTCGGGCTTGTCAACGGTAAATTCGGTGCCGGTGGCAATGTTCGCACTGAACTGGCCGTGCAGCACGCCCTTGATGTCAGCATCTACGACGCCGTTGATGTAGCCGCGCACGCGGCCATTGACGTGCATTGTGCCGCTGGCCGTGCGGGCCATACCGGCAACGCCCTTCATCTCAAAGCTCGTGCGCTCGATGATGGTGTCGCCCAGGATCAGGATCTGCGGCAGGACGAACAGAACCAGAAGGATGGAAACGATCGTGCCGCGGCCCAGGCAGGTACCGATGGCGGAGATAACGGGGTTCGTGGTCAGCACGCTGATCAGAATACCCGCGGATGCCAGAATGGAGCCGGAGGTGAAGATGGTCGGGAACGACTCGTTCAGGGCTGCGACGATGGCCTCCCGCGGGCGCATGACCTTCTTCAGGTCGGTGTAGTGGCTGGAGATAACGATGGCGTAGTCGATGTTTGCACCCATCTGAATGGAGTTGACGATCAGGTAGCCGAGGAAGTACAGCGGGGTGTGCTGCAGGTACGGCACCGAGAAGTTGATCCAGATACTGCCCTGAATGACGATGATCAGCAGCACGGGCAGACCCGCGGACTTGAATGTGAACAGCAGGACCAGGATAACGAACAGCGCGGACAGCACACTGATCAGCAGGTTATCCTCGCCGAAGGAGCTGGACAGGTCCATGGCGCTCGTCGTATTGCCGACAACGTAGAACGAATCGGTGTCGTAGTATTTGCCGATGATGTCGTGCATCTTGTTGACGAAGGCGAACGTCTCGTCGGTCTCCTCGGGCAGGTTCAGATAGACGACCATACGGCTGTAATCATCGCTCTGCAGCTGCTTCTGGGCTTCATCGAGCTGGTCGAACAGGTCGTCCAGCGTGTCCTGCACATCGCCCGAGAGCGTGATGTTGCCGTCGTGCATCTCCTGTTCCAGGAACCTGAACATGTCGTAGATCGGCACTTTATAATCGTCCAGGCCGTTGATGATCTCGCCGTACTCGTCATGGTCGACGGCGTAGGCACCGTACAGTGCCTTGGCAACCTCGTAGTCGAGGTTGGCCATCTCGGCCAGCTGGCGCGGGGTCACAGCGTCGGTCAGCATATAGCCGTCCATCGCTTCAATGTTGGCCAGACCCATCGTGGATTTGACCTCGGCGCAGGCGTCCAGCTCGTCGAGGATCCTGCCCTCGGACTCATAGTCGCCCGACGGCACAATGACGGCCACCATGTTGCTGGAACCGAAGGTGTTTTTGATTTTCTGGTAGGCAATCTGGCGCTCGCTCTGCTTGGCGGTGACCAGATCGGTGTAGGTGTAGCAGTAGGGGCACAGGTTGGCAAAGACGGCCGCCGCCACGATGATGACACCGAAAATCGGCGGGATGATAAAGCGGGTCTTGATGTCGAACTTGCCGACGGCGGTGATCTTGGGAATCAGGTTTTTGTGGCGGGTCTTGTCGATCAGCTTGCTGAACAGCACCAGCAGGCCGGGCATCAGCGTAAAGACACAGAGCATACTGAACAGGATAGCCTTGATCAGGACCGTAGCCAGGTCGCGGCCAATGCCGAAGTGCATGAACGCCAGCGCGGCCAGGCCGCTGATCGTCGTGAGCGAGGAGGAAGAAATCTCCGGGATAGCCTTGGAAAGCGCGGCAATGCAGGCCTCGCGGGTGGGCAGCGTCTCATGCTCATCACTGAAACGGTGGCACAGAATGATGGCGTAGTCGATGGCCAGCGCCAGCTGCAGTATGACGGTGACTGAGTTGGAGATGAAGCTGATCGTGCCGCACAGGAAGTTTGTGCCCATGTTCAGCAGCGCCGCCGCGCCGAAGGTCATGATGAGAACCGGGACCTCGGCATAGGAGCGGGAGGTCAGCGTCAGCACGACGACGATGATGATGGCGGCAATGATGACGATGACGACCATTTCCGATTGCAGGTCCGCGGAGGAATCGTAGCCGACCTCGGAATAGATCGAGGTGTCGTAGCTGCCCTCAAGCTCGTCGCGGATCTCCTGCAGGGCGTTCTCGGCGCGCTCGTCTCCTACTTCTGCGTCAAAGCTGACGGAGAACAGCGCCGACGCATTCGTGTAATGCTCGTCGGTGTCGTCAAATTCGACGGTGGTGACACCCTCGATGTCCTCAAGCCGGGACTGGATGTCCAGCGCAGTATCGTAGGTGATGTTGGATACCATGACGTTGGCCGTGCCGTAGGTGACGAAGTTGTCATTCATCACGGTCAGGCCCTGGCGGGTCTCGGTGGTGTCGGGCAGGTAGGTCGTGATGTCGTCCTCGACCTTGACCCAGCCCGTGGCGATGGCACTGAAAATCAGCGCAAATATGTATAACAGGAAGAACAGGTTGCGTTTATCAACGATAAACGAAGCCAGCTTTTCCATCCCGCCGCCTTTTGGCTTTTCGTTCTCCAAGAGTATACAGCCTCACTTTCCCATTTTATTCGATACTAAAAGGATACATCAATATTATACGAAATGCAAGGCCCATGCAACACGGTCAAATTCAGAGGAATGTACAAAGAAGCAAGGAAGTTTTTGTTAAGGTACACAAAAAAACACCGTGCGGTGTTAAACCACACGGTGTTGAAAGCCATTTGGTAAGCTAAATTACTTCAGCTCGACCTTAGCGCCGACCTCGGCCAGCTTCTTCTGGATGTCCTCGGCGTCAGCCTTGGAAGCCTGCTCCTTCAGCTTGGCGTTCGGGGTCTCAACCAGCTTCTTGGCCTCCATCAGGGAAGCGCCGGTCAGCTCCTTAACGGTCTTGATGACCTGCATCTTGTTGGCGCCAACGTCAGCCAGGATGACGTCAAACTCGGTCTTCTCCTCCTCAGCGGGAGCAGCAGCGCCGGCGGCAGCGGGAGCGGCAGCAGCAACAGCAGAAACGCCGAACTCCTCGCAGATGGTGTCAACGAGCTCTTTCAGCTCCAGAACAGTCATAGTCTTGACAGACTCGACAATGGCAGTGATCTTCTCAGAAGCCATGGTAGTTACCTCCATAAATTTTATAGTTTTAAGCGGCGCGGTTTGTATTCAAGGAGCGCTGCGCCGGTGCGCTCAACCTGCTAAACCTAAACTCAGGCAGCAGTCTCGTCCTGCTTGTCGACGATACCCTGCAGGGCAACAGCCAGACCGCCAACGATACCGTTGAGGGAGCCAGCCAGCATGGAGAGCAGGCCTTCGCGGTTGGGCATGGTAGACAGGCTCTTGATACCTGCAGCGTCCATGACCTGACCATCGCAGAAGCCGCCCTTGACGACGAAACGCTTGGACTTGTCGGCGTCAGCAAACTTGCACAGGATGCGAGCAGCAGCAGCCGGATCCTCCGGAGACAGAGCGATAGCCGTGTCACCCTTGAAGTACTCGGTCAGACCCTCGTACTGGGTGCCCTTGACGGCCAGGCGCAGCATGGTGTTCTTGACGACCATGTAGTGCACGCCAGCCTCACGCAGCTCCTTACGCAGCTTGGTGTCATCAGCAACGCTGATGCCGTTGTAAGCAACGACAACACCGGCCAGAGAGCCTGCGATTTTCTCGTTCAGATCAGCAACAAGAGCCTTCTTAGCTTCCAGAATCTTTGCACTGGGCATTTGAAATTCACCTCATTCCACTTACAGATTGGTTTCGGTAAGCGGCTTTTTATGTGATATACAGAAAAAAGCCCCTTCCCGTCGCCGGGAAAGGGCTTGAAAGCATTGCAATCAAACGCACGTTTCTCGGCAGGTGGGTAAAACCCGTTATGCCTTGCGGCACCTGCTGTCTCAAAAACAGCTTAATTAGTATAGCACGCGAACGTGCGTTTGTCAAGCGTTTTTCAGCTCAAAGCTGAAAAACTTATACGCCGTACTTGTTGGTAGCAACGCGGACGCCGGGGCCCATGGTGGTGGCGATGGTAGCGCTCTTGAAGTACTGGCCCTTGGCAGCGGCGGGCTTAGCCTTGGCGATGGCATCCAGGACGGTGTCCAGGTTGGTCATCAGCTTCTCGGCGCCGAAAGAGGCCTTGCCGATGGGCACATGGATGATGTTCTGCTTGTCCAGACGGTACTCGATCTTACCGGCCTTGGCGTCGGTAACAGCCTTGCCGACGTCGGGGGTAACGGTGCCGGCCTTTGGGTTGGGCATCAGACCACGGGGGCCCAGGACCTTACCGAGACGGCCAACGCGGCCCATCATGTCGGGGGTGGTGACCAGAACGTCGAAGTCCAGGTAGCCGCCGGCGATCTTGGCGATCAGATCGTCATCACCGACCTCCTGCGCACCGGCAGCCTCAGCGGCCTTGGCGGCGTCGCCCTTGGCGATGGCGATAACGCGGACGTTCTTACCGGTGCCGTTGGGCAGGACAACAGCGCCGCGGACCTGCTGGTCGGCGTGACGGCTGTCAACGCCCAGGCGGACGTGCAGCTCAACGGTCTCGTCGAACTTAGCGGTAGCGGTCTTGCAGCACAGCTCCAGGGCCTCGGTGGGATCGTAAGTCTTGTTATTCTCGATCAGCTTAGCAGCGTCGATATACTTCTTGCCGTGTTTCATTGCGTATTACCCTCCTATTCAGCCCTCAACGGTAACGCCCATGCTGCGGGCGGTGCCCTTGATCATGCTGACAGCGGCCTCCAGGGAAGCAGCGTTCAGGTCGGGCATCTTGGTCTTGGCGATCTCCTCGGCCTGAGCCAGCGTGATGGAGCCAACCTTGTTCTTGTTGGGCACGCCGGAAGCAGTGTCGATGCCGGCAGCCTTCTTGATCAGAACGGGCGCCGGAGGAGTCTTGGTGATGAAGGAGAAGGAGCGGTCAGCGTAGACCGTGATGACGACGGGGATGATCATGCCCATCTGGTTCTTGGTACGCTCGTTGAACTCCTTGGTGAACGCCATGATGTTGACGCCCTTCTGACCCAGAGCAGGACCAACAGGGGGAGCCGGAGTTGCCTTGCCGGCGGGGATTTGCAGCTTGATGTAGCCAGTGATTTTCTGTGCCATAATACTTGCACCTCCAAATTTTGTGGTGAGTTGCGGCCTGCGGTGCAGACCTCCCACGGGCGCACGACCTCCGCGCGCCCTATAAAAACCGTACCCCGGGCACTGGCCCGTTCGCGGTCTTTACCGGAAACTAGGGTGTCCTGAGAAAAACTCAGAACAGCTTGACCTGATGCAGCTCCAGCTCTGCCGGAAGCTCGCGGCCAAACATGGTGATCCTTACGCGCACCTTGCGCGCAGGAATGTCGATCTCGTCGACGGTGCCGACGGAGCCTTCCATCGGACCGGCGGTGATCTCAACCGTATCACCGACCTTGTACTCGACCTCAAGGTCAACGGTGGTTTCGACGCCCATCTTGGCAACCTCCGCCTCGGTCAGGGGCTCGGGCTTGGACTCCGGGCCGACAAAGCCGGTGCAGCCGCGCGTGTTGCGCACGATGTACCAGGTGTTGTCGTTCATGACCATTTTGATAAAGACGTAGCCGGGGTAGAGCTTCGACTGAACCTCTTTCTCGCCGGTCTTGTTGCCGCGCTTGTCAAAAACTTCTTCAATGCGGGTCTCGGTGGGAACCTTGACGTCGCAGATCAGATCCTGCAGGTGGCGGTTCTCCACCATCGTCATCAGATCGGTTGCGACCTTGTTCTCATAGCCGGAATAGGTATGTGCCACATACCAATTTGCTTGCTCAGCCATTGTCTTTGCCTCCGCTCAACGCGCTCAGGCGCCGATCAACAGGTGGATGGCGCCGCCAAAGATGAGGTCCAGCAGGATCAGTACGACAGCTGCGACCAGCACGACCACGATAACGGTGATCGTATTGGTTTTGACGTCGTTCTTGCTGGGCCACACGACCTTTTTCAGCTCGCTCTTCGTATCTTTGAAATACTTGCCGATCCCTTTGAAAAAGTTCTTGACCTTGTCGAAGAAGGAGACCTTCTTCTTGCCGTCGTTCTTTTTGGGCTTGTCGCTTTGAGTCTGGGCTGCAGCGGTGGCTGCTTTATTGTCTGCCATCTCTAAGCTCCTATCCTCACTTGGTTTCGCGGTGAAGGGTATGCTTCTTGCAGAAACGGCAATACTTCTTCATCTCAAGACGGTCCGGAGAGTTCTTCTTGTTCTTCTCCTTGTTGTAGTTGCGCTGCTTGCACTCCGTGCAGGCCAGGGTGATCTTGACAGTCATTGTTCGGCACCTCCATTATCGGTTAATAAGCCTCCCTCGCGCTTGCAGGCGCCCTTGAAAAAGGGCATAAAAAATAAACCCGCAAAAGAGGTACTATCATAATAACACGACTGCGGGTCTACGTCAAGCGGTTTTGAAAAAATTCTTGTAAAATTTTGACGGCCTTGCGCCGAACGCAGAAGCGGAAGCTCCGCGGACGGGCATAGCCGCGTTCCCCGTCACAGCAGGAGGGCGCAAACGGCTGCCATCCCCTCCTCCGTCAGCTGCACGCCGCCCCGGGCAGCGGCCACGGCGGCGGTGGTGTAGTCAATCGTCAGGGCGGTGCGGGCACTTAAATAGGCCAGTGTCTCGCCCAGGGCGTTCAGGTCTGCGGCCAGCAGGTCGGTCAGCAGCCGGGCACTGCGGCTGCGCAGACCGTCGGGCAGACCGGCCAGCAGCGCCGGGTCCTGCCGCAGGAACGCCGCCCAGACGGCGGCGCGGGCCATGCAGCCCTCCCCTGCCCCGGGCAGCGCCGCCTGCAATTGGGCGATCAGCTCCGACGCCTGCGCGGCGGTACACACGGCGATGGGGTCCTCACCGTAGCCCAGGCGCGTGCGTGCGGCGGCATCCAGCAGCGATGCCGTGTCGATGCGTGCCGAGGCTGTGCGGCCCGCGCAGTCTGCCCAGGTGGCGGGCGTGGCCGCGATATAGTGCAGCGCCGGGGTGGCGGTCTCCCCCGTAGCCACCGTGCCGACGAGCAGCTGTGCGGCCCGCCCGGCCCCGGCAGACAGCGCGCACTCCGCCAGCGTTGTTGTGCCCGAGGGTGCGCTGACGCGCAGCGAACCCGGCAGTGCGCAGAGTGTGACCGTCTGCTGCGGGCCGTCCGCACGGGCCAGCACAAAGGCGGGCTCCTCCTGCTGGACGACGAGCAGCAGCGTATACACGCCCTGCGCACCCGGCTCGATGTGCAGCGTACTGTCTGCCGCCGACGCCTGGCGCAGGAGCTGCTGCTTCTGGTATTGGTCGGTGAAGAACGCGACGGTCAGCACCATCGGCAGCAGCAGAAGCAGCGTCAGCCCGAGGCTGTACCAGAAAATTCCGCGGTTGGAACGCATAACCCACACTCCCCCAGCAAAGACTATGCCTACAGTGTAGGCCGCAAGGGCCGCGCTTATACACTATTATAAAGGAGTGTCTGGTATGTTTGATGAATTTGGACCCCGCGGTGCCGAGGATGAGCGCGAAGGCTTCTGGACCGATTTGAGCGAGGTGCCCGACGAGCAGCACCGCGACGAGGATGAGCCGAAGCAGACGCAGGAGGTCATTGTCCCACCCGCGCAGGAGCCGTATGGCCCGGGGATCGTGCCGCCGGAGGAGAGCTAAAGTAAAAAGGCTTCCCCCGCGGGGGAAGCTGCCGCTGCAGGCGACAGATGAGGGGCGAGCTTGCGGAGGCAGCCCGTACACGGGGAGACGTCGCAAGCTCGCCCCTCATCCGGCCTCGGGCGGGGCCTCGGCCACCTTCCCCCCACGGGGGAAGGCACGTACATTTATACTTTTTGATACACCAAAAAACGGAACCCGATCTCTGTCGTCAGGCTTTCACATTCCGCAAGCCGGGCTGCGCCGTCGGTGGGGGTGTTCCAGTAATAGGGCGTCATGGCAAACAAATCCTGCACACTCTGCCCTTCCAGCGTGATGACAGCGGTGGACTCAACGGCCTTCACAAACGCAAAGCCGTCGTATTCGGTCTGTCGGACCTCGTTTTCATACGGGCAGTCGTACAAAATCTCTTTCAGGCCGAACAGATGCCGCGCGGTGGGCACGGCGTAAACAAGATGCCCGCCCGGGCGCAGCATACGGGCAAACTCGGCCTCGGCCATGGGCGAAAAGATGTTCAAAAGCAGATCGGCCCAGCCGTCGCGCACCGGTGCACAAAAGCTGCCGCCGACACAGAATGCCGCGTCGGGCACGAGCTTCGACGCCAGCCGCACGGCCTCCTTGGACAGGTCGAACGCCGCAATCTGAGGGCAGCCCAGCGCGTCATACAAATACTTATCGTAGCTGCCCTCGCCGCAGCCGGCGTCCACAATATGGTCGTGGGGCAGCGCGGCGCAAAGCGCGGCCAGCGTCGCCATCAGCGGGGCGTAGTGCCCTGCCGACAGGAACGCGCGGCGGGCGCGGACCATGGCCTTGCCGTCGCCGGGGTCGGCGGCGTGCTTCTTCTGCATCGGCAGCAAGTAGGCGTAGCCCTCTTTGGCAAGGTCAAAGCTGTGGGCTCTGGCACAGCGCAGGCTGCGCCCGGCCAGCAGCAGCGGCCCGCCGCATACGGGGCAGCGCAGGGCTGCCGCGGTGGCGGGGGTCATTCGGCAGCCTCGGCGGGCGTGGCAGTCTCGGGGGTGTCCGCTGCGTCCGATGCCTCGGGCGGCAGCGGCACAGTCATACCGCCGTGGGCGGCGAGATAGTCCTCGAAATTTGCGAATTTCTGCTTCGGCGGGCGGCGGGAGATCAGATCGAGACCCGGCTGCTCCGGCGCGGTGCTGCGCGGGGCGCGGGCATTGCGGGGCGGGCGCGGTGTCTTGGGCTGGTCGCGCAGCGGCTGGCTGGGCACCTGCGGGGCCGGGCGGGCATTGCGGCGCGGCGGCTGGGGCGCAGCAGGGCGTGCGTTCTGGGGCGCATTCTGGGGTGCAGCCGGGCGCTGGGCCGGGGCATTCTGGCGCGGTGCCTGCTGGCTCTGCGGTTGGGCGGGTCTGCCCTGCCCGCGGCGGGGGTGGCTGCCATTGGCGCGGGGCGCATTCTCGCTGCGCGGGGCCTTGGGGGCTGCGGGCGCAGCGGCCTGCGGGGCCGGCTTGCGCGGCTGTGCGGGGGCTTTCCCCTCACGCGCGGGCTGCTGCGCCTGCGGGGCGCTGCCATTGCCGGCAGGGCGACGGCGGCGGCGACGGTGCGGTGCACCGTTCGGGGTTTGTGCAGCTTTTTCCATAATTCACCTGAATCCTGTTATACGCCGATGACACGGCATTCATTGTAATATCGTTTTTCCTCGGCATGGCCCATGCTGAAGGTCTTGCGGGGCAGCACGCCGCCCAGCACAACGCCCTTGAACAGGTCAGCCTTCGCAAAGTCGGGCAGCAGAATGGCCGTGGCTGGTTTGGCCGGGTCGGAGGCCAGCGCCAGCGCCGTGCTTTCGCCGTGGATGTAGTCCACGGTCACGCCGGGATGGGCGGGCAGGAAGTCCGCCAGAAATGCCTCCACACTGCCGACGGTCAGCGGCGCGGGCGGGTTGGCCAGCGCGACGGCACTCTCGCCGTGGGCATCGGCCAGGCGCAGACGCTGGTCGGACATCGTCGTACTGCTCCCCTGCTGCTGGTCCCAGGCGTCGAGCGCGGCATACAGCTCCTTGGCACCGACGCCGAACACGACGCGGTGGATCGGCTCGATCTCAATGGCGGGGCTGTGGACGTTGCAGACCTCGGCCAGGCACCAGCGCGCCGGATGGGTCCTGCGCTGCTCCTCGCTCAGGGTGGGCTTCAGCTCCTCCCAGTAGGCCTTGGCGGTGGCCAGGCTGTGATTGCCGTCACCGACGGCCAGTACCATCGGCTGCTGCCCTTTGGCAGCGGGCCAGCGGCGGGCAAAGGCGGCAGGGTCGGCCAGCGCCGCCAGCGCGGCGTCGATCCCGGCGATCAGCGCGGGGTCCTCGACGGCCCAGCCGCGCAGATGCCCGCCGCCCAGCATCAGCTCACCGTCGTAGAGCGGCGGCAGCTGGTTCTTCATCAGTCCGATGGGCTCGATCAGCGTGCAGTCGGCGTCGTCGGCCAGCATCATGACGTGGGGCGTTTCCAGCGTCGCCCCGCGGCGGACCTTGAGGCGCGGCGGGATGCGCTCCACGACGGTGCTCTCGCTCGGGCGGATAGCGGGCTTGGAGCCCTTCGCGTAGTCGTAGGCATCAAGATCGACAGCGCCGACAAGGCCCTGCCGGACCGTGCCGTCCATCTGGGTACGCTCAACATAAACGTAGCCATGTACTTTCCGGGTCAGAACGGTTTTACGGTACTCCTCCATCGTGCGGCGGATGCTCTCTAAGCGCTCGGCCTCCTGCGGGGTGCCTAAGTACGCCTCCGGCAGAACGATGTGCAGGGTGCTGGGCTTGCCGTCGGCCAGGTGCTCGGCGCGCTGCCAGTACTCCGGCTGGGAGGTAAACTGGTCAACGGCGATGCAGGCCCACGGGTCCAGCGGGACCCCGGCGGCGGGCAGTAAAATATCGGCTGCGGTAAAGCAGGCTTCGGACATAACAACGACCCCCTAACAGTTACAGAACAACGGTGTGGCCAACCAGAGCGTAGATCGCCAGCGACAGCACGCCGATGTAGATCATCGAGCTGGGCAGACCCTGGAAGATCGAGGAGATGGCCTTGCTGCGCAGGCGGCGGCGACCCTCCCGAACGATAAAGACGGCAAAGACATAGCCCAGCCCGCTGCCCAGAGCGAACGCGACGCTTTGCAAAATCGTATAGTTCTGGTTCGCGCAGATGAGCATCGTGCCCAGCACGGCGGTGCTGCAGGTGGCAAGGCTGAGTTGGCTGCGGCAGCTGGCGCGCAGCTTGCGGGGCAGCACGCCCAGCAGCAGCCAGGCCACGGCCATGGCCGCGATGCTGCAGGTCAGGTAGACGATGGGCCGCAGGGCCGAGATGGGCAGCCATGCGGGCAGATAATCACGCAGCCACGGGAAAAACAGGTCATGTGCGGCCCAGCCCGCAGGTGCGGACAGCGTGATGACCAGCAGCAGCGGCAGGCAGAAATCCCACACCTGCGCGCGGTGGTCGGGCACGAGCTTCATCAGGCGGGTGACGCCCAGCGCGCGGGCCAGGATGACATTCTCCGCAAAGACGGCCAGCACCATATAGCTGATAAACTGCACAATACCGTTTAAAATCGGCTGCAGCTCAGTGCTTACGGTCAGCATACAGGCGGCGCACCTCCTCATGTTTATAATCGGTGTACAGGTTGGCAGCGGCGCACCAGATGGCGGCCAGGATACCCACGATGACAAAGCCGCCCGCGGGCAGTGCAGCCAGCGGCAGCAGCGCATTGTGCAGGATGACGTTGCCAAAGACCGCGCCCGTGGCCAGCAGCTCACGCAGGCAGCCCACGATGAGCAGCACAACACACATGCCGAGTGCGTTGTTGAAGCCGTGGCGGAACGCATCCCTCACGGGTTCAAGGTCGGAGAACTCCATGCGCTTGACGATGGCGGGCTCCACGACCATGATCGGCAGGTAGATGCCCAGCAGCGTCAGGTCAGAGCCGAACAGTGCGTAGAGCAAAACATACGTAGGGATGTAGAGAAGCGCCGCAGAGTAGCAGTACACCACGGGGCGGAATCGGTTCTTTGTCAGGTGGCAGATGGCCACGGCCAGCACACGGGTGAAGGTGACCAAAATCAGCGAGGCGATACAGAGCATGAGCGCCCGCTGGCCGTCCAGCGCGGCACCGATGACCGGGGCCATGCCGAGGCCGCGCACAAGCACGGGGTTGGACAGCCAGATATGGTCGGCGCGGATGCGCTCGTTCAGGGCAGCCTCCGCCGCGGCGTAGGAGCGCGAGGCGCTGGCTTTTTTGGACTTCGGCGCAGAGGTCGGCTCCGGGTGGGCGGTGTGCTCTGCCGGGGCGGGCGCAGCCGGTGCCGCAGGGGCCGCCTTTTGTACCGGCGGCATGACCTGCGTGGGCTGCTGGGCGGGCTGTGCCGCGGGTGCAGGGGGCTGCACGGCATGGGCGGCAGGCTCGGCAGGCTCGGCAGTTCTGCGCTTCGGGATCGAGATCGTGCGGGTCTCGTCAGCTGCTGCGGGCGTTTGGCTGCTGCGGGCAGCGGGAGTGGGCTGGGGTGCTGCGGACGGTGTGACCGCGGGGCTCCTGCCGTACTCCCGGTCCCGGTAGCTGCGGAACCGATCCTCCTCGGCCTGGGCTTCCGCCTGGCGGGCGGCCTCGCGCTCAGCCTGGCGGCGCTGGACCTCCTCCAGCATGGCGCGGCGCTCCGCGGCGGTGTACCGCGGGCGGCTCGTCGGGATGATGCCGCCGCTGCGGGCGGCATCACTGCGCCCGGGCGCGGCCTGCTGCGGTGCGCCGGGCTGCTTTTCCGGTGCAGGGGCCGCCGGGGCGGCGGGCACCTTGCCGGTCTGCATGGCGGCAAGGGCGGCCTCGATCTCGGCGCGAGAGGCACCCTTCTCCGCCATGGCGCGGGCGACCTCGAGCATCTCCCTGGTGATGTGCGGGATAATTAAGGTCTCGGAGCGCTCCTCGCCCCGGCGCTTATTCGGGTTTTGTTGAATTGGCAAGGCGCTGCTCCTCCTCTCTCATAAAGCGGATGCGTTCGGTGCGGTGGCTGATGAGGTCGAGCCATTCGGGGATGGAGCTGACGATCAGCAGCGCACAGCAGGCCGCGCACTCATACGGGCTGAACACGCGGAACACATAGGTCATGATGCCCAGCGCCGCGCCGTAGATGATGCGGCTCATGCGGCGGTCCGGCATCGTGACCGGCTCACAGACCAGGAACAGGCCGGTGAACAGTGCCGTGCCGGACAGGACGACATATTTTTCCAGATAGAAGCGCTGGCGGATATATTCCCACGGCAGGCTGAAGGTCGGCAGCTCGTTCAGATTCGGGAAGAACCACGGCAGGCCGATGACAAAGATAAAGAACGGAATAACGACAGAAAGCTTGATGTGCCCGCGCACAAGCAGGAACAGCCCGCAGGCCATCACGACCAGCGCTGCGCTGGTGCCTATGGCGGCGGAGACGTTGCCGGTCAGCAGGTTCATCGTGCTGGCACTGGGCAGACCGCCATCCCGCAGAGTGGCGTTCATGCCCTCGACGAGAGTGGTGTTCACGCTGCCGAACAGCGGCAGCTGCGTGCCGGGAATGGGGTACGAAAAGACGTCCTGAGGCCACGAGATACCGGCCACGACGACGCCGACGGCGGCGGGATGGAACGGATAGTGGCCCTCGCCGCCGAACGCCTCCTTGACGAGCACGGCGACGATGACGGCGGAAATGACGATGGAATACGAGATGCTGGCAGGCATCAGCAGCGCGATGAGCGCGGCAAAGCACTCACTGGACGGTTCATGGGACTGGTAGCCCGTGCCGTGCAGCGGGGCCAGGGCACAGTCGCACAGGTAGGCGGTCAGCAGTGCGGCCAGCAGCAAAAGCACCGGGCGCGCACCGTAGTAATACCACGACATGCCGATCAGTGGGACTGTGCACCACAGCAGGTCACTGTAGTAGCTGTAGTTCGCGCTGCGTTCAACTTTTTTACGATTGGGCATAGGGAAAAAGCTCCTTTACTTGCTGTGCAGGACGTTTACCACAGCGGCAGGATCCATGGCATGGAACAGCGAGCTTCCGGCCACGAGCCAGTCGACTCCGGCAGCGATGCACAGGGGGCCGGTCTCGGTGTTGATGCCGCCGTCCACCTCGATCAGGGTATCACAGCCGCGGCGGGTGCGCTCGGCACAGATGGCGGCAATGCGCGTGGGGGTGGTGGGGAGGAACTTCTGCCCGCCGAAACCGGGCTCCACGCTCATGACCAGGATCAGATCGACAACGCCCAGATACGGGAAAACAGCTTCCACCGGCGTGCCGGGGCGGATGCTGATGCCGACCTGGCAGCCCGCAGCGCGGATAGCGGCGATGACCTCCTCTGCCGTGTCCGGCACCGCTTCGAGGTGGAAGGTGATGAGGCTGGCCCCTGCCCTGGCAAAGTCGGCGGCGTAGCGGGCCGGGTCACTGATCATCAGGTGGACGTCGTAGTAGACGTCGGGCATAGCGGCATGCAGGCATTTCAGCACCGGTGCGCCGTAGCTGATATTGGGTACAAAGTGCCCGTCCATCACGTCAAAGTGCATCAGGTCGACACCGGCCTCCAACAGGCGGGTGCAGTCATGCTTCAGGTTGGCAAAATCAGCCGACAGGATCGATGCGGCAATTTTCGTCATAATGTATATACTCCCTTGATAGTCCCTCTTTGTTGTACGTAGTATGTGCAGTGTGCACATATAAAACTATTATAGCCCATTGCGCCCCAAAAAGCAAGAAGCCCGCAGACCGGGTGTCCCGGTTTGCGGGCTGGGGCAAAAGGGCTTCCCCTGAGGGGGAAGCTGTCACCGCAGGTGACTGATGAGGGGAGAGCTTACGGAGAAAGCCCGTAAACGGGCGGCTGCCGCAGGCTTGCCCCTCATCCGGCCTCGGCCACCTTCCCCCGAGGGGGAAGGCTTATTTCTTTTCACTGCGCCAATGATGCACGGTCTGCAGCTGGAACTCAAAGTCGCGGGCATCCTTGGCAAGCTGGCTCGAGAGGATGATGCCCGAGATAAACAGCAGCAGCGCCGCCACCAGCACAAAGCAGCAGACGATCAAAGTCGGGAAGCGCGGCACAAGACCGGTCCGGAAATACTCGCCCAGCACCGGGATCATAAAGCCGATGCCGAACACGGCCAGGATCGCGGCCAGAATGCCGAAAAAGCTGAACGGGCGGTAGTTCTTGAACAGCCGCGCAATCGTGCCCAATACTTTAAAGCCGTCGGAGTAGGTGTTCAGCTTGCTCTCCGACCCTTCCGGACGGTCACGGTAGTCAATGACAACGTTCTCGACCTGCATATTGCGCTGCAGGGCGTGGATCGTCATCTCGGTCTCGATCTCAAACCCGCGGGACAGCACGGGATAGGTCTTGACGAACTGGTAGCTGAACGCGCGGTAGCCGGTCATAATGTCCTTGATCTTGCCGCCAAACAAATGATTTGTGCAGAACCGCACCAGATCGTTGCCGAAGTTGTGGAACGGGCGCTTGTTCTGGGTGTAGTAGGTGCTGGACAGACGGTCACCGACGACCATGTCGGCCTGACGCTCGGTCACGGCAGCGACCATCTCGGGCGCGGCCTCCGCAGGGTAGGTGTCGTCGCCGTCCACAAGAATGTACGCCTCTGCGTCGATCTCGCGGAACATGCGGCGCATGACATTGCCCTTGCCCTGCTGATACTCATGGCGGACAACGGCCCCGGCTCCGGCGGCCAGCTCGGCAGTGCCGTCGGTGGAATTGTTGTCGTAGACGTAGACGGTGGCGTCGGGCAGGACGCGGCGGAAATCCGAGACGACCTTCTCGACAGTCTTGGATTCATTGTAGCAAGGGATCAGAACGGCGATTTTATCCATAATAACAGGACCTCCGGGCGGATTTTACATCCAGAATTGAACAAGGCGGCTGACGGTGTAGTAAAGGGAAGGATTCATGCCCTGCAGATACGGCTCCATGGCGAAGAGCGTGCAGAAGCGGTAGACGGCGGTATATGCCACAGCGGCGGCCATGACGGTGCGCAGTGCGGGCAGCGCCGCAGCGGCAGTGCCCTCCCCCAGCGCTGCGCGGCGGGAGAGCGCACCCTCGGCGCAGAACCAGCACAGCGCCGCGCCAAGCAGCAACACGGGACTGTAATCCATCAAATAGCGGTAGAGCACCCCGGCCATCTCGCAGTCAACAACGGTCATGACGACCATGACGGCCGGGCTGCCGTAGACCACACAGGCGGCGACACGGCGGCGGTGCAGACAGCGGCGGAACGCGGGAAGCAGCGGCAGCGCCAGCACCCACAGGTACGGTGTGGCGGCCAGAATGCCGCCCGTGAACTTCTCGCTGATCGTGCGGATGACGGCGTTCGTCTGGACGTCGGTCTCCCGCAGGAACGGGAAAACACCCTGCCAGCTGGGCAGCTCGAACAGACTCGTGAACACAGCCGGGCCGATGCGCACGGCGTTGAAACCGCGCTGGGTCATATCGTTGCCGGTCAGGTTGTAGTTGGCGCCAAAGTCAAAGAGCGAGCCGAACCGCGCAGCGTTGTACCACATGAGCCCGGCAGCGACCAGCACCACCGGCAGCAGAAACGCGGCGGCCTCCCCTGCCCCGGCGCGGCTGCGCAGCCGCTTCTGCCCGATATACCGCGGCCAGAAGATGGGCACGGCCAAAAACGCAAACAGCTCCATCTGGGGGCGGCACCCGGCGACGAGCGCCACGCAGAGGCTGCCGAAGACGAGCTTGACGACCAGCGCACCGCGCTTTTCCACCGGCGTGCTGGCGGCGGAGAGCCAGAGCCAAAGCCCCAGCATCAGCAGCGCCGCACCGCAGAGGATGGCATATTCATAAATGTAGGGGCGCAGCAACAGATAGTAGAACTGACTGCCCAGCGCCACGGCGGCCACGGCCAGCAGGTACGCCGCGGCGGACGCCTGCAGGAACCACCGGCGCACGGCCTGCCCGACGACGCCGAAGCAGGCGGCGAGGAAGATCAGCCCCAGCAGGACCATGCAGGGCGCATAGGCCAGGTTCTGGATGCCGGTCAGTGCCTCAAACGGCAGCTGGAACAAAAGACACGGTACAATGCCAAAATAGACGTAGTAGCGCCCATTGTAAAAGGCGTGGTCCCAGTGGATGTCGTTGATTTGCGCGGCGTCGCGCGCCCCGGCATCGTAGGGGTTGTCCAGCGCCAGCAGCTCGGCGGGCGGGTCGGCCTCCAGGTCAAGGCGCCCGTTCAGCAGGCTGTGCGCCAGCGCGCCGTACTGCTGGTAGACGAAGCTGACCGTGCTCTCCCCGTCCCAGAACGCGGTGTTGTAATCTTTTGTGGCAAGGCCGGTGTTGCTCGGCTCCCAGAACGGGATGACTACGACGAAGGCAGCCAGCACAAGGCCCAGCACGGCGGCTGCGGCGCGGTCACAGACGTTGCCCGCCAGCCAGCGGCGGTGCCACAGCCCGCTGGCCGGGCGCAGGCCGTAGACGGCCAGCAGCGCCAGAAATACCGCGCAGAAGCGCAAAATCGAGAAATCCAGCGCGCGCGGCGCGTTGGCCGTGATGCCGCGGAAGGTCAGCGCCACCGGGAACTGCGCGTAGGTGGAGCTGTACCCGGCAGCGGTCAGCGTCAGCATCCCGACGGAGCCGGTCAGGTCCAGGCTGATGACCTGGGTGCGCGGGGCCTGCAGCCCCACCTGCCAGCTGCCGAAGCGGGTCAGCTCGGTGTTGGCGGCGTCGGTGCCCTCAATGGTGAAGATCACGGTGCTGTCGGCGTGGAGCGGCTCGGTGTCGTCGCTGACCAGACCGTCAAACCGCAGGTTGTAGATGGGCTGGTCAATGTCGAGGAACCGCAGATAGGTGCGGCCCTCGTCGAGCGAGATCGTGCCGACGCCGCGCCCGACGTTGATGTTGTCGTCAAGGTAATCGACGAGCTGAAACGGCGTGTAGCTGTGGGTGTTGAAGTAGGCCACATTGCCGACGAACACCTCCAGCCCCAGCGCCGTGACGGCCAGCAGCGGGACGACGGCCTTTAACCCTTTGCGCCCGAGGCTGCGCAGCCCGGCGGTGACAAGCCCCGCCCAGCCGGTCATGGCGGTGAGGGCGACGAGCCGGAACGCGTGGAAGCCGACGGTCAGCCCGGGGCGGTGGTAGGCGCACAGAGCGAACACCCAGACGGCCAGCCAGAGCCCGGCGGCCCAGGCAGCGTCGCGGCGGGAAACCCTGCGGTGGGATACTACCGCAGGAACCGCACCGAAGATGCCGGAGACGAGCACGGTGAGGAGCAGGGTGATTATAATAAACATAAGAATAATGCTCCTCCTTTTGTGGGATGGGTGATGTGGCAGCGGGAAATGGCCAGAGTCCTTCCGGTCATCGCTGGCGCTCGACCACCTCCCCTGAAAGGGCAGGCTTTTTTCGGGCGTACGCCCGTGAAAGGCGCCCCATAGGGTGGGGCGCTGGCCGAGCTTGCGAGGCCTGAGGGGCCTTACCCTGCGGGAGATGCCGCTTCACTGCTTTGCATACTTCTCCATCTCGTGCAGCCAGAACTCGGCGGTCTTGTCCCAGCTGTACTTTTTCAGGACCTCGTCGGGCGCGGCCACGGGCTGGGCGGCCAGCGCGTCAAGATCCACATCATAATCATACGGGTCGAAATACCGCGCCGTATCGCCGTACAACTCGGGCAGGCAGGTGGCGTTGGCCAGCGCGACCGGCGCGCCCAGGGCCAGCGCCTCCAGCGGCGGGATGCCAAAGCCCTCGAACACGGCGGGGTGCAGAAACAGCTTGCAGTGCTTCATCAGCGCGGCGTTCTCGGCATCGGACACATAGCCCGGGTAGAACACATTGTGGGTGTCCTTCGCCTCGGCATCGTCGCCAAAGGCACGCAGGTCCTTGCCGCCCGCGACGACAAACGTCTTGTCGGGGCTGCGGCGGGCGACCTCTCGGATCCACTTGAAGTTTTTATGCTTTGCCAAACTGCCGAGGGCGTAGAAGTACTCCCCTTTTTTGACGCCGGGCATCTTGTCAAAAATGCTCTCGTCGGGGGTGACGTTCTTCATGTGCTCCCAGCCGTTGTAGGTGATGCCGATCTTGTCCAGCGGGATGCCGAGCTTCTCGCTGATGAGGTGCCGCTGGTTGTCGCTGACCGTGAACACCCGCTGGGCGAACCATTTGGTGGACAGGCAGTGTACCCAGAACTTGAAGCGGAAAAAGCCCTTGTCGGTATCCAGGACCAGCGGGCGGATGTCGTGCAGCACCACGACGCTGCGGCGGGTCAGCAGCATATCGCTGGCAAGGCCCACGTAAAACGCATGGGTGCGGCGCAGGTAGGCGGGCAGCACGGCCAGATTGTAAAAATACGGGATGGACTTGAGCGGCACCAGCCGGATGTTTTTCAGCTCCGGCAGATGGATGGGCCGCCCGTCGTCGCGGTAGGCAATGCGGACATCCAGGCCGGTGCCCTCGATCAGCTTGTCCAGCCGGACGACATTCTCATAGACATAGCGCGGGATGCCGGTGATATTGTCACACAGTACCGTGCCGTTGATGACGATAGGGTTCAATCCAGTTCCTCCTTCTCCCAGTGGGAGCAGTCGAGCAGCTCCTGCTGCCAGTCGGCCATGCGGCGCAGGCAGTATTCCTTCAGCTCGCGCTCAAAGCGTTCCTCGCTGAAGGAGCGGCTGTGCTCACGGATTTCCTCTTTGGAACAGGCCACGCCGTCGCGCTCAAACCGTTCGATGCAGTCGGCCAGGCTCTCGACGGTCTGCTCTTTAAACCAGTAGCCGGTCCTGCCGGGCAGCACGCTCTCGCACGCGCCGCCGCGGCCAAAGGCCAGCACCGGCGTGCCCGCGCTCTGGGCCTCGACGGGGGTGATGCCAAAGTCCTCTTCACCCGGGAAAAGGAAGCCCTTCGCGCGCAGGTAGTAGCTGCGCACTTCTTCGTCGGACAGACCGCCGCCCTTGAATTCGATGGTCGGCCCGGCCATGGCCCTGAGCTTGTCCAGCTCTCCCCCGCCGCCGATGACGACGAGGCGCTTGTTAAGGCGCGTGCAGGCCTGCACGGCCAGATCCACGCGCTTGTACCAGGTCAGACGGCCCACGGTCAGGTAGAAGTCCTCCTTTTCGACAAAAGGCGACTCGTTGATGTGGCAGCAGGGGTAAATGACATCGCTGTCACGCCGGTAATATTTTTTGATGCGCTGGGCGATATAATGCGAGTTGGCGATGAAATAATCCACGCGGTCCGCGGCGCACTTGTCCCAGATGCGCATTTTGTGCATCTGGCCGGGCATGACGAGCTTCGCCAGCCAGTTGGCGTTGGCGCGGTAGGTGTAGTAAAAATCCCACACATAACGGATCGGCGTGTGGCAGTAGCAGATGTGTACGGCATCCGGGCGGGTGATGACGCCTTTGGAACAGGAGGAGGACGACGACAGCACCAGATCGTACTCGGTCAGGTCGAACGCCTCAAACGCGCGGGGCATCAGCGGCAGCATGGCCTTGTACAGCCTGTTGGAGAAGGGCACCTTCTGGAACCAGCTCGTGCGGATGTCATAGCTTTTAAAGTGCTCGGGCATGTTGTTGGGGTCGTACACAAGGGTGTAGATGACGGCATCGGGGAAAACGCGCTTCATGGCGTCAACAACGCGGTCCCCGCCGGCGTAGCCGACAAGCCAGTCGTGAACGATGGCGACCTTGGGCTCCTTTTTGCTCATTACAGACACTCCCGTCCGGTAACGCACAGGGCGTTATTGTAGTTTTTCGTCGTTGACCATCTTGCCGCCGAACACGGTGCGGAAGATGATCTTGATGTCCAGCGCCACGGTCCAGTTTTCGATGTACCAGATGTCGTAGCGGATGCGCTCGGCAATGTCGGTGTCGCCGCGCAGGCCGTGGATCTGCGCCCAGCCCGTGCAGCCGGGGCGGACCTGCTGGCGCACAAGGTAGCGCGGGATCTCCTCTTTAAAATGCTCCACATGGTAGGGCACCTCGGGCCGCGGCCCGACGAGGGACATATCCCCTTTCAGCACGTTGAAGAACTGGGGCAGCTCGTCCAGGCTGAACTTGCGGATAAAGCTGCCGAAGTGGGTCTTGCGCGGGTCGCAGTCGGTGGACCAGCCGGTCTCCTGCTGCACATTGACCCGCATCGAGCGGAACTTGTACATCATGAAGGGCTTTTTGTTCAGGCCGATGCGCTCCTGCCTGAAGATGACCGGCCCGGGGCTGGACAGCTTGACGCCGATGGCCGTGACCAGCATGACCGGGCTGGTCAGAATGATCAGGATCAGGCTGCCGATAATATCAAGCCCGCGCTTGACAGCGGCGTTGAGCAGATTGTCAAACGGCGTCTGCCGCACATTGATAAGCTTGCACTCGTCCAGCACGTCAATGGTGGGCCGGGCGGGCAGATAGTCGCTGTAGAACGGTACCATCGTGATGCGCACGCCGTTTTTGTCGCAGGCGGCAAAAACATGGGGCAGCAATTCGATCTCGTCAGCCTCCAGCGCTACGACGACCTCATCGACGGCAACCTCGTCGAGCCGGGCGGACAGCGCATCATAGCTGCCCATGTAGCGCACACCAAGACCCGGTTCTTCGATTCCGGCCAGATAGCCGTCCACGACAAAGCCGTAGTAGGGGTTGTGCTCGAGCGCGCGCAGATAGAGCGCGGCGGATTTACCGCCGCCCACCAGCAGGATATGGCGCAGACCCAGCCCCTTGCGGCGGCGGGCGCGGTCTACCCAGCGCAGGATCATACGCTCGATCACGACGCCTGCCGTGCCGAGGATGTAGAACAGCGCCAGTACGATACGGGAGTAGTCGTCCAGGTGCATCAGATACAAAGCACCAATGAAGATCAGCAGTCCCGCCGCGTTGATGACGGCAATCTTGGTGCAGCGCTCAGCCAGGCCGCGCAGCCGCGTGGTGCTGTAGATACCGGCGACCCAGTAGATGAGCACGAGCACCAGCGACGTGGCCAGCCCGGCAATGATGTTGCGCGGGTCCCGGGCCACGGCCAGCGCAGGCCCTGCGCCGCCCGGCTCAAAGTAGCGGACGTAATTGAAACGGATATAGTTGGCAAGCAAAAAGCCGATGAAAAGCAGTGCCGCGTCCGCCAGCACATACAAAAGGCTTTTGAAGCGTTGGTTCTTTTCCAGCAAGAGGTGATGCCCTCCCTACGGTGATAGATTTAAACAATCTATTCAGTATGTCAAAAAACATCTACTTTGCCTGGTAGAGAATGTAGGGGCGAACATTGTTCGCCCGCCAACTTGGCGCAGCAACGCTCTTTTTGGAAGGCTTCTCACAAGGCGAACGGGCACGGGCGAGCAATGCTCGCCCCTACAATACGCTTTTTTGACAGTCTGGATAGATTTAAACAATCTATTTTACCATATTTACGCCGGTATTGCAAATCAGCGGTAAAGCTCCTGCAGCTGATCCAGCGTTTTCTTCATTTCGGCGCGGACCTCCGGCGGGCCGGAGACGACGACGCCGGTGCCGAACCCGGCCACCCAGCCGAAGAACTGCGGGCTGACCTGAATCTCGGCGGTCATCGTAAAGTGCTCGCCGTCGGCGCAGGGCGTCAGGATCGGCGCGGTGCCGAACCGGTCGATCATCGCCCCGGCAAAGCGGTTCTCGCATTGCAGCGTTACCCGCTTGAGCGGGCCGTTGAACATGCCGAACATCTGCTGCATATACGTATTGACGTCGAAATTGGCGTATTCCCCGGCACCCTCGCGGGTCGTGTCGGGCAGCTGGTGAACATTCTGCATCTTGTCGACGCGGTAGTGCTTGAGCCGCCCCTCGGTGTAGGCGATCAAATAATAGTTGCCGTTCTCCCACACGAGCACCCACGGGCTGACGCGGTAGAGCTGGCCGTCGTGGCGCGGGGCCATCCGTTTTTGCAGGTTCCAGTCGCAGTATTTGAAGGTGACCTGCTCCCCTGCCGTGATGGCGGCGTGCAGCGCATCGACGGTGTACAGAATTTTCTCGTCGGTGCTCTTGATACGCCCGCTGACCAGTACCTTACGGTCCAGCTCCTCCTGCCGGTATGTGGAGGTGAACTGGCCGAGCTTGTCGATCAGGATTTTGGATTTGCGCGCCGTGATGAATTTGCTGGCGTAGACGGCATCGACGAGCAGCTTGAGTTCGGCAAGCTCAAACGGAGCATCGGTCATATAGTAGCCGCCGCCGCGCCCGCGCTGCTGCACGATCTCATATTTGGTGTCGGGCAGGTTGTTTAAGGTGTTCAGGTCATCGTAGACGCTTTTGCGCTCGGCGACGACGCCGTGCTCCTGCAATTTTTCCACCAGCTGGGGAACACTCAAGGGGTGCTTCTCGTCGGTTTCCCGGGCGAGGATCTCCAAAAGAACAAGCAGTTTGCGTTTCTGGCCTTCTTTGCGCGACATAACAGCGGCTCCTTTCCTGAGTCTGGCAGATATAGTCCTATTATACACCCTATAGGGGCGGGTGGCAAGACCGGGAACGGCTGCCTCCCAGGAGGTTGTTCTTTCTTTTGCCAACAAAAGAAAGAACCAAAGAAAATTGCCGCTGTTTCGACGCAGCGGACCCGCGACCAAGGGGCTACACGCCCCTTGGATTCCCAAAGAGGAGGTCGCAGAGGGCGCGGGCTACGCGAACGCAGTATTACTGTTCGCGCTTAACGCCCGCGCCCTCTGCTCCGTTTCGTAATTCGGGAGTTCCCCCGAACCCCCGCAGGGGGGGAGAGGGAGGCCCCCTTGTCAAAGGGGGCTGGCTGCGTTAGCGGCCTGGGGGATTCCGACGGGCTTTGCGTGGCCGCCCATTCCCGGGCAATCTCCGTCCAATGCAAAGGGGCGGGCTGCCGCCCTCCCTTGCCCCTCTCGTTCGCAACCCATTCACAGCAGTCCGTAGGGGCCGGGCATGCCCGGCCCGCGACTTTGCTATGCCCCCCGTCAACGGGCTGAACCCTTCCGGCCTGCTTCGCGGCCACCTCCCCTGAAAGGGGAGGCTTCTCTCGCGGGCTTCGCCCGCGCAAAAGGCTCCTCACGCAGTGGGGAGCTGGCCGGGCCTTGCCTTATATCTCGTCAGACCCCATTTACCACAAACTTCCCGTCTGCCTGCTGCCTTTCGGTCCGCAGCCTTACCGCCCCAGCTCCCCCAAAATCCACCCTAGATCTTCAAACAGATCCCTCGGCAGCATGGCGGTCATGCTGCGGCGCTTGGCGCAGCGGTCTGCAGCGGCGCCGTGGAGCCATACCGCGCAGACCGCGGCGTCCTCGGGCGTGCGGCCCTGCTTTAGACCTGCTGCCAGCAGCCCGGCGGTCAGACCGGCTAAAATATCCCCGCTGCCGCCCTTGGCTAACCCGGCATTGCCGGTCTCATTGCGCCAGACCGTGCCGCCCGGCGCGGCAACCAGTGTGTGATGCCCTTTCAAAACGACGACGCAGTGATATTTTTCGGCCAGCGATACGGCGGCACCCTCGCGGTCCGCCTGCACCTCGGGCACAGTCAGGCCCAGCAGCCGCGCGGCCTCGCCGGGGTGGGGCGTCAGGATCGTGTTTGCGGGCAGATCCCCCTTGTACTTCCCCGCTGCCAGTGCGTTCAGTGCGTCGGCATCCAGCACGGCACCGGCCCACGGGGCGTTCCTGCCGAGCAGGGCCTTACAGACATCAGCGGCGCTCTCCCCCAACCCGGGCCCGGCCAGCAAAACGGCGTGCCTGTCCGCGAACCAGCGGCGCAGCGCGTCGGCGTCCTGCGGGTGGATGCCCCCGTTGGCCGCCGTGCGGCAGCCGCAGGCGCAGCATTCCGGCGTGCGGGAAAGTACCAGCTGGATAACAGGCTCGACGCTGGCCAGATACACCAGCCCGGCCCCGCCGCGCAAAGCGCCCTCTGTGCAGAGTGCCGCCGCCCCGCGGTAGGCCATGCTGCCCGCCGCGGTCAGCACACTGCCGTAGCTCCCCTTGTTGCTCTCCGCCATGCGCTCGGGCAGCAGCCGTCGCACCAGCTCCCGTGTGATTTCGCGCTGCATCTTGCATCCCTCCGAAAATAGATTATAATTAAGTATATTATAAGGCATAAAAGCCAAAAGCGAAAGGGGCAGTTTGCATGGTTCCGGCATTAGAGGAAATTCTGGCAGCAACAAAAAGCATGGTCTTTTTCGGCGGGGCGGGCGTCTCGACCGAGAGCGGCATCCCCGATTTCCGCTCGGTGGACGGGCTGTACCACCAAAAATTCAAGTACCCGCCCGAGACGATGCTCTCCCACACCTTCTACGAGACCCACACCGCGGAGTTTTTTGACTTCTACCGCCAGAAGCTCATCGTCCATGGGGCAAAGCCCAACGCGGCCCACCTGCGTCTGGCAGCTTTGGAGCGCGAGGGCAAATGCAGGGCCGTCGTGACCCAGAACATCGACGGCCTGCACCAGGCCGCGGGCAGCAAGACCGTGTATGAGCTGCACGGCTCGACCCTGCGCAACTACTGTACGCGGTGCGGCAAATTCTTCCCGGTGCAGTTCATTGAGGATGCGGCGGGCGTCGGCGACGGCGTGCCCCGCTGCGACGAGTGCGGCGGCATCGTCAAGCCCGATGTTGTGCTCTACGAGGAGGGGCTGGACGAGGAGACGATGGAAAACGCCGTGCACGCCATCCGCGGGGCCGACACCCTCATCGTCGGCGGCACAAGCCTGGCCGTCTTCCCGGCGGCGGGCCTGCTGCGCTACTTCCGCGGGGAGAACCTTGTTGTCATCAACAAGCAGCCCACCCCGGCGGACGCAATGGCCAATCTGCTGATCCACGCTCCGATTGGCCGCACGCTGGACCCCGATGCCCCCGTTGAAGTGTAGAAATTACACAAAAATCCATGCTTTTTTTAAAAAAGGCATTGCAAAACGCCGTGGAATTTTGTTATGATAGATTCATATTGAGTTTATAGGCAGAGTTGATAGAGGGAGACGGTTTTTATGGCAAATGCACTGACGGATTTTACCAAGAAACGTGAATTTCTGATTTGCATGGATTCCGACGGCTGCGTGATGGACACGGTGCGCATCAAGCATTCCACCGTCATGTGCCCCGAGCTCATCCGCGTGTTTGCGCTGGATGACCACGCGGATTTCATCACTGCCGCGTGGGATGAGATCAACCTGCACACGATCACCCGCGGCATCTCCCGGTTTGAGAGCGTCCGGCTGGTGTTTGACCGGTTGAAAAACCGCGGCATCGAGATCCCGGGCAGCGAGGATATTGCCGCCTGGGTCGATACCGCGACGGAGCTTTCCACGGCCAGCCTGCAGCGGGAGCTGCAAAAGACCGGCAGCCTGGCCCTGCGCAAGCTGCAGGAGTGGAACAACGCCTGCAACCGCCGTATTCAGGCGCTGGAGCCGACATTTGAGCCGTTCCCCGGCGTGGAGGAAAGCCTGCGCCAGCTGCACGCCGTGGCCGATGTGGCCGTCGTCAGTGCCGCGAACGAGAGTGCCATTGCCAGCGAGTGGAAGCGCTACGGGCTGGCCCGTCATGCGGATGTCATCTTCGGGCAGGAGGTCGGCAGCAAGGCAAACTCCATCGCCACAATGCTGGCCTGCGGGTACGAGAGCCGCAAGGTCATGATGGTCGGTGACGCCATGGGCGACGCGCAGGCCGCCGCTGCCAACGGTGTGGCCTTTGTGCCGATCCTGCCGGGCCGCGAGGCCGACAGCTGGCGCCGCCTGCAGGAGGAGGCCCTGCCCAAGCTGCTGCACGGCACCTTCAGCCCCGCCTACCAGGCCGAGCTCCTGGCCGCCCTGAGAAGTGCGCTGCACGGGTAAAACTGCGCTTGCCTCCCTCTGCGAGGGAGGTGGCCAAGAAAAGACAAATTTCGCGCCGTCACTCTTGTGACGGCGCTTTATTTATGGTATACTGACTTTGAGTATGTATAAATAAACAACACTGCGCCTGCGGGTGATTCGTAGGGCGGCCTGCCCGCACCCCGCCCTACATCCATGCCAAAAAGGGGCAGCGGAGATATTCCTGAAAAATTCCGAAAAGGAGCCGACCCATGGACCTTTTACAGCAAGCCCGTGCCGAGATCGACACCGTTGATGCCGAGATGGCCGCTCTGTTTGAGCGGCGTATGCGCGCGGTGGCCGATGTGGTGCGCTACAAGGCCGAGACTGGCAAGCCGGTTTTTGATGCCGCGCGGGAGGCCGCCGTGCTTGACAAAAACACGGCCCGCATCACCGACGAGGCGCTGCGCCCCTACTACCGCGCCTTTCTCAGCGATGCCATGAGCATTTCCCGCGCATACCAGCGCGCCCGGCTGGGCCGCGATACCGCCGCCTACCAAGGCGTGCCCGGCGCGTGGAGCCACATTGCGCTGCGCCGCCTTTTCCCCTTTGCGCGGGAGACGGCCTGCACCACCTGGGGCGAGGTCTTTGACGCTGTGCAGAACGGGGATGCACAATTCGGCGTTCTGCCGTTTGAAAACTCCAACGCGGGCGATGTCTCCACCGTGCTAGACCTGCTGTACACCCACCCCGATATTATCATTGCCCGGATGTGCGACCTGCCGATCCGGCAGGACCTGCTGGGCGTGCCGGGCGCGACGCTGGAGACGGTCAGGACCGTCATCAGCCACCCGCAGGCGCTGGCCCAGAGCAGCGTTTTTGTACAGCAGCACGGCTTTAAAACGTCCACTTGGGGCAACACCGCCGACGCGGCCCGCCATGTGGCCGAGCTGAACGACCCGAGCGTTGCGGCCATTGCCAGCGCCGAGACCGCCGGGCTGTACGGCCTGCAGATCTTGTCCGCGGGCATCAACGCCGACGGCGACAACACAACGCGGTTCATCGTGATCGAGCGTGCCGCCGCCGCCCCCGCCATGACCGGCGAGGGCCAGCGGCTGGCGCTGCTGTTCACGGCACGCCATAAGCCCGGCCAGCTGGCCGCGGCGCTGGATCAGATCGGCGCGCGGGGCTTTAACATGGAGTGCATCAAGAGCCGTCCTCTGCCCCATGTTCCGTTTGAATACTATTTCTATGTACAGATCGTCTGCCCGGCGGGCAGCACGGGCGCAGGGTGTCAGACCCTGCTGGACACCCTGACTTCTGTTTGCAGCACCCTGCGGCTGCTGGGTGCCTTCACCCTTGACAGTACGGAGAAATAAGCCATGAAGATAAAGGATGTGCGAAGCATGAAACTGACGATGCAGCTTAAAAGCCGCAGCTACGATATTATTTTGAAGGCTGGATGCCTTGCCAACCTCCATCAGTTCACGAACGTGGCAAACCGCAAGGTCTTTGTGCTGACCGACTCCGGCGTACCCGCCGAGTACGCGCAGACCGTGGCGGCCCAGTGCCCCGATTCCACCGTCTACACGATCCCCCGGGGCGAGGGCAGCAAATGCCTGAAGGTCTACGGTCAGGTTTTGCAGGCTATGCTGGCGTTCGGCATGGACCGCAAGGATCTGCTGGTGTCCGTCGGCGGCGGCGTTGTGGGCGATCTGGGCGGCTTCTGCGCGGCCAGCTACATGCGCGGCATTGACTTTGTCAACTGCCCCACGACGGTGCTTTCGCAGGTGGATTCCTCCATCGGCGGCAAGACGGCGATTGATTTGGGCGAGACGAAGAACATCGTCGGCGCATTCTGGCAGCCCAAGGTCGTGCTTGTCGATTTTGACACGCTCAAGACCCTGCCCCGCCGTCAGGTCGTCAACGGCCTGGCCGAGGCGCTCAAGACCGGCATCATCGGAGACCCGCAGCTGTTTGCACTGTTTGAGTGCGAGCACCCCGAGGATAACATTGAACAAATTGTTTACAGAAGTCTGAAATTTAAGAAAAAGATCGTCGAGCAGGACGAGCGCGAGGGCAGCGTCCGCGCCTGCCTGAACTTCGGCCACACCATCGGCCACGGCATCGAAGCCGTGCGCGGTGTGCGGGGCCGCCGTACCACGGGCCTGTACCACGGCGAATGCGTCGCGCTGGGTATGCTGCCGATGATCGAGGATACGGCCCTGCTCAAGCGCACCCGGGCGATTTACCGCGCGCTGGGCCTGCCCACCCGCGCCGGGGCCAACAAGGAGAAGGTCCTGGCCTACATGCAGCATGACAAAAAGGCCCGCGGCGACCATATCACGGTCATCAAGTGCCCCGGCCTCGGCTGCTGGCGCGCCGACAGTCTGCCCATGACCGAGCTGCCGGCATTGTTAGGTATGGAATGAGGGAAACGGCATCTGGCGGCATGGCTCTCTCCCCCACCGGCCTGCGGGCCGGAGCCCCCCTCCTAGACCTTGCCTCCCTCTGCGAGGGAGGTGTCCGCGGAGCGGACGGAGGGAGAGAGCTTGCCGGGATCGCCATTTTTCCATTCATAGAAAAAGCGGGAAGAATATATGAAAAACACCTTTGGAAATGCCGTCAGTATGACGATTTTTGGCGAGAGCCATGGACCTGCCGTGGGGGCGGTGCTCGACGGGCTGGCCGCGGGCCTGCCGGTGGATGAGGCCGCGATTGCCGCGGCCATGGACCGCCGCCGCGCCCGCGGGGATGGGCTTTCCACCGCCCGCACCGAGGCCGACGCCGTGGAGTTCCTCTCCGGCGTGTATGAGGGCCGCACCACTGGCACGGCCGTCACCCTGATGATCCGCAACCTGAATACCCGCAGCGGCGACTACGCCAAAACCGCCGACCTGCTGCGCCCCGGCCACGCCGACTACACGGCCTACGCCAAGTACGAGGGCTTTCAGGACGCGCGCGGCGGCGGGCACTTCTCGGGCCGCATTACGGCGGCAAGCGTTGCGGCGGGCACGATCTGCGAGACGGTGCTGAACGGCCTGGGCGTAAAGGTCTACACCCATATTGCCGAGTGTGCAGGCGTGCAGGACGCACCGCTTTCCAGCGCTGCGGGGCTGGTCATGCCCGACCCGCAGCCCGGACACTTTGCGCTGCTGGATGCGTCGAAGGAGGAGGCCATGCAGGCCGCTATCCGCGCTGCGGGCAGCGAGGGCGACAGCGTCGGCGGCATTCTGGAAACGATTGTGACCGGTCTGCCCGCGGGCATCGGCGAGCCGTGGTTCGACAGCGTTGAGAGCGAGCTGGCCCACCTGATGTTCGCCATCCCGGCCTGCAAGGGCATTGAGTTCGGCGCGGGCTTCGGCTTTGCCGCAATGCACGGCAGCGAGGCCAACGATCCCTTCACGATGCGGGACGGCAAAATCGCCACCGCCACGAACAAGAACGGCGGCATCAACGGCGGCATCACCAACGGTATGCCCATCGTGTTCCGCACGGTGCTCAAGCCCACGCCCAGCATCTATAAGCAACAGCATACCGTGGATTATATCGGCAGGACCGATGCGGAGCTGCAGATCAAGGGCCGCCATGACCCCTGCATCGTGCCCCGCGCCGCCGTCGTGCAGAACAGCCTGACGGCGTTCGGACTGCTGGACCTTCTGACCGTGCGCTACGGCACGCTGGCCCAGAAGCACGGATTCCCCAAAGTGTAAAAACAGGAAGTGAAGAACTATGCAGCAACCGCTGTACGGATTGATCGGCGGCAAGTTGGGCCACAGCTACTCCAAAATCATCCATGAAAAAATTGCAGATTACACCTATGAGCTGCTGCCCCTGCCCACCGAGGCCGAGGCCCGCACCTTTATGGAAAAGCGCGCCTTTGCGGCCATCAACGTGACGATCCCCTACAAGCAGTTTGTCATCCCCTACTGCGACGTCGTTGACCCGAAGGCGCAGGCCATCGGCGCGGTGAACACGATTGTGAACCGTGACGGGAAATTGTATGGGTATAACACCGACTACGCGGGCTTTGCCTATCTGGCCGGGGCCCACGGCGTAGATTTTGCGGGCAAGACCGTGCTGATCCTGGGCACGGGCGGTACGCACTCGACGGTCACGGCGGTCTGCCGCGACGGCGGGGCTAAGGAGATTCTGACCGCCAGCCGCACCGGCAAGGGCGATGCCCTGCTGTACAGCGAGGCCATGCACCGCCCGGACGTGCAGATCATCGTCAACACGACGCCCTGCGGCATGTTCCCGAACGTGGGGCAGTGCCTTATCGACCCGAAGGCGTTCCCCGCGCTGGAGGCCGTGCTGGATGTGGTGTACAATCCCTTCCGCACCGAGCTTTTACTGCGGGCCGAGGACTGCGGCGTGACCGCGGCGGGCGGCTTTGAGATGCTGGTGGCGCAGGCTGTGTTTGCCGCGGAGCACTTTACCGGCAGACAGCTGGACACGGCAGCCATCATCCCGGCGGTCAGCCGCGAGCTGCGGCACCAGCTGGCGAATGTCTCGATCATCGGGATGCCGGGCTGCGGAAAATCCACCGTCGGCGCGGCGCTGGCAAAGCGCCTTGACAAGAAATTTGTGGATCTGGACGCTGAAATTGAGCGCCGCACCGGGCATAATATCCCCGACATCTTTGCCCAGGAGGGCGAAGCCGCGTTCCGCCGCTATGAGGCGGACGTGCTGGCCGAGGTCGCCAAGGGCAACAGTCAGGTCATCGCATGCGGCGGCGGGGTCATCAAGAGCCCGGCCAACACCCGCGCACTGCGCCAGAACGGCCCCGTGCTGTGGGTGCGCCGCCCGCTGGAGGCGTTGGCTACCGGCGGACGCCCGCTCTCCAAGGGCGGCGCGGCCTTAAAGCAGCTTGAAGCCGAGCGCACGCCGCTGTATGAGGCCGCCTCCACCGTCGTACTGGAAAATTACGGCTCGCTGACCGCGGCAGTGGATAAGGCGGTACAGCTGTTTGAGGCGGACGAGAGGCTGTAAAAGCCTTCCCCCTCGGGGGAAGGTGGCGCAAAGCGCCGGATGAGGGCAGAGCTTCCGAGGCCCGCCGAGAAGGAGCAGTGCCCGCAAGGTTTGCCCTCATCAGTCCGCTGCGGCGGACAGCTTCCCCCGAGGGGGGAAGCCTTCAGGCGGCGGACCGATGCTTGGCATCGCCCCCTACAACTAAAATGGTTCATAGAGTAAAAAGTATATAAGAAAGAGGCTCCCATGATTATTTCCACTAAAAAAGGTACGCCCCAGGTCGAGCTGGACCGCATTGTCGATAACTTCGAGAAGCAGGGCCTGTCCGTCACGCTGATCCGCGGTACCGACTACAACGTCTTTGGCCTTGTCGGTGATACGACGAAAATTGCCGAGAAGGACGTGCTGGCAAACCCCTGGGTCGAGAACGTGACCCGTGTGTCTGCCCCTTACAAGCGCGCCAACCGCCTGTTCCACCCGGAGGATACCGTCGTGGACATCAACGGCGTCAAGGTCGGCGGCAATGCGCCCATCGCCGTTATGGCAGGTCCGTGCAGCATTGAGGGCGAGGAGCACACCATCAAGATGGCCAAGGCTGTCAAGGCGGGCGGTGCCAACTTCCTGCGCGGCGGCGCGTACAAGCCCCGCACGAGTCCCTACTCCTTCCAGGGCCTGGGCACCGAGGGCATCCTGGATATGGTCAAGGCCCGCGAGATCACCGGCCTGCCTATCGTCAGTGAACTGATGGACGAGGTCCACATCCCCGAGTTCGAGGAGTATGTGGACGTTGTGCAGATCGGCGCGCGCAATATGCAGAACTTCCAGCTGCTCAAGGCCGTCGGCAAGATGCACAAGCCCGTTCTGCTCAAGCGCGGCCTGGCGAATACCATTGAGGAGTGGATCATGTCCGCCGAGTACATCATGGCCGGCGGCAATGAGAACGTTATCCTCTGTGAGCGCGGCATCCGCACGTTTGAGCGCGCGACCCGCAACACGCTGGACCTGTCCGCCGTGCCGGTCATCAAGGAAAAAACGCACCTGCCCATTATCGTTGATCCCAGCCACGCCACCGGTGATTATAAGTACATCGAGAGCATGGCTTTGGCTGCTGTGGCCGCCGGAGCCGACGGTCTGGAGATCGAGGTCCACAACGACCCGCCGCACGCCTGGAGCGACGGCGCCCAGTGCCTGAAGCCGGATAAGTTCGCCGATGTGATTGCCAAGTGCCGCAAGGTCGCTGCCGCCATCGGCCGGGAGATGTAAATTGGACGCGAAAATTCATGTCAGCCGCTTAGGCGGAACGGCCACGGTGCCCCCCAGTAAAAGCGCAGCGCACCGTGCGGTGCTGTGCGCCGCATTGGCGGAGGGCACCAGCCATATCACGAATATCGAGTACAGCAAGGACATCCGCGCCACGCTTGGCGCGGCGGCCCAGCTGGGCGCAAAAATCACCGAGGAGGCCCACTCCGTGACCATCAAGGGGCACGGGACGGCGGGCGGCTTTGTGACGGTGACACGCCCGGTTTTCTGCAACGAGAGCGGCTCCACACTGCGGTTCATGATCCCGCTGTTCAGCCTGACGGCCCAGAAGGTGCGCTTTACCGGCGCGGGGCGGCTGTTTGACCGCCCGCAGGCCATCTACCAGATGCTGTTTGAGCGCCAGGGCCTGCAATTTGAGCAGACGCCCGAGGGCATCACGATCTTTGGACGGCTGCGTCCCGGCGGGTTTACCCTGCCCGGCGACGTGTCCAGCCAGTTCATCAGCGGTCTGCTGTTTGCCGCGCCGCTGATGGAGTCCGAGAGCAGCATCGAGGTACTGGCCCCCTACGAGAGCCGCTCCTACGTGGATATGACGGTTGACGCCTTGCAGCAGTTCGGCGTCAAGGTCACGAGCCGCGCACGCAAAAACGGCAGTGTGATGTACCGCGTGGCCGCGCCGCAGCGGTATACGGCCAGTGACTTTGCCGTCGAGGGCGACTACAGCCAGGCCGCGTTCCTGGCCGTGCTGGGCTGCGTCATCGGCGGCATCACGGTCACGGGGCTGAACCCCGACAGCCAGCAGGGCGACAAGGTCATTCTGGACATTTTAAAGCGCTGCGGCGGCAAATTCAAGCCCGTCGAGGGCGGGCTGCACTTTGACCGCAGCCTGCTGAAGGCGACGGAGATCGACCTGGCGGACTGCCCTGATTTAGGGCCGATCCTCTTCACGCTCGGCTGCTTTTGCAGCGGTGAGACGGTCATCCGCAATGCGGGCCGCCTGCGCCTGAAGGAATCGGACCGCATCGAGGCCATGCAGACCGAGCTGCGGAAGATGGGCGCGCGCATCGAGGTGGACGGCGACACCGTGCACATCCAGGGCGTGGCGCTCCACGCGCCGAACGCACCGCTGTCCGGCCACAACGACCACCGCATCGTCATGGCGCTGGCTGTGGCGGCGATTGCCAGCGGCCTGCCCGCCCTGCTCTGCGGGGCCGAGGCCGTGGACAAGAGCTGGCCCGCGTTCTGGAGCGTGCTGCGCGGTCTTGGCGCCAAGGTGGAGCTGAACACCGACAAACAAGAAGAATTTGACATAAAGGCGTGATTTCCTATGCTGGATAAAAGCAAAACCTACCTGATCGTCGGTCTGGGCCTGCTGGGCGGCAAGTACGCGCAGGTGCTGAGCCAGAAGGGCTACCATGTGACCGGCATCACCCACAGCCAGTCAACGCTGGACTATGCCTTGCAGCATGACTACATCCGCGCCGGTAAAAATGCGGATTTTGAGGATCTGGTAAGGGAGGCCGACTGCATCATCTTCGGCCTCTACCCCACCGTGCTGCTGGACTGGGTCAAACAGTACGGCCAACTCATCCGCCCCGGCACGATGGTCACGGATGTGTCCGGTGTCAAGCGCGGTGTGGTCGAGCCGGTGCAGGCCGCCCTGCCGGAGGGTGTGGAATTTATCGCCAGCCACCCGATGGCGGGCCGCGAGACGAGCGGCATCGCCCACAGCGCCGAGGTCAACTTTGCCCCCGCAAACTTCATCATCACCCCGACGGAAAAGAACAGCCAGGCGGGCATCGACTGGTGCCGCGACCTGGCCGCGGAGCTGGGCTTCAAGCGCATCAGCGTGCTGACCCCCGCCGAGCACGACCACATGATCGGCTACGTCAGCCAGCTCTGCCATGCCATTGCCGTCAGCCTGATGTGCGCGTCCGATAACTCGGAGCTGGCGAACTACACGGGCGACTCCTTCCGCGATTTGACGAGAATTGCCCATATCAACGACAAAATGTGGGCGGAGCTGTTCCTGTGGAACAAGGACAACCTGATTTCCGAGATCGATATGTTTGAGAGCGCCCTGCAGGATATGCGGGAAAAGCTCGTCCGCGATGACCGCGAGGGGCTGGAGGAAATGTTCCGTCTGTCCACAAAGCGCCGTGAAGCGTTTGACAAGAGATAAAAAATGCTGCTGTCTCAAGCGGACAGCAGCTTTTTTATTTGGCTCGTGCAGGGGCGGAGTATGGTTACATGTGCAGACGCTTTACGATTTCGTTTTTCAGGGCTCTGCCGCGGAAGATGACAAGGCCCAGAAACGTGATGACGCTTATGATCAGGCAGATGACCCACGGCAGACTGTGGGCGTCCAGCCTGCCGGAATAGTCAATGCGGAAGAACAGCAGAATGTACGGCAGAACGCCGATGCCGATGTTCATGAGCAGATACACGAGCGCGTTTGCTGTAAAGCGGCTGCGCAGGAAGGCAAAAATAAAGTTGCAGACCAGCGCTGCACAGCACAAAATCGGCACGACGAGGTCCAAGCTGTACCCCGTGTAGCCGTTGAACCAGTCGGTAAAGACGAGCAGCGCCGAGACGAGCAGCAGCAGGTTGAAAATCTGCCGCGGGCCGTTGAAGCGGCGGCGCAGCACGGCGCGCACCACCCGCAGGACCGCCACGGCCCAGACGGCCATCAAAATGCTGAAATGACGGTGGGGCGTGTCTTCCATCAGCAGAAAATCAAAGGCACCGGCTACGACGATGAGCGCTGACAGCACGAACGCCACGATCTTATACAGCAGGGATGCGCGGTGGATGCGCGGGGCCGTTGCCGGAAAATACGGCTCTCCGGCGGGGCCGGACAGGCGGTTCTGGCACAGCGGGCAGTAGGCAGTGTCCCCGCCGACCCTGATATGGCAATGCGGGCAGGTATTCATCTTTCCACCTCCGTAGCGTACAGGGTAACATCCAGCCCATCCTTGGCAAACTCCCGGTAAAGGCGCTGCAAAATGGCGGTGCTGCGCAGGGCAGAAGCAGTGCCCAGCACAAGGTCGTCCCCGTAGGAGCAGACCACGGTGAACAGCGTCTTACAGCTGGAAAACGCTGCAAAATCGTGGATATAGGGCTTCATACCCTCCGGGATGCTGACCCGGCCCATGTTGGAGACAACGGCGGAGACATGCCGGTCCTCCAGCTTGGTGAAAAACTTGACCGCCGCGTTTTTGATGACCAGCGGAACCGGGCGGATGCCGGGTATGTGTTCCAGTTTTTCATACGCATCCATCTGGGCGCGAATGTTCTCGGGCTTTAAAACCTCTTTCAGCTTGGCATCAAAGACCGGGGCAACGGTTTCCAGCGTGTCCTCGGGCGTCAGCGTATGGGCGATGCAGACCGAGTTGAAGAAGTTGCGCGCGGTCTCGCTGGGATAGTAGTTGCGCAGGTTGACGGGCAGGCTGATGCAGATCGGCTTTTTGCGTTCCAGTGCGGGCATATCGTGGTAGATGGCCAGCATGAAAGACGCGCCCAGGTAGCTTGTCATCGAAACGCCCAGCGCGTGGGAGCGTTCCAGCACCTGTTTAGAGCTTAAATGTCCCTCAAAAAACTGCAGCTGGCTGTAGGGCAGAAAACCGTGCGGGCGGTACACTTTGGGTTTTTTATCGGATTTCTTCCGCTTGGTGCCCTCATAAAAATTGCGGAAGCTGTCCTGTGCCATATCCCCGGCAGAGGCGCTGTTGGGCGAAGGAACGTTCTCCATTTCACCGGGATGGCGCAGCGCCAGATAGTTGCGCACGATGGACTTTAAGTAGAGCAGGCCGCCGTTGCCGTCCGTAATGGCGTGGAACATTTCCAGGTTGATCCGCGCCCCGAAATACGTTACGCGGTAGATCAGCTTATTGCGGCGCTCCGGCGTGTACAGAGGTGCGCAGGGGGCTTTGGTTTCCGGCTGGGCGGTGGGCAGCTGGTCGGTGGACTCAAAATAATGCCAGAACAGACCGCGGTGCAGCGTGACCTGAAACTGCGGCCATTCCTGTGCGGTGCTGCGCAGGGCCTCATTCAGCGTATCGGGGTCGATCTCCTCGTTCAGCGTGCAGGAGATACGAAAGACCCGCGGGTCGCGCTGGGACGCCGTAGCCAGAAACACCTTGGCGACGTTATCGACTTTATACCAGGAATCGGACATGAGCATGGTCCTTTCTTTTGTGGCTGTACGGGAGCGGCTGCCTCTCGGGAACTCCTACTTTCTTTACGGGTTATAGCCCGCTCAAATAATCCTCTGCACAAATCGCCCCGCGCTCTCCATTGCGACGGCGGCTCTGCGGATCGGCATCTGCTGGAATACATGCCAGCACTCGGGGTAGACTTCCAGTTGGGCGTACACCCCGGCCTTCTGCAGGTTCTCCACAAGGCGCTCACTGTCGGACTTCAGAATTTCGTTTGTGCCTACCTGTACCAGCGTCGGGGGCAGACCGCGCAGGTCGGCAAAGAGCGGGCTGTAGCACGGGCGCGACCAGTCGGCATCGGGGCCGGTGTAGGCCTCGCGCACGGCGGCGATGTACTCCATCGTCAGCATCGGGTCCAGTGTCTTGCAGGTGCGGTAGCTCTTTCCGCTGGCCGTCATATCGGTCCATGGGCTGAACAGCACCAGCCCGCGCGGCTGGGCGCGGCCCTGCTCCTTCAGCTTTAAAGCCAGCTCCAGCGCCAGGTTGCCCCCGGCGGAGTCGCCCGCGACGATAACGTCCCGCGCACCGTAGCCCATATACATTAAATAATCCCACATCGCCACGGCATCCTCAATGGCCGCAGGGAACGGGTGCTCCGGCGCAAGGCGGTACTCAAACGAGAGCACGTCAAACCCGGTAGCCAGCGCCAGCTTGCTGGCCAGAATGCGGGCGTACCCCAGCTGGCCGCAGGTGTAGCCGCCGCCGTGGCAGTACAAAACGGCGTGGCGGCGGTCATGGCCGTGCTCCAGGCTGACCCACTCGGCGGGGATGCTCCCCACTGTCAGGCTGTCGCTGCGGATGCCGATGCCCGGCGTGACGAGCCGCGCAAACAGCTCCTCCGCGGCGCGCTGGCGCTCCAGATCCTCGGGCGTCGTCGAGGTGTGGTCGCTGATGCTGTGCACGGCCTTGATGGCCCGCATCATCGGGCCGAGGTCGTCGGGGTTCTGCTCCTGCTGGGGCACCAACGTTTTGATGACAGCCTCGAGCCGCTGGCTCAAATCGTTTTTTCTTCTGGACATGGCAGCTCCTTACAGCTTGGCCAGCAGCCGCGTCCATACGGTGCGCAGCAGCGGCGGATGTGCGGCGGGCAGGCCGCACAGGCGGTAAATTTTGTTCAGCGGCGGGAAAACCCCACGCCTGACATAGCCATTGTAAATCAGTTTCAGCTGGCGGTCCTTCGCCGCACCCGGCAGATGCAGGATGCAGACGGGGTCGAGTGTATAATTTGTCGATACATAGTAGAAATGCCCGCCAAGCCAGTAGCGGAAGATATAGGCATTTGCAGCGCGCACGGGTTTACCGGCCAGCAGACTGCGGTAGGCGGCACCGCACCAGACGGCCTCGTCACCCTCCCTCGGGGTGATGCCCTTTGCCTGCAGTTCTTTAAAATAGTCACGGCACAGCGACATAAAATCGGTCAACCGAGCCTTGCTGCCCGCGACCAGCTCGCCGCCAAAGTGCGTCAGCGCGTGCGGTGCACCGTCCGGCTCCACCGCATCAAAGCAGCGGCTGATGGCGGCGGTCATCGTCTGGCTGGCGGCGTGGGGGACCTGATACAGCAGCACGGCCTCGTCGCATTCCCGCCACAGATCATCCAGCGGGCGCTGGGTGAAGGTGTCGAGGTCGAGCATCGCCGCGCGGGCAAAGTCGCGGTTTTCCAGCACCCACGCCATGGCGCAGAGCTTGTAGTAGGCCAGTGCCCAATTGGTGTCGGCGGGCACGCGGTAGATGGTAAACGGGCAGTCCCAGATCTCGACGCCGCCCTGCGTCAGCTGGCTGCGGAACGGCTCCGGCACGGGAGCATTCGTCAGCAGGGCCACTGTGCAGGCAGGGTTCTGCGCCTTGGCGCTGCACAGCGCCACAACGGTGCAGCGGTCATAGACCGTGCGGCCCAGATTGGCGGCGTCCCCCTCGCGGTAGCCGTCCAGCGTGGCGAATGCGCCGAAAATCAGATTTTCCATGGGCAGACCCCTCCGTCACACACAAATACATCTTTATTATAGTCATTTTGGGGGTAGATGTCTATGGCCATCCCCTGCAAAATGCGCGAGAGCGACGGAAAAATAACTTTTTTGTGTGCAGACCTTGCCGAATTTTGTCATACCCTTTATAATGTTTACAGATGTAAAATTTTTATGAAGCGGCATCGCCACAGGCAGTGCCGCGCGGAGCAGTGTTTTTTATGGCGTTTTCTTCGGTGCAATTTCTGTTCGTTTTTCTGCCGCTGTCGCTGGCGGTCTACTGGCTGTGCCCCAAGTGGCTGCGCAATGCCGTGCTGGCTGCGTTCAGTCTGCTGTTTTTTGCGTGGGCGGGCTTAAAGGGCGCGGCCATCCTGGTGCTGCTGGCCGGTATCAACTGGCTGGGCGGGCTTTCGCTGGGGCGGCTGGCCCACAAAAGGCCGCTGCTGATTTTGTTGATCTTGCTGGATCTGGCGGTGCTGGGCGGCTTTAAATATGCGGGCTTTGCGGCGGAGACGGTCAACGCCCTTGTGCCGGGTCTGCTGCCGGTGCTCTCCCCCGCCCTGCCGCTGGGGCTGAGCTTTTACGTGTTCACGGCCATCGGCTACTGTGCTGATGTGGCCGCGGGCAAGGTGGAATCGGAAAAGAACCCTATCCGTTTTGCGGTGTTCCTCGCGTTCTTCGGCCACGGGCCGTCCGGACCCATCGTGCGGTACGGCCAGCAGGCCCCGCAGTTGGACCCCGGCAGCGAGACGCGCCGCGTCTCGGCGGACCGCTTCTGCTACGGCATCAAGCGGCTCGTGCTGGGCCTGGCAAAAAAGGCCATCATTGCCGACCAGCTCGCTTTGATTTACGCCAAAGCCGCGTCGGTCCCGGCAGCCACGCTGCCTGCGCCGATCCTCGTGCTGGGCTACACGGCCTACATGATGCAGCTGTATTTTGACTTTTCCGGCTACAGCGATATGGCCATCGGCATCGGTGAGTTCTTCGGCATCACGCTGCCGGAAAACTTTGAGTATCCGTATCTTGCCTGCTCCGTCGGCGAATACTGGCGGCGCTGGCATATCTCGCTGTCGAGCTGGTTCCGCGACTACGTCTACATTCCGCTGGGCGGCAGCCGCTGCCGCCTGCGCCGCACCTGCCTGAACCTGCTCATCGTCTTTGCGCTGACCGGTCTGTGGCACGGCGCGGCGTGGCAGTATGTGGTGTTTGGTCTGCTGCACGGCATCATTTTGTGCATGGAGCGCCTGGGCCTGCGCCGGGCGCTGGAGCAGCTGCCGCGACTGTTCCGGCACCTGTACACGGTGGTGCTGCTCTGGCTGACGCTGGTGATCTTCGGTGCGCCGGGCCTGTCCGAGGGGCTGGCCGTGCTCAAGGGCATTTTTACATGGCAGAGCGGGGCCAAGGGCTATACGCTGGCGGCCTTTGCGGACACCAAGCTGCTGCTGATTTTAGCGGCGTCCTTCCTGCTGTGCGGCCCCGTGCAGGCGCTGTGCCCCAAGCTGAAGGCGGCTTTGTACGCGAAAAAGGCACCGTCCCCTGCCGGGATGGCGGGGCTGCTCGTGCTGCTGTTTCTGGGACTTATGCGCGTCACGGCAGGCACCTACAGCGCGTTTATTTATTTTCAATTTTAAGGGAGGTGCAGAGCCATGCGTAAAGCGGTCAAAATTGGCTTTATCGGCGTGTTCTGCGCCGTCATCGGGCTGGCGTTCCCGGTGTTCAACATTTTTTCCAAGCAGCTGTCGATGGACAGTCACGAAAACCGCCTGATGACCGGTCTGCCGCAGGTGCTGCAAAGCCCGCTGCGGGAGCTGCCGCGCAATCTTGACAACTTTCTGGTCGATAACTCGCCGTTCCGCTATCAGTTTGTGCTGGTGAACGCCGGGCTGGACTACGCGCTGTTCGGCACGAGCCAGAGCGACCAGGTGCTGCCCGGCAAGGACGGCTGGCTGTTCTACAAGGACGGCCCCAACGCCGCGCAGCCGATGGCAAACTATCAGGGGCTGGCCGAGCTGAACGACAGCGCCGACACACTGGCCGAGGCCAGCGCGGGCTTGCAGATCTTGAGTGATAAGCTGGCCGAAAACGGCTGCACGCTGGTGCTGGATCTGACGCCCAGCAAAGACCGCATCTACCGCGAGTACATGCCCGACGGCTACCCCATTGTGAACGAGGAAAACCGCACCGACCTGCTGGCGGCCTATCTGCAGAGCCACACGACAGTGCCGGTGGTCTGGCGGTATGACATGCTGCGCAGCCAGGCGCGGCAGAACGCCGACCGGCTGCTGTACTACAAAACGGACACCCACTGGAACGCCGTCGGCGCGCTCATCGGGCTGGACGGCATTTTTGAGGCGCTGGACATGCCGACGCGCCCGGCGGACAGCTACCCCGTCGAGGCCGGCGGCACGACCACCGGTGACATGGCAAACGTGGCGGCGCTCTACGCCAGTCTGCCCGCCGAGGAGACCTACGTAGTGCCGGGCTATGACCGGATGTTTGAGAAGGACAGCCGCACCGTGCGGGTCATCGGGGATTCGTTCAGCGAGTACTACATGCCGTACCTGCAGGCGCGCTTCACGAACAGCTGGCGCGAGCATATCGACACCTTTACGATGGATGTGGCCGGGCACCCGGGGTGCGACATTCTGATTTTGGAGTTCAACGAGCGCAGTCTTGACAAGCTGCTGGCAATACTGGAGCAGTTTTAAGCGGATTTAAAGGAGACGGCCTGTCTGCGGGAATGACGCAGACAGGCCGTTTTTTGTGATGTAAGCGAAAATGTACGCGATAGTTGATGGCGTAAAGCAGCGGGGTTTGGTATACTGGGAACAGAAAAATCCGTGAAGGAGGAAAGAAAAATGCTGTTTGCAACATGGGTGACGGCGTTCAATATTTTGGTTTTTGCGGCGCTGGTGGCCGCGGTGATTTATCTGTTTGTGCTGATCGTGCGGGCGCTGAAGAAGTACATCGGCAGCAAGGCGGTGCGGGAGGAAAAGCAGGCCGTGAAGCGCACCCTGGGCGAGACGCTGAAGGCCCACCGCACCCGCTGCCAGATGACGCAGGAGTTCGAGGCTGAGGCGCTTGGCGTGAGCCGCCAGACCGTATCCAAATGGGAAAACGGAGTTTCCCATAGTTAAAGATACCACACCCAATATCACAAACTCACGCTTAAACAATATTCCTTAGTCAACCACATACAATAACAAATACAAAAAAGCTGGAAGCAGACTTAATTTTGCTCCCGGCTTTTCTTTATTGTTTTGATGAAGTCGTTCAATGATACTTGTTTTTGCTATCTGCTTACATAATGTGCATACTTGTCACTTGTGTTCTGATATATCTGTCCCTCTTATTGCCTAAACTCATATTAAGGGTGTGATATATCCAAGTGCAATAGCCTTGTTATAGGCTTCGATAGCATTTTTAGCCCCCAGCTTATCATAGATGCTTTGGATATGGTTGTAAAGTGTCCGTTCACTGATATACAGTTCTTGCGCTATTTCATGCTTTGTTTTCCCTGTTCCAATCGCCTTAATAATTTCCGCTTCACGATCTGTCAGGGGATCTAATAAAGGGGGCGTAGTGGACTTGTGACCTTTACTAATAGCTGTGAGTTTTTTTACCAACTCGTCAGCAGAAGCAGACTTATCAATATAACTTACGGCGCCTTTTTTAAGTGCCTCCTGTCTATAAACTGGCATATCATAAGAGGATAGCATAACCACCTTTATTTTTGGCTTTTTACTATATATCGTTTCTATCAGATCAATGCCAGAACTTTTTGACTGCTCTCTTAGGTTGACATCAAGTAATACAATGTCCCATTCGTCTACGGAAAGAATATTCCAAAACTCTGTTTCATTACTTACATAGCGACAGATAGAGATTTCATCCCAATCTTCCAGAAGTTTGCTTAAACTCTCTCCAAATATCCTGTGATCATCAAATAGTAATATCTTCATTTTTTCTCCCCAAAACTGCCGTTGCAGTTAAAATACCATCTTTCTCTAAATACTGAATGTTACCACCATTCCCATTTATCAACACCGTCAAGAACAGCATACCACCTTTGGAAGAAAGAATATTTTCAATGTCATTTGGTTTCGCTCCATCATTTTGACAGGTAATTACGAGTCTACTTTCTTCATTTAGCGCGATTTCCAAATGAATAAAAGTAGCGGCAGCGTGTTTATAAACATTGTTGACAAGTTCTTTGATTATCTGCATAGTCTGTTCCAAACTGTTATCTTTTTTCAAAGCAATCCTTGCTTCGCTGTCAATCGTGAAATCTACAAGTATATTCTTCTTTGGGTACAGCTTCTTAATCGCGTCAAGCATATATCCGATATGTTCCCATGAAGCATACCCCGAAAAGATATTAGAGGAATAGAAATTCATCATATTTCTTACCCGCAATTCCAAATCAGACAATATCCTTTTTGTTTCATCAACATCTGGTGAGCGAAGCGACAGGAGATTTTTGGCACCTCCAATGTCTTGAAGCACATCGTTATGAAGCAGTCTTGAGAAATCTTCCCTCTCATTTGCAATATAGTTCGTTAATTCATAATACTTTGTCAACTCCTTGTAACGGGCCTCCATGTCGCCAAGATGAATGACAGCAAAAGCCTCAAATAAAAGCATTATAAGCTGAAAAAATACATTGACTTGTAGGGTGGACAAATCAAAGCAATAAAGTACGACTGTAAACAAGGGAATCATAAGAGCGAGGACATATCTTGCTTTCCTCTGGGCAATCGGAAGAATATTAACCTGTTTCAAATTTATATATCTATAATCAAGGAAAATTCCCATGAACATTCCAACTAACATGGTTATAACAGGGAGAATTTGGAAATCAAAAAACGACAGTATGATAGCTGCAATTCCAAACAGCAAGCGAACCATTTTACCCCGGCTTGCGTCAGTTCTTACCAGCATTATTCCGATAATCAATGCAAAAAACAGAAATGCACCCATGTATAAGGTGGAAAATCCATCATACATCAGCGCCGCAATAAAGGAAACAGAAAGCAGGTTCCAGCCACATTCAGATATTGTTGCCTTTCGCCGTGATGTCATTACATGAAGATAGAGCAGATTGAGATAACAAAGCAAGACGGCAATCGACAATAAGTTGATGGCTCCGTCATTCGCAATTCCTTTATGTGTTCTATCCAATATAACCCATAAAGTCACAATACCCGCATGAAGAAACAGATACGGATAGAAGCGTTTATCCTGCATAGCCCCCCTCCTTTCAGCTAAAATTCATTATGTTAGTAATATGATGATACGATCCGTTCTTTAGTCATCAGACATAAACCACACGCAGTCAAAACTATTATACTCACTGGAGAAAATAGTAGCAACACCCACACATTATTCGTTTTCATAAATATCCCACATTTTAAGACAACCAGCAAAATATGAAGCAGTGTTGCAAAGATAGGAATACTCTTAAACCAGTTCATATTTCTAATCCAGAGAATCAAAACATTTATAAATGCCGAATACAATATGCTAAGGATCAGAAAATAGGTGCCTAATAACAAGATAAGGTTTGGCAGGCGAATGGAAATTATCAAAAGTAGAGGAAACAAAAGGATCAGCGTTCCAATCCATAGTGATAGCAGATTCTCCTTAACAATACTTGAGATTTTAATACCATTAGCAAGTTTCCATTCTATTCTCTTTGTGATTTTTTCTTGCTGCAACATATCCTTGCTTATTTCTCCGGCAAAAAAGATAAATAAGCACAGGTATCCATCAAGCATAAAATACTTTATATCAACGCCAAATACAATGTTTTCTGAAATATCCCCAAAGTTCATCAGAGAGATCATGCCGAAGATAGCTGCTACCGCACTCATAAATATAAAATTCCAGTTCAATACCCTTTTAAGGTTTAAGGTTATCAAACCCATTCGCCATCCCTCCTGATAACTGTTTCGTTGCTCATGTGCCGAGCCTTAAAGAAACTTAATAGTACAAACATCATGCAAAGTGCAACATCAACCACAATAATCAAATAGTCAATTCCTATATGATGTTGATTCACAAACTCTGTAATCTGTTCTGCCGACATCGCAATCAAATAAACCAGTGCAAAATTACCAAAGAACAGAACATTTTTGAACAGTTTTACTCGTTTTACATCCAGTACAATGATATTCAAAGCGACAATCTCACAAAAACTAAGTACAAGAATACTAAGATAAACGCATACGATCCGCCCAAAGCTCATTGTCCAGTCGGTAAAGTAATAGCAACTCATAAAAACAAAGAACGGGATAATACCAGAAAATCGGAAAATCTGTATCGAATACTGTTTTATAATCTCTTTTACCGCAATTCCAGAAGCTGCAAAAAATTCAACTCTCCGGCTTAACTTATCCTTTGCTGTCAAATCTACAATCATAGCACCGGATTGCAGGGAGGTAAGACCAAAAATAACCGCATAGAGCATTAGGACTAAATAATCTTCTCCCTTAGACTGCAAGGCGTCCATCTGCATTGCAAAGCTCATAAAAATCGCCAGAATGGCAACAATCGCAGTATCAATTAGGAGGCTTTTACTTCTGGTAAGATAGTAGCCTGCGCCTTTTCCCATGTTACTCATGCCGATTGCCCTCCTTAATAAAGATTTCTTCCAATGATTGTCCTTGCATTTCTTGAATACCCTTATCAAACAGCAATCTGCCATTTTTAATCATAGATACATCATCAGCGCACTTTTCAATCTCGCTAAGGTCATGTGAAGTGATAATAACCGTTTTTCCGTCAGCTTTTAGAGCCTCTATCAAACTACGGATTTCTACTCTGGATATGGGGTCTACACCCGATGTTGGTTCATCCATGAGCAGAATATCCCGTCCCATCATAATCACAATCAAAAGGGACAGTTTTCTTTTCATTCCTTTAGAATAAGTGCTAACACGCTTTCCTAAATGCTCGGTCAATCCTAATTGCGTACAATAACTGTCTGAACGATCATTTATTTCAAATCCAAAGTATTTCCCAAAAATTCTCAAATTTTCAAGACCAGTCTGTTCTTCATACAGATAGTCATTTTCAAGCTCCATTGCATATTTCCCTGCAATGTTGATTGTCCCTGCATTTGGCTGGTATACCCCTGTAATCAAGCGTAGCAGTGTTGTCTTTCCAGAACCGTTCGGGCCAATAATCGCATGGATTGTATTTGCTTTTACATTCAGGCTAAAATTCTCAAACAAAACTCTGCCACCAAAACCTTTTTTTAAGTTCTTTACTTCAATCGCATTTTGAATCTCAGACATATTTTTTGCTCCTTTCATTTGGTGCTCCACCATATAGGTATAGTGTATAAAACGAAGAAGCATTTTGCATGAGTAATTACTGCAATTTCGATACTGCCATCAGGCAAATGTCACAGAAACCTCACAACGAGAAAAAAATTTAGTATTCTGTCAGTTCCACAATTACATTACTTTGCAGATACAGCCAGTCCGTAAATTCTTTCGGGCTGGCTGTTCCTGTTTTTACAGCCTTTTTTCTCTGCAAGGCTTCTTTCTTAAAGTCGGAAAAGGCAACCTGTATTTTTTCCAGACGGTCAGCCGGAAAGCCTGCGGTATTCTTTACTCGGTTTATTTTGTTGCGCCAGTTCTGGCATTCATTTTTATAAAGCAGGTCATAGTTGTTTTCTCTTGCCCTCTCGTCAAATTCCCGCTTGTTTTGAAGCGCCTGTACTTTTCGGCACTTGTCGCTGCACAGCTCATACCGCTGGCTCTTTGCCAGAAAATATTTCCCGCAGACCTTGCACTGCCGGAAGCAAAGCCCCCAGTCATTCAGCCTGTTCAGATAATAGGTAATCAACGGGTAGAGGGACGCATAGGCAGAC
>ENA-UERW01000040-UERW01000040.1-human-gut-metagenome-genome-assembly--contig:-NODE-40-length-108899-cov-9.424216_pt1 | contig 108899 bp, 84 predicted proteins | sample MGYA00242994_ERZ507995 | MGnify/ENA primary metagenome ERZ507995 (study PRJEB26167, sample SAMN06115492) | human gut metagenome | host: Homo sapiens | place: China:Chongqing | collected 2015-04-26...
GACCCGGACAATGAAGCTAAGGTGCAGGCAGCCTTTGCCCGGCTTGCCAAGGGCAAAACCGTGCTGATGATCGCACACCGCCTGTCCACCGTAGCCAACGCCGATTGCATCTATGTGGTACAGGATGGACGTATTACTGAGACTGGCACAAAGGACGAACTGTGCGCACAGAACGGCCTGTTTGCCCGGATGTGGCAGGATTATCAGGCCTCGGTGCAGTGGAAGGTCGCAAAGGAGGGGTAAAGGATGATCGAAAAAATTCAACACGCCACGGCCAGCTCCCCGGAGGGCGCACGGGGGCTTGTAAAAGGCGTGCTGGCCTGTGCATTTCAGAACCTCGCCTTTATGCTGCCCACCAGTCTGCTGTATTTTCTGGTGCGGGACATGATGACCGGCACCACATCCGGCAGAACAGCCTTCTATGTGTGCGGCTGCGCCGTCTGCTTTGCGCTGATCTTCCTGACCACCTGGTTTCAGTACAACGGGACCTTTTTTACGACCTACAAGGAAAGCGGCGTTCGCCGGTTGAATCTGGCGGAGCGGCTGCGCAAGCTGCCCCTGTCCTTCTTCGGCAAGCGGGACCTTGCCGATCTTACCAGCACCATTATGGCGGACTGTGAGGTGCTGGAGAAAACCTGTTCTCACTATATTCCCGGCCTGTTCGGCTCCCTGATCTCCACCGTGCTGATCGCGCTGAGCCTGCTGGTCTTTGACTGGCGTATGGCGCTGGCGGCCCTTTGGGTGATCCCGGTTTCCATTGCAATTCTCCTTGGCAGCTACAGGATTCAGGATAACGTGCAGGCCAAGACCATGGCGGTGAAAATGGCCTGTGCTGACAGCATTCAGGAGTACATTGAAACCATGCGCGACCTGAAGGCCAACAGCGCGGAGAATGCCTATCTGGACGGCCTTTCCGAAAAGATTCGTGCTGTGGAAAAGCAGACCATTTCAGCGGAGCTGACCAACGCCGTCTTTGTCACCTCCGCTGCCATGGTGCTGAAGCTGGGCATTGCTTCTGTTGCACTGACAGGCTCTGTGCTGCTGATTCGCGGCAGCATTGACGTGCTGACGCTGTTTCTGTTTCTGCTGGTGGCCTCCCGACTGTATGACCCTATGCAGGGCGCGTTGCAGAATCTGGCGGCGGTCATTGCCATGCGCACCAATGTGGGGCGGATGAACGAGATTCTGGACGCTCCCCTGCAGACCGGCAGCGAGCAGCTGACCAATCAGGGCTGCGATATCGTGTTCGACCATGTGGGCTTTGCCTATAACTCCGGCGAGACGGTGCTGCGGGATGTTTCCTTTACCGCAAAGCAGGGCGAGGTCACGGCACTGGTGGGACCCTCCGGCGGCGGCAAGACCACCGTTTCCCGGCTGGCGGCACGGTTCTGGGACTACCAGAAGGGCAGCATCACCGTGGGCGGCATGGAGGTTTCCCGAATCGACCCGGAAAAGCTCATGAGCCTGTATTCCATCGTGTTTCAGGATGTGACCCTGTTTGACAACACGATACTGGAAAACATTCGTCTGGGGCGCAAAGGCGCGACCGACGAGGAGGTCCTTGCGGCGGCAAAGCTGGCAAACTGCGAGGAATTTGCCGAAAAGCTGCCGGACAAGTGGAACACGAACATCGGGGAAAACGGCTGCGCCCTTTCCGGCGGCGAGCGTCAGCGCATTTCCATTGCCCGCGCCTTCCTGAAGGATGCGCCCATCATTCTGCTGGACGAAGCCACCGCCAGTCTGGACGTGGAAAACGAAACTGCCATTCAGGAGGCACTTTCCCGGCTCATAAAACACAAAACCGTCCTTATCATCGCCCATCGGATGCGCACCGTAGCCGGTGCGGACAAAATCGTGGTGCTGTCGGGCGGCATCGTGGCCGAGCAGGGCGCACCTGATGCACTTTATGCCCAGAACGGCCAGTACACCCACATGGTGGATCTGCAGACCGAAAGCCAGAGCTGGGCCATCTGACCCAATTCAAAACAGCCTCGCGGCACAACAAAAAAGGACGTCTATTCAAAAGAGTAGGTGTCCTTTTTAGCACCTGAATCCGTCAGCTAACAGTCAAGTTTAAATCACTTCCTTATCACTGTTACCCTGCGCAAAGCTGTGTCCTATGGGAAACTGGTAAATGGCGTTGATGTCTGTAAATTCGGCAAACAGTGGGTTGTGTCTGCTGCCGCTATGAAAAGGGCTTACGGTAAGGCAAAAGGCAGCGCCGTATCTCGCACGCATTGACCATTTTTGACCACCAACTGACCACCGGCAGTGATTTTTGCTGCCGGTGGTCAGTTTTTATCGTTGACTCATTGTTTTATATTACTCGTGATAGGTGTGGCAGAGCAGTGCAGAACCAACAAAAAATCGCAGTGTATCATCAAATTACGCGCTGCGTCGTAGTTCTCCGATGCCAGGTGCCGGGAGTTCGAATCCCTTCAGGCGCACCATAAGCCTGTGACATAAAGAATGTCACAGGCTCTTTTCTTTGTTGCATCGCACAAAATCAGCGAAGTCGATGACCGATTTTCCAGGTGCGTTTTATAGAGATGTCCAACCATTTTAAGTCGGTTGGGCTTTTTTGTTGGGCGGCTTGGTGTGCGTTTTCCCTCCCCTGCCGCCCCGTTTTGCAGTTTTTCAGTGGAATTTTCAACTTTTTCCTGCTGTTTTCGGAATGTTTTCAATTTCCTCGCAGCCAATTTCCTGTTGGCTGCGGGGTTTTTTCGTTTTTTGCAGTTGCCGGCAAAATGGGAACTGCACGCACTTTCATTCCTTTCCCCATTATGCGAATGTGTGGCGGGTTCTCAAATCGGACATCTTCTATGCGAAGATTGCAAATTTCTGATACGCGTGCGGCGGTGTCATACAACACGCATAACCCGTAAGGCCTCGCCGCCCTGTGTACCGGCGGGCAAAACGGTGCAGTGGACCATTTTTGTGAAAGGTACATACCGCATTGTAACAAAATGTGATTGTTCTCTCTCGCTTCGGTGCAAAGAAACAAAATGATACAATAAATTGAAAAAGGGCGACCTTTTGTCATTGTGGAATACCAAGGAATAATCTATCATTGAATTGTTGGAATTGCACGAATTCGGGCTTTGTTGGTTGAGAATAATTGATGAAATGACAAGGAGGATACTAATGCTCAAGTCTGTCCGTGTGAAAAATCCGGACGCAATTACGCTGCGGGACTGTTTCGGCGCAACGGCGCTGTCTACTGTAAATGGTCTCTGTACCGTGTTTATGTCCAGTATGTTTATGCAGTATATGACCGACTACGCCGGGCTGGGCGCTATGGGGGCGACCTTGGCTACATCGCTTCTTCTGTTTGCGCGGATTTTTGATGCCGTGGATGATCCCATTCAGGGATTTTTGATGGATTGCGGGAAACGAACCAAAATCGGAAAGTACAAACCCTTTTTTCTCCTCAGCATACTGTTGACCGGCATTGGCTGTGTATGCCTCTACTCGTTCCCGTCCGAGTTGGCGTCCAAGCCCGTACTGGTTGTTGTGTGGGTTATCGTTTTCTACTTTTTGTTTGATGTGGGAACATCCTTTTATAAGGATAATCTTTTGTTCCGAACGATGACCAATGATCCCAACGAACGTTCCAAGCTGGTTATCGGGCCGCGGGTTTGGACCATGATCCTGGGCGTCGTTACGTCCGCCTTTACGGCTGTGCTGGTTGCAGTCAACGAACGCGTGGGCAACTATCACGACTCATTTGCCATCCTGATCACCGGTATTGTTGGTGCAGCGATGGTGCTCTCCCTTATTGGCTGGTTCCTTGTCAAGGAAAAGCACAGTGTGCAGGAAGAAGAGGCAGAGCCGGTAAAGTTTAAGGACTTCTTTCTTCTGTTCAAAGAGAACAAGCCGATGGTGGTCTACTATTTGAAAGGCATCTTTTCCGGTTTTATCTGGTCCCTTATTTTTGCCACGCCTGCGTATTACATAAAATGGGGATTCTGCACGGATTTGACCACCGGCGTCACAAACATGGAGCAGTATGGTGTCCTCAACGGCATTTCTTCCATGATGATGCTCATGCCGCTGCTGGTTGGTGCAGTTATTGGTCGTCCGCTCTTGAAGCTCTTTAAGAACAACCCGATCAAAATGACTTGTTTCCTTCTGGTTGTGCAGTCTGTCGGCGGGGTGGTCCTGTTTATTACCCAGATGGCGGGTCTGCTTGCGAATGTTCCTGCGCTGTTCTTCGTTACCCTGTTCATCATGGCAGTGGGGGTGGGAACTGACTTTGTCCCGCAATCCATGGTGGAAATGGAGATTATGGACTACAACATTTATAAAACCGGCAAGGATCGTTCCGCCTTGACAATGGTTGCCGGCGGCTTCATTGTCAAAGCCCAGGCAGCGCTTTCGGCTGCGATTATTGGCGCTGTGCTCATGTCAATCGGCTACAACGTGGATCCCGTCACCTCCGAATACATGGGGGAACTGTCGCAGATTCCGACCATGCTCAATTGGTTTATCGTTATCATGGGTCTTGTTCCTGCCATCCTCGGCGTATTGTCGGCTTTGATCCTGCGGACATACCCGATCAAGGACGATGAGCGCCGAAAAATCCGGGAATGCCTGGATCACCGCAATGCCGGGTAAGGATCATTCCTCCGCAATATGGCGGCGGTATTCCAATGGGGTGAGGCCGTACTCGCGCCGAAACACTTTGTAGAATTGCGTTCTGTTCTCATAGCCCATGGATGCCGCGATCTGGCAGACCGGCAGCTCTGTGGTTCTCAGAAGCCGCGCCGCCTCGGCCATCTGTACCTTTTGACAGTACGCTTTCAGAGTGTATCCGGTGTTTGTCTTGATGATGCGGGATATATGCTCGCAGGAGTAGTTAAGTGCCTCCGCCAGATTGGTTCGCTGGATAGCCCCGTGGTGAGTTTCAATCAGCTTCTTGACCTGTTCCGCCGTCAGCAGTTCTTGACTGTTCCTCAGCGAAATGTGTGTTGCTTTGTATATGTCAGGATTCTCCAAGGCGGCAAACAGCCGGAGCAGAGAGGAATAAACGTCAAACTGGTATCCGATCCGCTTGACCGTAAAGGCGCGAATCAATTCCTGGGTGAGTTGCGGGATCGTATCTTCGCCTAAAAGGGTAAAGTCCAGGTAGTCCTTTTTATAGTCGGCACGTTCCGACAGATTGTCGCTGAAAAACTGATTGAGAATGCTTTTGTACTGAAACGGCGGCGGAAATGATTTGGGCCACTGTGTCAGCAGAGAGGCATCGATGCCGATGTAAACGATATCCGCATTCGACATATCTGTTTCGCGATGCATGGTGTTTCGATTGAGGAGACAAAGGTTTCCCTGCGTATAGGTAGTCTCGGCCCCCTCGATCATCACCCGGACTTGGCCCCGCTGCACATACATCAGCTCAAAAAAATTATGTTTGTGCATGTAGGTCTCATGAAAGAATTCGTGCTTGTTCGGGGTGTGAACGCAAAAGGACCATGCATCCATATAGTTGGAAAACAGATACTCCTGAGGTTTCTGGATGCTGGTTACAATGGACAACGGAGAAAAATAGTCCCGTTCGGCCGTATGGTTGCGAAGATAGTTCGGACCATGGCTGCCGGTCTGGTTCCGCATTTCATCAATGCTGTCAAAAAACAGGTGTTCCATGCGGGCATCCCCCCTTTTATGGCAGTATAGCATGGAATTGAGTATAGTATAACATAGAATTGAGTATTTTTGAAGGAGGAAGTTTCTGTGAAGCGGCAATGTTATAACCCCTATCTTCCCAGTTGGGAATACATCCCGGATGCTGAACCGAAAGTATTTGGTCAGCGGCTGTACATTTATGGGAGCCATGATCTCTTTGGTGCCAAGGAATACTGTGAGGGCGATTACGTATGCTGGTCGACCCCGGTAGATGATCTTTCCGACTGGCGGTATGAAGGCGTAATCTTCAAAAAGCAAGATACGCCGTGGAATAAAGAGAACCTGTCCTACTATGCACCGGATGTGGTGCGCGGCACAGACGGACGGTACTACCTTTACTATTCGGTGGCCAATACGTCGATCACATCGGTCGCTGTGTGTGACAAGCCTGCGGGAAAATACCAATATTTGGGCGATGTTCACTTCCCGGACGGTCGAGTCTACGGCTCAAAGCCGGAGGATTGGTTTATGTTTGACCCAGCCGTTCTGGTGGATGATGACGGGCGGGTGTTTCTCTACGTGGGCAGCGGGCAGAAATCCAACGGACAATTCGGCCACGAGATCAAGGGGCTGTTTGTGATGGAACTCAGCTCTGATATGCTGACCATCATCAGCGAACCCACCATCATCATGCCGGCGGATTTTGATCCCAAGAAGCCGAACTATTGGGAAGGACCCTCTATCCGTCACATCGGTGAGTGGTATTATCTGGTCTATCCGGCCACGGACATCACCGGGCTCAATTACGCGATGAGCCTGTTCCCCGACAAGGGATTTATCCACAAGGGACCGATCCATTCCTCAAGTGATATCGGTCTGGAGGGCAGAAAGCTCATGAATGCGGCATATCCGATGGGAAACAGCCACGGCGGTATGGTATGCGTCCACGGGCAATGGTATATATTTGACCACCGAACGACCAATGGTGCCAAACGAAACCGGCAGGCGGTAGCTGAGCCCATTGAGATCCGTGAGGACGGGACCATCCGCATGGTGGAGTCCACGAGCTGCGGATTGAATGGCGGCCCTTTGAAGGGAACCGGGACCTATCCGGCCTACATTGCCTGCGTCCTGCACCATGCCGGAATGTTTGGTCTGCGCAACCCGATGGACGGACCCGAGATCACCCAGGATGGTCCGGACTACGAGCCGCCGGAGCCAGCGGAACGGGAAGTGACCATAGAGACAGAGAGCGCGGCACCAAAGGCGTATATTTCCAAAATGAAGAATGGCAGTATTGCCGGCTTCCGATATTTTGATCTGACTGAAACCACCCACATTGCTGTAACGGTTCGCGGCGCAGGCGGCGTGCTGGAACTCTTACCCGGGGAAAAAGATCCTGTCATAGCATCCATTCCCCTTGCCGGGACGGCCGACTGGACAACCGCAGGAGTAAAATTCGATGCCGGACGTCTGGCGTTGGAGAGCGGGCGCCCCCTGGATTCCTGCCCGCTGTATTTCCGGTATAAGGGAAAGGGAACGCTTGACATCTTGAGTATTACGTTGGCATAAAGGAGGATAATGATGGACTGGACACCAATCTGGCACCAAGCCGCGGCCCCTGCCTTCGCGATGGGCTTTTTGGCGGGCAAGAAAAAAACAGTGGTGTATTCTGTGATATCCCAGGTTTCGGGCGAGAAACTTCGGATCCGTTTCTCCAACCACTATGGAAAGAAACCCTACACCATTGGGGGACTGACCGTGTGGGCACAGGGAGAGATGCATACCGTCACGCGGGACGGCAGCTGTGTTTTCACGGTCCCCGCGGGGGAAAGCTGCTATTCGGATGCGTTGACGCTCCCGGTGACGATGGGGGAAGAGCTGGAAATCAGACTCTACTATGCATCCAAGGTCATGGACAGCAATATGATCGAGGAAAATGCGGTAAGCTACCAGGGAAATCATACGACGGACAGGGAGCTGCCCCCACCCCGGCGGGAAAAGTATATGGAACAGTACAGCCTTTATGAGGCGATTCCCGGGATGGATCAGATCGAGGTGTTTACCGGGCAGCCTTCCAAAATCATCGTGGCGTTCGGGGACAGTATAACGGCTTTGAACCGCTGGGTAAAACCGTTGCAAAGGCGTCTGTTCGATGCGTATGGCGGTGACTACGCACTGATGAACGCCGGAATCAGCGGGAATTGTCTGCTTTATGATATCCCGGGCCTGATGGGAGCTTCCTACGGGGAAAAAGGGGTGTCCCGCTTTGAGCGCGATGTACTCCGTTTTTCAGGACTCTGCGGCGTGATTTTGGCGTTGGGGGTCAATGATGTAGCCTACTATTCCCAAAAGACAGGGGCGGTCATCTCGCTGGAACAATATGCTTCGGCCGTAACCGATATTGTGGATCGGCTACATAAGGCCGGTGTCCGGGTGATTGCCCAGACGCTTCCGCCCCGCAGCGGTTTTGTGAAAAAAGGGTATACCCCGGAGATGGAGGCGCTGAGAGTCAGCATCAATGAATGGATCCGAGATAGCGCGCTGTTCGATTATATGGTTGATGCGGATGCACTGCTGCGCGATCCGAAGAATCCTTCGTTCACCGACGAGCGTTATCACCAGGGGGATCACCTGCACCCGAATCAGGCCGGAGGAATGCTGCTGGCGCAGGCGTATGATTTGCAAAAGCTGACGGGGGAGGCGTAAGCATGGGAAAAAAGTATTTCACGCTCAGCTTTGATGATGGACTGGAGCAGGACAAACGCGTGATCCGCCTCATGAGGCAATACGGACTCAAGGGAACCTTCAACCTCAATGCCGGCCTGTTTGGCACCCGCGGCGAGGTGAAGGGGCTTGGAACCTTCTCTTTTCAGGATTGCCCCGAAGGCGTAAAGCACAAGTTTCCATTTTCCTATGTGCAGCACAACCGAATTCCACAGGACGAGGTGCGCCAGGTCTATGAGGGAATGGAGATTGCCACCCATGGTTTCCGGCATGAACCGCTGGGGGCTGTCAGCGAGGATGAAATGCGCGCATCGGTGGATGCGGACAAGACCGCGCTGGAAAAAATCTTCGGCACCACGGTCGTGGGGCACGCCTATGCGCAGGGTTCAACCTCGCCGGCTGCCCAGGCGTATCTGAAGGCGCAGGGGTATCAATATGCCAGAGTGGTCTTTCCCTCCGGCGGCTTTGCGTTCCCGGAGGATCCGATGAACTTTCGGCCTTCCTCCTCGCTGATTCTGAAAAATGCCGTGAAACTGGTGGAGCGTTTCAAATGTGAGGAACCAGGAGAAAAGGATCTGCTGTTGTTCCTGTGGGCACACAGTTATGAAATGGACTACGACAAGGGAAACGCCAGTTGGTATGCTTTGGAGCGGCTTTTTGAATCAATCGCAGGCCGAAACGATATCGTATATTGCACAAACAGCGAAGCGTTCGCGCATATTTAAGGAGAGCAGGAAAGTGAAAAAGAAAGATTTTAACCGGGGTTGGCTATTTGGCGCCGTGGGAAAGGAACCGTCTATGCAGCCGGTCACGCTTCCCCACGATGCCATGCTGTACGAGAAACGCTCGAAGGATGCGGCAACAGCGGGAGCGTGCGGATACTTTCCCGGCGGGGCCTATGTCTACGTCAAACGGTTTCTTGTGCCTGAAACGTGGCGGACACAGTCCGCTGTGCTGGAATTTGAGGCAGTTTATCAAAACGCGCAGGTGTTCGTGAACGATGCGCTTGTGGCTGAACAGCGGTACGGGTATACCAACTTCTTTGTGGTGCTGGACCCACAACTGAAGTATGGCGAAGAAAATGAAATCAAAGTGATCGCGGACAACTCGTCTGTACCCAATTCCCGTTGGTATTCCGGCAGCGGAATTTATCGCAGCGTAAACCTCTTCCTGGGGGATAAGAGTCATATCCGCCCGGATGGACTGCTCGTCTCCACCTCCGGAAACGATGCGGCCCATGTGAAGGTTTCGGTCACCGGCGGTGATACGGTCAGAGTCTCTGTTCTGGATGGTGAAAAGGTGGTGGCGCAGGCCGAAGCTGCGGTCAAGGAAGGCACTGCGTCGGCAGACATTCCCGTTTCCCAGCCGCGGCTTTGGGACGCGGAACATCCCGAACTGTACCGATGCAGAGCGGAACTGCTGAAAAATGGTGAGATGGTGGATGAGGCGGACGCCTGGTTTGGATTCCGTACCCTTAGCTGGAGCACCAGAGGATTTTTTGTAAACGGCAAGAAAACGCTGCTCCGTGGCGCCTGCGTCCACCACGACAATGGCATTCTGGGCGCATGCTCTTTTGAGGATGCCGAGTTCCGCCGTGTCCGTCTGCTCAAAGAGGCCGGTTTCAACGCGATACGTTCCGCCCACAACCCTGCCTCCAAGGCGCTGTTGGATGCCTGTGACCGGCTGGGTCTGTATGTCATGGATGAATTCTGCGACAACTGGCTGGTACATAAAAACCCCTACGACTATGCGGACCGGGATTTCCGCGCATGGTGGCAGCAGGATCTCACAGCTATGGTCATCAAAAACTACAATCATCCCAGTGTGGTCATGAACTCTATCGGAAATGAAATCTCCGAACTGGCTATCCCCGAAGGACAGGAGTACTGTAAAAAATTAGCGGTCCTGGCACGAAAGCTGGACCCGGACAAAGCAGTGACGATGGGGGTCAACCTGATGCTGTGCAGTATGTCGGCCAAGGGCGGCGGCATATACGGCAACAAAAAGAACGGGAAAGAGAATCAAAACGGCAGTCAGACGATGGACAACGTTCCCACCAGCGCCTTCTTCAATATGCTGATGAACCTGGCGGGGGGTATGATTGAAAAAATGGCCGCCAAACCTGCCGCGGACGATGCCACAAAGGTGAGTTTCTCTTATCTGGATATTGGCGGTTACAACTACGCCGCGTCCCGATACGAGAAGGACGGTACGCTCCATCCCGATCGCGTCATTGTCGGGTCCGAGACCCTGCCCAAGAACCTGTATCATAACTGGCAACTGGTGAAAAAATTCCCCTATGTCATCGGCGACTTTATGTGGACGGGCTGGGATTATCTGGGAGAGGCGGGCATCGGTACCGTCCGTTACAAAAGCTTCAAAAATCCCGGTCAGGACGCGCCCATCATCTCCGCCGGCTGCGGCGTGATCGACATTTGCGGAAAGCTTCGCCCCGAGGTACAGTGGAACCGGCTGGTCTGGGGGCTGGACCATACCCCCGGCATCGGCGTAGAACCGTACACCCACGCAGGGGAAACCGGCTCCGAATCCATGTGGCGTGACACAGACGCAGTGGCAAGCTGGTCCTGGGCCGGCTGTGAAGGCAAAAAAACCAAGGTCACGGTCTACTCTGACGGCGAAACGGCGGAACTCATTGTCAACGGGCATTCCTATGGCAGAAAAAAGACGAAGGAATACAAGGCCGTCTTTAAACGCGTTGTCTATGAGCCCGGTACCATCACCGCAATCAGCTACGATGGCGAGGGAAAAGAACAGAGCCGCACTTCCATGAAGACAGCGGCAGGACCTGCCGAACTGCGTGTGGTGGCCGACCGGAGCACCTTGCAGGCAAAAACGCAGGATTTGGCCTACATCAGTATTGACCTGACGGGGGCGGATGGCATCACAAAATCTTCTGAGGATACTGCGGTCACGGTGGAGGTTGACGGTGCCGGGACGCTGCTGGCCCTTGGTTCTGCACGTCCTAACATGGGGGAAAACTTTTTCTCCGATACCCACACGACCTACTACGGCAAGGCATTGGCCGTGGTCCGCGGCGGCGATGCCCCCGGAAAGATTACGGTCACGGTGAAAGCAAACGGCCTGCCGGCCAAAACGCTTGAATTGGAGGTAATCTGAGGAAAAGGCATGGGCCAAACGGCAAATCCCGATGTTTCACCAAAAAGACTGCAACAATTGTTGCAGTCTTTTTCTGCGTAATCTACCTCATGAATTTTGCGTAAATTCACATTCTTCTGAAAGTGGAAGATTGGGGCGGAGAAATCAGCGAGCAGAATGTGCCGGTGCTGATTCTCATGGAAGGGCTGACCATGTATCTGAACGCACCTCTGCGAGGGAGGTGCCCCGAAGGGGCGGAGGGAGAGAACCTTGCCATAGCCCGAAATATTTCGGGCAGCCGTACAGTTCTCTCCCCCACCGCCTGCGGGCGGAGCCCTTCGGGCCCAGGCCCCTCTGTCGCTTCGCGACATCTCCCCACGCTGTGGGGAGTCACCCTCGCAGAGGGGGCCAAGGGGTGGGCACACCTTTTTCGACAGGCTGGAAGGATGTCGTTTTTTGAAAACACCCGCAAGCCTACCGGCTTTGGTGGGAAAGTCATGCTGAACATGATGAATCTGTTCCATGTGCTATTCGCGGTGCTGGAACCCAAGGACACTGCGGTATATAAGCTCATCACGACCAAGCCGGGCGAGGCTGCATCAGAGGGATGATAGAATCACCAACGCCGCCCATTTTTCAAACAGCAATGTGTTCCGGTACAACTTTTCTGTAAGAAGCAAAAAATGAATTTATTTGATTTTATTCTGATTTTTGACTTGTTCATCGACGATTTATATGGTATAATACCTGCTATCAAGTTCATAAGCAAACCCGGCGCAAGCCGGCGACGCAAAGCTATAGGGGCCCATTGGGTCAGCCAGTTGCCAGAAAAAAATGTTGCTTTTTCTGCCATCAGTAGCTTTGTGTTCTTTTTTGAAAACAGAGGTTGACAAGGTTGAATGCACAGAGATATACTGACCGCAGAGCAGAGCAACTATAATGCTCTGCCGTTTTCGGTTGCCCGCAAATATTGTTTTATAAGGTTAGATAACGCTTTCAGGTATGGGTTCGCCATACCTTGAAAGCGTTGTTTGCTTTTTTAGGCGTCATACATGTAAAGGTAGAGGGGATTGTACTATGAATCTTATAAAGCGTGCCGGTGTTTACAGGGAGCTGGCCATTCTGACAGCAATGCTGATTCTAACGGCGCTGCTGTCTTTCCCGGCGCGTGCGGAAGAGGCGGAAAGCCAGCATGAGCACGTGCGCGTTGGCTTTTTTGCGATGGACGGCTATCACATGATGGATGAGGATGGAAACCGCAGCGGTTACGGCTATGATTTCCTCCGCCTGATGGCGCGCTATTGGGATGCAGACTATGAGTACATCGGCTATGACAAAAGCTGGGAGGATATGCAGCGGATGCTGCTGGACGGCGAGATTGACATGGTCACTTCTGCCCGCAAAACGCCTGACCGCGAAGAATTGTTTGATTTTTCCCGTCCCATCGGAACCAGCAACGGTATCCTGACGATCCGCGGCGATAATACTGCTATCGTTGAGGGGCAATACAGTACCTACAATGGGATGCGTGTTGCACTCCTGAACGGAAACTCCCGGAATGCTGAATTTGCAGAGTATGCACAGACCAAAGGCTTTACCTACCAATCGGTTTATTTCGATTCGACTGAGAAGATGGCAGAGGCCCTTCAGAACGGAACGGTCGATGCCATTGTCACCAGTTCCCTGCGCAGGATAAACAACGAGCGCATCCTTGAAAAATTCGGCAGCAGTGATTTTTATGTGATCGTCAAAAAAGGAAATACCGAGCTTCTGAACCAGGTAAATTATGCAATCGATCAGATGAACGCCGCCGAGGGCGACTGGAAAACGACCCTCTATAACAAAAATTACGAAAGCGCTCAAGCCAAAAGTCTGGAGTATACGGAAGAAGAAAAGCGCATCATCGCCCAATATTCCAAGGACAATCCCCTTCACATCCTGTGCGACCCGACCCGGTATCCCTATTCTTATACAGAAAATGGCAAGGTAAAGGGCATTCTCCCGGACTATTTCCGGAAGATAGCGGACTATGCCGGGCTTTCCTATGAATTTCTTGTCCCCGCAACCAGAGATGAATATATCGCGTATCAAAGCGGTAAGGGCACGGTAGACATCAGCATTGATGCGCGATTGGATACGGACAATTACGCAGAAACCAAAGGATGGGGATTGACCGCACCCTATATCACGATGCGCATGGCAAGGGTGACGCGGAAAGATTTTGACGGGAACATCCATGTCGTCGCCACGGTCAATCAGACCGCGGCCCAGTCGATCGAAGATGCAGTGGCACCCGGTGTGGAAAAACTGATGTGCAGTACCCGTCAGGAGATGATGGAAGCTGTCCGTGACGGCAAGGCGGATGCAGCGTTTGTCTACTATTATATGGCGCAGGCGTTTGTCAACGGCGACACGACAGGCACCATGACCTATACGCTGCAGGCACAGCCCACCTTCAGCTACCGCATGGTGGTTTCCTCCACGGAAAATCACGCGCTGGCAGGTATCCTGACAAAGGCAATGTACGCGATGCCGGAGAATCTTGTCGGGGATCTTGCGGCGCAGTACACCACATATAAAGCGACAAATCTGACCTTTGCAGACATGATCCGCCTGCATCCGGTTGCGGCTTTGCTTATCATCGTATTTATCTCATGTATGGCGGTCACGCTGATCATTATTATGAGCCGTTTGCAGACGCGCAGAGAATTACAGCTTGCCGCCCAGCAGAAAGCAGAAGAAATGACCACCCTTGCAGAGCAGGCGCAGGCCGCCAGCAAAGCAAAAAGTGTCTTTCTTTCCAATATGTCCCACGATATCCGTACCCCGATGAATGCCATCATCGGCTTTACGAATATCGCGTTGCATCAGGATTCTGTACCCGAAATCCACAACTGCCTGAAAAAAATCGAGGACAGCTCGGATCATCTGCTGTCCCTGTTGAATGATATACTGGATCTGAGCCGCATTGAAAGCGGAAAGGTGGTATTCTCCCCTGTTCCGGCGGATATCACCGCCGTTACGGATAGTGCAATTGAGATCATAAACGGTACCCTTCTGAACCGGAGCCTGAACTTTGAGGTACACCGTGAACCGATGGAAAATCCCTATGTCATGACGGAGCCTGTCCGCATCCGGGAGATTCTGGTCAACATCCTGAACAACGCCGTAAAATTCACCAATGACGGCGGTACGATCCGTCTGGATGTGAGCAACCGTCCGGGAGCCGATGCACAGCACAGAGTGGTTTGCTATCGAGTTCAGGATACCGGTGTCGGTATGAGCGAGGAATTCCTGACAAAGCTCTTTGACGAATTTGCGCAGGAGAAAAACGACGCAAGAACGCAGTATAAAGGCACAGGTCTGGGTATGCCCATCACAAAGGGATATGTAGAAATGATGGGTGGAACCATTGCGGTGGAAAGCAAAAAGGGAGTCGGCACGACCTTTACCGTGGAAATCCCCATGGAGCTGACAAGCTCTGAAAAGGTCGAAAAAACAAAGAAGCCGGTAAAGCGCAAAAGCCTGAAAGGGATCAAGGTGCTTCTGGCAGAGGATAACGATTTGAACGCCGAGCTTGCCACGATACTGTTAGAGGATTCGGAGATGATCGTAACCCATGCGGCGGACGGGCAGGAGGTTGTCGACCTGTTTGCCAATCACCCGGCGGGTACCTATGATATTATCCTGATGGACATTATGATGCCGAAAATGAACGGACTGCAGGCAGCAAAAGCCATCCGCGCCATGCAGGCGGAACGCCCGGATGCAGAAGAAATCCCCATCATTGCACTGTCGGCCAACGCTTTTGCGGAGGATGTGCAGACCTCTCTGGATGCGGGCATGAACGGTCATATTTCCAAGCCTCTTAATGTGGCGGAGGTAGCCAAAGCCATTGCGAGAAATCTGAATAAGTCATGACCGCTTTTTGCAAAGCAAGACAGGTGGTTTCTGGTAAAGATATAGCAATTCAGGGCAGACTTCAAAGAACGCTGCGTGACAAATTGTTCTGTAGCCTCATGCAACCGGTGAAACAGTTTATTGGCGTTGTGTTTCTATAATCTTAAAAATAAAAGAGAACGGCAGGTACATTTGAGCTGTACCTGCCGTTCTCTGCTTGGCATTACTTTTTTTCCTCAGAATCCTTGGATTCCGGTTCATCCACTTTCTCAAGGAATGCATCCACGAAGGCATTTTCCACCTTCTTATAACCGCCGACCACGGTATCTTCGACCTTATGGTAGGCTGCGGTTGCTTTTTCTGCCATGCCGCCGGTTTTCAGCGAACCATCTTCCTCCAGAAATTTGTCTGCGAACTTGTCCTCAATGCCCTGATATAAGGTTACGAGTAACCTTACCGGGGAATTGGAAAAGCAGTTGCCTTCGGTGGAGGATATTCAAAATAGAATTAAATGAGCCTTTTTGAAATTTGTTAAAAGTATTTTTACCGTATGTTCTTACAGAGTTTATTTGCATTTTGACCACCATTTGACCACTACTGTGCAGTCGCCCCTCAAAATGCCGAAAAAGCCTGTTGTGATAACCGACAACAGGCTTTTTCCTGTTTTGGCGGTAAATGTGCAGAGCCAATAAAGTTCACGTTTCATCGTCAGTCTATACTGCCTTGTCGTAGTTCTCCGACCCGGAAGGCCAGAGGTTCGAATCCCTTCGGGCGCACTTAAAAAAGCGCATTGCCATGTACTTTTGCAATGCGCTTTTTGGTTTGATGTTATTTTGGCTTCAGAATCACTTCCCGCTTTCAGGGAAGATGATTTTGTTGACAAAGAAGAAAATAACCATAGACACGCCGCCGTTCAAAACCGTCGTGCCGATGTTATAAATAAAGTCCGGCACCAGCAGCCCGGCTACGGCAACCCATACGCAGTTGATGGAGTTGACGATGCAGGTGATGACGCAGAAAGCCAGCACATACCACGCGATCTGCTTGCCTAAATTGCCCTTGCTGCGGAACACGAAATTGCGCTGGATCGGGAAGTTGATGCATTCACCAATCACCATAGCAATCATATACGCGCAAAAGTACGGCAGCCCGCCGTGGGCGGCATCGTAGCCGAGGATGTTCCACTTGAAGGTTTCCCCAAACAGGGTCACATCCACGCCGGGCCAGCCGAAATCCACCACCGGCAGACTGCTGAACGCAGCGGGCAAAAATTGCAGCAGCAGATACTTGAACACGGTGATCAGGTTCGACACGATGACGAACAGACCACCCTCGCGCACCCACTTGGCTGCGGCAGGGTGTTTAGCCGCAAAATTATTCCAAAACTGCATAATGCAACCTCCATCAAGCGCCGCGCAGACGCTTTTCCATCTGCGCATTCAGCACCACATTCTTAATCGCTTCATAAATCACCCGCACAAGACCCAGGATCCAGAAGCCCTGCAATTCCATGACAATGCCGTCCACCATGCCCATGCTGATGGCGCCGTTCGTCATCTTTGCCAAGGCGCGAAGGGGCATATTGTACTGGAACAAGATGTTCAGGTCCGGCTTACCGCGTTTATAGCTGACATCCAGCAGGATCGTCAGCACAAGCCAGACAAGCCAGCCCAGCGGGCTGCGTGCGTGGTTCAGTTCGCCCAAGGTCAGATTGCGGTCAATTTTGGTTTTGCCATTCGGGATGGGATGCCCCAACAGCTTTTCAAAGTCTGCATCGGAAACGTGCAGCACATCGCCCTTATAATAGCAATCCAAGTCCCTATCCTCATACGGATGCACGGTAGCCGTTCCATGCACGGAGATTTTCTCGCACAGCCGGATGTCCTCCACGCTTGCGCCGACAAGCAGCTCGTACTCGCCGCCCTCGATCTCCCAGCGGTTAGCCTTAACATTCCAGAAACGGAACGCCTTATCGTCCAGCATGATGGTGATGCGCTGTTTCTCGCCGGGGGCAAGCGTTACGCGGGCAAAGCCCTTCAGTTCCTTTGCAGGGCGGAAAAGCTCACTGTTCTTTTTAGCAACATACAGCTGCACAATTTCCGTTCCTGCCACACTGCCGGTGTTCGTTACGGTAAGGCTGACCCCCTGTTCATCGGCGACCATATCGCTGTACGCAAACGTCGTGTAGCTCATGCCATAGCCAAACGGGAAGCGCACAGCTTTTTCCGCCGTGGTAAAGTAGCGGTAGCCGATGTACAGCCCTTCGCGGTACTCCACAGTCTTGCGGCGGGTGGCAAAGTCGGCGGCGCTGGGTACGTCGGCGTAGGTCAACGGCCATGTTTCTGCCAGCTTGCCGCAGGGGTTGACCTTGCCGGTCAGTGCATCCGCAACGGCGCCCGCCCCCGCCTGACCGCCTAAGGCGGCGTACAACAGGGCTTGGCAGTTGTCCAGCCACGGCGTTTCGACTACGCTGCCGCTGTACAATACCACGACAATTTTCGGGTTGACGGCCGCCACAGCCTGCAGCAGATCCACCTGATTTTGCGCAAGGCGCAGATTGCTGCGGTCAAGACCCTCGCTCTCGGCGATTTCATCCAGACCCATGCACAAAATAACTGTATCCGCCTGTGTCGCCAGTTCGCAGGCGGATTTCTGCAAAGCAGCATCCGGCTTACCGTGGCGGTCAAAGCCCTGCTGATACCCGATGACGTTCAACTCGGAGTCGATCAGCTTATCCAGCAGCACATCCACCTGTGTCGAGTTCACCATGCTGGAGCCTGCGCCCTGGTAGCGCGGATTTTTGGCAAAGTCGCCGATGACAGCCACCTTGCTGCCCGCCGCTAACGGCAGCAAAGAGCCCTCGTTTTTCAGCAGCACAAGGCTTTCCTCGGCGGCGCGGCGGGCAAGCGCATGATGGGCTGCCGCATCAAACTCACGCGGGGCAGCGTCCAGCGCAGCCTTGGTATCAAACACCAGCGGCAGCAACTCTGACAGGCGGGCGTCGATGTCGGATTCAGAGATTTTCCCGCTTTCCACCGCCGCCAGCAGTTCGCGCACGCTGTCCCCGCCGGGCGCAGGCATTTCCAGCGTGGAGCCGTTTTTCACACCCAGCGCGTGGTCGTTGCTTCCGCCCCAGTCGGTGATGACCGCGCCGTCAAAGCCCCACTCACCGCGCAAGATCTCCATGAGCAGGTGCTTATTCTCGTTGGCGTACGTACCGTTCACAAGATTGTAGGACGACATAATGCTGCGGGGATGCCCCTCTTTGACGGCAATTTCAAACCCGGTCAGGTAAATTTCCCGCAGGGTGCGCTCGTCCACGATGGAATCCGAAGCCATACGCCGCGTTTCCTGACTGTTGACGGCAAAGTGCTTCGGGCAGGCAGCTACACCCTTGGACTGGATGCCGCGAATATATCCCGCCGCCAGCTTGCCCGCGAGATACGGGTCCTCGGAGAAATACTCAAAGCTGCGCCCGCACAGCGGGTTGCGCTTCATGTTAAGCCCCGGTCCCAACACCACCGACACTTCCTGCGCAGCGGCTTCCTCGCCCAAGGCTGCGCCGATTTCCTCGCCCAGCGCGGCATCCCAGCTGTTCGCAACAGCCGACGCCGTGGGAAAGCAGGTGGCGGGCACGCTGGGATTCAGCCCCAAGTGGTCGCTCTCCCCCGCCTGCTTGCGCAAGCCGTGGGGACCGTCCGACAGCCAGATCTGCGGGATGCCGTGTTCGGGCATACCCCGCGTTTTGAAGGTTTCCGCGCCGGAAAGCAGGGCGCATTTTTCTTCCAAGGTCAATTCTTTCAGCAAAAGTTCTGTATTTTGCATATATTTTCCCTTCTCATAAGAAAAGCCGCATCCAACGCCTGCAAGCAGACATCAGACGCGGCTTTCATTCAGCAAATACCGTTAGGTTTTATCAGGGACAATGGACGCTTACTCTGCCGCCAGCGTGACCACAGCCTCGTTGATGGAGTAGGTGTTGCTGTAGCCCCAGCCGGAAACGATTTCGTCGTGGGCGGGGATGGTCAGTTGCTTGCTGCCGTCCTCCCCCTCGGTGATGGGCACCGTCAGGGCATCGCTGCCGTTCAGGGTCATGGTAAGGGCATCGTCCTGCACATCCACCAGCGTGCCGGTGATGGACGCAGAGCCATCGGCGGCAGTCAGTGTGCAGACCTTGTGGGAGTAATCCACCAGCAGCACGGCATCCGTTGCGGTGGGCGTTTCGCCCTGCACCAGCTCATAGCTGCCGGTGTACTGCTCGGTGACCAGATCCTCGACCTGCACTTCAAACGTAGCGGTTGCACCCAGGAAGGAGGCCGTCACGGTCTTGGTGCCTGCGGTGTCGCTGTCGTAACCGGTGAAGGTCAAGCGACCGCCCCAGATGGACTCCTCCGCACCGTTGGCGCGGGTAGCCGTCACAACCAGCTCGCCGGGGTTGAAGATGTCGCCCGTGTAGAAGGTGCGCAGGTTGGAGGCATCGATCGTCAGGCTCTTGGCAGGGGCATAGGGCTGACCGTAGATGTTGATGTTGCGGGTGAACGCACCGCCCATAACGCCATAGCTCAGGCTGGCTTCCATGCTGTATACGCCGTGGTCGGTGTCAAAGACGAAGATATCCGCATCTGCGCCGCCATCCACATCGGTGGGGCGCACGGTGCCGTCGGCGTCCTGATTGCCCAGCAGATGAATGACGAAGTTCTTCTCGCCGTTTTCATCGTAGTTGTACCAGTAGCCGTAAACATGGGAGATAGAGTCGCCGCCCACGGAGGTGCTGGGACCGCTGAAGGAACCCCACATCGAACCGTCGGTGTAGCAGTACATATCAAGACACGCCGGATCCACGATGGTGCTGAAGCCCTCGGTGTACTGACCCTCGAAGAAGTAGGCGACTTCCCCGTTCGGCTCCTTGGCTTCCCAGGTTTCCTGCGGGATGGCAACAAGGTCATCCAGCGTCTTGGAGGTGAACTCGTTGTCGTTGTAGTTCATAACGGGACCATCGGCAGAAGTCTGCGCCGCATCGGGGGCAACCTCCGCATCGCCGTTCGAGGGCAGGCTGCTGCTCTGCAGGGAGAAACCGCCCACGCAGACCGCAGCGGCCACGACCACCGCACCGGCGGCAGCAAACTGTTTTCCGGTGGCTTTTGCCTCGCCGGTTTTCGTCTGCTTGCAGAAGCAGGCGATCACGCTGAGCAGGCAGGCAATGAACGTGCCGACCATATAAAACACGCACAGGCCGGCGTTGCCGCCCGCAAAGGTGACATGGTTGATGACGTCGGCAAAGACGAAATACAACTGCACAACGACAAGATACAGGGCAATGTTATAAATGACCGCCTGAATCAGTGCGCTGAACGGAACGGAAACAAAGAAGAAAACGAGCGAAGCGGCAGCACCGACCAGCAGCACCACGCCGGCCATCGTGCCGGAGTGACCCAGAGGGGCAGCCGTGGCCTGTGTGAGCAGGAATACAATGCCGGTGATCAGCGCGACCAGCGCTGCGGCAAGGCAGAACCAGCTGCCCAGCCCTTTATTTTTCAAGCCTTTATTCATCGGGTTCCACCTCCATCAATTCTTTTTGGCGGCACGATTTTTCCGCTTTTCCTCGGAGAAAACGTCCGTGTAGGTATGCAGCACATACATCACGACAGCGGCAACGGCCAGTGCGCAGAACACAACATCGAGAGCGCGCAGGGTCGTCTGCCACCACGGGGCTGCGTCGGAAACGACAACGTCCTCCGCGCCGGAGCCGCCCATAGAGGACTGCAGCATGATGTAGTACAGATAATGGTTGGAGTCAATGACCTTCTGCAGCAGGTCGCCGTCATCGGTGCTGGTGATCAGCTTCTCGATTTCGTTCGGGCGGGCGGTATCCAGGCAGAAGATGTTGTTGCCTGCCATCAGCATTTCGGGGGCAGAGGAATACTCGGACGCGGTCAGTGCATCGTCGATGATGTAGCCGCCGTAGTTCCACTCGTCGCGCAGGATGTGCTGAATGCCCTGGTTGGCGGCAGCGTACATAACGCCGATACGGTTGTAAGCGGTCATAACGCCGAGAGAATCGCCCTCAGCCAGAGAACCCTCAAAGGCGCGCATATAGATCTCGCGGATGGACTGCTCGTTCGCAAAGGTGGAGATGCCCTGGCGACCGGCTTCCTGCTCGTTCAGGAAGAAGTGCTTGACCGTGCCGATCAGACCCTTGTTGCGCATACCGTGGGAAACGGCCTTGGCAGCATAGTAGCTGAGAACGCCGTCCTCGGAGAAATACTCAGAGGTACGACCGGAGTAGGGAGAGCGCAGGGTGTCCGCGCCGGGCGCGTAGGCGATGGGGATGGACGCATACAGCGCATCCTCGCCGTACATCTCGCCAAAGCGGGTCTGCACATCGTGGTTCCAGGTTGCGCCGACGATGGGCAGCGTAGCCCAGCCGGTGCAGTTGCGGCGGTCGCCGTACTTAAACTGACCGTTCATGCCCTCGGGACCATCGACGATGGTGCAGCCGGGCTTGTTGACAGCCTTGACAGCCTTGATACCCTTGGAGTCGCCCATGTTGATGAGCAGATCGCTCAGCGTCAGCTGAGAAAGGAAGTCGTTCCACTTCGGGTCGTCGAAGGCGACGCCGATCATATCGCTGAAGTTGATTTTCTCATCCAGCTCCACGCCGAGGTTGAAGTCGGAAACGCTCTTGGCATCGGCTGCCTTGACGTAGGTCTGCATATTCAGACCGTTGTACAGCTTATCGTTGACCGTCAGGGTCTCCAGCGTGGTGGGGTAGGTCGTATCCCACGCGCTGCGGGACAGGTAGGTGATTTTTTCGTCGTCGTTCGCCCAGTAATTCACATCAGCGTCGTCGAAGGTATTCGTGACTTCCACATCGCTGTTGTAACGGGAGTTGCGGTACTTTTGGGTATCGACCTCGGTGTTGGGAGCGGTCCAGGTGGCCACGGCGGCGGTGTTGCCGGTAACGACGTTGCCGTCCTGATCGATCAGCTTGCCCGCAACGGCGTCACCGCACTTGGCGGCCAGCACATTGTTCAGTGCCTCGTGTGCGCCGTTGCCGACGGCGAAGTAGTAATCGCCCGCATCGAGGATGTAGCCCTTCGCGCCGTTGGCGTCATAGGACGCGAGGAAGTAGCCGGGCACATCGACCGTGACAGTCTCGGATGCACCTGCGGCCACGTCGATTTTGTCATAGCCCAGCAGCTGGATCGAGGACTTTTCGACGTTGTTCTGCTTGTCGTAGTCGGTGTAGGGGGTCTGTGCGTACAACTCCACCGTAGCCTTGCCGTCCCTGTCGCCGGTATTGCTCACCGTGACGGTCGCCGTGAAGGTGTCGGTGTCGCTGTTGTAGTCCAGTTTGTCAAGGTTGTACTCATAGTTCGTGTAGGACAGACCGTAGCCGAAGGGGAAGCAGACCTCCTCGGCGTAGTTCCAGCCGTCGGTCGAGGCTTTGGTGCCAACCGTGGAATCGGCGTTGCCCTGACCGAGGATGGTGTCCTCGTAGCGGGTCTCGTAGTAGCGGTAGCCGACGTAGATGCCTTCGTTATAGCTGACAAAGCTGTCGCCTGCCGCGCGGGGCGTTTTGCTGCCGTAGTTGTAGGCGTGCAGACCGAAGTTTTCGGCGCTGGGCGCGGACAGGGAGTTGGCGGCAAAGGTGGCGGTGGTGTGACCGGAGGGGTTGACCTCACCGGTCACAACGCGGATGGCGCCGGGCATACCGTAGAAGCCGGGGTTGCCGACCCACAGCACGGCGTCAACATTGTACTCGTCCAGCCAGTCCATCTCCATCGCAAAGACGGAGTTCAGCAGGACGACGGTTTTCTTGAATTTGCCGGAGTCCTTGATTTTCTGGAAGATCGCCTTCTCGTTGTCGTCCAGCTCCAGCATACGCTTGCCCTCGTCGTTGACCATCGCAAGGTCGTTGCCCTCGGTGGCAAAGCGGGACAGCGTCACAAACGCGACATCACCGTAGGACGCAAACGAGTCGGTGACGCTGCCGGTGAACAGCGCCGGGTCATATTCGCCCACGCTGGAAACGCTTCTTTCTTTCGGCGCGGCGGCGGAAGCGTAGGCGTCCAGCACGGTTTGGTTCACGTTGAAGCCGGCATCCTGCAGGGCGTCAACGGGGGTTTTCTGGTAATCCGGGTTCGTGGAGGAACCGCCTGCCGTGCTGCGGAACACCGGGTCGATGCTGCCGCGGCCAAAGACCGTGACGTTGCGCTCAGACTCGGAAAGCGGCAGGGCGTTGTTGCGGTTGTAGAGCAGCACGCTGCCCTCTTCTTCCTCCTGCTCACAGAACTGATAAGCGGCTTCGATGTACTTTTCGTAGCTTGCGTCAGACAGGGTGCCGTCAGCGGAGAACTCCGTGCCGCCGTAAGATGCGTCAGCGCCTTCGATGCCGAGTGCATGGTTGACTTCGCCTTCCTGCTGGAACGCAATAGTCGTTCCGGTCAGGACAAGGTTGGCCACCAGCACAGCCGCGCCGGACAAGCCCAGCCAACGGCGGGACTTGCTTGAGGTTTCCTTTTGTGCCATAGGTTTTTCTCCTTCCTAAACTGTCACAGATGAATGATACGATGCGCTTGCTGCCAAAGGCTGTGCACTTTCCTTTTGCAGAAGCCTTTCGTATCTTTTTCACAAAGCTATCATAAAGGGAAGTGTTGACCGGGTCAATGCAGTTGGCGTAAACGTCAAAAAACACGGCACAAATGACAAAGAAGAAAAGCGACCGCCTTTCGGCAGTCGCTTTTGGGTTATGCAGTTTCTTTTTGGCTTTTCCCGCAGGGGAAGGTGACCACCAGGTAAAAAATCGAGTCCTCCACAAAGCAGTCTGCCGTGCCGCCGTACAGCTCGGCAATGCTTTTGATGCTTTTTATGCCGTAGCCATGCTCCTCGGTATCCTGCTTGGTTGTGACGATAGCGCCGTCCCGCAGCGTCGGCGGTGCGGGGGTGTAGTTCTGCACGCGGATGACCGCCATGTCACGGCAGCGGCTGATGTCCAGTGTGATGACCCGCTTAGACGCATCGCTTACCTGCGTCAGACACTCAATGGCATTGTCCAGCGCATTGCCCAGCAGGGAGTAAATGTGGTAGTGCTTCATATTCTCCAGACAGCTGCCGTCTGCCGAGCAGACCAGTTGAATACCTGCCTGCCCGCAGAGTGCCGATTTTTGGGTCAGTGTGATGTCCAGCGCCTTATTCCCGGTGAAATAGCGCAGGTTCAGGTTGTTCATCTCTTCTTCCAGACGGGCGCGTTCCTCATCTGTGGCGCGGGAATACTGCTGTTTCAGGTCATGGTAGCGGATGTTGATTTTTTCCATGTCTTTTTTTGCCTGCTCATACTGCTGCTTGTCACATTCCAGCAGCTGCGCCAGCATTTCATTCTCGTGTTCCAGACTCTTGATACTGCAATTTGAAAATTCCAGCGCCAGAATCGTGATGGCAAACAGGATGCAGAACGCATTCAGCGCCAGATAGGCGGTTAGGTAGGACTCTGCGCTGCTGTCCAGGACATCCTCCAGCACAACACTCAGGTAGACCGCGGCAATCAGGAAAAAGCCGGAGTAAAGCACGGTCTTGACATTGTCAAACAGCAGGCACCCGCGCCGGATGCGCAGGGTGAACAGCAGGTAGATGACCAGGCAGACCACAAGGTTGCTGAAAAGCAGAATGACAAAGTCAACGCGCCTGTCCGTGCGCCCATGCTGAATCAGCAAAAAAATGGGCATATAGGCCAGCTTACTGGCAATGTGCTGCACCGCGTAGGCACAGGTTGTATAAAACAGAGCGTGCAGCGGGCTGCAGTCAAAGCTGAACCATATCAGGTCAAACAGCAGCGTCGTATACAGCAGCAATTTTGCCCAAAGCGGCAGGAATGCCAGGGTGTCCGTCAGCGCAAGAAAGACCCATACACCCGCCGCCAACCGCGGAACGAAGCAGCTGCGGCGCTGCCCCCACGGGACAAACAGGCCAGCGCATAGAATCATACCCAGCTGGATTTGCTGGTTCAGTATCCAATTTATGACCGGCACGGGTCTTCCCACTCCTTTTTTGCCATATATCGGGAGAATGCTTCGGTGAAGGCGTCCTTGTAGGTGCGCCCGATGGGCAGTGCCGCCCCGCCGATATAGACATTCATACGGCTTACCGCCGTGATACAGCGCAGGTTCACAAGATAACTGGCACTGCATCGCACAAAGCCGTAGGGCGTCAGCTGCGCCGCGATTTCCTGCATCGAACCGCGGTTTTTGATGATCTCGGTCTTACCGTCCCCGCCGCACAGGTTGTACAGCAGGTCGTGCTGGCGCACCTCCACATAGGCGATTTCCGCTGCATCCAGCAGCCGCGTCACGGTGCCGTCCTTGACGACAATGTGCGGCGGCGCAGTCTTTTGACCGGCGCGCTTTTGCAGCACCTTCAGCGCCCGCGTCAGATACATATGGAAGGAGTACCACTGTATCGGCTTTACAATAAAGCCCAGTGCGCCGACACTGTACCCGTTCAGCGCGAATTGCTGCAAATTCGTGCAAAAAATGAGGATGACATCTTGATCTGTCTCCCGGATTTTTTCGGCCAGTTCCATGCCGGACATCTGCGGCATATCAATGTCCAGATATAAAATGTCAAAATCACGGTCTTGCGTCGCCAGATAGACTGCCGCACAGTCGAACTCCTGTACGTTCAGTTCTGTGCCGTTCTCCGCGCCAAACCGCGCCAGTGCCTGTTTCAGTTGGTCTCTTTCTTGTTTTTCATCGTCCACAATGCCGATTCGGATCATCGTGCGTTCCTCCCTCCGCGCAAGGATCTATACAAATATGATATACCCCCGAACGCAGCCGCGTCAACCTTTTACGAGCGAATCGTCCAATTTTTCCAAGATATTTCAGGTGGCAGTTGCCGCAGTTGCAGCCGCCGTAGATGGAATCATTACCTGTACCGTCTATCCCGAAGTGCCGCCGCGGGTGGAATACGCTCTCTCCGACTTAGGCGAATCCATGCGTCCCATCATGGATGCAATGGAGATTTGGGGGACGGCATATAAAAAATCGAAGGAATAAAAAAGCAGCACAGCCCCCGCCAGAAACTCATAGAGCTTGGCGGGGGCTGTACTATTTTAATCAGCCAATATTTAAATCAGGCCCATCAGGCTGGGCAGGCCCAGAGACAGGGCCGGGATGTAGGTGACAGCCAGCAGGGCGGCAACCAGTGCCACAAAGTAGGGGATCAGCTTGGACGTGACCTGCTCGATGGAGACATGGCCGATACCGCAGCCGACGAACAGAACCGAGCCGACCGGCGGGGTGATGTTGCCCAGGCACATATTGAAGATCAGCATAACGCCGAACTGGATCTCCGTCATGCCAAAGCTGGTGGCGATGGGCAGGAAGATCGGGGTGAAAATCAGGATGGCCGGGGTGATGTCCATGAACATGCCGATGACCAGCAGGATGATGTTCATGAGCAGGAAGATGATGTACTTGTTTTCAGTCAGGCTCATCAGGCCGTTGGAGATGGCTGCCGGGATGCCGGAGTAGGCCATAACGAAGGACATGGCAGAGGAGGCAGAAATCAGGAACAGGATGATGCCGGACGTTTTGGCGGAGTTGAGCAGGATGCCAAGGAAGCCTTTGAAGTCGATGCTCTTATAGACGATGGAAAGAATCAGGCAGTAGAGAACCGCGACACCTGCGCCCTCAGTGGCGGTGAAGATACCGGAGACGATGCCGCCGATGACAATGACGATCAGCAGCAGAGACGGCACGGCGTCCCAGACGGTCTTGGCAATGCTCTGGCTGTGGTCAATGCCGGTGGCTTTCATGCCAGCCTTTTTTGCGCCGATAAACGCAACGACCATGCAGCACAGGCCCATCAGGATGCCGGGAATGTAACCGGCCATGAACAGCGTGGAGATGGAGACACCGCCCGCGACGGTGGAGTAGACAATGAAGGCAGACGTCGGGGGAATCAGCAGGCCGGTGGGGGCGGAGGCAATGTTGGCGGCGGCGGAGTAGGCGGGGTCGTAGCCGTTTTCTTCCTCAATGGGGCTGATGCAGCCGCCCATGGCGGATGCGGCAGCAACGGAGGAGCCGGACAGCGCACCGAACAGCATGTTGCCCAGGATGTTGGCCTGCGCCATGGAGCCGGGGATCTTGCCGACGAACAGCTGGGCAAAGTTGACCAGGCGCTTGGCAATACCGCCGTTGTTCATGATGTTGCCGGCCAGAATGAACAGGGGCACAGCAAGCAGAGAGAAGCTCTCCACGCCGGAGTTCATCTTCTGCATCGTGATAAAGGTGATCTGGTCCCAGGACAGGGTGGACATGGCGGTCACGATAGACGACGCCACAATGCTGATGGAGATAGGCACGCCGAGGAACAGCAGCACGCCGAACACGGCGAACAGGATAACGGTGGTCATGGTGATACTCATTTGTCTGCACCCTCCTTGGATTCAACTTTTTCGCCGGTGACGTCCTCATAGATGTTGATGATCTGCGCCAGGACGATGAACACGCCGGAAATCGGGGCGATGGAGTAAACCAGGCTGCGGGGAATACCCAGCAGGGCCGAGAACTCGCGGCTGGCAGAGACAGCCAGTTTAAAGCCGCCGATAGTGAATACGAAGATGGCCATCAGCAGAATCAGACCATCGATGACCACCAGCAGGGCGGTGTGCGCCTTGCCGGTGAATTTGTCGCGGATGAGGGTCAGGGACATGTGCTCCCGGGTGGAGAAGGCGTAGGCCGCGCCGATGAAGCCGGTCCAGATCAGGCTGTAGCGGACAAGCTCCTCGGTAAAGGCAACGGGGCTGTTGAGGATATAGCGGGAGAAAACCTGAATCAGAACCAGCACCGTCATAAAGGTAAGCAGTACGGCGCAGGCAATGCTCAAAATTTTGTCCATCCAGAATTTGATGGCAGCAAAGGTGTTTTTCATGGCTTACTCCTCCCCTCTTGCGGCGTCGATGGTATCCAGCAGCGTCTTGACGCCGGGATACTGCTCCTCGTAGGCTTCGATCATGGGCTGGGTTGCCTCGCGGAAGGCTTCCTTGTCGACGTCATAGACGAACTCAACGCCCATCGTCTCCTGTGCTTCCTTGACGGCCTCCTCCACAGCGGTGTCCCACATGACCTTGTGGGCATCGGTGGAATCGTGGGCGGCCTCCAGAATGATTTCCTGATCCTCGGGGCTGATGGTCTCCCAGACCTTCTCACTCATGATGAGGACGTCGGGGATCATGGCGTGCTGGTCCACCGAGTAGACCTTGCAGACCTCGCCGTGCTTGCCGGTGGTCAGGGCGGTCTCGTTGTTCTCGGTGCCGTCAATGATGCCGGTCTGCAGCGAGGTGTAAACGTCACCGTAGGACATGGCGACGGGAATGCCGCCCAGATAGCTCATCATGTCGGTCTGGCTCTTCATATCCTGCACGCGGATCTTCAGGCCCTTCAGGTCGGCGGGCGTGCGGATGGCGCGATTCTTCGTGTAGAAGGAGCGTGCGCCGGAGGTGTAATAGGTCAGCGTGACAAAGCCGTCGTCACCGGTGGAGAGGAAGAAGTCCTGCATTTCCTGCGAGTCCATGACATGGTAGAAGTCATCGGTATCGTTGAAGATATAGGGCAGGCCGAAGGTGTTGAAGGCATCGTTGTAGGTAGCCAGACCGGGTGCGGAAACCTTGGTCATGGCGATAACGCCGGCCTGCAGCTGCTCAAGGTTCTCGTTTTCGCTGCCGAGCTGGCCGTTGGGGAAGATCTTGACCTGGATGCGGCCATCGGTCTTTTCAGCGACCTCGTCCGCGAACTGGGTCATGGCGATGTGGACAGTGTGGGTCTCGGACAGACCGTGGGCCAGAGTCAGCACCAGCGGATTCTCAGCGCTGTAGCCGGTGGAGTCGGCGGTGGTGCCGGACGCGCCGCAGCCGGTCATAACACCCAGACTGAGCGCAGCCGCAGCAGCCAATGCTGCGAATTTTTTGAACATAGTATTTCTCCTTCTTGTATGTATGCCGTTTTCCCCTTGGCCCCCTCTGAGAGGGGGCTGCCGCCGCAGCGGCTGGGGGAGAGAACCGTGCCATTACCCGAAATATTTCGGGCTGCGGCAAGGTTCACCCCCTCCGCCCCTACGGGGCACCTCCCCTGCTGGGGGAGGCAAGAAGCTGGGTTACATCCCGATCAAATCAAACTGTTCGAACGAGACAAGTACCTCGTGATCCTTCTTGGGGTTGGGGTATTTGATCTGGACGCTCTTGAGGCGCTGGCTGTAGTACCAGCCGCTCTCGGCCTCCTCAAACTTGCGGCGGTGCAGGAAGTGCGGCAGCTCTTTGCCGTCCACCTGCACATAGAACGGGGACTTCTCGCGGTGGATCATATCGAGGTACATGCTCTCGACGGCGGTCTCGTAGCTGCCCTCATTCGTGAAGGTCACGACGGTCTTGACGCCTGCCTTGACGGCGATCTTCGTCTTGAGATACGCGCCCTTGCGGTAATCGTTCGTGTGGCCGTCATCCTCGTACAGCGTGAACTCGGAATCCACATCGGGGGCCATCAGGATGTCCAGCGCGGTGGTCTTTTCGGTCATCAGATTGTGCAGCTTGTTGCCGCTCATCGGGAGAATGGCACCGCTGCGCACAAACAGCGGGATGCTGGCAATATCAACCGGCACCTCAATCGTCTGGCCGGGGGCGTATTCCTCGCGGGTGTAGAAGTCGTAGAACCGCTCGTTTTCGTTCTCGGTCACGGGCAGGTAGACCGGGCGGACGGTCTGGCCCTTTTCAACGACGTTCGCAACCAGCAGAGAATCACCGAACATGAAGTCCACGCCCTCATCGTAGGTGGCCGGGTCGTTCTGGAAAACGCTGAACGTCGGCTGCCAGATGGGCAGGCCGTTCTCATGCGCGCGCTCCATCAGGGAATACAGCGTCGGGCTGAGCTTATAGCGGAAGTCAATAGCGTCCTTGATGTACTGCTTTTTGTCGCTGTACATCCACGGCTCGGTGACGGTGTTGTCGGTGTTCGTGGAGTGGATGGAGAAGCGCGGCTGGAAGATGCCGTTCTGCACCCAGCGCACGAACAGCTCGCCCTCCGGCGCGGGGCCGAAGAAGCCGCCGATGTCGCAGCCGTGGTTGGACACGCCGCAGAGCGCCATGCCCAGAATCGTGGCGATGTTGTATTTCAGGGTATCCCAGTGGGTCAGGTTGTCACCGGCCCAGACCTGCGCATAGCGCTGGATGCCCGCATGACCGGAACGGCAGACCGAGAACGGGCGGCAGTCGGGGTCATACTCCTCGATGGCCTCGTTGGACAGCTGGCACATCAGGTTGCTCATGACCGGCTTCATCGTGCCAATCGTGCTTCCCTTGCCCTCAAAGTAAACCTTTGCGTCCTTGTCAACGAGGGAGTCATACTCGCAGTTGTCGTTCCAGATGGAGCGGCAGCCGTATTTCAGCAGCGCATCCTTAATGTACTGCTTCCAGTGCTGCCGGGTGGATTCCTTCGTGTAGTCCACAAACAGGCCGGGGCCGCCCCACCAGGTACCGACAGCCAGACCGTCAAGACCTGCATTGTCGTCGGAGGCGGGCAGGAACATGCCCTTCTCCTTCATCTCGTTCAGCAGCGGATGGACGAGCAGCATACCGGGCTTGATGTTGGGCGAGACGACGATGCCGCGCTTTTCCATCTGGGCGAACCAGTCTGCCGGGTCCTTGAAGCGCTTGTGGTTCCATGTGAAGGTGCAGCGCTTGATGCCCTCGGCGGTCTCAACGGCGCAGTAGCCGCTGGACAGCTGGAAGCCGTCGGCAGGGATGCCTTCCTCGCGGGTCGTGTCGATGAAGTCCAGCACGGCATCGTCGCTGTTCTCGGGCAGCTCGGGGTAGTACATCGAGCTGCCGAGGTAGCCCAGCGCGGCCTTCGGCAGCATGACGCTCTTGCCGGTCAGGTCGGTGTAGCGCTCGATGATCTCGCGGATGGACGGGCCTGCGATCAAAAACAGGTCAATGTCGCCCGCGTCGGTGCGGTAGGACGAGTAGCGGTGCCAGTAGTTGCGCTTCTCGCGGCCCATGTTGAAATCGCACTCGGCGGTATTGTGGTAGAAGTAGCCGACAGCCTGCTTCGTGCCGCGGTTCAGGCGGATATAGAACGGAATGTGCTTGTAGAGGGAATCCGTCTCCTTGGCGTTGTAGCCCATGGCGTCGCCGGGAGCCATATTCATGTATTTCTCGGCCTTGTTGATCTCGCCGGATTTCTCGCCGAAGCCGTAGAAGCAGTCGTCTGCCTCGATCTGGCTGGCGTGGATGCGGCGGTGGTTGCTGTCCTCGCGGTAGGCCAGGTCGGGAATGTCGGCGTGCAGCAGGCTGCCGTCCTTATCATAGACCATGATGCGGAACGGTGCTTTCTCGATGACGACCTTGAGACGCGCACCCTGGATAACGGCCTGCCTGTCGCCGTCGGTCAGGGCTGCGGCGGCGGACTGGACGCGCTTGCGGCAGTCCTTCATCAGCTCGTCGGTGCGGGACTCCCATGCGGTCATGGTCAGGCTGTAGGAGGCTTCATCCCAGTCGCCGTCAAAGCCCGCGCGGATGCGCAGTATATCGTCGGTCAGGAACCAGATGCGCAGCTCTACAGCGTTGGTGGCTACGGAATAATAGCTTCCGCAGTCCTTGACAGCGCCGCCGGTGTAGCACACTTTCATAGGTTTTCTCCTTCCTTTTTGCGTATAATTGAATGGTGGAACTTGTTATTTGGCAGACAATGCGCATATTGTACAAAATTACATAATATATTTTGTTCAATCTGCGCATTGTGCCCTTCTTCGCCTTTATAATAACAAATCCTTCACAAAATTTCTTCCGTATTTGTAATGCAAATGTCGCAAAATGTGATATAATCGTGGCAAAGACAAAATTTGACAGGAGGAGTCGCTCATGATCCTGCAAAAAATGCCGCATTACGTGGATTCCATTCTGACGCAGGAGGATGCCAGTGCCGCCCTGCAGGACGGTCAGGTTGTCGTGGGCCTGTATACAAACCGGGAGAATGTCCAGTCGGTGGTTCACTCCCACCCGTATTATGAGATGATACTGCCGGTGGCGGGCAGCAGCGTGCGCTACTCCGTCGACGGCAGTGTCTACGATTTGCACCTGGGGGAACTGATACTGTTTCCGGGCGAGATGTACCACTCCGGCAAGTTCAACATCACGGACACGACCTCGGAGCGGCTCGTCGTGCAGATAGCTCCCGGCATCTGGGAGCGTGCCTGGGCGCAAAGCGGCCTGCCGCGGCATGTCTGGTCGGGCGATCCTGTCATTCTGGACACTGACGCCGTCACGCAGTGGGACTTCCGCGGTCTGCTGGAGCGGATGGCCCAGACCGTGTATCTCGATGAAAAAATACGCGATACCGTGCAATGCTGCGAAGTCACGGAGCTGATTTTGCTGATCAGCCAAGTTGTGACCCGGCGGCACAATGCCCCGCCGCCCTCGGCCACCAGTCTGCTCGTCGCCAAGGCGGTTGCTTACCTTCAGGCCAACTACACCGACCCGCATCTGACCGTGGCCCAGCTGGCAAAGTACACCTACACCAGCCGGGAGCACCTGTCCCGCGTGTTCAAAGAGTACACGCTGGAAAGTATACACGGGTATCTGACCAACCTGCGTATGCAGCACTGCCGCAACGAGCTCGCCGACGGCACCGGCGTACTGGACGCCTGCACCGCCAGCGGTTTTGCAAATTACAGCAGCTTTTTAAAGAGTTTCCGCGCACTGTACGGCATCACCCCCGCCGAGTACCGCGCCCAACTAAGGCAGAGCCGCAGAACGCCATAAAGAAAACCGCACATTGCGGTGTGCCGTTCCACGTGCTGTTCGGTATCGGCTGCGGTGTCTGTTGCCTTGTAAACCAAAATCGCCGCGATATAAACAAAAATCCGCCGGGGAGCCTTCCCAAAAACGGGAAGGCTCCCCGGCGGTATTTATTTATGGGTCATTCTTATATGCGATGACTTTCCGTCCGCATCAAAGGTATTTCCGCAGGGTCGGCACAAGAACACTCATATTGATCGGCTTTGCGATATGGTCGTTCATCCCGGCGTCCAGCGCCACCTGTTTATCTTCGGAAAATGCATTTGCCGTCATGGCGACGATGGGGATATTTGCTTTTTGAGGATCGTCCATTCTCCGAATCTTTTTTGTCGCATCGTAGCCGTTCATCACGGGCATCTGGATGTCCATAAGGATCAGCTGATACGTTCCGTTCGCAGCTTTTTCCAGCATATCCACGCATTCCACGCCGTCTTTCGCGCGGTCTACCGTACAGCCTTCTTCCTGCAGCAGCTCGGTGGCGATCTCCGCATTGAGGTCGTTGTCCTCGGTCAGCAGGATCCTTGTACCGCACAGGCACTTTTGATCCGAAGGGTTGATCTCTCGTTTCGCCTGTATTTCATCCTCGGACGCAATGCGGCAGGGAATGGTCACGGTAAACGTGGAGCCAACACCGATTTTGCTCTCCACCTCCACGGTGCCGCCCATCAGCCCGACCAGCTTTTTCACGATGCCCATCCCGATGCCGCTGCCTTCCACCTTGCTGACGGTGGACGTGCGTTCCCGTTCAAACGGTTCAAAGATATGCTTCTGGAACTCCTGCGACATGCCGATGCCGTTGTCGGCAACCGTGACCACCGTATCGCACCAGCCCTCTTTTTCGCCGGGCTTCTGCGTAATGCCACAGCGGATCGTACCGCCGGCTCCCGTGTATTTGACAGCGTTGCTGACGAGGTTTGTACAGACCTCCGTCAGGTGCGGAATATCCGCATAGATATACGGATACGGCAGCTGTGTTGTCACCGTAAGCGTCTGGCCCTTGCTGTCTGCCTGATTCCGGAACATGGCAATGCAATTGCGGAAATCCTTATCGACATCCGAAACAGAATACTCCATCTCCGTCTTGTCGTTCTCAATGCGGGCAAGATCCAGAACATTGTTCAGCAGCATCAGCAGGTTCTGTCCGCACACCTGAATGTTCTCCATGTATTTTTCCAGCTTTGCAGGGTCGTCCAGATGCCGGGAGGCAAGGTCTGCGTAGCCGATAATGGCGTTCATGGGCGTGCGGATGTCATGCGACATATTGAACAGGAAGGTGGATTTGGCACGGTTCGCGCTCTCGGCGTTTTCCGCAGCGATCTGCAATTTTGCATTCAGCTCCTGCGTATCGTTCGCGGCTTTCCTTGCGGCAGCTTCGGCTTTGCGTGCCTTCAGGAGCAGCTTCAGGATCGTGAGCAGAATGACTGCAACAAAAATGCTGCTGACCAGCAGGACCATAAAGAAGTTATCCTTTATAAACTCACTCAGGGTAACCTTCCGCGCGGAGCTCTTATGCATCGCCAGAGAGCTGGTAAGCATATTGGCTGGCATTGCCTTGATCGTTTTGTTCAGGATGGACAGCAGGCTGCGGTTTCCGCTCTTGACCGCAAAGCAGGAATTGGCAGGGTTGGGCAGCGGAACGCTGTAAAAACCATAATTTTTGCTGTATTTCGCCTCACTGCTGATCCCTGTGATAAAACAGTCTGCCTGTCCGTCCTTGACCAGTTTTATCGCATCCTCCTGTGTATCGCAGTCCACGATTTCCCACTGCGGATAATAAAACGCAATGTACCTTGTTAGGGAAATCTTGTTTTGGGGAACGGCAACGCGGTTCACTTGGTTTTCGATAAAGAGCTGTTTGTTCGTGACCACCATCATATTGGCGGTCCAAGTTGTGTTGGTTCTGGCAAGGCGATATTCTTCAGCCAGATTGGGACTCTGGTCGAAATGGAAGATCATGTCGATCTCGCCTGATTTCAGCGCATTGAGTTCCGCCTCTTTGTCGTCATAACCGACCAACCGGAATTCCAGCTCCTGATTTCCCAGACAATCTCTGGCAAACTGAATATAGTCCGTGATTGTTCCGGTAATCTCCCCGGTGGCAGGGTCATAGGTGCTGACGCCGCTGTCACCCGTCAGAAAGCCCATCCGGATCGCACCGTGCTCTTTGAGCCACGCCTTTTCCTCACCCGTAAGGATGGGCTTATAGTCCAGCGAGAAATACTTTTTACACAGGTCCGCCGTATAAAAAGGAGCCTCTTCGTCCAACGCGCGCATCGCATTGTCCAGTTCTTCCTTGAGATCAGAACGGTCTTTGTTGAGCACATAGTAGATGCTGGATTTTCCCACGCGGGTTATGGTCGAGATGCCAAGCTCTGCCCAGTAGGATTCTTCCAGCGAAACAAAGCAGTCGATCTCATGGTTTGCCAGCTTTTGCTTCACATCCTCGTTGTTGGCGATGTTGACGTGCTGCGTTTTCAGGCCGTATTTTTCTTCCCATTCGGTCAGCATCACCTCCGACTCAGCTCCCATCAAAACACCGATCTTTTTGCCGTTCAGCGTTTTGTAATCGGAAGTGGAGAGGTCTGTGCGCGAGAGATCGGCGTAGAGGTAATATTTTTCCTCCCCCATCGGTTCGTCCGAAAACAGCATCTCCTCAGCGCGATCCTCCGTATAAGAAATACCGCCCATGATGTCGATCTCGCCGTTTTCAAGTTTTTCAAAGCAGTCTGACCAGTCGCAGGTCACATACTCGAACTGCCAGCCTGTATAGCCGGATAGTGTTTCCAGCAACTCGTAGCCGTAGCCCTTTCTTGCGCCCTTCTCGTTGCAATAGTTGAAGGTGTCCTCAAACGAACCAACGCGGACGACCTTTGCCGGGGCGGTTTCTGCGGCAGCCTTCACAGGGAGCACGACTGACAGCAACAGCAGCAGGCACAGCACCGCACAGACGCTTTTCCGTGTCAGGATCTGCATGGCTTTGCACGTTCCGGAGTTTTTCATTATTTTCCAGCTTTCTCCGCCCCAGGCGGCTGCATTTTGATTCCATTTCCGTACCGCCGATTTCAGGAAGGTCATGGCGGTCTCCGTCGCATCGGGTTGTCAGCAGCCTTCTTGAACAGTATATACCAACGTATACAGTATGTATTATAGCATTGTCGCGAAATCGTTTCAAGATTTTTTCGCTGGGCAGCGTAAGTAAATATAAGAAATAGCCATCTGAAATCCGTGACCTTCGGCATCTCAGGTGGCTATTTTTCAGGCCGTCAAAAAACTGCATTTTTGCTCTATTGCGTGTGTAGGGGCGACCATTGGTCGCCCGCCAACGTACCGCAGCAACGCATTTTCTGGGATAGTTTTCTTACAAGGCAAACGGGTGCGGGCGAGCAATGCTCGCCCCTACAAGAGTTTTTCGACAGTCTGAAAATGTGAATCGCTCCATGGGGAGTGGTTCACATTTTGTATATTATTCAGGCAGTTGAATCTCCGGCATCAGCTCATCGGAGACGACTTGCAGCATTTCCTCCAATTTAGCCAGGTCATCGGGACTGAAGCGCTGTTTAGCGCGCTCCATGACAAGGTGCAAGTAGGAATAACTGATGTTATAGTAATCAATGTACTTTTGGGTCGGGCGCAGGCGGTATTCCCGCTTGTCGATGGTGGATCGGATGCGCTCTACATAGCCTTTTTTGACCAGCGAGTTGATCTTATACGCGGCGTTGGGGGTAGAAAGATTCATCATGTGGCTGAACTGCGCAATCGTAGGTTCGCCCAATGCCATGATGACTTCCATGCAGAAAGATTCTACCGTCGTCAGCGTGGCTTCGCGATCCTCGAATCGGCTGAAGATCTGCTTATAGAAGTGCAGTTTGAATTTGGTATATACCCGTCCGAATGTCTGGTCCAGCATAGCGAGAATCCCCCTGTAGGTTAGTGGATTTATTATAGCACATTCCGCCATGTAAAACCAGCCCTCAGGCATCCGTGAGAACAAACGTCAGCTCGGCGTTGGCCGCGCGCACGCCGTCCACCCATGCGGTGGCCTTGCCGATGCCTACCGGGCCATGCTGTTCTATCAGCTCACATTCCAATATCAGCACATCGCCAGGTATGACCTGCCGGCGGAAACGGGCGTTTTTTACACCGCCGAACAGGGCGAGCTTTCCGCGGTTTTCCGGCAGGCTTAACGCGGCTACCGCCCCGGTCTGGGCCAGCGCTTCCAGAATCAGCACACCGGGCATAACGGGGTGTCCCGGAAAGTGCCCCTCAAAAAACGGCTCCGTGCGGGTCACGCATTTGACGCCCCGCGCCCATTGGCCGGGGGTGTAGTCCAGGATCTTATCCACCAAAGCAAACGGGTAACGGTGCGGCAGGATCTTTTCGATCTCTGCCGCGCTCATGGCTCGGGGCGGCTCATTTGGCGTATAGTTCATCCTCATTCCTCCCAGCGTTTGAATACCACGCAGGCGTTATGGCCGCCAAAGCCCAGGCTATCGCTCATGGCATACTCCACCTGCGCCGCGCGCCCATGGTTGGGGATATAGTCCAGATCCAGCTCCGGGTCCGGCTCCTGCAAATTGACGGTGGCGGGCAAAAAGGCATCGTGCAGAGCCAACGCGGTAAATACGCCCTCTACCCCGCCTGCACCGCCCAGCAGATGGCCGGTCATCGACTTGGTAGAAGACACGGCCAGCTTGTATGCATGGCCGCCGAACACCGTTTTGATGGCAGTTGTCTCGCAGCTGTCATTCAGGTGGGTGGACGTCCCGTGGGCGTTGATGTAGCCGATCTGTTCAGGCACTACCCCGCCGTCGGCCAGCGCCAGCCGCATACAGGCCGCACCGCCTGCGCCGTCCGGTGCCGGGGCGGTAAAGTGGTAGGCGTCGCAGTTAGCGCCATAGCCCACGACCTCGGCATAAATTTTGGCACCGCGCGCTTTGGCGGCCTCGAGTTCTTCCAGCAGCAGTACGCCGCTGCCCTCGCCCATCACAAAGCCGCTGCGGCGGGCATCAAAAGGGATCGAGGCCCGGGCCGGGTCGTCCACCGTGCAAAGGGCTTTCATGCTGGCAAAGCCGCCCACGCCCAGCGGGCTGATGCAGCTTTCGCTGCCGCCGCAGAGCATGCGGTCCTCGTATCCATCGCGGATACGGTGGAACGCATCGCCGATTGCATTGGTGCCGCCTGCACAGGCGGTGGTGGGGCAGCTGCACATGCCCTGCAAGCCAAAACGAATGGCGATCTGCCCCGCCGCCATATTGCCAATAGACATGGGGACAAAATAGGGGCTGACCTTTTCAAAGCTGCGCTGCTGACCGCGGGTGTGTTCTTCCTCGATGGTGGGCAGGCCGCCGATGCCGCTGGAAAGGATCACGCCAAACCGCGTATGGTCGATTTCTTCCAGCGCAAGGCCGCTGTCGCGGACGGCTTCGTCGGCGGCGGCCACGGCAAACTGGGTAAAGCGTGCCATTTTGCGGGCTTCGCGCTTGTCGATGCGCGCGGCAGGGTCAAAGTCCTTGACCTCTGCGGCCAGCTTTACTTTAAAATCAGCCGTATCAAAAGCCGTGATCGGTCCTACTGCGCAGCGGCCAGCCTTAATGTTCGCCCAGCTTTCTGCCACCGTATTGCCGGTAGGATTTACCGTGCCAAGGCCGGTAATAACGACCCTGCGTTTCTTTTTTGTGTCCATTGCACACCTCACATTCCCATTCCGCCGTCAACGCAAAGGACCTGCCCGGTAATATACCCGGCCTGCTCCCCTGCCAGAAAAGCCACCGCCGCCGCAACATCCTCAGCATGGCCGATTTTGCCCGCCGGGATGGCCGCTTCCGCTGCGGCACGGGCCGGTTCTGACAGCACTGCGGTCATATCTGTTGCAATAAAACCGGGAGCCACAACGTTGGCGGTGATATTGCGGGCAGCATACTCTTTGGCAGCGCTTTTCGTCAGGCCGATCAGCCCCGCCTTGCTGGCTGCGTAGTTGGCCTGACCCGCGTTGCCGTGCAGACCGACAACACTGCTGACGCTGATGATGCGCCCATACCGCTGGTGCATCATAAAGCGGCAGGCCGCTTTGGTGCAGAAAAATGCTCCCTTCAGGTTGGTGGCAAGCACATTGTCAAAATCAGCCTCGGTCATCCGCAGAAGCAATTTGTCGGCGGTAATGCCCGCGTTGTTGACCAGCACATCGATCCGCCCAAAAGCGGCAACGGTATCTTCTACCAGTTTCTGACATGCTTCGGGGCTGCGCACGTCCGCCTGCAGCGTGACAGCCTGCACGCCAAGGGCGCGGCAGGCTGCGGCTGTTTCCTCGGCAGCGGCAGCGCTGCCGGCATAGTTGACGGCAATGTTCATGCCGTTTTCGGCCAAAGCCCGGCAAATGGCACGGCCAATGCCTTTGGCCCCGCCCGTAACCAGAGCGGCACGGCGCAAGTTTTCGGTTTGCGGCATGGTCAGGCTCCTTTCATGGTGCGCAGCAGCTGTTGCAGCTGCGCGGCAGTTTCCACCGGATAGCACGAGATAGCACTTCCCACTGTCTTTTTGACAAACCCGGTCAACGCCCTGCCGGGACCGATCTCAATGGCGGCGTCCACGCCCAATTCTGCCAGACGGCGGACGGTCACCTCCCAACGCACGCCGGACTGCACCTGTTTTTCCAGCAGCGCGGCAATGGTGTCGGTTTCCTCCATCTCGTGTCCCAAGCAGTTGAACAGCACCGGGAACTGCATCGGCGCAAAGCGGACAGCCTTACATTTTTCCCGCAGTGCATCCCCTGCCGGGTGCATCAATGAGGTATGGAACGGGCCGCTGACATTCAGCGGCAGGCAGCGCCGTGCCCCGGCAGCAAGCGCCAACTCGGCAGCTTTATCGACAGCGGCCTTGTCGCCGCCAATGACCAGCTGGCCGGGGCAGTTGTAGTTGCAGATCTGCACAACACCTTCGTCGGCGGCCGCATTGCAGCATGCCTGCAAGGGGGCTTCGTCCAGCCCCAAAACGGCTGTCATCCCGCAGGTGCGCCCCGCCGCAGCCGCAGCCATTGCCTTACCGCGGAAAGCGGTTAAAGCGACTGCGGTCTGCACATCGAACACCCCCGCACAGGCCAGGGCAGAATACTCCCCCAGCGACAGCCCCGCCGCATAATCCGGTGTGATACCTGCCTCCCGCAGTACGGCAGTAAGGCCAGCGGCAAACGCCGTCATGCAGGGCTGGGTGTATTGGGTCTCGCTCAATACACCGGCTGCGTCGGTAAAGCAGACTTCTTTCAGATCAAAATCCACCGCCGCGTCGGCTTCGTCAAAAGCAGCGCGGAAAGCCGGGAAGTTCTCGTAAAGATCCCGGCCCATACCGGCGTGCTGGCTTCCCTGCCCGGCGTATAAAAATGCTAGTTTCATAAGGTGATCTCCTTGTACACCCCGGCGATGCAGTCTTTGGCTTCGCTTACCATCGCAGCAAAAATTTCTTCCACCGGGCGGACTTCGTGCAGCAGCCCTGCGGCCTGTCCGGCCATCAGGCTGCCATTCTCGGTGTCACCGTCAAACACAGCCTTGCGCAGACTGCCTAAAGTAAAGCGTTCCAGCGCCATTTTATCAGCCCCGGCCTTTTCCTGGCGGACATACTCGCGGCTCATGCGGTTTTTCAGTACACGCACAGGGGTGCCGCCGATGCGCCCGGTCACGATGGTATCACTGTCGCGGGCTTTTAACAGGGCGGCTTTATAGTTTTCATGGATGGGGCACTCGGTGCTCGTCAGCAGGCAGGTACCGACCTGCACACCGCACGCCCCCAATGCCAGCGCTGCAGCCAGCCCTCGTCCATCGGCAATGCCGCCCGCAGCGATGACCGGCACATGGACGGCATCGACGACCTGCGGGACAAGTGCCATCGTGGTCATCTCGCCCACATGGCCGCCGCTCTCGGTACCTTCGGCAATAACGGCGTCAATGCCGAGCGGTTCCAGATGTTTGGCCAAAATGGCTGCCGCCACCACGGGGATGACCGTGATACCGCCTGCTTTCCACGCGGCCATGTACTTTCCCGGATTTCCCGCCCCGGTGGTGACGAGCTTTACGCCCTCCTCCACCACGATTTTGGCAAATTCATCCGCCTGCGGGTGCATCAACATGATGTTCACGCCAAAGGGCTTGTCGGTCAGTGCGCGGCAGCGGCGGATGTTTTCCCGCAGGGAGTCCGCGTCCATGCCGCCGGAACCGATCAGCCCCAGCGCCCCGGCGTTGGAACAGGCAGCGGCAAACTCGCCCGTGGCGATATTGGCCATGCCGCCCTGTATAATGGGATATTTTGTACCTAAAATTTCATTGAGCAGCTTCATTTTCCACCCTCATACGTCAGCAGCATCCCGCCCCATGTCAGCCCGCCGCCAAAGCCGATGCAGGCCAGCGTCTGGCCGGGTCGCAGCAGATCACTTTCCGCCATTTCGTGCAGGGCAATCGGGATGCTGGCAGCACTGGTGTTGCCGTGACGGCTTATGTTTTTGTAAAACTTTGACGGTTCTGCGTGTAAACTTTTGACACAATGGTCAATTATGCGGCTGTTGGCCTGGTGGCAGACTACCCAGTCCAGATCAGACAATGTCTTTTGGCTGCGGTCCAGCACGGCTTGCAGACAGCGCGGCATAGCCTCCACGGCAAAGCGGAAAACCGCCTTGCCGTCCATCGTGATCGGCGCGGTATCGCAGGCCGCAGGGCCGCCCGCGCGGATCGCTTCACTGCCCCGTGCGCCTAACGTTACGGCGAACGGGGCATTTTCGGCCAGCTCAAAAACAGCCGCACCCGCGCCGTCGCCAAACAATACACAGGTCGTGCGGTCAGTCGGGTCCACCATGCGGGAGAGTGCCTCGCAGCCAATGACCAGCGCATACCGCCCGCCCAGCGCGCTCAGGAGTCCGTGGGCCGCGGCGGCGGCATAAATAAAGCCAGAACAGGCCGCATTTACATCAAAGGCAGGCCGGTTTTCCGGCAGACCCAAGGCAGCCTGTACGCGGCAGGCAATGCTTGGGGTAGCCGTCGGGGCCGAGAGCGTTGCCACAACACAGCAGGCAATGTCGTTTGCCGCCAGACCGCTGCGGGTCAGGGCCTGACGGGCGGCGGTGATAGCCAGCGTGGCGGCATCCTCGTTTTCGGTGCAGTAATAGCGCTGGCAGATGCCGGTGCGGGTCGTGATCCATTCGTCGCTGGTGTCCACCTGTCGGCGCAAGTCCTCGTTCGTCACTACACGGCCGGGCAATGCCCCGCCGGTAGCCAGCAGCTGTAAGCCTTTCATGCGCCCCTCATTTCTCCGATGCGGCGATATTTTTTGTAGCGCTGCTCTGCCAACGCTTTGCCGCTCATCTTACATAAAGCGGCAAGGTGCACCGCAATGGCAGTGTCCAACCGGCTGAAAAGCAGCTGCCGTCCACGCTGTGCGCCGCCCAGCGGTTCGGGGATGACTTCTTCCACAATGCCATCTGCGTACAGGTCTTGTGCCGTCAGCTTCATCATGGTGCAGGCCTCGCCGCTGCGGGAAGCATCTTTCCACAAAATACTGGCAAACCCCTCGGGGCTGAGCACCGAGTACACGGCATTTTCCAGCATCAGAATGTGGTTGGCAACGCCCAGACCCAGTGCACCGCCGCTGGACCCCTCGCCTGTGACAATGGCCAACACCGGGACGGTCAGGCCGCTCATCTCCATCAGGTTGCGGGCAATGGCTTCCCCTTGGCCGCGTTCTTCCGCATCCTTGCCGGGGTAAGCACCGGGAGTGTCAATAAAAGTGATGATGGGACGGTGAAATTTTTCCGCCTGTTTCATCACGCGCAGGGCCTTGCGGTAGCCCTCCGGTCCCGGCATGCCAAAGTTGCAGCGCAGGTTTTCTTCCAGCGTAGTCCCCTTGCGGTGCCCCAAAACGGTAACGGGCATCCCGTGGAACCGTGCGATCCCGCATAAAATGGCCGCATCCTCTTTGCATTGTCGGTCACCGCACTGCTCAAAAAAGTCGGTAAACAAGTTGTCGATCATTTCGGTTATATGCGGGCGGTCAGGGCGGCGGGCCAGAAAAACGCGGTCCTCCGGCGTCAGCGAGGTGCAGCGCTGTAAAAGTGTGTTTTCCTCTGCGGAAAGCTCAGCCAGTTCAGCCGCATGGGTGGTCGTGCTCGCCATTTCGGCGTCATCGGCACGGCTGCACAGCGCGTCGATCTGCGCGTCCAGCGGTTCCAACTGCTGCAAAACTTCTTTGATCATCTGCGCTTCCTCCCCTGCGTGTGGAGCTGCAAGATCCGCGTTAAGACCTCTTTCAACTCGGTGCGCGGCACGACCTGATCCACAAAACCGTGTTCCAGCTGGAACTCGCTGCGCTGGAACCCGTCGGGCAGTTTTTCACCGATGGTCTGTTCAATGACGCGCGGCCCGGCAAAGCCGATGAGTGCCCCCGGTTCGGCGAGCGTAATATCACCCAGACTGGCAAAGCTGGCCGTGACTCCGCCTGTGGTGGGGTGGGTCAGCACGCTGATGTACAACCCGCCGCTGCGGTTGAACCGTTCCAGTGCGGCGCTGGTTTTGGCCATCTGCATCAGGCTGAAAATGCCCTCCTGCATCCGTGCGCCGCCACTGGCAGAAAAAATGATGAGCGGCAGGTGCTTGTCGGCAGCGTACTCAATCGCACGTGTGATTTTTTCACCAACAGCAGTGCTCATGCTGCCCATAAAAAAGCGGCTGTCCAGCACAGCGACCACCGCCTGCACGCCGCCGATCCTGCCGATTGCTGTAACGGCGGCTTCCTTCAGGCCGGTCTTGACCGAAGCAGCGGCCAATTTTTCCTGATAATCGGGAAAATGCAGCACATCGTTGGGCACAATGTCCGGGTTCAGCTCTTTAAAAGTTCCGTGGTCCAGAACCGTGCTGAGCCGATAATAGGCGCCGATTGCCAAATGCACCCCGCAGTTGGGGCAGACATACTGGCTCTTGACCCAAACCTGCCGCGTGGCACGACGGCCGCATTTTTTGCACTCGACAAATTGCGGCGGCACCCAGTTGGGCGCAGCCGTGCCGGCATCGCGGCGGGCTTTCATCTGAAAGCTGCGCTCCTGCGGGCTGGTCGGGAACAGCTTTTCAATGGCACTCATCCTGCAATACCCTTTAGGCTGCCCGCGCAGCCAGATAGTTGAAGATGTCGCCCACGGTTTTGAGCGTCCCCAGATCCTCGTCGGCAATCGTAACGCCGAACTTATCCTCAAACGCCATGTTCAGCTCTACCGCATCCAGGCTGTCCGCCTGCAGGTCGTCGGTCAGGCTGGCATCCATGGTGACCTTATCAGCATCGCAGTTCAGGGTGTCAACAAATACTTCTTTTACTTCTTCAAAGCTCATACTACGTACCTCACATAATTTAACTAAATAAATTGACGTAATTGTCAATGAGGTCATTATACCACGTTCGTTTCGAATGTCAATATTATTAGGTAAAAATATTTATCTAATCGAATCGCCGTTTTTCTCATCTTCCGGTATTATAAAAGGAAAGCACACAAATTATCCCCCTGCTGGGGCAGCCCTTGCTGACTGCGATTTGACCGCTGCTGCATATCTTCCCTGTGAAATATCCAATCGCCTTTAAATGGTTTTATTTACTTTCTCTTTTACTCTCCCAGATTATTTTCTATTCTGCAACATATTTCGCTCTAATGTGCTATACTAATACTATCCGATAATGATGGAGGAACTTCTATGAAACGCAGCATCCGACTCCAATACAATGCCCCCGTCACACTGACCTTTTTCTTTTTGTCCCTCGCCTCTCTGGTATTGGGCTACTTAACAAACAACTGGACAACCTCGCACCTGTTTAGTGTGTATCGCTCGTCGATGACGGATCCGCTATTCTATGTCCGGTTGTTCGGTCATGTCCTTGGCCACGGCGGTTGGAATCACTTTATAAACAATATGCTCCTCTTCCTTGTTGTCGCTCCACCTTTGGAAGAACGATACGGAAGCCGAACACTTCTAAGCGGTATCCTTATGACCGCGCTGGTATCCGGCATATTGCAGTGTGTGCTGTTTCCCACTTCTGCATTGCTTGGTGCATCCGGTATCGTATTCATGCTCATCATGCTCTCCAGCTTGGCCGGCAGTAAGAATGGAGGTATCCCTATCACCTTCATCTTGGTTGGCGTGCTGTACTTAAGCCAGCAGGTATACAGTATCTTCTTTATACAAGATAATGTAGCTAACTTTATGCACATTGTCGGTGGTATTTGCGGTACAGCTTTTGGTTTTGCCGTCCGGAAGAGATAACGAATGATCGGGAAGAGGATCTTATTTATGATGATTAAGCACATTTTTCAGAAAGAACCTGTCCTGAGCATTGCCACTTGTTTGGCGATCATTTCCGCTTTCTTTGTCCCCCCGGACGCAGAATACCTCGGATATATCGATTTCCGTACTCTTGCAATCCTGTTTTCGCTGATGACAGTTATGGCCGGACTGAGGGGGCAAGGCGTATTTGATAGACTCGGCCATGCTCTCCTATCTCATACCCGCACCACTTTGCAGCTAACAGTTGTTCTCGTTGGCCTATGCTTCTTCAGCAGTATGCTGATAACAAACGATGTATCGCTGCTAACATTCGTGCCATTTACGTTTGTCGTTCTGAATAGTTTGAACGCATCTGTTCGCAGAAAACTGCTCCTCCCTATCGTCTGTATGCAGACGATAGCTGCCAACCTTGGCAGTATGCTTACACCACTGGGCAATCCCCAAAACCTGTATTTGTATGGCAAGAGCGGGATGGATATGAGCTCTTTTGTTCTTTTGATGCTCCCCTATTCCATCATATCATTAGTGCTTATTGCTATATGGGCAGTATGGCTATGTCGAGAAGGTTCCGACATTGTTGTAACTCATTCTGCGGTAAACTCAGAACCAGACAAGAAACTCATTGCGTTGTACGGTATTCTGTTTGTCGCCTGTTTATTGGTTGTATTGCGTGTTCTCCCATACGGTGTTGCATTCGCCGCTATCTTGGTGTGCACCTTCTTTGCCGACCGCCCCACTCTTGGCCGCGTAGACTATTCTCTGATTCTTACCTTTGTAGCACTGTTCATTTTCATCGGGAACTTAGGTCGGATTGAAGCGTTCTCTGGATGGTTGCAGAATATTCTGGCCGGCCATGAGGTTTTAGTATCAGTTCTGGCCTCTCAAGTGACCAGTAATGTGCCTGCTGCCATCCTGCTTTCTGGATTTACCGATAATTTCCGTGCGCTGATTATTGGCACAAACCTTGGTGGCCTTGGCACATTAATTGCATCCATGGCAAGCCTGATTTCTTATCGACAGATTGCAAATGAAGTACCTGCTGAAAAAGGGCACTATTTTGCGATGTTTACTATTTCCAATGTAGTGTTTCTGGCCATTCTGATGGGCGCTTGGGCCCTGATCTGATATTTCCGTAATTCTATTTTACAAAGTGCAAGCTCTTTACAAACAAAAAGCGGAGGAGACAAAACGCCTCCTCCGCGCCAAAATTTTCGGTTGTAGGGAAACACCGGGGGGTAGAAAGTGTATTACTGCCATCCTCTTGCCGCAGGGTCGAGCATCTCGGCAGCGGAATACACCAGCGCGTTGCAGATGGCGGCAGCCACGTTGCTGCCGCCCTTGCGGCCCATGGCGGCGATGGCGGGCACGCCGTACTGCGTGCAAACCGCAAACAGCCGTTCCTTGCTTTCCACCACGTTCACAAAGCCGACGGGCACGGCGATGACCAGCGCAGGGCGCAGACCGCTTTCGATCTCGTCCGCAATCGTCAGCAGCGCCGTGGGGGCGTTGCCGACGGCCAGCACCGCGCCGGGGTACTCCCGCGCGGCCCTGTGCATGGCGGCGGCGGCCCGGGTCGAGCCCGCCGCCTTCGCAGCAGCGGCGACAGCGGGGTCGGCCATAAAGCAGAGTGCCTGCCCGCCCAATTTGGCCAGACCGGGCTTTGTGATGCCCGCCAGCGCCATGTTGGTGTCGGTGATGACCGCTGCCCCGGCACGCATGGCCGCGACGCCCGCCGCCGCCGCGCCGGGTGTGAAGCGCAGGTTCTCGGCGTAGTCAAAATCCGCTGTCGTGTGAATAACGCGCTTGACCACGGCGGCGTTTTCGGGCGGAATCGCAAGCCCGCGCGCGGCCAGCTCCGCCGTGATAATGCCCATGCTCGTGCGCTCAATGTCGGCGGGCAGATGATGCTGCGGTGTCATTTTTTTCCTCCTCTAGGGTTGTGCAGACCCATGGCCGCGTAGACGGTGCCCATGTCCAGCGCACTGCGCACGCCGTCGGCCAGCAGGTCTAGCTGCTGTGTGCGGTAGTCGGCCATCGCAAGCGGCGCGGCGGTGTCCGGCGCGATTCCCTTGCGGCGGCAGAGGTATGCGGCCAGCTGCTCCGTCAATTCGCCGCTGTCAAACAGGCCGTGCAGGTAGGTGCCGAACACGGCGTTTTGCACGCAGCCCTCCGGTGTGCCGTCGGCATAGCGGCAGAACGGAGCGCCGTTCACCGCGGTGCGGCCCGTGTGAATTTCATATCCGGTCAGCGCCGCCCCGGCAAAGGGCGCGGCAGCCGTGGCCGTGACCTGTGCGCGGCGCTTTTCGGCGGTAAAGACCGTCCGCGTCGGCAGCAGGCCCAGCCCGCGCAGCGTCTGCGGATGGCCGCTCTCGGTGCCCTGACTGTCGTCGAGCGTCTCGCCCAGCAGCTGATAGCCGCCGCAGACGCCCAGCACCGGCGTGCCGCCTGCTGCCAGCTTGAGCACAGCGGCCTCCAGCCCGGACTGGCGCAGCCACAGCAGGTCGTTCACCGTGTTTTTGGTGCCGGGCAGAATGACCAGATCCGGCGCGCCCAGCTCCCGCACGGACTGCACGTACCGCACACCCAAAAGCGGGTGCTGTTCCAACGGCATAAAATCGGTAAAATTGGAAATATGTGGCAATTTCAAAACAGCTGCGTCCAGCGGCTTGACCGCGCTTTTGCTTTGCAGCCGCGGCGCAAGCGAGTCCTCGTCCTCGATGTCCACCCGCAGGTACGGCACGACGCCCAGCACCGGCAGCTGCGTTTTTTCCTCCAGCATTGCCAGCCCGGGGCGCAAAATTTCTACGTCGCCGCGGAATTTATTGATGATAAGCCCGCATATACGCGCGCGCTCGTCCGGCTCCAGCAGCGCCACCGTGCCGTACAGCTGCGCAAAGACGCCGCCGCGGTCAATGTCGCCCGCCAGCAGAACCGGCGCGTCCACGAGCTTTGCCAGCCCCATGTTGACAATGTCGTCTGCCTTCAGGTTGATCTCGGCGGGACTGCCCGCGCCCTCGATGACGATGATGTCAAATTCATCGGCAAGGCTGTCGTAGGCACGCAGAATATCGGGAATCAGCGACTTTTTGCGGCGGAAGTATTCCTTTGCGGGCATGTCGCCGCGGACCTCGCCGTTCACGATGACCTGGCTGCCCACATCGCTGCTCGGCTTGAGCAGGATCGGGTTCATCCGCACATCGGGTTCGACGCCCGCGGCCTGCGCCTGCACGACCTGTGCGCGGCCCATTTCGAGGCCGTCCCGGGTCACAAAGCTGTTCAGCGCCATATTCTGGCTTTTGAACGGCGCGGTTTTGTAGCCGTCCTGCGCAAAAATGCGGCAGAGCGCCGCGCACAGCAGGCTTTTGCCCGCGCCGCTCATCGTGCCCTGCACCATGATGCACTTTGCCCGGCTCATGCCAGCACCTCCCGCATAATTTTCAACAGCTGTTCGTTTTCTTTTTGGGTGCGCACAGCGGTGCGGTACCACGTCTCGTCCAGCCCCGGGTAGTTGCCGCAGCCGCGCACCACCGCACCGTGACGGCGCAGCTTTGCCCCAAAGTCCGCCGGTGCGCGGAACAGCAGGTAGTTGGCCTGTCCGTCCACGACCCGCAGCCCCAGTGTCCGCAGTCCTGCAGCCAGCCTTGGGCGCTGGTCGGCAATGAGTGTGCGCACGCTGTCGGCATAGGCGGTCTCCTCCAGTGCGGCCAGTCCTGCGGCCTGTGCCAGACCGGACACAGCCCACGGCTGGCCCGCCGCGCGCATTTTGTCCAGCAGCGCCGCGTCACTGCACAGCGCATAGCCCAGCCGCACCCCGGCCATGGCGTAGAGCTTGGTGAATGCCTTTAAGATTATAAGGTTCGGTGCATCGCGCAAAACTGTCTTAGCTGTCAGGGCATCCCGCGCGGCAAGGAAGTCAAGGAAGCACTCATCCACGACCAGCACCGCGCCACAGTCGGCACAGCGGCGCAGCAGCTTTTGCACCATAACGAGCGGCGTGACCTGCCCGGTGGGGTTGTTGGGCTGGCAGAGGAACACTGCATCGGTGCTGTCGTCGATGGCGTCTACAAAGCCGTCCGTCACGGCAAAGTCGTTTTCCTCCCGCAAAAGAAACCGCTGTACGTCACAATCTACCGTTTCCAGCGCAGCAGCGTACTCGGCAAAGGTCGGCGCGGGCAGCAATGCGCGCCGCGGGCGCAGGGCCAGTGCCAGGCGGTAGATCAGGTCCGCCGCACCGTTGCCGCACAAAATTTGCGCAGTATCCACACCCTCTGCCGCGGCCAGCTTAGTGCGCAGGGCCCGGCAGAGCGGGTCCGGGTAGCGATCCGCCATGGGCAGTGCCGCTGTGATGGCTGCCGCCACGCCCGCGGGCAGCCCCAGCGGGCTGACGTTGGCCGAAAAATCCAGCGCGTCCCGGCCAAACTCGGCCCGATAGCCCGCCCAGTCGCCGCCGTGTACCAGTTCCATTCCGCATTCCCTCACAAGACAAGCATCAGCCGCACGGCCAGCCCCAGCACAAGGGCCAGCAGGCTCTCGGCGTACATCATGCGGTTGGCACGCAGGATGTCCCGCGGCTCGATCTCCCGCAGCGGGTCGCCAATTGTCGGCTTATCGTAATATTCGCCAAAGTAATAGGCCGGGCCCGCCAGCTGCAAGCCCAATGCCCCGGCACAGGCGCTCTCGGTCTGGGCGCTGTTGGGGCTGGCGTGGCGGCGGCGGTCCCGCCGCCAGATGCGCCACGCCCCGCGGGCGCTGTTGCCCGTCAGTGCCGCCGCAGCCACCCAGAGCAGCGCGGCCAGGCGGCTGGGCAGCCAGTTGGCGGCATCGTCCAATTTGGCGGCACAGCGCCCGAAATAAAGATATTTTTCGTTTTTGTAGCCGAGCATGCTGTCCATCGTGTTGATGGCCTTGTAGGTCAGCGCCAGCGGTGCCCCGCCAAGGAGCATATACAAAAGCGGCGCAATGACGCCGTCGCTGGCGTTCTCGGCCACGGTCTCCACGGCGGCTCTGGTCACGCCCGCGGCGGTCAGGTTTTGCGTGTCACGGCCCACGATGCGGGCCACGGCCCTGCGGGCCGCGGGCAGGTCGCCCTTTGCCAGTTCCTTGTACACATTGCGGCTCTCCTGTGCAAGACCCTTGGCAGCCAGCGCCTGGCCGCACCAGAGCATTTGCAGCGCCAGCCCCAGCGCCGGATGGAGCCTTGCCGCGGCCCAGCAGGCAAGCCCGGTAACGGCCAGCGTGCCCAGCGGCAGCACCGCGGCCACCGCGGCCCCGCCGGCCAGCTCGCCCCGCGGCGTTTTGGGCAGTGCGGTGCGCAGGTGCTTTTCCAGCACCGAGATGCACCGGCCCATGAGCACCACCGGATGCGGCAGCCACGCCGGGTCGCCAAACAGAGCGTCCAGCAAAAAACCGCCCAGCACCGCCCAAAAGATCAGCATGTGCTCTCCTTCGTGTACTGCACGGTCTTGACCAAACGCAGCTCATGCCGCGACGCCCAGTCGCGGGCGTCCAACACATAGCCGCCCGCGTTGGGGCCGCACCACCGGTAATAGCTGCGGCGCGGCACGCCGTAGCGCTCCAACGCGGCCATCTGGGTGCCGCCGTGGGCCAGGATCACCAGCATTTCCTCGCCGTCGGCCAGCGCCTTGTCCACCAGCGCCGCAAACGTGCGGCATACGCGGTCACTGAAATCGTCCTTGCGCTCACCGTCGGGGCAGCTGCTCTCGCAGTTGGCGGCGACCCACGCCTGATAGTCGGGGTCGTGCTCCATCTCAATATAATTGCGGCCTTCAAAGCTGCCGAAGCACATCTCCTTCAGCCCGTCCACGGGCACGAGCTCGGCGTCCGGGAACAGCACCTCCGCCGTCTGCCTTGTACGCTGCAGCGTGGAAATATAGACAACCTTCGGGTCAATATCAGCCCGGCGCAGCTGGGCCAGCCCCTCGGGCGAGAGCGGGATGTCCCGCTGACCCTGATAGCGCTTCTGGGCGTTGTACTCGGTCAGGCCGTGGCGCAATAAATAAATCAGCATTTCGGAAGTTCTCCTTTCAAAATCGTCGGCAGACCGCAAAACATCTGCACAACGCAGTCCGCCCGCGCGGCCAGCAGACAGGCCAGACGGCCCGCCGCCTCCCGCGCGGCACGCGCGGCGGGGTCAATCGGCACAACGCCGCCGCCGACCTCCGCCGCGGTCACAACATCATAATCTGCCAGCTCGTCGGCCAGCCGGTTCAAATCGGCGGCGTCGGCGGCCAAATCCTGCACGTCGTACACCTGCCGCCCGCCGAGCTTTTGCGCAAAGGTGCGCTTGCCGCTGCAGAGCGGCCCTGTCACAAACACCATTTACAGCACCCCCAGCCATTGGCAGGCGGCCAGCGCCGCCAGCATCCAGATCTCGCATTTTTGCAGGAACCACCCGGCCAGATCACCGGTCACACCGCCAAACTGTTTTTTGGCAACAACGTAGTACCGCGCAAAAACGCAGCCTGCGGCCAGCACCAACGCCCAGCCGCCCAGTGCAGTCAGCCCCACGGCCAGCATGGCGCAGAGCGCGGCCAGCACCTGCCGCACGCGGACGCGGTCCGCCGCCGTGGCAAAGGTGTGGGCAAGGCCGGTGTTTTTCGCCAGCGGGAACGCCGCCACGGCCAGCCCGGACAGCGCCCGCTCCCCCACCAGCGCCAGCGTCCAGAGCACGCCGACCCGCGGGGTGAACGCCACACAGCCGCACAGCGCAAAATACGCCGCAAAGTAGCTGCACAGCCGGATGACCGCGAACGCGCCGCAGTGGGGGTCCTTTAAAATTTCCAGCTTCTTCGCGGTATCGCCGTAGCTTGAAAGTGCGTCGCAGGTGTCGGCGTAGCCGTCCAGATGGATGCCGCCCGTGACCCAGACCGGCACAAGGCAGAACCCCGCCGCGCGGGCCGCCGCAGGCAGCGGCAGCACGCCGCAGACGCACCACAGTGCGCCGCACACCACCCCCACCAGCGGGAAGGCGCAGAGCGCGTACCGCATATTTTTTTCGTTCCAGTCGAACTGCGGCATCGGCAGGGCCGAAAACATGGCGAACGCCACCGCAATCGTCTGTAAAGCTGTCACGGACCTTCACTTCCTTTGTAATAGACGGGGATGCCGCAGACAACGCGCACCACGCGGTCTGCCCGCGCCGCCGCAGCGTTGTTGACGGCGGCCAGTGTGCGCAGATAGCGGTCCGTATCGCCCGCATAGTCTGCCCCACCGCTGAACACCTCGTTGGAAACCACAATCAGATTATCACATTGCAGCAGCATCTTGTCAATGCCCTGCAGGATCGCCGCCGCGGTTTCCGTCCCTGCACCGTCGGGGTCATACAGCTCATTGGCGGCCAGGTTGCCCAGGTCCTCCAGCAGCACGGTGCCGCGCCGGGGCAGGGCCACGCGGTCCAGGTGCAGCGGGCACTCTACCGTGGTGAACTGCTTTTCGGCCCGCATGGCGCGGTGTTTCGCCACGCGGGCGACGCACTCGGCGTCCCATACCTGCATCGTCGCCAGATAGGTGCGCGGCAGCGGTGCACGCAGGCAGAGCGACTCCGCATAGGCGCTTTTGCCGCTGGCCGCGCCGCCGATGACCAGCGTCAGCACTGCGGGGTGTACGGCGTGATGCCGCCCTCCGCAAACGAGTAGCAGCCGTTGTAGACGGCCAGCGCCATATCCCACAGCGGCAGGCTGGCCACCGCGCCCGTGCCCTCGCCCAGATGCAGCTCTGCGGTGATAAGCGGTTTTTTGCACAGCGCGTCCAGCACAATATGTGCGGCTGGCTCACTGGACACATGGCTGGCGAAAACGGCCTTTTCCGCCGCGGGGCAGAGCCGCACCGCGCACAGCGCCGCCACGCCGCTGATGAATCCGTCCATCACGATGGGCAGCCTTTCGAGCGCACCGCCCAGAAACACGCCGCACAGCCCGGCAATATCAAAGCCGCCCAGCGCCGCCAGCACCCCCAGCGGGTCCGCGGCGTCTGGGTGGTTGCGGGCAATGCCGCGTTCTATCGCATCTATTTTGCGGTTCAGTCCTGCGTCGGAAAGTCCCGCGCCGCGCCCGGTCATCTCGGCCACAGGGCGGCCCAGCAGCACGCTGGCCACGGCGCTGGACGTCGTTGTGTTGCCGATGCCCATCTCCCCCGTCGCCAGCAGCTGTGCGCCGCTCTGCTTCTGCGCGCGCACCAGCGCGATGCCCGCGGCGATGGCCTGCACGGCCTGTGCGCGGGTCATAGCCGGGCCGGTGGTAAAGTCAGCCGTGCCCGCAGCAATGCGGCAGTCCGCCGCGCCGGGCACGGGTGCGCCCGCAATGCCCATATCGACGGGCACGACGTCGCAGTGGGCCGCAGCGGCCATACGGCAGACACTGGTGCGGCGGGCGGTCAGGTTTTCGAGCACGGCGCGGGTCACGGAGGCATCGGTCTGGCTGACGCCCTGCGCCACAACACCATTGTCCGCGCAGAGCACCAGCACCGCGCGGCGGCTGACATCCGGCACGGGGTCGCCGGTCAGCGCGGCGGCGTCCTCTACCATGCCTTCCAACCGACCCAGTCCGCCCAAGGGCTTTGCCAACGCAGCCCAGTGGGCGTGGGCTGCGGCGCGGGCGGCCTCGTCCGGCGGGGTAACGGCCGCAAGCAGGTTTTTCAGTTCGTTTTCGGTCATGATGTTTCCTTTATATAATGTTCGGCTGCAGCCGCAAAGCGCTTCGGCAGCGGCGTACCCGCCCAGTAGAGATGCGGAAAACCAGCGTAGAGACGTTCATTGTCAAAGCCGCACGCCCACTGCCGCCCGTTTGCCTTGGCAGCGGTGAACGCATCGCCGTTTTCGGTGGAGTCCCAGTGATGGAACTCGTGGACGGGCAGGGTCTCCCCCGCGCGGAACAGCATACTGTCGGCGCGGGCGGTCAGGCGGGCGTAGCCGAACCGCACAAGCCGTCCGACCTTGAAGCCCTGCCCGGGCAGCACGCCCGCCATCGGGTGGGGCGTGCCGTCGGCGTCCTGTAATGTCCGGCCCAGGTACAAAAAGCCGCCGCACTCGGCCACGGTGGGCAGGCCGCCCTGCACGGCGCTTTTTACGGCGGCGCGCAGGGGGGCGTTCGCGGCCAGACGGGCGGCGTACAGCTCGGGGTAGCCTCCCGGCAGGTAAAGCCCGCCGATGTTATCCGGCAGAGCCGTGTCGGCCAGCGGGCTGAAAAAGCACAGCTCCGCGCCGTTTTCCCGCAGTGCTTCCAATGTTTCGGCGTAGGTAAAGCAGAACGCGGCATCCCTTGCCACGGCAAGGCGCACCCGCGGCGGGGGCACCGTGCACGGCACAGCGGCGGGCGCGGGGCGGTCAAACAGGGTGTGCAGCAGCGGCCAGTCGATGGTTTGCTGCGCGGCATCGGATAAGAGCTGTATCTTGTGCTGCAGATCGTCGATCTCGGCGGCGGTTTTCAGACCGAGGTGGCGGCTTTCTATCGCGGCCTCGGGCAGCGGCGGCAGGCAGCCGACCACGGGCAGACCGGTCTCTTTTTCGAGCATCGGCTTCAGCAGAGCGCACAATCCTTGCGTACAATCATTGAGCAAAATTCCCGTGATATGGTGCGGTGTGCGGAACGCCGTCAGCCCGCGCAGCTCCGCCGCCAGCGTCAGGCTTGCCCCCTTGGGCCGCACAACGAGCAGTGCGGGCAGGTCCAGCGTATCGGCCAGCTGCCACGCGCTGGCCGTGTCGGACACGCCGCCAAGGCCGTCGTAGTAGCCCATGGCCCCCTCGACGACTGCCGCGCCGTGCCCCGCCGCGTGCCGGGCGTAGAGTGCGCGGGCGGTCTGCGGTGCAGAGAAAAACAGGTCGAGATTGTGGCTTTCGACGCCCAGCACCGCGCGGTGGAACATCGGGTCGATGTAGTCCGGCCCCGACTTGAACGCGCAGGGGGTCAGCCCGCGGGCAGTCAGCGCCGCCAATAAAGCGCAGGCTGCCGTTGTTTTTCCGCTGCCAGAGCGGGGTGCAGCCAGAACCAATTGCAGCATTTTTACTCCCTCGCGATCAAGAAAACCGGGTTGTTCGCCATGAGCAGGTGCAGGCTGCCCGCCGCCCGGCTGCGGCTGACTGCGATTTGTGTGACCTGGGCGGTCAGGCCGTGGGCCGTCAGGGCCGCAACGGCCTCCTGTAAGGTTTCCAGCGCAATGGCGCTGATACAGAGCCGTGCATCGGGGTTCGCGGCCAGCGCGGCATCGACGACAGCCCGCAGACTGCCCTTGCTGCCGCCGATAAAAACAGCGTCCGGCGCGGGCCAGCCTGCCAGTGCGGCGGGGGCAAGACCCTCGGTAAGGTGCAGATTTTGCACCGCAAATTTTGCGCGGTTCTGACGGATAAGGTCACAGGCTTCCGCGTCGCACTCCACGGCGCAGACCCGGCCCGCAGGGGCGGCCAGCGCCAGCTCCACACTGACGCTGCCGGTGCCCGCGCCCACATCCCAGAGGGTATCTGTGGGGCGCACAGCCAGCTTGGCCAGCGCGGCAGCGCGGACCTCCTGCTTGGTCATCGGCGTTTTGCCGCGGATGAACGCTGCATCGGGCAGGCCGGGCGTGCGGCGCAGGGGCGCGGGCACATTTTCCACAAGCAGGACACTGAGCGGTGCAAAGTGCTGTGCGGCCAGCTCCTGCGCCGTGCCGGTCACAAGCCGCTGGGACGGCGTGCCGAGGTTCTCCCCCACCGTGGCCGCAGCGTCGCCCAGCCCGGCATCCGCCAGCTGTTGGCAGAGCGTCGCGGGGGTCTCGCTGCCGCCGGTCAGGAAAAAAGTTGTCCCGCCTGCGCGGCAGGCGGCCACCGGGTCACAGGCACAGCCGTGGGCGGAGACGAGCCGCCAGCCCTGCCACGGGCGGCCCAGCGCCGCGGCCAATAATTGCACGCTGGAAACACCGGGCAGCACCGTGTACGGCAGACCCGCGTTGTCCAATGCGCGGCAGAGCGCCGCCGCGCCGGAGTAGAAGCCCGTGTCGCCGCTGAAAGCCACCGCGGCCTCCGCGCAATCTGTTTGCCGCAGCAATGCGCAAATTTCGTCCGTTTTATAGAGGGCTGCGCGGTTTGCCGTGCAGCCCTCGGGCAGGTTTTCCAACAGGCGGCGCGCGCCGATGATCAGCTCCGCTCCGCGCAGCGTCTCCAGCCCCGCCGCTGTCAGGCTGCCGGGCGCTCCGCTGCCCATGCCCACCAATGTGATCTTCATAAAAGCTCCCTGCATCGCTGTAAAATTGTGTCAGCGGTCTCGCCCTCGTCGTCCGGGCGGCGCAGCACAATGAGCTGCACGCCGCACCGGGCGGCGGCCTCGGCCTTTTCGGCAAAGCCGCCCGCCGCGCCGCCGTCCTTCGTGACCATATAGTCGATATGGAACTGGTGCAGCAGCGCCGCATTTAATTCTTTCGTAAAAGGCCCCTGCATCGCAAGGACATTGCGGTGCGGAACGCCCGCTGCCTCGCATGCTGCGATACCTGCCAGGGTCGGCAGAACGCGCGGGTAGAGCCGCGCCGGGTCGAGCGCTGCGAAGGCGGGCAGCTCCTTGGCACCCGTCGCCAGCAGGACGCGCCCCGGTCTGTCTGCCAGATACGCGGCGGCCCGGGCGGCATCGGCCAGCACCACACTGCCCGTGGGCAGGGGGCTGGCGGGGCGCAGCAGACGGTGATATTCAACTTCCGCCGCCGCTGCCGCCGCACGGATATTGCGCGTTGCCTCGGCGGCATACGGGTGGGTCGCGTCAACGCAGAGCGCCGCACCGCGCAGCAGCGCCGTCATTCCTTCGGCGTCCAGCCGCCCGGTGCGCACCGTGATGCCGTCGGTGCAGCCCTGTTCCTCGGCCCCCAGCTCTGTTGCCACACAGACCGTGACCGCCGCGCCGAGCGCCGCCAGCGCGCGGGAGAAGCTGCGCCCCTCCGTTGTACCGCTGAAAACCACCACATTCATACGCCGCGATACCCCCTTGGCGTAACCATTCCGCCATGTAAAATCTGCGTTGCAGCGTTGCCGACAAAGACCGTTGTGAACATATCCACGGCGGTGTCCGCCAGCTCGGCCAGCGTCAGCAGCCGTGCGGTCTGGCCGTCACGGCCAATGCAGCGCACCAGCCCGCATACCGTGTCCGGGCCCTTGCCGTTGTCCCGCAGAATGCGAACGGCCTTTTGCAGGTAGTCGGCGCGGCCTTTGGACGACGGGTTGTAGAGCGCCAGACAGAAATCCCCCGCCGCGGCGCAGGCCAGCCGCTTTTCAATGACGGCCCACGGCGTCAGCCGATCCGACAGCGAAATCACGCAAAAATCGTGTGCCAACGGCGCACCCAGCACCGCGGCCCCGCTCAAAGCGGCGGTCAGGCCGGGCACGATCTCGACCTCTACCTCCGGGCTGTGCTCCGCCAGCTCCAACAGCGGGCTGGCCATGCCGTAGACCCCGGCGTCACCGGAGCAGACGAGCGCCACCGTCTTGCCGCCCTTTGCCGTTTCCAGCGCCCAACGGCAGCGGTCAAGTTCCCGCGTCATGCCGGTAGCGTAGACCTCTTTATCCGGGTAAAGCGGGCGCACAAGGTCGATGTAGACCGTGTAGCCGCACAGCACGTCGGCGGCCTGCAGGGCAGTCTGCGCCTGAGCGGTCAAATACTGCGCACTGCCAGGGCCGAGGCCCACCACATACACAAGACTACGGTTCATCATTTTTCCATCTCCAATCCGGGGCAAAGGGGGCCAGCGCCACGGCAAGGGTCACGCCGTCCCGCGCCCACTTCGGGATGAACAGCACTCCGTCTGCAGCCAGCACCGCCGCGCGTTCACAGACATTATCCACGCCCGTGATGCTCTGCACAAAGCCGGAGGACGTAAAGCGGCCTTTAGCCGTGCGCAGGGCAGCGGCGGTATAAAAGTCCATCTTCCAGTCGTGCGCCTGGCAGAACGCCGCCAGACCCGGCTCATCCTTTTTCAAGTCAATGCTGGCTGCGCGGACAATGCCCTGCGGGGCAAAATGGTGCTCCGCGCAGAAGGCCGCAAAGGCTGTTTCCAACTTTTCCGCCGTCGTGCCGCGCTTGCAGCCGACACCCAACACCGCAATGCGGGGAATCAGGTGCAGCGCCTCACCCGTCGGGGTCAGCGTCAGCGCAAAATCTGCGCGGTCAGCGGCGGCGGCAGGCTCCACACCCGCGGGCGGCGTGCCGGAAACAGCCCAGTCGGCGGCATAGCAAACGCTCTGCCCGGCCAGCAGTGCCCCGCTCACGTAGCGGATGCGCTCCGGCTCGGCCACGGCGCAGTTCTGGCGCTTGGCCCACTCGTCCACGGCAAAAACGCCGCGTCCGTCGGTGGCCGTCGTGATGACCGGCACGGCATGGCAGACCGCCGCCAGCCGCTGCGCCAACTCGTTTGCGCCGCCCAGATGCCCCGACAGCAGCGGAATGGCGAACTGCCCACCCTCATCCAGCACAACGACGGCGGGGTCTGCAGCCTTGCTGCGGCAGTGGGGCGCGATGGCCCGCACCGCGATCCCGGCAGCACCTACAAAAATCAGTGCGTCGCTTTGTGCAAACTGTGCAGCGGTCCAATCGGTCAGGCGGACGCCGTCCGCACCGCCGCGGGCCACGCTGCCGGGGCAGGCTGCCGCCAGCTGCTGCGCCAGCGCCAGTCCCCGCGCCGTGAACGCAATGTACGCGCAGGTCATCGGTCCGTCCCCCTGCGGAACTCCGTTGTGAACGCCGGGTCGTACAGCTTGCTGCGGTCATATTGTGCGGCCAAAAATTCCCCGACTACGATGAGCGCCGTCTTGGTGATGCCCGCCGCACGGGTGCTCTCGGCCAGCGTTCCGACGGTGCAATGTACAATTTTTTGTTCCGGCCACGTTGCCTTGTAGACAACGGCGGCAGGGGTCGCGGCGGTGTACGCGCCCTGCAGAAGCGCATCCTGCACCCTGTCGATCAGGCCGATGGAGAGGAAAATGACCATCGTCGCCCCGTGGGCGGCCAGCGCGGCCAGCCGCTCACCTTCGGGCACAGGGGTACGGCCCTCCATGCGGGTGATGATGACGGTCTGGCTGACGCCGGGCAGCGTGTACTCGGCGTTCAGCGCCGCCGCCGCACCGCAGAAGCTCGACACGCCGGGCGTATCGTCGTAGGCGATGCCCATGGCGTCCAGCGCGTCCATCTGTTCCCGGATCGCGCCGTACAGGCAGGGGTCGCCCGTGTGCAGGCGCACGGTGGTTTTGTGCGCTGCTTCGTTTTCTTTCATGACGGCAAGCACCTGCTCCAGCGTCATCTCGGCGCTGTTACAGATGGCGCAGTCCGGCCCCGCCAGCCCCAGCAGCGCCGGGTTGACCAGGCTGCCCGCGTAGATGATGCAGTCCGCCGTTTGCAGCAGGGCCGCGCCGCGCCGGGTAATCAGGTCCGGTGCGCCGGGACCGGCCCCCACAAAATGTACCATGTCAGGCTCCCTTCCACAATTTCAACAGTGTATCGGCAGTTTTTGTCTGGCCCAGCGGGCCGTTCCGGTTTGAGAACAGCACCGCGCCGACCTTGAACGCCCCCGCCGCGCGGCGGTCCAGATGCGTCTGGATCGCTGTGAGCAGGCTGGCCATGACCGGCTCCCGCAGCTGCGCGGCGTCCAGAATATCCAGACAGGCGTCTGTCGTTGCGGCGTCCATCAGGGCGCGGCAGGTCGCCGCGTCCGCGCCGCAGAGCGCCGCATGGGCGCAGAACAGCTCCGTGCGGCAGTCGGCACAGCGGGAGTGGGTGTTCATAATGCCGCCCGCCAGCTTGACGAGCTTGCCCACATGCCCGACGAGCAGCACCTCCGCGAAGTGCTCCGCCGCTGCCATATCCAGCGCCTCGCCGATGAAATTTGAGATTTTAACGACAGGGATCTCGTGCAGCGCGGGGTAGTTGGCGGCCAGGTAGTCCAGCCCGTAGTTGCCGGGGGCTAAAATCAGGCGGCGGCTTTTCAACGCTGCCTGGTGGATTTCGATTTGCAGCGTATCCAGAAGCGCCTGCTGGCTCATCGGCTCCACAATGCCGCTGGTGCCCAGCACCGACAGGCCGCCCTCGACCCCCAGATGCGGGTTGAAGGTGCGCTTGGCCGCAGCCTCGCCGCCTTCGATGGAGATGATCACCGCGAACCCGCCGCCGTAGCCGACGGCGTCCGCCTCCCGCAAAAGCGCCTCGGTTATCATCTGCCGCGGCACACGGTTGATGGCTGCCGCGCCGACGGGCTGGTCGAGGCCGGGCTTTGTCACACGGCCCACCCCCGCCCCGCCGTCAATCGTAACGGTGCGCGGCGCGTCGGGCAGCAGTGTGACCGCGGCAATGACCGGCAGACCCGTCGTGGCGTCGATGTCGTCGCCGCCGTCCTTGACGATGGCGCACGCGGCCCCGTCTGCCGTCAGGCGGCAGAACTGCGGTGCGACCTCCACGACGATGCCCTTGGGCGTGCGCAGACCAACGCTTTCCGGCGCGTGGCCGGTCAGCAGCAGCCGCGCCGCGCCCGCCGCCCCCAGCGCCGCACAGGTGCCGGTGGTGTAGCCGCAGCGCAGTAAACGCTGCCCGCTGCGGATGTAGTGCTCAAATTGGGGCTTCGGCTTTGCGCCGCTCCCGGCAAACAGCACCGCGTATTGATCGGTGCTCAGTCCAAACAGCGCACAGATATTGTCCTGTGCAAAGGCGTCCTGCGGTGCCAGCACAGCGGACACGCCTGACGGCGCAACGCAGACAACGGCGTCGGCCAGCCTTTGGGCCAGCTCCAGCTCATGCAGCGTCACGACGACGGCCACATTCTTCTCATGCGCCAGCACTTGCAGGATGTCCATAAGCTCCGCCTTGCCCTTCACGTCCAAAAATGACGTTGGCTCGTCCAGAAGCAAAATCTCCGGCTGCTGGCAGACCGCGCGGGCCAGCAGCACGCGCTGGCGCTGGCCGTCGCTGATCCTGGCAAAATCGCGGTCCTCCAGCTCCTCCGCCCGGACAAGGCACAGGGCGTCATGCACCTGCTGCCTGTCGGCATCGGACAAAATGCCCAGCCGCCCGGTGTAGGGGTAGCGCCCGGCGGCGGCGACCTCAAAGCAGGACGTCAGCTCGGTGCGGGCCGTGTGGGGCAGCATCAGCGCCAGCTTGCGCGCCCGGGCGTTGGGGGTGTAGGCCGTCAGGTCTTGCCCGTCCAGCAGCACCGCGCCGCCCTGCGCCGCCAGCTGCCCGGCCAGCGTTTTTAAAAGGGTGGATTTGCCCGCGCCGTTCGGACCGATGAGCGCCAGAATTTTGCCGCGCTCGGCGTGCAGGGCAATGTCCCGCAGCAGCGGCGCACCGTAGCCGACGGCGAGATTTTGCGTTTCACAACAGCTCATACCGTGCCCTCCCCGCTGTGGCGGCGCACAAGCAGCCAGATGACCACCGGCGCACCGAACACCGCTGTGACCGAGCTGATGGACAGCTCGGTGGGTGCAAACAGGCTGCGGGCGATCAGGTCGCACAGCAGGCAGAATGCCGCGCCGCCCAGTGCGCAGCCCGGCAGCACCCGCAGCGGTTTTGCACTGCCCAGCGTATGTTTTACCAGATGCGGCACCGCAATGCCGACGAAGGAGATCGGTCCGGCAAACGCCGTGACGCAGGCCGCCAGCAGGCTTGACAGCAGCACAAGCACCACGGAAAACGCCCGCACCGGCACGCCGACGCTGGCGGCGTAGCTTTCGCCCAGCTGGTAGGCGGCCATCGGCTTGGAGAGCAAAAACGCGGCGGCCAGGCAGGGCAGAACGATGGCCGCCGCCGTGGCGACATTGCCCCAGGTCATGCCGGAGAAGCTGCCCATCGACCAGTTGTGCAGGTTGACGATGTTGGAATCCTGCGCGAAGGCGACGACAATATCGGTGACGGCCGAGCAGATGTAGCCGATCATGACGCCGCAGATAACCAAAATGCTCATCTGCTGCACGCGGCGCGCCACGGCCAGCACAAACAGCATGGCCGCCATAGCCCCGGCAAACGCCGCCAGAATCAACGTCAGTGAGCCGGTGAGCAGACCGCGGTTCAAAAAGACGACCATCGTCAGCGCGACAGCCAGCTTGGCCCCGCTGGAAATGCCCATGACGAACGGTCCGGCAATCGGGTTGGCAAAAAACGTTTGCAGCAGATACCCGGCCACCGAGAGCGCCGCCCCCAGCAGCACGACCATGACGGCGCGTGGCAGGCGCAGCTGCAGCAGGATGTCAGCCGCCAGCGCATTTGTGCGGCGGCCCAGCAGGGCCGCCGCGATGTCCGCCGGGGAGAGCGCAATGCTGCCCCAGAACAGGTTGAGCGCAAACAGCGCCAGCAGGGCCGCCGCCATGGCGAGATATGCAATTGTCATGCGTTTGGAGGTGTGCATGCGTGGTTCCCTTTGCGGCGGGCGGCAATGGTGTGGGCGGATAGGAAATCCGCCCCTACGGATGCGCCACGGTTTTGTGCGCCCGTTTTTGCTGCCGCGTTAAATTTTCAGTGCAGCTTCGTCAAAAATGTCAATTCATTGTCGTCAGGGTCATCCTCGGTGAACACCCTGTTCATATCCAGGATCAGCTCCGGCAGCTCCATGCTCTGCTGGAAAAGGCTCTGCGACGTACACCAAACGCTGCCGCTTTGCACGGCCTTGAAGTCCGCCAGCATCGGACATTTAGCGAGCAGCTCATCCATTGTGCGCAGCTCGCCCTCAATCGTGCTGTTGTAGAGCAGCACATCGGCGTCACGCGCCCCGGCATAGAAATCCTCGAGCGAGATATTGACAGTCGCCAGGTTGTTGCCGCTGTCCGTCAGGTCGGCAAAAACGTAGCTGCCGCCCGCCAGCCCGATCATCTTGGCGACGTAATCGCCGCCCTTGCGCACCGTGGCGAGATTGTTTGAGGTGATGGAGAAGAACGCCGCAGTCTTACCGGTGGGTTCCTCGTCCAGCAGCGGTGCAATGCGCTGCACAGCGTCGTCAAAAACGCGCTCGGCCTCCTCGGTTCTGCCCAGCAGGATGCCGTACAGCTTGACCCATTCCATCCGGGCCAGCGGGTCGCTCTCGTAGCTAGAGCGCTCGACGAGGACCGGCACGCCGAATTTTTCAAGCTGCTCCTTCACCTCGGGCGTGTGGTAGATCATTGTGTTCTCGATGGCAAGGCCGCAGTCGGCAGACAGGATCGTCTCGTAATCGGGTGCGCTGTATTTGCCCGCGTAGGCGATCTCGCCCCGCTCCATGGCGGTGCGGGCCGCGTCGAGGTACCAGTTTTCGGCCTGCGTGCCGGACAGTGCCACAGCCCCCAGCCCGCCAATGCTGATGATGGGATCCATCGCGGACGACGACACAAGGTAGATATTTTGGATAGGCTGCTGCAAAACGGTGATGTCTGCGTCCAGATTGGCGGGCGCAGCGGCCCCCTCCGGCACGACGAGATAGCGGCTGCTGTCAATCGTGATAAGGTCATAGCCGCCCGCGCACACATCCACCGTGAACTGCTTCGCATATTCCAGCGGATAGCGGTTTTCTATCGTCAATGCGTCCGTTTGCGCGGGAGCCTGGGATGCAGCCGCGCACCCTGCCAGCAGCAGGGCGGGCAGGGCAAAAGCTGCCGCGCGCCTCATTCGGCGGCGGCCAGCGTCGCGCCGTCAAAGGTCAGGGTATAGTCGATCTCGTGCGGGGTGCTCATGGCGACGGTGTCCGCCGTGACGGCCAGCGCGGTATCCAGCGCGGCAACGGGGATCTCAAACGTCGAGTTGCCGTCGGTGTTGACGGGCAGGTACTTTTCGCCGTCGACGAGCATATAGTCATAGTTCGGGCTGCTCCAGACGATGGTCGCGGTCATAATGCCGTCAGCCACGGTCAGCGCGGCGGGGCTTTCGACGGTGGCGCGCCCGCTACCGCCCTCCAGCGTCACAGCGCAGGTGTAGCTGCCGTCGGCGGGGAGCTCGACGGCTGCCGCAGCCGCATCCTCTGCCGCAGGCTCGGCATCGGAGATGCTGACCGTATGGTCATACCAGGTGCCCTTGGTGCCCAGAATGGCCAGCTGGAAATCGGTATCGACAGCCGCAATGGGGATGTCAAAGCCGTATACTTCGTCGCTGGTGCCGTCGGAGTAGGTCACTGTGTCAACGGTAGGCTGCAGCCAGTCGCTCTCGTGGGCGGGGGCGTCGGCGGCCATGCCCGGATACAGGTTGACGATCTTCTGGGACTGCAGACTGACGTGGAAGGTCATCGTGCCGTTTTCCACCGTCAGCGTGCCCATGCCGTCCACGGCTTCGTTGGCGTGGAACATGCTGCTGTCGGTGTTGAACTTAGCGGTGTATACGCCGTCCGGCAGCGCGGCAGCGGGGGCCGGGGTCTCCGCCGGGGCCGCGGTGGCGGCAGGGGCGGTTTCTTCCGTGGAGACCGCCTCGGACGTGCTCTCGGCGGTGGACGCTGCGGACGCACCGCAGCCCGCCAGCAGCAGGGCAGCGAGAGTCAGGGATGCGAGTTGGAGCTTTTTCATGCTTTCCTTACCTCATTCTATACATATTTATCAAGCAATAGCGGGAGGCAGCGCGGGCGGATAGGGAATCCGCCCCTACGGCGTGGCAGGGCATCACATCGGACGCAGGCCGGGCATGCCCGGCCCCTGCCGTGCTTTCCCAAAAACCAAAAAACTGCCCGGAGCTTACCCTCCGGGCAGAATGGGTCTTTCTCAGCCGTTCAGGGAATCGATGGCGGCCCCGGCGTGGTCAACGTAGAGCTGCTGGATGTCGCCGATCTCGCCCAGACCTGCGATCTGGGTGTCGACGCTCTCAAAGCAGTCGGCGGCGTTGAACTGGCTCAGCCAGGAATCGTCCTCGGCACCGGCCATGTCGTTGTTGGCGTGGTCACCGGCGACGACCATCAGCGGGCGCAGGATGACCTTGGTGTAACCGGCCTCCTTGACCTTCTCGATAACGGCGTCGCAGGCGGTGTCCTCGGGCTCACCCTCGACGGTGCCGATAAAGACGTTGTCATAGCCCAGCGTCTGCATCGCGGTCTGCATCTGGCTGTAGCTGACCTTGGCGGTGTGGGACGTGCCGTGGCCCATAAAGACAAAGGCGGTACCGTCCGCAGCGGCGGCAGCGGCGTCGTCATACCCGGCGGTCTTGACGGCCTCGGCGGTGATGGCGGCGGCTACGGCCTCCTTGTCGGCGTTGATGACGGTGGCATCTTCGCCGACCTCGCCCAGCAGGGGTTCGGCAATGGCAACGCTGTCGAACTTGTCCCTGTACTGCTCAACCGCCTCGCACATCTCGTCGTACTCGGCGCCGTGCATCAGGTGCGTAGGCTGGACAACCAGATTCTTGACGCCGTTGGCAACGGCACGGTCAAGCGCCTGGTCCATGTTGTCGATCTTCTCGCCGTCGCGGGCCTGAACGTGGTTGATGATGATCTGCGCGGTGAAGGCGCGGCGGACGCTCCAATCCGGGTAGGCGGCCTGCAGGGCGTCCTCGATGCCCTTGATGTCAGCGGCGCGGCTGCCGTTGAAGGAGGTGCCGAAGCTGACGACCAGCAGCTCATTCTCGCCGATGTCGTCGGCATTGCGCGGGTCGTCCTTGCCGGCGTCGCCGGTGTCGCGGCCAAAGTAGTCGGGGTCTGCGTTCTCACCCTCGACCAGCTCCTTCTGGGTGTCGGTCAGGGCATCCCAGGCAGCCTTAGCGGCCTCGCACTGGGCATCGGTGTCGGCGCTGCGCTCCTGCACGTAGATGGCGTCGATCAAATCGGCGCAGTTCTTGGCGGCCACTTCGTCTGCATCTCCCTCGTCTGCGGTCTTTTCTGCATCTTCTGCGGTGCTTTCTGCGGCGACGGTGCTCGCGGCAGCGCTGTCAGTGCTCGCGGCGGTGCTGCCGCAGCCGACCAGCAGGGCGGCGGACAGTGCTGCGGCCATGGCGACGGCGGCAGCTTTCTTGTAGGTGATCCTTTTCATGTGTTCTTGCTTCCTTTCCTTGTTTAAAGCTGGGAGACAGTACGGGAGAGAACAGCAGGGCACACGGAAATTGACCCCGTAAAAAACGAGGTCTTTTGCGTGCAGAATGGCAACACAAAAGACCCCGTATTTTAAGCAGGTGCTTTGCGGTACAACCAATTCCTCGTGATCTGGGGCGGTGCGCCCCCGTACCCGGCAGCAGGCAGGTTTCCTGGCTGAAAGCTCAACGCCTGCCGCCGCCTTCCCGGGTCAAAACCCAGTGACCGGTGCAAATGCACCCTGGCGGCAGGCTCCCTTATCACAGTGACGAGATCGTGCGGGATTTGCACCCGCTTCCCTTTTACCCTTTCCCATGCGCCGAACGGCGGCATAAAAAGGCACCTGCTGTCGTATTCAGTTTTACGGTGTAAAGTATAACACAATGCGGTGAGAAACGCAAGAGTGCGTCGGTTTCAATTTTGCCTTTATACGCTTTATACGATTGTGAACTGGCACGCCCGCATGGCGTCCAGCGCCGTTTGGTGGGACTGGGGCGTGACCCCGGCGCAGCAGTCGGACAGGATTTCGATTTCCGTCTCCGGGAAGGCCGCGCGCAGCACCATGGCGTTGCTGATGACGCAGATGTCGGTGCAGTAGCCGTAGATGACGATCTTTTCAATGTCGTCCACGGCCTTGTTGTGGGCCATCAGCTCGTCAAGGATCTCGCTCGGCAGCATATAGCTGCCGAAGGAGGGCTTGTTGACGATGTGGCAGACCTCGGGCTCGGTACCGTCCAGCGCGTTCTCCAGCTCGGGCGCAAAGTTCCAGCCGTCCTCGCCCTCGATGCAGTGCTCCACAGGCAGGTGGCGTCCCTCCCGCGTGGCAAGGTAGTTGTCGGGGTGGGTGTCCCGCGTCAGGAACAGCCAGTGCCCGGCCCGGGCATGGGCCTTAACGGTCTCGGCCAGGTGGGCCACGTTGGCCTGTGCCTGGGGGTTCGCCAGCGCACCCGTGATAAAGTCCTTTTGTACGTCCACAACAATATCCAGAATCATAGCGACAGCTCCTGTTTTTATAGTTTGCTATAGTTTGCTACCAGTATACCGCAGACGGTGCGCGGTGTAAAGTGCGCGTTTCGCTGGCCGCAGGGGTGCGGATGTGGTATAATGGAAGAAAAATTTCAGGAGGCCCTTCATGACTCCGCGTGAAGCGTTAAAACGATATTTCGGCTACGACTCCTTCCGCCCCGGGCAGGAAGAGATCGTCAGCGCCCTTCTGGCCGGGCGGGACGCGCTGGCCATCATGCCCACCGGCGCGGGCAAGTCGCTCTGCTATCAGGTCCCTGCCCTGCTGCTGCCGGGGCTGACGCTCGTCATCTCGCCGCTGATCTCGCTGATGCAGGACCAGGTCAAGGGGCTGAACGCAGCGGGCATCCATGCGGCGTTTATCAACTCGTCGCTGACCGAGACACAGATCGCCCGCGCGCTGGACCTAGCCGCCGAGGGCAGCTACAAGCTCGTCTACGTCGCGCCCGAACGCCTGGAAAGCCCGGTGTTCCGCAGCTTTGCCGCGGGGGCAGAGATCTCGATGGTCACGGTGGATGAGGCCCACTGCATCAGCCAGTGGGGACAGGATTTCCGCCCGAGCTACTTAAAGATCCTCGACTTCATCGACAGTCTACCCCGCCGCCCCATCGTGTCGGCGTTCACGGCCACGGCCACGCGGGAGGTCAAGGACGACATTGTCTGCACGCTGCGGCTCCACGACCCGAAGGTGCTTGTGACCGGCTTTGACCGGCCCAACCTCTACTTTCAGGTCGAGCGCACCCGCCGCAAGGACGATTTTGTCATCCAATATCTGCGCGACCACCCCGGCGAGAGCGGCATCATCTACTGCGCCACCCGCAAGAATGTGGACAAGCTGCAGGAGCTCCTGACCGAATACGGCTTTGCGGCCACAAAGTACCACGCGGGCCTGTCCGCCGAAGCACGCCGCAAAAATCAGAATGACTTCATCTACGACACCGCGCCGGTCATTGTGGCGACGAACGCCTTTGGCATGGGCATTGACAAGTCCAATGTGCGGTTCGTGCTGCACTACAACATGCCCCAGAGCATGGAGAATTATTACCAGGAGGCGGGCCGTGCCGGGCGTGACGGGCTGCCGTCGCAGTGCGTGCTGCTTTTTTCGGCGCAGGACGTCATCATCAACAAATTTTTGCTGGACAAAAAGGATTTTGCCGAGATGGACGACGAGGAGGCCGACCTTTTGCGCCAGCGCGATCTGCAGCGCCTGCAGACGATGGAGCGCTACTGCCAGACGACGGAGTGCCTGCGCAACTACATTCTGGCCTATTTCGGCGAGCATCCCACCGCGCCGTGCGGCAACTGCGGCAGTTGCAACAACGATTTTGACGAGGTCGATATGACCGACGCCGCCAAGTGGATGATCAACTGCGTGGCCGAGCTGCGCGGGCGGTACGGCAAAGCGATTTTGTTCGGCACTTTACAAGGCGCGAACCGTGCGCGTCTGCGGGAGCTGGGAGCCGAGCGCTTCAAGAGCTACGGCCGGATGAAGGACACCCCGCGCGAGACGCTGGAACGCCTGCTGGCCCAGCTGCTGGAGGATGGATATTTGGTGCAGAGCGACGACCAGTACGCCGTGCTGCACATCGGGGATATTGCCCCGCTGAAGGCCGGCGGGCAGGTGCTGGTCAAGCTGCCGCCGCAGCGTGAGCCGGAGCAGGCCCGCGCACCGAAGCCGAAGCGCCGCAGCCCGATGGACGCGCTGACGAGCGCCGGACTGGAGCTGTTCAATCAGCTGCGCCAGCTGCGGTTCGACACCGCCCAGCGCGAGGGACTGCCGCCCTACGTCGTGTTCGGTGACAAATCGCTGGTGGATATGTGCCTGCGCGCGCCGCGCCGCGCGGAGGATATGCTGGGCATCTACGGCATGGGTGAGCGCAAGTATGAAAAGTACGGTGCCGCGTTCTTTTCGGTCATTGACGCCTACCGCGCCGACCACCCCGACGCCGTTTTGAACCTGGACCCGCCCGCACCGAAGCCGGAAAAGCCGCTGCCGTCCGAGAAGAAGAAAAAGCCGCCGAAGGCCGAGCGCCCCGCGTTTTACCTGACGGCAGAGGACGCGCGCAGCTTCAACTATCAGGACAGCTATACCGGCGCGGAGCTGAAGGCCGCGCTGATCGAGGCCGCCGGTGACCCGGATGTGAAGGCACCGACCATCAAGGAGATCGACGAGTGGCTGCTGGCGCAGCGGCTCATCGGCATGGAGCGTCTGCCGACGAAGGGCTTTTACTACGTGCCGACCCCTGCCGGTGTGGACGCCGGTCTGCGCAGCGAGGACAAGGTCAGTGCCCGCGGCACGCCGTATTCAGTGCTGCTGTTTACGCCGGAGGCGCAGCGGATGGTGGTGGAGCACTTTATAAAACCGGACTAACCGCAAACCGGCAGGTCCCTGCTTTCGCACACGGCCACGGCGGCATGTGGGCATGCCGCCCTACGTTCCACTTTCCCCGTTATACGTAGGGCGGGGTGCCCACACCCCGCCGCCAGTTCGCGGCATCTGCCGCTAATGAGTTTACGCGCTCTTTTCGTCAACCTGCCCGTTCTTTCGTCAATTCTTTGTCATATTCGTCGATTGCGGATTTTTTGACACGGTGTTAAAATGTTAGCAGAGACCGTATACCAATTTATAAGGAGCGCCCCATGGACAACGTGAAAATTCTCGAGGTCAAGCAGAGCATCTTTGCCTCCAACGACGAACAGGCCGCCGCGCTGCGGGCTGAGCTGAAGCAGGAAAAAATCTTTCTGCTGAATTTAATGAGCGCACCGGGGTCCGGCAAAACCACGACACTGCGCCGCACGATTGCTGCGCTGCAAAATGAGCTGCGCATCGGCGTGATGGAGGCCGACATCGACTCCGACGTGGACGCCCGCGCCATTGCCGAGACCGGCGCCAAGGCCATTCAGCTGCACACCGGCGGCATGTGCCATCTGGACGCCGAGATGACCCGGCAGGGACTGGCCGGGCTGGGCACCGAGGGTCTCGATTTGGTGATTCTGGAAAACGTCGGCAACCTTGTCTGCCCTGCCGAGTTCGACACCGGCGCGGTGAAGAACGCCATGATTTTGTCGGTCCCCGAGGGTCACGACAAGCCGCTGAAATATCCGCTGATGTTCCAGGTCTGCGACGTCGTTCTTGTCAACAAGATCGACGTGCTGCCGTATTTTGACTTTGACATGGACAAATGCCGCGAGTATGTGGCCCTGCGCAACCCGAACGCAAGGGTCATCCCGATCTGCGCCCGGACGGGCGAGGGCATTGACGAATGGGCCGATTGGCTAAAAGAGCAGGTCAGAGCGTGGCAACGCTAAAGGCTTCCCCCGCGGGGGAAGCTGTCACCGAAGGTGACTGATGAGGGCAGACCTACCGGCAGCAACCCGTTCACGGGCAGCAATAGCACACCTTTCCCCAAAGGGGGAAGGCAAAGAAAATAAAACGGAGCAACGGTACAAAAAAGGAGCACACCATGAGCAAACCCACTGCGTTCCCGCTGGATGAGAGCAGGCTGCCCTTCGAGATTCCGAGGGACGAGCCGTACCGCGAGAAAATTGCCAGGCTGGGCCAGATGATCACGGACCGCATCCCGGCCAAAAAGGGCATTCTGACGAAGGATGACCCCGAATACTGGGGCCTGGCGTCCATCGTGACCGACGAGATGGCGGACGTTGCCTTAAAAATGAAGGTCCGCAAGCCCATGACCCTGCCCGAGCTGGTCAAGGCCACGGGCAAGCCAGCCGGGGAGCTGGAGCCGCTTTTGCAGCAGATGGCCGTCGTCGGTCTGCTGGAGTACAACTGGGAGAATCCCCGCCGCGAAAAGCAGTACATCCTGCCGATGTTCGTGCCCGGCAGCGCAGAGTTCTTCAACATGAACAAACAGCAGATCGCCGACCACCCCGAGGTGACAGCCTTCTTTGAGCGGATGACGTTTCTGCCGCTGGAGCACATCACCGCCATGGTGCCCCCGGGCGGCGCAGGCATCGGTATGCACGTCATCCCGGTGGAAAAAGCCATCGAGACCGAGAACCGGTCCGCCGACATTGAGCACATCTCTCACTGGCTGAAAAAATACGACGGCAAGTATGCCGCCGGTCCGTGCAGCTGCCGTATGTCCCGCGCCGCCATGGGCGAGGGCTGCGGCGACGACCCCGACGACTGGTGCATCGGCGTGGGCGATATGGCCGACTACCTCGTCGAGACCAACAAGGGGCATTACGTGACCTACGATGAGGTCATGCAGATCCTGCAGAAGGCCGAGGACAACGGCTTTGTGCACCAAATCACGAACATCGACGGCGAGAACAAGATTTTTGCCATCTGCAACTGCAACGTCAACGTCTGCAATGCGCTGCGCACAAGCCAGCTGTTCAACACGCCGAACATGAGCCGCTCGGCCTACGTGGCGCGTGTCGAGCCGGAGAACTGCGTGGCCTGCGGGCGCTGTGTGGAGTACTGCCCCGCGGGCGCGGTCAAGCTGGGCCAGAAGCTCTGCACGAAGGACGGCCCCATCACCTACCCGAAGCAGGAGCTGCCCGACGCCGTGAAGTGGGGCCCCGACAAGTGGGCCATCGACTACCGCGACAAGAACCGCATCAACTGTTATGACACCGGCACGGCCCCCTGCAAGACGGCCTGCCCCGCGCACATTGCCGTGCAGGGCTACCTGAAAATGGCCGCGCAGGGCCGCTACCGCGACGCGCTGGCGCTTATTAAAAAGGAGAACCCCTTCCCCGCCGTCTGCGGGCGCGTCTGCAACCGCCGGTGCGAGGACGCCTGCACCCGCGGCACCGTGGATCAGGCCGTGGCCATCGACGCCGTCAAGAAGTTCATTGCCGAGCAGGACCTGAACGCCGCGCACCGCTACGTGCCCGACGTTGTCCAGCCGTCGCTGCAGGGCCCGTGGCCGCAGAAGATCGCCATCATCGGCGGCGGCCCCGCGGGTCTGTCCTGCGCCTATTTTCTGGCAGTGCAGGGCTACAAGCCCACCGTATTTGAGAAAAACGAGCGTCCCGGCGGCATGCTGCGCTACGGAATCCCTTCGTTCAAGCTCGAGAAAAACGTCATTGACGCCGAGATCGACATTCTGCGGGAGCTGGGCGTTGACATCCGCTGCGGTGTCGAGGTCGGCAAAGACGTCACGCTGGCCGAGCTGCGCCGACAGGGCTACCGGGCGTTCTATATCGCCATCGGCTGCCAGGGCGGGCGCCGGGCCGGTGTGCCCGGCGAGGACGCCGCGGGTATCGAGACCGCCGTCCACCTGCTGCGCACCGTCGGCGGTGACGAGAGCCGCAAAATGACCGGAAAGACCGTCGTCATCGGCGGCGGCAACGTTGCCATTGACGCGGCGCGCGTGTCTCTGCGCTGCGGTTCCGACGGCGTGACGATGGTCTGTCTGGAGCCGCGGGACAAGATGCCGGCCTCGCCGGAGGAAATTGCCGAGGCCGAGGAGGAGGGCACCAAAATCACCTGCGGCTACGGCCCGAAGGAGTTTCTCTCCGAGAACGGCCATGTGACCGCCGTCGTGCTGAAAAAGTGCACCGGCCTTTACAACGCGGAGGGCCGTTTTGCGCCCACCTACGATGAAAATGATACCATCACCCTGCCGTGCGACAACGTTGTTTTAAGCATCGGCCAGTGCATCGAGTGGGGCGATTTGCTCAACGGCGAGGCCGTGCAGCTGGGCCGCGGCCAGGGCGCTGTGGCCGACGCGCTGACCTACCAGACCGCCCAGCCGGACATTTTCGTCGGCGGCGACGTCTGCACCGGGCCGCGGTTTGCCATTGACGCGATTGCTGCGGGCAAGCAGGGGGCAATTTCCATCCACCGCTTTGTACAGCCCAACACAAGCCTGACGATTGGCCGCAACCGCCGCGACTTCCACGAGCTGGACAAGTCGAATTTGGCGCTGGGCGAGTATGACCGCGCACCGCGCCAGTCCGCCGCGCTGGATGCGGGCATTGACGCGCACCGCTCCTTCCGCGACGCGCACCTGACGCTGACCGAGGATCAGGTCAAAATCGAGACAGCGCGCTGTCTGGGCTGCGGTGCCAGCGTTGTGGACCCGAACAAGTGCATTGGCTGCGGCGTCTGCACGACAAAGTGCGAGTTTGATGCCATCCGCCTGCACCGCGACCTGCCCGAGTGCAGCAAGATGGTCAGGAGCGAGGACAAGTTCAAGGCCATTCTGCCCTACATGGCGAAGCGCGAGATCAAGATCCGCTTTGCCAAAAAGGAGAAGTAATGCACGAGCTTGGCATTGTATTCCACATCATCCGCACGGTGGAGGACGTGGCCCGGCAGAACGACGTGACGCGCATCCGGCGCGTGACGCTGCAGCTGGGCGAGGTCTCCGGCGTGGTGGAGAGCTACCTGCAGGACTGCTGGAAATGGGCGGCGGCGAAATCGGAGCTTTTGCCCGGCGCGGTGCTGACCGTGGAGACCATCCCCGCCGTGACCGTGTGCGAGGACTGCGGCCAACAGTACCCCACCGTGCAGTTTGGCCGCACCTGCCCCCACTGCCAGAGCCCGCGCACCCACCTTTTGCAGGGCCATGAGATGTTGATCAAAGAAATCGAGGCCGTGGAGACAGGACCCACCGCCCCGGAGAGGGCGTGAAGCTGCATGAAATACAAAATTTTCCGCATTGAAGAACAGATGTACGGCTGCGAGGAGCCGCCCGCCGACCAGCCGATTCTGGTTGACGTAGTGCTGGAAGGTGCTGACGGCACGCGGCGCGTGCTCCCCTACCCCGACGAAGCGCTGCGCCGCGGCGGAATGGAGGAAGGCGACAGCGTCGAATTGACCGACGGCATCCTTCGCAAGGTATAATTTTCCCAAAAACAAAAGGGGCTGTTGCGTGTGCAGCAGCCCCTTCTATGTTTTTTACAAAGGTTATTCTTCCGTAGAAATATCGCGGCCAAAGTATTTTTCGCTCAATGCCTTCAGCGTGCCGTCGGCGCGCAGCTCGTCAATGGCGGCATCAATGGCCGTGCGCAGGGCGGCAGTCTCGTCGCCCTTGCGCATCGGGATGGCGATCTGGTTCGCATCGTCGGTCAGCACGGCGATCTTCACATTCGCGTCGGGGTGCTCCTTCGTGTAATCGTAGAAGGTCATCTCGGCGTTCAGCGTCGCGTCGATGCGCCCGCTCAGCAGCAGCTCAAACGTCTGGTTCAGGTCGTCGACGCCCGTCACCGTCGCGCCGTACTGCTCGGCCAGCTCGGCGTAGGTGCTGGAGATCGTGTTTGCGGTCTTTTTGCCCTTCAGGTCCTCCAGCGTGTTGATGCTGTCATCGTCGGCCTTGGTGATGACGGCGGTGCGGTTGAAGGCGTAGGGCGTCGAGAAGTCGTATTTTTCGGCGCGTTCGGGGGTGATGTCCACGCCGTTGACCATGATGTCATAGCGGCCCGCGTCCAGACCGGCCAGCAGGCCGTCCCACTCGCCCTCGACAAACTGCGGCTCAACGCCCAGCTTTTTCGCGATCTCGGTGGCGACCTCGACGTCGTAGCCGACGAGGTTGTCGTTTTCATCGTGGTAGGTCCAGGGTGCCCATGTGCCCTCCATCGCAACCGTGATGGTACCCTTGGCCTGGATCTCGCTCAACAGGTCCCCGGACGCGGTCTCGGCGGTGCTCCCGGCGGCGGATTCCGCTGCGGGCGCGGTGGTGGCGGCGCTGCTGCCGCAGGCGGTCAGGGCCAGCGCGGCAGTCAGGGCCAGGGCGGTCAGCTTGGTCAGGTTCTTCATTACAATAGGCTCCTTTGCTTGTAGGTCTGCAAAAATTCTTTGGTGCGGGGCTGCTGCGGGTCGTTGAAGAACGCCTCGGCGGTGTTCTGCTCCACAATGACGCCCTGCTCCATGAACACCACGCGGTTGGCCGCGTGGCGGGCAAAATCCATCTCGTGGGTCACGACCAGCATCGTGCGGCCTTCCCCGGCCAGGCTGCGCATGACGGCCAGCACCTCGCCGGTCAGCTCGGGGTCCAAAGCGGACGTAGGCTCGTCAAAATAGATGATCTCCGGGTCGGCGGCCATGGCGCGGGCAATCGCCACGCGCTGCTGCTGCCCGCCGGAAAGCTGGCTGGGGTAGTAGTCGGCGCGGTCATCCATGCCGACCTTGACCAGCGCGGCGCGGGCGATCTCCTCGGCCCGGCGGCGCGGCATTTTGCGTGCGATGATAAGTCCCTCGGTCACGTTTTGCAGCGCGGTCTTGTTGGCAAACAGGTTGTAGCTTTGAAAGACAAACCCCGTGCGGCGGCGCAGGGCGTTGGCCTCGGCGTGGGTGACGCGGGCCAGGTCTACGCGCTGGTCGTCAAACAGCATCGTGCCGCCGTCGGACTTTTCCAAAAAGTTCAGGCAGCGCAGCATCGTTGTTTTTCCGCTGCCGCTGGGGCCTAAAATGGCGACGACGTCGCCCTTGTTCACGTCCAGATCGATGCTCTTGAGCACCTGCAAATCGCCAAAGGACTTGCGCAGATTTCTGATTTGCAGCATAGTTCAGCTCCTTTGCGCACCCTTGCTGTTGAGGTACCGCTCGCCGACGGCCTGCAGGCGGGTCAGCACGGTGCAGAACAGCAGGTAAACCAGACCGACCTCAATGTAGAGCGCCAGCGGCTCATAGGTGCGGGCCACAATGCGCTGGGTCGTCATGAACATTTCGGTCACGGTGATGTTCGCGGCCAGCGAGGTATCCTTGACCATGGCGATCAGCGTACTGGCCAGCGTGGGGAAGGCCGTGCGCAGCGCCTGCGGCAGGATGATGCGGCGGATGATCTGTAAGTAGCTCATGCCGACGCACTGCCCCGCCTCCATCTGGCCTTTGGGCACGGATTCCAGCGCAGCGCGGATGGTCTCGGCGCAGTACGCGCCCTCGTTGATGGAAAAGACGAGCACCGCCGCGGGGAACGGCTCAATCAGGATGCCGACGCCGGGCAGGCCGTAGAACACAACGAACAGCTGCACCAGCACGGGCGTGCCGCGGATGACCCAGATATAAAACCGGGCCAGCCGCTGCAAAACGGGCACATGGGCAAACTGCACCAGCGCCACCGCCACCGCGATGATAAGCGCCAGCGTGAACGAGATGGCGGTCAGCGGGATGGTGACGGTCAGGCCGGGCAGCAATATTTTACCAAAGGAATCCACAAGGATTCCCCACAGGCGTTCGGACATGGGGCGGGACTCTCCTTTTTTGGTTGGGGTTGCGGGAATATTTCCCACTAAAACGGTATGCTATGAGATTGTAGCACACTTTGCCGGATTTTGCAAGAGTGAAATTTGAAGTGAAGTTTAAGGTTGGGGCAGAAAAGCCGGGGTGACTTGCCCCGGCTTTGTCTGTGTGGTTTGTGTTATGCGGTGGTCTCGGTGGGTGGAACGGGCTGTGCGGATTTCTTGCGCTTGTCGTCACGGTACACCCAAACCATGTAGATGACCCAGATTGCAGCTGCGGCAAGCGAGATGCTGACGCTCAACCGAAGACCCGGCGTGTGGTAGGTGACGGAAATATCCGCCTGCCCTGCCGGGACGCGAATCGCCATCAGTCCGCAGTCAACTTCTTCGACCTCGGCGGGCTGGCCGTTCACCGTTGCGGTGAAGGCGTTTTTCTCATACGGCACGCTGAAAAAGACCAGCTCGTCCGCGGCAAAATTTGTGGTTGCTGTGAAGCCGTAGTTGTTGGCTTCGAACGTGTCCGCCGTGTGCTGGCGGCGCTGGGCGCAGTCCTGCTCAAAGGCGGTGTAGGTGCAGTTGTCTAGCTCGCTCTCTGGCAGGGGCTGCAGCAGGTCGCCGTATTTTTCGACCTGCTCGTCGGTCAGGACCAGTGCCTTGAGCAGGAGGTTGGAGCGGTTGGCGGGGTCAGTCTCGGCATACTGCGTCTGAGTGATGTAGTAGTCGTAGGTGAAGCCCATGGGGATGTAGTTCTGGTTCTCGTAGATGATGAACTCATTTGTGCGGGCGTACTCCGCCCAGTTGGCGGCCCACTCGGCGGGGGTGTAGGTGATGGTGGAATCGCTACTTTCCCAGGCGTTTGTAATATCACCAATTGTACTATCGTCAATGATGATTTCGCCGCCCTCACTATCTACGGCATCCCACGATTCTTCATCCTGTACATTTATCAGCAGGAATCGGGTTCCCAATAAACTACGCAGCGCATAAACGTCCTGTCCTACCATAGAGCGCACACCACGTGATTCACCTACGCCCTTATAGAAAGAGAATATACCCGGCGAGATGGTAGAGCTAAAAAAGTTTTCACTGCTTTTATTCAGTACCACATTAAAATTATCTACACCATTGGAATCGATACGGTAAAATGTGTTTTCGGGCAGTAGTACACTCACTTCATCCAGCTCTGCGTATTTCTCGTACCAGGTATGGTCACCATCCTGTGCATCTGACGTATATCTTGTCAGCATCATATGCGCTTCACCATACACAAAGCTAAAAACCATGACTGTGCAGAGCATGGCCGAAATAAATTTTTCAGTTCCATAATATTTTTTGTAGATAAAGCCACCCGCCAGCACACCTGTAAGGCTGACGCCCCAAATCAGCCAAAAAATGAGGGCACTTCCCGCAACGCCAAGCCGTGTGCCGAACAGGTCAACCGTGCTGGGGACCAAACCGATTGCCGCGAATCCCAGCGTGAACAGCAGTACAGTTTTCCACGCATCCTTCCATTGCGCGCGGCTAACTTTTTCATTTTCCAGCACGATTCCTGTGGCTGCGCAGAGAATCAACAGCGGCATATAAAACCATCGTGCGTAATAGCTTACATTTTCCAAGGTAAACATTGCGTTCAGCATTGGAACAAAGGCACATATCACACTAAATCGAAGTATCTGCGCAAAAGGATGCTTTCTGTCCGCCCGATTCAATGCCAATCCGCCCACAATACCAACAACCGGAAGATAGGCAGTCAAATTTTGCCAACGTGTTCCGGAATCCGGGAAAATCACTGTGCTATAAGGCGCATCCGGCATTAGGAACATACTGGCCAATATTGCCATATATTTTTGCGGCTGGCTGTAGCTTATGAAACCATAATCATTCAGGAAATTGCTGGTGCGTGGATTTTGGGCAAGGCTTAACACGGCTGGTATCAGCAAAGCACAGCCCATGGCACAGCCTAATATGCTTTCCGTTGCCATACGGATAAAGAGCCGCCCTGTCAGGTTATACTTTTTTCCTATGGTCATGCAGATGAAATAGATCAGGAGGAAAACCACCTCACCAACAAAGAAATAGTAATTTACCAGCAGGGACAGCGCAACCCAAAGCGGGAATTGTCCTCTTTTCCCATCTATAACGGCGTCATCCAGCTGCGCAAGCAGATAGGGAAATATTGCTGTAACATCAATAAAGCTATTGTAGAAAATGCTATAAAGGTTGTAGCCGCTGAACGCATAGAGAATACCCGCAAGCATCGCATATTCAGGTATTTTAATCCAACGTCGCGCCCATAAATACCCGCCTGCACCCGCCAACGCAAACTTAATGCAAAACAGCGGAACCATGGCCCAGGGCATCCAGCTTGCAGGGACCCACAACGACAGCCAGAAGAAGGGGCTGCCAAGCATATAATACGAATAGCTATTGATGAAGCCGCTTCCAAGGTCTGTAGCCCAGCTGAAGCTCCCCGCTTGTTTAACGAAGTCATTGGCGTATTGCCAGAAGGGCAGTGACTGGCTATTGTAGTCACCCGCATAATAAAACACTTTTCCCTGCATCGCATCGCGAAGCGAAATCGGAAGAAAAAGCAGCGCCGCCAGCAGCAGGCAAAGTACAAAAACCTTCCAATACGGCTTTTTAATATATCGGAACTCCAGCATAGAATCTTCTCCAACAACAGGCACAAATGATTTCATCAAAAAAGCTCCCGCCCCACATAACACGGGGCGGGAGCTTAAAACTACCGTTATTCAGCAGTCAGTCGACAAGCGTTAAATCTTAGCCAACACTGTAGAGCTCGGAAGCAGAGTTGCTATAGACACAGGTTTTACCAGAATTAGAGTAAGAGACAGAAACGACCTGGCCTTTCTCGTTGTAGGTAATGGAATTGATAGTACCCTTAACCTCAGCCAAAGTCTTAACGCTTGCAATCATAGAGGTATCCATCGAGCTAGCAGTAATAGATCCAGTGGAATTGTTGGAAGTTTCCTTGCCATACTTTTCAACCAGCTCGGTCTGGGCGGCCATAACGACCATACGGGTCTCGGAAATGATCTTCTCCTTGTTTGCCTTGTCGATGTAGCCAGTCAGAGCCGGAATCAGCAGGGCGGCCAGGATGGCCAGGATGACCAGGACGACGATGAGCTCGACCAGGGTGAAGCCCTTCTTGTTCTTCATTTTGCGAATTTTCTCGAACATGATAAATTCCTCCAATAAATTCAGTAAGGACATCGTGCGTCCTCATTTGTGAAAATATAATATCACATAATCTGCCAAATTTCAACAGCCTTATGTAAAAACAGCAAAAAACATTTTTTTGCTTCTATTTTCGATTTCCCACCGTTTTGCCTGTTGTATTCCAACCGCCTTGCCGTGGCTGCCCCTCTGCCGCCGCGCGGAATTCTACACATATTATCGTCATTTTAAAAATCAGCTGTGCCGCCGCGCCAAAAGCCGCGGCCAGGACTGCCGCAATTGAAACCGCACATATATTGCGTCTATTTTATCTGTGCTGTCTCTGTCGGTGCGGGCAGCAGAGCGCATCGCGTATGGATTTCAGCGTATACAGGCCAATTTTACAGGCGGGCAATTTTTGTGCTATTTTGCATTTTTCCGTGTCCTCTCTCCCCTGCCCGGCTGCAGGGGCGCTCCTTTTGTGAAAATACCGCAGATTCCGGTGCAAAAGTGTGGTATACTGCAAGATTTTGTGCTATACTGGATAAAAAATCAACACAGCCGGGCCGCGCCCGGCACAAAAGGGGCCACACATGAAAAACACCACCGAGGAAAAACGCGAGGCCATCCCCAACAGCGTCAGCCGGATGCTGCTGGCGGGCATCGGCGTACTTTTGCAGGTTTTATGGATCTTCTGGCTTGCCCTCAAGCTGAACGACTACTCCACCGCCATTCAGGTATGCACGTCGGCGCTGACATTTTTGATTACGCTGCGTATATATGGGCTGCATATCAACTCCGCGTATAAAATTTCGTGGATCATTCTGATTTTGCTGTTTCCCATCTTCGGTCTGACCATCTATCTGCTGTTTGGCCGCAGCGGGGCCGTCAGCGTCATGCGCCGCCGTTTCGGCAAAAATATGACGATGCTGCGCCGGTATCACGCACCCATTTTGCAGCAGCGCCGCGCCCTGCCCTACCCGGATCGCATCACCCGCAACCACGCCCGCTATTTGCAGGACCGCGCGGGCTACCCCGCCTATGACAACACCGATGTGACGTTCTACGGCGACACCTGCGAGGCGCTGGAGGCCCAGAAAACAGCCCTGCGCAGCGCGGAAAAGTTTATTTTCATGGAATACCACGCCATTGAGGACGCCTCCGCCTGGCAGGAGCTGGAGGATATTCTGGCCGAGCGCGCCGCCCACGGCGTGGAGGTGCGCGTATTTTACGACGATGTGGGCAGCATCGGGTTTATCAACAGCAAATTTGTCAAAAAGCTGGCGGGGCGCGGCATACAGTGCCGCCGGTTCAACCCGGTCATCCCGATTTTGAACGTCTTTATGAACAATCGCGACCACCGCAAAATCACCGTTGTGGATGGGCGCGTCGGCTTTACCGGCGGCTACAATCTGGCGGAGGAGTACTTCAACCGCACCCACCCTTACGGCCAGTGGAAGGACAGCGGCATCCGGCTGGAGGGCGACGCCGTGCGCGGCCTGACGCTGATTTTCTTAGAGCTGTGGGGCGCAACGCAGAAGGCCGCACCCGAGGTCGAGCGCTATCTGCCCGATGTGCCCTACACCGCGCGGGAGAATGCCGTGGTGCTGCCCTACGCGGACAATCCGCTGGACGACGAGGCCACCGGCGAGAACGTCTACCTGAACATGATCCGCAGTGCGAAGGACTACGTCTACATTACAACGCCCTACCTTATTTTAAGTGACGAGATGCAGCGCACACTGCGGCTGGCCGCGTCCAGCGGCGTTGATGTGCGGATCATCACGCCGGGCATCCCGGACAAAAAGCTGATCTTCTCGGTCACGCGCAGCTATTACGCCAGCCTTGCCAAGAGCGGCGTGCGCATTTATGAGTACGCGCCCGGGTTCATCCACGCGAAGCAATGCGTAGCCGACGGCACGGAAGCCGTAGTGGGCACGATCAATTTTGACTTCCGCAGCCTGTACCTGCACTTTGAGAACGCCTGCTGGTTCTGCGGCTGCAGCGCCGTGGCCGATGTGCGCCGCGATTTTGACGCGCTGTTCCCCGTCTGCCGCGAGGTCACGCAGGAGTACGCCGACACCCGCAGCCTGGCCGTGCGCGGCTGGGACTGCGTGCTGCGGCTGTTCAGCCCGCTGATGTGACGGGCTGTGCGCCGGGCGCGGCAAGTGGAATTTTCCCAAAGAAATCTGTACTATTCCACGTTGCAAACCGCCGCTGCGCGCCGTACAATAAAGACAAAATCCGGGCTGTCGAAAAACGCTTGTAGGGGCGAGCATTGCTCGCCCGCGCCCGTTTGCCTTGTAAGAAAACTTTCCCGGAAAATTCGTTGCTGCGGTAAGTTGACGGGCGACCCATGGTCGCCCCTACATAAGCAAGAAGGCAAGAATGCAATTTTTTGACGGTCTGAAAATCATCCTGTGAGGTGCATACCAATGGAGCATATAGCATGGAAGGGCCGCATCAAGCCCGGCTGCAAAGCGGAATATCAGCGCCGCCACGCGGAGATCTGGCCCGAGATGGTCGAGGTGCTGAAGGCTGCGGGCATCTGCAACTACAGCATCTTCTACTGTAACGACGAGCTGTTCGGCTACTATGAGTGCGCGAAGGGCATTGCCTACGCCGAGAAGGTACAGGCCGAAAGCCCCGTTGTGGACCGCTGGAACGACTACATGAAGGACATTCTGGAGCTGGAAATGGACCCCGTGACCGGCGCCCAGCCCAAGCTGGAGCAGGTGTTCCGCTTGGATTAAACGCGCATAAGCCAGCAAAGCCGCCCGTGTCAGGCTGACACGGGCGGCTTGTGTTTTTATGGGCAGGTGCAGCGCAGGCGGTGCTGCCTTTAGGGTATTTACAGCACAATGCGGAACGCGACGCGGTGCTCTCCTTCCCCGCTGACGCGGTAAGGCTCCTCCACATCGGTGCCCCAGCTGTCGATGCCGCCGACGCCGCGGGCTGCGCCCAGGATCGTCACGCTCGTGCGGCCCGTGGCGGGCAGCTCGGTGATGTGCTGGGCGGCCTCGATTTCCTGCGCAGTGTTGGGCAGTGCGCTGAAGGCAAACGGCGCGTCGGCCTGTTCAATCGTCAGCGCAGCCGCCGTCTGACCGCAGGCGTTGTGCCGCTCCAGCGTGAACTGACGGGTGCCCACATGCAGGCCGCAGTCCTGCGGGACGAGGGCCGGCTCAATGTGCGGCACCTCCTCATGGCAGCCAAAGACGCCGCCCTTGCATCGATCCGGGTAGGTTTCGCCCGAAAGGCCGGTCCAGAGCGTGCGGGCCACGGGGGCAAACGTCTGGAATTTAACGCCGAAGCAGGGCAGCTCGGGCGCACCGGGCACGCCATGATAGACGGCCTCGACCAGCAGCGTGCCCTGCGGCTCCACGGTGTAGGTCAGCTCGGCCTTAGCGCCGGGCACGGTGGGCACGCCGTAGGTATAGCGCACCTGCACACCGTCGGCGGATTTCTGCAAGACCGCAAAGCCGAGGTTCTGCAGGTAGACATCCGCCGCCAGCCAGGCCGCCGCTTTCTGCGGGAAGCCGCAGCCGCGGTCATTGTCGGTGGCGGCGCGCCAGAACGCCGGGCGCGGGGCGCGCCAGAGCCACTCGCTGCCGTTGACGGTCAGCGACGACGGCCCGGCCTCGCCCGCGGAAAAGAGAATTTCAAACCCGTCGCCCCTGACGCCGAGGTTGCCGTCGCCCTCGGTCACGGTCAACGTGCCGGGCTTGCGGGCGGCCTGTGCTTTGGCCGCGTCGCGGTCCGCCCGGGCGGCGGCTGCGGCGTTGCGGGCATCGTGGACGGCGCGTCGGGCGGGGGTGTCGTACCAGTAGCGCACGTCCTGCATGGCGGGCTTCTCGGCACCGTCGGCGTAGACAATGCCGTTGCCGCTGAAGTTGTAATCGGTGTTGCGGTCCGCAAAGTCGCCGCCGTAGCCCAGCACGCTGCGGCCAAGCGCGTCGGTGTGCCGGAGCGCCTGGTCCATGTAGTCCCAGATGAAGCCGCCCTGGTACTGGTCGAACTCGTCGGCCAAGCGCACATAGCTCTCCATGCCGCCCAGCGAGTTGCCCATATCGTGCATGTACTCGCAGAGAATGAAGGGCTTCTTCGGGTGGGATTCGAGATACTCGCGGATTTCCCACGGCTTGGCGTACATCCGGCTTTCCATGTCGCTGATGGCGTCGAACGCGCGGCAGTGGAACACACCCTCATAATGCACGAGGCGTCCCGGGTCGTGGTCGTGGAAGAACTGCGACATGGCGAGAATATCCTCGCCCGCGTAGCTCTCATTGCCGCAGGACCAGATCAGGACGGCGGCGTGGTTCTTGTCGCGTTCAAACATGCTGCGGGCGCGGTCCACGACGCAGTCCTTCCACTCGGGCAGGCTGCCGGGCACGTTCCAGCTCGGCTCCACCGCGCCGAGCTTCTGCCAGCTGCCGTGGCTTTCAAGGTTCGTCTCGTCGATCATGTAGATACCGTTCCGGTCACACAGGTCATACCACAGGCTCTGGTCGGGGTAGTGGCAGGTGCGCACGGCGTTGATGTTGTTCTTTTTGAACACGGCCATGGCGGCGTGCATGTCGTCGGCGCCGATGGCGCGGCCCCTGTCGGCGTTCCACTCGTGGCGGTTGACGCCGTTGAATACGACACGTTCCCCGTTCAGGCACATGACGCCGTTTATCATCTCAAAGCGGCGGAAGCCGATGTCGTAGGGCACAACCTCCTGCAAAACGCCGTCGGCATCGCGCAGGGTCAGTACGGCGTGGTAGAGCACCGGCGCAGCATGGCTCCACGGCTGGATGCCCTCGATCTCAATCGTATCGCCCGCGGCGGGGCCTTCGTAGACGGCATAGCCCTCGGGGTCGGTCACGACGAGGGCTACCGACGCGCCGTCGGTCTCGCCGTCCAGCTTGACGAGGGGCGTCAGCAGGCCGGTGGTGTTGTCCGCGGCAAGGTCGGCCTTGAGCCAGATGTCGTTGATGTGGACCTTGGGCTTTGCGTACAGGTAGACCGAGCGGAAGATGCCCGAGAAGCGGAAGAAATCCTGATCCTCGATCCAGGCGGCGCTGCTGCGCTTGTAGACCTCGACGCAGAGGCGGTTGTTCTCGTCCTGAATATACGGTGTCAGGTCAAATTCAGACGGGGTGAAGCTGTCCTCGGCATAGCCGACGAACTGGCCGTTGCACCACAGGTACATGGCCTGCTCCACGCCCTGAAAGCTGACGCAGACGCGCTGGCCGCGCAGGGACTCGTCCAGATCAAACTCTTTGACATAGCTGCCCACGGGGTCATCGTTCCAATCGACCTGCGGCGGGCGCAGGCAGCTGCGGCCATCCCACGGGTAGAGGGTGTTGGTGTACTGCAGCTGACCGTAGCCCTGCAGCTCGATGTGCCCGGGCACGCGGATCGTGCCGAAGCCGGACAGGTCGGCGTCCGGCTGCCAGAAATCCGCCGGGCGGGCGGCAGAGTTGGCGCTCCACACAAAGCGCCATGCGCCGTCCAGTGACTGGCGCAGCGATGTCAGGCCGCTTTCGGCCTCGTCCAAGGTGCGGCAGCAGAGATGGTCAGAGTGTGCGTCCAGCCGGTTCACAGCAAAGACGGTGGGGTCACTCAGCCAGCGAAGTTCAGGGGTCATAGGGATCTCTCCTTTACACAATCAGGTTCTTACCGTCATTCTGCCACAGGGCGCGCGGGGTGTCAATGGAAAGTTTCACGCAGATATTTTCCGTATTTTTTGCATCTTTACGGGAATTGTGCTGTGTTTAACACTTCGCGGCAGGATTTTTTGAGATTTTCCGTTTTGTCTGGTGGCAGATTGTACGCTGCAGCACCAGATATAGCGGTGACGGCAGGATTTTTGCGGGGTGGGTTGTTATAGTCGGCACACCTGTGGCGCAAAAAAGCGCCGCACCTTTTTGCGGGGGCGGCGTTTTGGGGTCATACTTCTTCTGTCTCCGCCTCCGCGGCGGCGCGCAGACGCTCCCGCACGGAGCGCAGGGCCTCGGGCAGAGCCTCATCGGGCAGGTCGCTGATGCCCTCGGTGCTGCCGCGGGCGGCGGCGGTCTCATAGAACCAGCATTTGTAGTCCAGGGTGTCCATCGTCTGCTGCAATTCAGCCATGCGGGTCTCGAGCACGGTGCGCTGCTTGCGGAACAGCTCCAGCCGCCGGGCAATGGTCTCATCGCCCTGCATGGCCAGCTCGATGTATTCGCGGATGTCCTTGAGGGACATGCCGGTCTTTTTCAGGCACTCGATGATGCGCAGCCACTCGAAGTCCTTCTCCGTAAAAACGCGGATGCCGCCGGACGAGCGCCCGACGAAGGGCAGCAGCCCTTCCTTATCGTAATAGCGGATCGTCGATGCGGGCACGCCCAGCCGCCGCGCCATCTCCCCCACTGTATAGGCCATGTGTTTTCCTCCTATGACTTAAACCCAGGTTTAACCTGGGTATCAGTATAGGACAAAAGGGCGGCGTTGTCAAGGCGGGCGGGGTCACCCGCGGTATTTTCCCCTCATCCGCTGAACGGTTTCCTGTTCTTGCGCACGCCGCGGGGCGTGCCGCCGCTCCCCTGCCCGCTTTTCTTTTATAGGGAAGGCTTTTTCTATTTTTTATTGACAAACGCGCGGTTTGTTTCTATCATGTTCATATAAGTAAGGGAGGGACCGCCACTATGCTGACCTATAATATGGACGTGGAGGAACGCAGCACCTGGCTGCGCGCCACCCCCGGCGCGGCGGCGCTGGCACAGCCGTTTTACTGCACCGAGGCCGGCAACTTTTATGGCCGCGCCCATTTTGCCACGGCCCGCACCGATAAGGAAAGCTATCTGCTGTTTTATACGCTGTCCGGCTCCGGTCTGATCGAGCAGAACGACCAGCGCGTGGAGCTGCCCGTCGGCAGCGCCCTGCTGTTGAACTGCCGCGCCCCGCAAAGCTACTGCACTGCCCCCGGGCAGGACCACTGGCACCACTACTGGGCGCATCTGGACGGCGCGGGCGTCGCCAATCTGGCCGAGGTACTGCAGCCGCAGGGGCGGCTGTCCCCCGTTACGGTCAGTCGGCTGGAAATGCAGCCGCTGTTTGAGTCACTGGCCGCCGAGTGGGAGCACGGCGCTGCCGCACAGATTGAGATCTGCCTGGCCCTGCACCGGATGCTGGCCCTGATGGCCCGCCAGCTGCTGGCCGGGGACGAGAGCCGCTCCAATCGCACCTTGATCGAACAGGCCGCCGAGTACATCCGCCAGCACTATGCCGAGCCGCTGTCGCTGGACAGCCTGCTGGCCCAGACGCCGGTGAGCAAGAGCTGGTTCCTGCGGCTGTTCCGCCAGTACATGGGCACGACGCCCTACAATTTTTTGCTGTCCACGCGGATCACACGCGCCAAGGAGCTGCTGGTGCTGACGGATTTCTCCGTCTGCGAGATCGCGCACCAGGTCGGCTTTGGGGATGAGAGCAACTTCTCGACCCGCTTTACCGCCATGGTGGGCCAAAGCCCCCAGCAGTACCGCAAGAGTGCAATGAAGCCCGCGGAAAACTGAATAATGGGAAAGAAGGCATTTGTATGTTGAAAGCCGAACGCATGGACCGTGTCCGTGCTGCCCTGCACGCGCAGGGACTGACGCAGATGATCGTCTGCGACCCCAAGAGCGTGTGGTATCTGACCGGCGTCGCCGTGGAGCCCTATGAGCGTCTGCTGGCGCTCTACCTGCCCACCGAGGGCGAGCCGGTGCTGTTTTTGAACAGGCTGTTCAATGTGCCCGAGCCGCCGTGCAGGACCGTCTGGCACACCGACACGGACAAGCCCGTGGCGCAGATCGCCGAGGTCGTGGACGCGGGCAAGCCGCTGGGCATTGACAAGGAGTGGCCCGCTAAGTTTCTGATCCCGCTGATGGAGACCCACCCCGGTATGCAGGTCGTGCTGTCCAGCGACTGCGTGGACGACTGCCGCGCCTGCAAGGACGCCGAGGAGCAGGCCCTCATGCGCGAGGCGTCCCGCATCAACGACGCGGTAAACGAGGCCGCGAAGCACTATATAAAGGCCGGCATGACCGAACGCGAGGTCGCCGAGTTTATCGACGCGCAGTTCCGTGCCCACGGCTGCGAGGGGCCGAGCTTTACGACGATCGTCTCCTTTGGTGCCAACGCCGCCGACCCGCACCACGAGCCGGACGACACCGTGTTAAAAGAGGGCGACTGCGTGCTGTTTGACATGGGCTGCGTGAAGAGCCGCTATTGCAGCGACATGACCCGCACCTGGTTCTGCGGCCAGCCCACTGAAAAGCAGGCCGCCGTGCATGATCTGGTGCGCCGCGCGAATGAGGCTGCCGAGGCGCTCATCAAGCCCGGCGTGCGCCTGTGTGAGCTGGACGCCGCCGCGCGCGACCTGATTACGGAAGCGGGCTACGGCGCGTATTTCAACCACCGTCTGGGGCATTTCATCGGCCAGACCGACCACGAGAAGGGCGACGTCAGCAGCGCGAACACCGCCGTAGCCAGACCCGGCATGATCTTTTCGATTGAGCCGGGCGTCTACCTGCCCGGCGAGTTCGGCGTCCGCGTGGAGGACCTCGTCCTGGTGACCGAGACTGGCTGCGAGGTGCTGAACAGGAACGATAAGCATTGGGATGTGGTGGGGAAATAACTGCCGCCATCCCTGCCTCCCCTTGAGGGGAGGTGGCCCCGCAGGGCCGGAAGGGTGGCTGGCAGCCGACCTATAAAAGGGTTGTTGCGGCCCACCCCTCACCGCCTGCTGGCGGAGCTCCCCTCAAGGGGAGCCTAAAGAATTTCAGAGAGGTGTACGATTGAAAAAACATCTGTTCCGTATCATTGCCGTCCTGTCCGCCGCGGTCCTGCTGGCGGGCTGCGCGGCGTCGCGGCTGCGGCTGGGGGCTGCGGCTGCAGGCGGCGTGTACAATGCGTTTGGTACCGCCATGGCCGCCCAGAACAGCACCATCGAGGTCAAACAGACCGCCGGGTCCGCCGCCAACCTGCGGCTGCTGGCGGGTGGCTATTTACAGCTGGCCGTTGCCCAGTCCGACATGGCGCAGGATGCCTACGACGGCAGCGGCGTCTTTGCCCATGAGAGCACCGAGCGCAGCTTCAGCGCCGTGGCCGCCCTGTATGAGGAGGCCGTGCAGGTCGTTGTCCGGGCCGACTCCGGCATTACGACGCTGGAGGAACTGCAGGGCTGCACGCTCAGCGTCGGCGAGGAGGAATCCGGCACCGAGCAGAACGCCGGGCAGGTGTTGGCCGCCTGCGGCCTGAACAACCGCCTGGTACACACTGTAAACCTGAACTACACCGACGCTGCCGCCCGGCTGGCCGACGGCACGATCGACGCGATGTTCGTCACCGCCGGTCTGCACGCCGACGCGCTGGAGCAGCTGGCCGAGACCTGCGCCATCCGTCTGCTCTCCGTCGACGGGGGTGTCGGTGCGCGGCTGCTGGCAGCCTACCCTGCCTACCGCGCCTGCGTCATCCCCGCCGGGACCTACGCCGGTCAGGGTGAGGACGTCTGGACCGTCAGCGTGCAGGCGCTTCTGCTGGCGTCGAACGCGCTGTCCGACGAGACCGTCCAAAGGCTGACTGCCCGGTATTTTGACAGCGTGGACGCCGTGGCTGCCGCCGTGCCGGTGCCGCTGGTGACCGACCCCGCCGTGGCCGCCGCGCAGAGCGTTATCCCCTACCACACCGGGGCCGCTGCGTACTACACCGCGCAGGGCATCACCCCCGCAGGGCCGGAGACGGGCGCGTCCCCTGAACAGGAGGCCGCCGCATGATCATCTCACTGGATATGTACCAGACGCTGTTTGCGGCGGTCTGCGTGCTGATGCTGGGCCGCTTTTTGAAGGCGCGCATCGGCTTTCTGGAAAAATTCTGCATTCCCGCGCCGGTCATCGGCGGCGTGCTGTTTGCCGTTTTCACCTGTCTCTGCTATGTGACCGGCATTGCCGAGTTTGAATTTGACGACATTTTAAAGGAAGTCTGCATGGTGTTCTTCTTCACCTCGGTAGGCTTTCAGGCCAACCTCAAGGTGCTGAAAAGCGGCGGCAAATCGCTGATCCTCTTCTTGGGGCTGGTCGTTGCGCTGATTTTGTGCCAGAACTTCCTCGCCGTCGGGCTGGCGGATCTGCTGGGCATCTCGCCGCTGATCGGTCTGTGCACCGGTTCCATCCCGATGGTCGGCGGCCACGGCACGGCGGGCGCGTTCGGCCCCGTGCTCGAGGACTTCGGCGTTGCGGGCGCGACCACGCTCTGCACGGCGGCGGCCACCTACGGCCTGATCGCGGGCAGCGTCATGGGCGGCCCGACGGGCCGTCTGCTCATTGAGCGCCGCAAGCTGCTGGATACCGTTGTGCCCGAGGACGACAGCCTGCTGGTGGAGGAAGAAATCAAGCACGAGCGCCACACCAGCATGTACCCGGCTGCTGTGTTCCAGCTGATTATCGCCATCGGCATCGGCACGTTCATCTCCAAGGCGCTGGCCATGACCGGGCTGACGTTCCCCATTTATATCGGCGCGATGATCGCCGCGGCGTGTATGCGCAACATCGGCGAATTCACCCACAAATTCACGACCCACATGGGCGAGATCAACGACATCGGCGGCATCAGCCTGTCGCTGTTCCTGGGCATTGCCATGATCACGCTGAAGCTGTGGCAGCTGGCCGCGCTGGCGCTGCCGCTCATCATCCTGCTGGCGGGCCAGACGCTGCTGATTTTCCTGTTCACCTACTTTGTGATTTTCAACATCATGGGCCGCGACTATGACGCTGCGGTCATTGCAGCGGGCGTCTGCGGCTTTGGCATGGGCGCGACGCCCAACGCCATGGCCAACATGCAGGCCCTGTGCGAAAAGTATGCCCCGTCGGTCAAGGCGTATCTGCTGATCCCGCTGGTAGGCAGTCTGTTTGCGGACTTCCTCAACAGTCTGGTCATCACCTTCTTTATCAACTTTATCTAATTGGGAGGTCCTTCTGATGTTCCGCAAGCTGCGCGAGGCGCTGAAAAAGCAGCGCTACCGTGTCCACAGTGACGACGTTGCCCTGCCCGAGGTCCACACCGGCCAGGTCACCCACAGCGACGCCCCCGAGACCCCGGAGAAGCACAAGTCCATCAACTATGAAAACGTCGCCATCCCGGAGGTTCATATTCCAAAGAAGAAGCCCTGAAGCCTTCTCCCCCTGGGGGAGAAGGTGGCCCCGCAGGGCCGGATGAGGGGAGAGCTTGCCGCGGTTGCCCGCAAACGGGTTGCCACAGAGGGTTCGGCCCTCATCAGTCACCTTCGGTGACAGCTTCCCCCGATGGGGAAGCCTTTTTGTACAGCAAAACGCCCCTGACCGAACGGTCAGGGGCGTTTTGCCCGTAATGTTAGTCGAGGAAGTTCTCGTTGAGGGTGACACCGAAGTCGTGGGCGATGGCGCGCAGGTCATCGTCGGTGATGGTCTGGCGGATCAGGCCGCCGCCCATGGACAGGACCTTGACGTAGATCTCGGCACTCTTTTCAATCGTGTGGGCGAGGCCGAAGGTAATGTCAAAGTCAGGGCCGGAGGCAAACAGGCCGTGCTGTGCCCAGATAGCGGCCTGATAGGTTTTCATCTTCTCGGAGGTTGCCATGGCAATGTCCGCGCCGCCCGGGACCATCCAGGGGCAGACGCCGACGCCCTCGGGGAAAACGACGGGGCACTCGGTAGCGCTCTGCCACAGAGCGCGGGAGAAGTCACGGTCCGTCAGCGGCAGGATGTAGGTCAGCGCAATGACGTTGGTGGCGTGGCAGTGATAAATAACGCGGTTCGCGCCGTTGGTAGCGGCCTTGCGGACGCTGTGGTTCATGAAATGGCTGGGGAACTCGGACGTCGGGCGTGCGCCGTCGGCCAGACCCCAGACGATGCGCCAGCTGTCGCCCTTATCGTTGATCTCCACAATGCCGATGCTGTGGATCGGGTCAGGCTCGACGTTGCGGAAGAACTTGCCGGAGCCGGTGGTGATGAAGTACTCACCGGCCAGATTATCGGCCTGCACGCCCATGTTGACCCACTCGCGCAGCTCGGCGTCGAAGTAGGGACGGCAGGCGGCGACGTCCTCCCCGGTCATGCGGTAGGTCAGGTTGCCGCCGTTGCGCTCGTGCCAGCCCTGCAGCCAGCCATCGTTGCACATGCGGATAAAGCCCTTGACGCAGGGAATTTCATAAATCGTAGACATAATTTCTGCTCCTTTATATCGTTGTGTTGGCTTCCCCCTCCGGGGGAAGCTGTCAGTGGCCCCGACCACTGACGGATGAGGGCAAAGCTGCCGACAGCAGCCCGTTACCGGGCAATTGCCGCAAGGCCGCCCCTCATCCGGTCTCGGGCGGGGCCTCGGCCACCTTCCCCCAGGGGGGGGAGGCATCCCGAAATCAGCGCGTGATCACATCCACCGGCACATTGAAGATCTCGGCAACCTTCAAAATCGTGTCGATGTGGTGGCCGGTGGCGGCGGCCATGTGGTGGGTGGGGCCGGCTTCACTCCAGCGGTTGACGAACTCGCGGGCACCGCAGCTGAAGCGGGTGCGCATGTTCGTGTCACCGAAGGTGAAGATCGGGCCGGGCTCGTTGACGCCCTCGGCCACGACAAACTTGAAGTGGCCGTCCTTGTCCTGCGTGATGGCCAGATAGGTCACATCGCCCACCGGCGGGTAGAACTGGGTCAGGTAGCCGCCGCCGGTCTTGCCGTGGAACACGGGCACGATCTTCATGGTCGGCTTTCTGGCCGTGGAGATGTCGGCGTCGCCGGAGCCGGAGTGGCCGATGATGCAGATGTCCTCATTGAAATCGATGGAGTACATCTCGCTCAGCTGGCCGCAGCCCGCAATGGTCTTGAGGATGGACATGGCCATCGCGACCTTGATGTCGCCCTCGACGGCGCAGGCCGTGCCCTGCTTGATGAGCATCGAGAACGCGGGGATCAGCATCGAGTCCAGCTTACCGGCCACGCCCTTGGCGAAGCCGTCGTAGTGGCTGGCGACGAAGGCGATCTTCTCATCCCTGACCCACTGCTCAAATGCGACAACGTAGCGGGCCATATCCCAGACCTTCTCCACCGTGCCGCCGCCCTCAATATCGAAGGTGTCCAGAATGTCCTGCGCCTTGGCGCGGATGGCGTCCTCGTCGGTGATGTTGTCGGCGATGGCCCACATCTTCTCCCAGTCAAACTGCTTGGTGTAGAGCCACATACGGTTGTACAGGTTCGTCTCGTCGATGTACAGATCCATCATACCGGGGTACGGGCGGCCGATCTGCGCAAGGTTCGTATCACGGAAGCGGCGGCGCACCTGCGCGGCCTTGCACCAGTCGTTGATTTCGGCCTGCACGGCGGGGTCACCGCCCTCGACAACGCCGGTGATGACGGCGTGGCGCTTACCGGCGCGCTCCAGATCAGCGACCATCTCGCCGACAGCGCCGCAGGCGTACAGCTCACCCAGCCAGGTGGGGGTGTCGGTGTTGGCGTAGTCGGGGGCCTTCTTCTTCTGCACGTTGACGAGGACGACGGGCACGTCGAGGTCGCGCACGGCGGGCAGCATATTGTAAGAGGTAGCGTAGGTCAGCAGCTGCAGAATGACAAGGTCAACGTCGGCGGCGCGGAACTTATCGCCCGCGGCCATGGACTGCTCCTTGGTGGTGACGATGCCGCCGTCGATGACATCAACGGTGTCGGGCAGCGTCTTTTTGAAGGCGGCGTACTGGCCCTCAAACTCGGGGACCAGCGTGGGGAACTGCGGCAGGTAAGCGCCCAGCGCAATGGCGAACACGCCAACGCGGGCTTTGGTTTCGACTAACATGGTGGGACCTCCTGTATATGGATTTGTTGTGATGTGCGTGTAGGGGAGGGATTTATCCCTCCCGGGAAGTATACGGTGTCGGGCGCGGGCACGGGAGGGTCAAGACCCTCCCCTACAAACCAAGGTGAACGGCAGGCTGGCGGCGGCATGAGGGCATGCCGCCCTACGGTTGGATGTAGGGCGGGGTGCCCCCACCCCGCCGGGTCGTTTACTCCGGCTGATACTCTTTAATTTCAAAGCTGCGCCGGATGGCGGCGCGGGCCTCGGCCAGGTCGGCAAAATCGCCGCTGTGGATGAACTGCACCATCAGGTTGCCCAGCGCTGTGCCCTCGGTGGGGCCTGCAAACACGGTCAGGCCGGTGGCGTTGGCGGTCTGCTGGTTCAGGTAGCCGTCCTGGCTGCCGCCGCCGACGATGTTCAGGCTTGTGTAGGTCTTGCCGGTCAGGCTTTGCAAGGTCTCCACGGCGCGGCGGTAGTCCTGCGTCAGGGAGTTGTAGACGCACTGCATGACCTCGCCGGTGGCGGCGGGCACGGGCTGGTGCGTGTCGGCGCAGGCGGCCCTGACTTCTTCGATCATGGAGGCAGGCGCTAAGAAGCGGTTGTCATCGGGGTCAACGCAGCTGGGGAAGTCGGAAGCCTCCTTCGCGGCGGCGATCAGCTCCGGGAAGCTCGGGCGGGTGCCGGTCTTTTCGCCAAGCTCACGGCGGACGGACTGGATCATCCACAGGCCCATGATGTTTTTCAGGTAACGGTAGCGGTATTCATAGCCGCCCTCGTTCGTAAAGTTGGCGGCACAGCTGTCCGGGCCGGTGATGGCTGCTGCGTTTTCCACGCCCAGCAGGCTCCATGTGCCGCTGGACAGGTAAGCGGCGTACTCATCCCGCGCGGGCACGGCGAGGAACGCCGAGCCGGTGTCGTGGGTCGCGGGCAGAATGACCTCGGCGTCAAAGCCGACAGCCTTCTGAATTTCCGGCGTCAGATGCCCCAGCACCGTACCGGCGGTCTTGATGGGCTGGAAGATGCCGCGCGGCAGACCCAGCTTTTCGATCAGTGCATCGTCCCAGTTCCTGCTGTCCGCGCCCACCAGCGCCGTGGTGCTGGCGTTCGTGTACTCATTGGCGGGCACGCCGCAGAGCAGGTAGTTCAGGTAATCGGGCACCATCAGGAACGTTTTGGCGGCGGCCAGCTGCTCCGGGTGCTCCTTTTTGAGCGCCATCAGTTGGTAGACCGTGTTGAACGGCTGGTACTGGATGCCGGTGCGGGCGTAGTGGTCGGCAAAGGTCAGGCCGTATTCCTTTTCCAGCGCCTCGCGGATGCCCTCGGTGCGCTCGTCGCGGTAGGCGACGGCGTCGCCGATACGCTTATTGTCCGCATCCAGCAGCACAAAATCGACGGCCCAGGTGTCGATGCCGATGGTCGCGGGGGCAAAGCCTGCGTCGTGTGCAGCCTTCAGGCCGTTGACGACCTCTTGCGCGAGGGTGTCGATGTCCCAGCAGAGGTGGCCGTTCTCGCGGTGGACGCCGTTTTCGAAGCGGTAGACCTCCTGCAGGGTGATTTTTCCGTTCTGCACGGTGCCTGCGATGTGCCGCCCGCTGGACGCGCCGATGTCGACTGCCAGTGTACAGGTTTGCATAAGCTCTCTCCTTCTTTGCAAAATAACAGTGTTGCAGCATTTGCTTTTTGTCTGCATTATACGACACCCGGGCCCGGCTTTCCATCCGCAAAAGAATTTGATTGTTTGGGAAAATTCCACACGTTCCTTTCCGCGTTCCCGGCGGTTTTGTCCGGGTCCCGTGCCGGAATAATCCGATTGACACGCCCCGTGCCGTCCCGTATAATAGACCCTGCAACCAATAAAGGAGATGTTACATTATGGCCACCGCGCACAAAAGCCGTGTGCTGGATATGACCCAAGGCGACCCGTTCCGCCTGGTGCTGCAATTTTCGATGCCGCTGTTCTGCTCCAACCTTTTGCAGCAGCTGTACAACCTGACCGACACTGCGCTGGCCGGGCACCTGCTGGGCTCCGCCGCGCTGGCGGAGATCGGCGCGACGGCGGCGCTGTACGGGCTTATCATGAACTTTGCCTTCGGCATGAACAACGGCCTGGCGCTGACGGTCAGCCGCTATTTTGGCGCGGGCGATGAAAGCGGGATACGCCGCGCCGTGGGCTGGATGGTCACGCTGTCGGCGGCGGTGTCGCTGGTGCTGACGGGGTGCTCCCTGCTGGGCCGCGACGCGCTGCTGACCGTTTTGCAGGTCCCGGCACAGGCATGGGGCGGCGCGTCCGCCTACCTGACCGTCATTCTGCTGGGCATCCCGCTGACGATGCTTTATAATATGGAGGCTGCACTGCTGCGCGCCGTCGGCAACAGCGTGACGCCGCTGCTGTTCCTGCTGTTCAGCAGCGTGCTGAACGTCGGGCTGGACGCCGCGTTCATGGGGCCGCTGGGGCTGGGCGTGCGCGGCGCGGCCATTGCCACGGTGCTGGCGCAGGGCATCAGCGCCGTGCTGGGCGTTGTGTACATCCTGCGCGGCTACCCGGAGCTGCGCTTTACGCCCCGGCAGCTCGGGGCTGCCACGCGCCGCGCCGTGACCAGTATGTTCTGGGCGGGCCTGAGCATGGGGCTGATGAGCGCCATCTACAATCTGGGCAGCGTGGCGCTGCAAAGCAGCATCAACGCGCTGGGCAGCGTCTACATCACGGCGCAGACCGCCGCGCGCCGCTTAGCGGAGCTGTACTTTATCCCGGGCGGTGCGCTGGGCATCGGCGTGGCGACGTTCAGCAGCCAGAATCTGGGTGCGGGCCGCCGCAGCCGCATTTGGCAGAGCGTCAAGGCCGCGCTTGCGATCTATTTTGTGTGGTGGGTGTTTGTGATGGCGTTCACCTTCCTGCTGGGCGGGGCCGCCATCCGCGGCATCACGGGCAGCACGGACGAGGTCATTATCTCCAACGCGCTGCTGTACCTGAAAATCAGCGCACCGGTCATCCCGCCGATGGCCGTGCTGGTCATTCTGCGCAATATGCTGCAGGGCATCCGGCACACGGTAGAGCCGCTGCTGGCCAGCGGGCTGGAGCTTGTGGGCAAGGTGATCTTTGCCATATGGCTCGTGCCGGTCCGGGGCTACCGCGCGGTCTGCTTTTGTGAGCCGACGACCTGGGTCGTATGCTTTGTGTTTATCCTGCTGGCGGTCTGGCGCTGCCGGGGCGATTTGCGCGACGCAGAAAAAATTTGAATTTTTTTGTAAAAAGGGCTTGCAATTTGGAAGTCGTTCTGCTATAATAATATGCGTCGCCAAGAGGCGGCGCAATAAGCGCGGTTAGCTCAGCTGGTAGAGCATCTGCTTGACGTGCAGGAGGTCACAGGTTCGAGTCCTGTACCGCGCACCAAGAGTCTGTGGCATCTAAGATGTCACAGACTCTTTTTTTGTTGTATCGCCCAGAACCGGCAAGGCCGATGTTGAAAACGAGATCCGTAGGGGCGCATTCTATATGCGCCCGCGGAAGTTTGCCTTGCCGCAAGCGGGCACGGGCGGATATGGAATCCGCCCCTACGTTTTTAAAGGGGCGGAGCCCCCCCCCTCGCAGAGGCGGTGCCCCGCGTGGAGTTGTCTCCCTTTGTTGAAAGCGAAATCCGTAGGGGCGCATTCTATATGCGCCCGCGGAGGTTTATCCTACCGCAAGCGGGCACGGGCGGATATGGAATCCGCCCCTACGTTTTTTTGTAGAGGCGGCCAAGGGGCGCGTTTTTGCCTGTTGTGCGTGCAAGCGGATTTATTTCCGCTTTCGCCTTGTCAAAAACCATCTTATGTGGTATACTATTTCTCTACAAGTCCACAGGCAAACCCGGTGCAAACCGGCGACGCAAAGCTATAGGGGCCCATCGGGTCAGCCAGTTGCCAACAAGAAATTGTTGTTTTACTGCCGCCGGTAGCTTCGCGTCCTTTTTGGGGCAGGAGTTGACGAGGGTGAAAACACATCGCTACGCCGGCGGCACAAAGCAGGGCATCTATAACGCCCTGCTGTTTTCTGCTGCCCGCGGATATTGTTTAATACGGTCAGACAGCGCTTTCAGGTATGGGTCCGCCATGCCCTGAAGGCGTTTTTTCCTGCGTCACAGCCTATATAGCAGACCGTCAAAAAATAAGGAGAAAAACCGGATGAAAAAGAAACCACTGCACAGAATTTCCTCCCTGCTTGCAGCCACGGTGCTGGGTCTGTTCCTGCTGACCGGCTGCGCCGGAAAAAGCACCGAGGCGGTGCAGGCACAGGAGGATGCCGACACCATTCAGGTCTATTTGTGGACCAACAGCCTCTACGAAAAGTACGCCCCCTACGTGCAGGCGCAGCTGCCGGACGTAAACATTGAGTTTATCGTGGGCAACAACGATCTGGACTTTTACAAATTCTTGCAGGAAAACGGCGGTCTGCCGGACATTATAACCTGCTGCCGCTTCTCCCTGCACGATGCGGCCCCCCTGAAGGACAGCCTGATGGACCTTGCCACCACCAACGAGGCAGGCGCTGTCTACAATACCTACCTCAACAGCTTTAGAAATGAGGACGGCAGTGTAAACTGGCTGCCCGTATGCGCAGACACCCACGGCTTTGTGGTCAACCGCGGCCTTTTTGAGGAATACGGTATCCCGCTGCCCACCGATTACGCCAGCTTTGCCGCTGCCTGCAAAGCCTTTGACGAGGCAGGCATCCGCGGCTTTACCGCCGATTATCTGTACGACTACACCTGCATGGAAACGCTGCAGGGGCTTTCCGCCGCCGAGCTTACGACCACGGAAGGGCGCAAATGGCGCACCGCCTACAGCGACCCCGCCGACACCGCCCGTGTCGGGCTGGACAATACCGTCTGGCCGGGCGCCTTTACGCGTATGGAGCAGTTCATCCGGGACACCGGTCTTACGGCGGCGGACTTAGAGCTGAATTACGACGACGTGACCGGGATGTTCGGCAAGGGGGAGCTTGCCATGTACTTTAGCAGCTCCGCCGGCGTACAGATGTTCCGGGAGCAGGGCATCGACGCGACCTTTTTGCCGTTCTTCAGCCAGAACGGCGAAAAATGGCTGATGACCACCCCCTACTTCCAGGTGGCGCTGAACCGCGACCTGGAGCAGGACGCCGCCCGGCGCGTAAAGGCAATGCAGGTCCTGCACGTCATGCTGTCGGAGGGAGCGCAGGAGCAGATCCTCGCGGACGGGCAGGATCTTTTGAGCTACAGCCAGAATGTCAGCTACCACCTGACCCACACCATGGAGGACGTGCGCTCGGTGGTGGAAGAAAACCACATGTACATCCGCATCGCCTCCAACGATTTCTTTGCCATCTCCCAGGATGTGGTTTCCAAGATGATCGCGGGCGAATATGACGCCGGGCAGGCCTACCGTGCGTTCAACGCCCGCCTTTTGACAGAGAGAACGCCCGACACAAGCGATATTGTGCTGAGCAACGAAACCGCCTATTCCAACGTGTTCCACAAAAACGGCGGCAATGCGTCCTTCTCGGTCATGGCAAACACGCTGCGCGGGCTGTACGGCACCGATGTGCTGATAGCACCCGCCAGCAGCTTTACCGGCAGCGTGCTGCAGGCAGACTATACCCAGACAACAGCGCGCGCCATGATCATGCCCAACGGGCTTATGTCGTACCGGCGCACCATGACGGGTGCCGAGCTGAAGGACACCGTGCGCACCTTTGTGGAAGGCTGCGAGGGCGGCTTTACGCCGTTCAACCGCGGTTCCCTGCCGGTGGTCAGCGGCATTGCCGTGCAGGTGCAGGAGAACGGCGGCAGCTATACGCTGACCGGCATCACCCGCGGCGGCCAGCCGCTGCAGGATGACGACACCGTCACCGTGACCTGCCTGGCAACCGAAAAGCAGATGGCGCCGCTGCTGCAGGACGAAAGCCGCGCGTTTGAGCGCGGGGAGGCCACGGTCAGAAACGCCTGGAGCGAGGCACTTTCCGGCGGCAGCGTGACGCTGGCCGCGCCGGAAAGCTATATTACATTCGGGGGGGTAATGCGCTGTGGAAGAAGCTAAGCATAAAATAAAAATAAAGCGACATTCCCGGCAAAATTGGTATGCTGCGGCGGCCTGCCTGCTGTCGATTGCGCTGCTTGTCTGCCTTAGCGCGCAATACCTTTCGTTTGTGTCAAAAACCATCTATGCGGAAAGCACCGAGCATTTGGAGGAAGTCCTGCACAAATCCAACAATATGCTGAGCATGATCGTCAAGAAGAACATCTCCTACCTGCATTTGTGGAACGGCTTCCTGAGCAGTGACCCCGATGATGCCAGCACGCAGGCGTATCTGGAGTCAGCGCAGCAGCAGCTTGGCTTTGCCGAATTCTACTTTCTTTCTTACGACGGCAACTACATGACCCCCGGCGGGGAAACGGGCTACTTAGGCTTGCAGACCAACCTCGACGAGCTGCTTTCCGACCAGAAGGACGTTGTGTTGAACACGGCCCTGCCCGGACAGGACCCGATGCTGGTGTTCATCTGCCCCGAAACCAAGGGCATCTACCGCGGCTTTGCCTACGATGCCGTTGCCATCAGCCACTACAACAATGTTGTGATGAAGACCGTGGACGATTCGTCTTTCGGCGGAGCGGCCAGCTCCTTTGTCATCTACCCGGACGGGCAGGTCCTGATCGAAAATATCGCAGAAGGCTCGGAATCCATTTACAATTTTGTGTCGATACTGCGCGAGTATTCCGACCTTACCGAGGCGCAGATACAGGAGCTTACGGACGACTTTGCGCAGGGCATCACCGGAAACCGCGAGGTGACGCTGGACGGCACAAGATACTATATGGTCTACGAAAGCACCGGCATCCAGAACTGGACCCTGGTGGGGCTTATCCCGCGGAATACCGTCAATGCCGCCATGAACCAGCTTTGGCAGCGCACGGTGCAGATCGTAGCCCTCGTTGTCCTGTCGATTGCGGCAATGGTCCTTCTGATGGTCATGCACCGGGGCCGCACCAAGCTGCGCCGCCAGAACACCGCGATTTTGTACCGGGATGTGCTGTTCGAGAAGCTGTCCCAGAACGTGGACGACGTTTTCCTGCTGGTGGATGCCCAAAAGCACCGGGCGGATTATGTCAGCCCGAACATAGAACGGCTGCTGGGCCTGACGCTGAAGAGCGTGCGCAAGAATATCGGCACGCTGGCCCTGCTGTACCCGGCGGATTCCCCCGGCCGCACCAAAAATTATCTGGAAGGGCTTGCCTGCGGCGACCAGCGCGAATGGGACACGGAGTTTGTCCATCAGGAAACCGGGGAGCATCGCTGGTTCCATGTGGTTGCCATGGGCAGCGAGGTCGAGGGCAAAACCAAGCACATTCTGGTTCTGTCTGACCGCACCGCCGACAGGCAGGCGAACCAGGCGCTCTCGGATGCCGTGGCCGCCGCCGAAAACGCCAACCGCGCCAAGAGCACCTTCCTTTCCAATATGTCCCACGACATCCGCACCCCGATGAATGCCATCATCGGCTTTACCACGCTGGCGGTCAGCCATCTGGACGACAAGAACCGCGTGAAGGAATACCTTACCAAGATACTTGCCTCCGGCAACCACCTGCTTTCGCTCATCAATGATATTCTGGATATGAGCCGCATCGAAAGCGGAAAGATCCAGCTGGACGAGACCGAGGTCAACCTGTCCGACGTACTGCACGACATAAAGACCATCGTCAGCGGGCAGATATACGCAAAGCAGCTGGACCTGTACATGGACGCGATAGATATTACCGATGAGGACGTCTATTGCGACAAGACCCGGCTGAATCAGGTTTTGATGAACCTTTTGTCCAACGCCATCAAGTTCACCCCCGCGGGCGGCACGGTGTCGCTGCGGGTGCGCCAGCTTGCCGGACAGGTCAGCGGCTGCGGGCAGTATGAGTTCCGCGTCAAGGACAGCGGCATCGGCATGAGCCCGGAGTTTGCCCAAAAGATCTTTGAGCCCTTTGAGCGCGAGCGCACCTCCACGGTAAGCAAGATACAGGGCACCGGGCTGGGCATGGCCATCTGCAAAAACATCGTAGATATGATGGGCGGCACCATCGAGGTGCAGACCGCGCCGGGCAAGGGCTCTGAATTTATCGTCCGTGTGCCGCTGCGCATACAGGCAGAGCACCGCAAGGCGGAAAAGATCCCCACGCTGGAGGGCCTGAAGGCGCTGGTGGTGGACGACGATTTCAACACCTGCGACAGCGTGACCAAGATGCTGGTCACGGTGGGTATGCGCGCCGATTGGACGCTTTCCGGCAAGGAGGCCGTGCTGCGCGCACGGCAGTCCATCGAGATGGGCGATACCTACAAGGCCTATATCATCGACTGGCGCCTGCCGGATATGAACGGCATCGAGGTCACCCGCCAGATTCGCAGTTTGAACGATGATACGCCTATTATTATCCTGACCGCCTATGACTGGTCCGACATTGAGGCCGAGGCAAAGGCCGCCGGTGTCACGGCGTTCTGCCCCAAGCCGATGTTCCTGTCGGACCTGCGCGACTCCCTGATGACCGCCATCGGGCAGAAGCCGGAGGAGCAGCAGGGCGTATTGCCCAAGGAACCCACCGACTTTGCGGGCAAGCACATCCTGCTTGCCGAGGATAACGAGCTGAACCGCGAGATCGCCGTGGAGATTCTGAACGCCTACGGCTTTGAGGTCGATACCGCCGAGAACGGCGCCATCGCCGTGGAAAAGGTCTGCACCGCCGCGCCGGAGCAGTACGATCTGGTGCTGATGGACGTGCAGATGCCGATCATGGACGGCTACACCGCCACCCGCCGCATCCGCGAGCTGGAAAACCCCGCCCTGGCGGGCATCCCCATTCTTGCCATGACGGCGAACGCCTTTGACGAGGACCGCCGCAACGCCCTGGAATGCGGCATGAACGGTTTCCTGTCCAAGCCCATCGTGATCGCCGACCTTGTGCAGGAGATGCGCAAGGTCCTGTAACACGCGGGGTTTCAGAGCCGGGAATCATACGCAAAGCCAAAACAAAAGACGCAGCCACGCTATTTTACCATAAAATAGCGTGGCTGCGTTTTTTTGTAGGTGTCCCTGTTGGTCGGAAACGGAATCCGTAGGGGCGCATTCTATATGCGCCCGCGGAGGTTTATCCTTCCGCAAACGGGCACGGGCGGATATGGAATCCGCCCCTACGTTTTTTGTGGGGACGGAGAGGGGCACGTTTTTCCCTGTTGCGTGTGTAGGGGCGACCATTGGTCGCCCGTCAACTTACCGCCGCAACGCATTTTCCGGGACAGTTTTCTTGTAAGGCAAGCGGGCACGGGCGAGCAATGCTCGCCCCTACAAATATTTTTTGACAGTCTAAGCCCGAAATATTCCTGCCCGCCCCACGTTTCTCTCCCCCACCGCCTGCGGGCGGAGCCCCCTCGCAGAGGGGGCCAAGAGAGGGCGGTGCCCCGCGCGGAGTTTTCTCCCTTTGTCGGAAACGTAATCCGTAGGGGCGCATTCTATATGCGCCCGCGGAGGTTTATCTTGCCGCAAGCGGGCACGGGCGGATATGGAATCCGCCCCTACGTTTTTGAAGCGGCAGAGCACCAGCCGTCACGGGGCGTGACGGCTGGTGGGGGTTATGACTTTAGGTGGTCGGTGTACCAACGCTGACGGTAATGTACCGTTCATGTCAACAAGAGCCTTTTGGTTTTTAGTGACTTCGGCTATCAGCACACAGCCGCAAAAGAAAGCAACGACCGTTATATTGATGCAGCCCCGGAGTACATGGCATTTATGCAGCAATACAAAAAACGCCGGGAGTCGATACGCAATCAGTTGAGCAGTGAATTGTACGGAAAATAAAGAATCGCAGTTATGCCATTTTGCAACAAAATGGCGTAGCTGCGTTCTTTTTGGTGGGCCGTGAGGGATTCGAACCCCCACTCAAGCGGTTATGAGCCGCCGGCTTTAACCGTTAAGCTAACGGCCCTCACAGATGTATAGAATAGTATAGCAGAAATTTTCCTGTTTGCCAAGAGGTTGCGGGGCGGAATTTTTAAAATCCGAAAAAATAAAAAGCGTCCCGCAAAATCCGCAGGGAGCCTCCCCTTTCCCCTCTTGGTTGGATATGGTATACTGGTAGCAAATCAACGCGAAAGAAGGCGCAGCTTTGACCATCAAGGATATTGCCCGCGAGTCCGGCTATGCCGTGGGCACGGTGTCCCGCGTGCTGAACAACAACCCCCGCGTCAGCGAGGACGCACGCCGGAAAATACTGGCCGTTGTGGCGCAGCACGGCTACCAGCCCAACGCCAATGCCAAGCATCTGAAGCAGCAGGTGCCGGAGGGGCTGGCCCTCATTGTAAAGGGCACGCAGAACGCTCTGTTTGCGGACCTGCTGGACAAGCTGCAGCCCTGTCTGGAGGCGCGCGGCTATACGCCGACGGTCTACTACAACAACGGCAGTACCGACGAGCTGGCCTGCGCACAGACCATCTTTGCCGAGCGCCGGCCCTGCGGCCTCTTTTTCATCGGTGCGCACCCGCAATGCTTTACCCCGGCGCTGGCGTCGCTGGGCATCCCCTGCCTGCTGCTGACGAACAACGCCACCGGGCTGGGCATTGAGAATCTGTCCAGCGTCAGCGTGGATGACCGCGCTGCCGCTGCCGTGATGATCGAGCAGTTATATGCCAAAGGCCACCGTGTCATCGGCATCATCGGCGACAGGCCCGAAACCTCCCGCCCGAGCCAGCAGCGGCTGGACGGCTGTCTGGATGCCCTGCAGCGGCTCGGCGTGCCGTTCGACTCTGACCGGCAGTACCGGCTTGCGGACTTCTCGATGCAGGGCGGCTATGCAGCTGCCGAGCACCTGCTGGCCCACTGCCCCGGCCTTACGGCGATTTTCGCCATGTCGGACCTGATGGCGGTGGGAGCCATCCGGGCCATACAGGACCACGGCCTGCGCGTACCGCAGGACATTGCCGTGGCCGGGTACGACGGCATTGCGCTTGGGCGGTACACCGTGCCGCGGCTGACGACGATCCGGCAGAATACCACCGTCCTTGCCGAGCGTGCCGCCGACATTTTGCTGCGCTGCATAGAGGAAAACGCCCCCGCCCGCCACGAGACCGTGCCCTTTGAGCTGGTCGAGGGCGAGAGCGTATAACAACAGACCCGGAGCCCGTTTGGTTGGGCTCCGGGTAATTTTTATGCGTGCTTATGCCTGTGCGCTTTCAGGCGTGGCCATGCCGGTTCGTTCGGCAAAGCGGCGCTCGGTTTCCTCGTTCAGGTATTTCTCGTCGGGATAGGCACCGTCGTGCCGGTCGGCGTACTCGTCGGAAATCTCATTCTGCAGCTGGCGGCGGATGTAATCATCCCGGTCTGCTTCACTGGAGAAGCTGTTATAGTCATAGTGGTAGCTGGCCTGCACGCGCTGGGCCACCTGGGCAGCGGTCAGCCCCGCCGGGTAGGAGGCGACGCAGTCCAGGTAGTAGCTGATGCCGTCGTCGGTGTCCTCATCGGCGTCAAAGTGGTAGCATGTAAAGCCGAGACCGTCGTCTGCGGCCCGCTGCATAACGGCCATACAGTCGGCGGCGAACGTCTCGGCATCGGCGTAGGGGCCCTGCAGCGCGGCGTACAGGATGCAGTCGTCGCCGCTTTGCAGCGTGTAGTCGCCGTCGGCCTCGTGGAAGAACCGGACCTCGACATTCAGGCTGTTCAGCTTGGCTTTCAGTGCCGGGTCAGCGGTCAGGGCGCTGTACATCGCGTCCGCTTTCTGCGATTCAATGCGGTTCCGGGCGTACTCACGGGCCGGGTTCCACTCGCTGATTGCCAGGGGCAACAGTGCCGCCGTGCCGACGATGCAGAGCGTGAACGCCGTACCCAGCATGGCGAGCCAGTCAAATTTCACCTTCACGTCGGGCCTGGCGCTGTAGACGAGCATCTCGATGCCCAGCGCAATGAGGATGACCGGGGAGAATTTCAGAATTTTCAGCAGGTCGAACTGCGGCACAAGCTGATAGACGATCAGCAGAACACCGGCTGCAATCAGCACCAGCGCAAACGCAATGCTGCCGACGCGGCGGACCTTTTTCGGGGTGGTTTGTTCATCCATGATTTTACCTCATTCTATTTATATTGAGTGGTATAGGCCGGACATGCCCGGCCCACGCGTGTATGGCGGGCACAGCGGCGGTGGGTCAGCGGCGGGCGGAACATATCCCGCCCCTACCCTGCGGCAAAAGGCAGACGAGCGGCATCCGTAAGGCCGCCCCTCATCCGGCGCTGCGGCGCCACCTTCCCCCAAGGGGGAAGGCTTAGCGTTATTCATGCGGATACGGCGGAAGCTCGTCGTCGCGGTTTTTCTTTTCGGGGTGCAGACCCAGCAGCTTGAGGCCCGCGAAAATCAGCAATGCCGCAATGACAACATTCGGTATGCCGGTGATGATGTCGTAGGCGTAGCCGTTGCCCACAAGATTGCACAGCAGCGTATAGAGCCAGTTTGAGATGAATGTGTCATACAGTGCCCAAACGCCGATGCCGACCAGGCCCCAGCCGATCAGCCTGTTATGCTGGGGGAGCAGCTTTTTGATCTCCTCATAATTGCCCAGAACCAGCAGGGAATCCTCCTTCGGCTCACCGGCCGCCATGTGGCGGATGAGGTCATAGGTGTCAAAAAAGCTGTACATCCAGATGACAAGGCAGAGGAACAGCAGCGGTTCAACGACGGTGGCCGCCATCACACAGAGTATCAGTATCATCGCAATCGACAGGCCGCGCTGCATATAGCCGTAGTACATCTGCCCTGCGCCCGGGATACAGGCGAAGATAAAGGTCAGAAAGCCGTTCTTTTTCATGGTTTATTCCCCCTTGGCGGTGCTGCCGCCGATGCTTTGTGCTCTGATCTGGTCCAGACCGTTTTCCGCGGTCAGGGTAAAGCTCTTAAAGGTGTCGTCCAGGCTCTTGTAGAAGCCGTTGACGGCGGTGTTGAATTTGGTGCCGAAGCGTTCCTGCCGGGCGGCGGGCTGCTGCGGCAGCAGGGCGGCGGCATTGGGCACGCCAAAGGTGCTGACCGCGCCCCACATCACAAAGCCCAGCACCACCGCGGCAGCCGCCGAGACATAGCGGTTTGTCATAATGCGGAAGCTGCGCAGCCGCATAAGGCTCTGCACCTGCGGGATCAGGTCGCGCATCGGCTGCTTCATGCAGTCGGGCGCGGCGTCGATCATGGCCGTGTAGCGCAGCAGACAGTAGTCGCAGAAGCTCAGATGCTCAGCGGCCTCCAGTGCGCCGAGGTCGTCCAGCGTGCCGTCCTTAATGGCGTACAGCCCTTCGTCGGTCAGGTGGCCTTCGGCGTCAAAGAGTTTGTTGTTATCAAAATAAAGGCTCATTCCTTCTGCCTCCTCTCGGTGATCTGCTGGCGAAGCAGCAGCTTTGCGCGCCACAGCTGGCTGTTGACCGTCGCGGGCGGACGGCCCACCAGCTTAGCGATCTCCGCCGTTTCCCTGTGCTCCAGAAAGTACAGCACGGCAATTTTGCCGTAGGGCTCGCGCAGACCGCGCACCAGTGTTTCCAGCTCGGCGGCCCCGGCGCGGTCTGCCACACTCTGGGCCGGGTCGTCGGCGTCACTGCCGGGCGCACCGCGCGGCTCCGGCAGGGCGTCGTCCCCGGGGGCGTCCACCTTGCGCACCCACGCGCTTTTCAAGTGGTCCTTGCATTTGTTGGCCGCCACGCGGACGAGCCACTGCTTGTAGTACTGCGGCTCGCACCGGTCTATGGCCGAAAACGCGGAGAGGAAGGTATCCTGGGTCAGATCCTCGGCGGTGTGGGGCTCATGCACAAATTGCAGGCAAACCGTGTAGATGAGCTTTTGGTATTGCTGCATCAGACCGGTAAATTCTTCATTTGTCAGTTCCCACACCTCCTCTCGCTTTGACCTTCTGTATACTAAAACGAATCCCCCGCGAGCGATATTGCAAACGCGGGGAAATTTTTAAAAATTTTCTTCTTTGGCTTCCCCCAAGGGGGGGAAGCTGTCTGCCGCTTGCGGCAGACTGATGAGGGGAGAGTTCACCGGTATCGCCCTTTCATGGGTAATATCCGGCAGGTTTTCCCTCATCCGTCTGCGGGCGGGGCCGCAGACACCTTCCCCCAAGGGGGAAGGCGCTCACGGGTTGAGCTCCAACAAAACCGGGCAATGGTCGCTCCCCATCACATCCATCAGGATCTCTGCTTTCTCGATCTTATCGGCCAGGCGGCTGCTGACGAGAAAATAGTCGATCCGCCAGCCTGCGTTCCGCTCACGGGCGCGGAAGCGCATGCTCCACCAGCTGTACATGCCGGTGGCGTCGGGGTGCAGGTGGCGGAAGGAATCCGTAAAGCCCGCGGCCAGCAGCTCGCCCAGCTTGCCGCGCTCCTGGTCAGAGAAGCCCGCCGCGCCGCGATTGGGGCCGGGGTTCTTTAAGTCGATGTCCTCATGCGCCACGTTCAAGTCGCCGCAGAGGATGACCGGCTTTTCGGTGTCCAGCTTTTGCAGATAGCGGCGCAGGTCGTCCTCCCACTGCATACGGTAGTCAATGCGCGCCAGCTCGTTCTGGGAGTTGGGCACGTAGAGATTGACCAGATAAAAATCCGGGTATTCCAGCGTGATGGCGCGGCCCTCGTGGTTGTGGACGTCCTCGTCGAGGCCATAGCGCACCGAGAGCGCAGGCGTTTTGGCCCAGATGGCCGTGCCGGAGTAGCCCTTTTTGTCGGCGCTGTAGATGTACTCGGTGTAGCCCGCGGGCGCAAAATCCGCCTGTCCGGGCTGCATTTTGGTTTCCTGAATGCAGAAGAAGTCCGCGTCCAGCGCGTTGAACACGTCCTCAAAGCCTTTTTTCAGGCAGGCGCGCAGACCGTTGACGTTCCAGCTGATGAATTTCATGGGATGGTACTCCTTTATGTATGATTATCCGCGAGTATTTTGTCAGCCACGCAGTAGGGGCCGCACATGTGCGGCCCGGCACTTACCGGCAAATGAGCGCTTATGGGAAAAGCCGCGGGCCGGGCATGCCAGGTCCCTGCCTCTCGGCAAGGTTTTTCTACGCCGCCTTCTTCACCGCGTTCTTTTTCCAGCCACCGCTGACGAACCGGGCCACAAAGCATATAATGCGGCAGATCCAGTCAACGACCATGGCGTACCAGACGCCGACGGCACCCATGCCCATCTGCACGCAGAGCACCCAGCTCAGGCCCATGCGCCAGACCAGCATCGAGGCCGTGGCAACGACCATCGTGAACCGCACG
>ENA-UERW01000048-UERW01000048.1-human-gut-metagenome-genome-assembly--contig:-NODE-48-length-103117-cov-9.229183_pt1 | contig 103117 bp, 89 predicted proteins | sample MGYA00242994_ERZ507995 | MGnify/ENA primary metagenome ERZ507995 (study PRJEB26167, sample SAMN06115492) | human gut metagenome | host: Homo sapiens | place: China:Chongqing | collected 2015-04-26...
AAGATCGTATTCAATTTTCCTGTGCCTGTTGATGGTGAGGAAGTGAAAGAACTTCCCTTGGAAACTGAAACAACTGTTGAGACGGTATGTTTGCTGGTGAAATAAAACCATTGACTTCTGACGAAGGAGTATAAATTATGGGACGAGAGCTTTTTGATAATATTCCCAGCAAAGTATCTGATTTGCTGAATGATGTGAAGAACGGACGAATTGGTCTGCCAGACCTTCAACGCCCTTTTGTTTGGAAAGATAATAAAGTACGTGAATTACTTGACTCTATGATGAAGGGATATCCCATTGGCTATATTATGCTTTGGGCTTCGCCGGATGATTACGCGAATACTGCACAAATCGGAAAGAACGACAAGGTATATAAACAGCCGGATGATCTTGTCATTGATGGGCAGCAGCGGTTAACTGCGTTACTTGCAGCAATGTATGGGGTAACGATCAGAGACAAGAATTATGCAGAACGTAAAATCCGAATTTCCTTTAATCCTTTGACACGTGAATTTGCTGTATGGACACAGGCGTTTGAGCGCGATCCTGAATGGATCAGTGAAATCAGTAGTGTATTTTCCGCGGACCAGGAACATAGCATTTCCAAATTCAGAAAAACATATATCAAAACTGCAAATGAGGGCCGCATAAAGAACGGACAGCCTCAACTCACAGAAGATGAAGAGGATTTAATTGAAGAGAATATAAATGATCTGCTGAATTTGGGAATTTATTCATTGCCCACCTTAAAAATCAACGCCAAGGCAGATGAAGAGGATGTCGCTGACATTTTTGTACGTGTTAATTCTGGCGGACAAAATTTAACGGAAAAGAATTTCATTGAAACGCTAATCGCTGTTTACGATAACGAAGTTTACGACAAAATCAACAACTTTTGTTCAGAATCGAGAAAGCCTGCCAATGGTACTTCATACAACCAGATTCTTCAAGTTGATCCTTCCCATCTTATCCGAGTAGCCGTAGGTGTTGGTTTCCGAAGAGCGCGTCTGCGATATGCCTACATGCTGCTACGAGGCAAAAATCTTAAAACCGGTGAAATCACCCAAAATGTACGTAAAGAGAACCTGTCAATTTTTAAAGCGTCCTTGGACATGGCTACGAATTTAAACAACTGGCATGCATTTATGAATCTGTTTACATCTGCTGGCTATTTAAAGGGAAGTCTCGTGGCATCCTCAAACGCAGTAGTATTCAGCTATGTTTTGTATCTGATTGGAAAATATGAATATAAAGTATCCTCGGTTGAACTGCAAAAAGTCATCTGTAAATGGATTTTTATGTCCACTATTACAGGGTTCTACACAGGGTCAACCGAGACTGAAGTTGAGAAGCAATTTGCTGATTTAAGGAGTATACACACAGCAAATCAATTTGTGACGTATTTAGATAACGAAATATCAAATCGGTTCACGGATGATTATTTCAGATATTCTCTGCCCGCAGAGTTAAATAGTTCTTCTGCTACGTCTCCGGCTTGGTATGGTTACATTGCCGCAATTAATGTTTTGGGAACACCAATGCTTTTCAGTACTGCCCCTCTGTCGAAATATTTTGTCCTCGGTACAAACGGAAATAAAAACTCTATAGATAAACATCACATTTTCCCTAAACATTATCTGGAAAAAATCGGATATGACAATGACCGTGACCGAAATCAAATTGCGAACTTTACCTATTTGGACTATACAACCAATATTGATATATCTGATGCGCCGCCTGTAGAATACGTTACCCGTTACCGTGAAAAACTCGGAGAAGAAGGATATAAACGAACTTGTGCACAAAACGCTTTGCCGGAAAACTTTGAGAAACTGACATATCCAGAATTTTTAAGTCAGCGAAGATTACTAATGGCTCAAATCGTCAAGAAAGCATATAATGAGTTAAACAAATAGGGAAATATCATTATGAAGCCTCTCCTCCACATCTACGGCGCGTCCGGCTCCGGGACGTCTACGCTGGGGCGATACCTGGCGGAGCAATTTCAGTATGCCTTCCTCGATTCAGACGACTATTTCTGGCTGCCCACTGACCCGAAATTCACGACAAAGCGTCCCATTGAGCAGCGCGTGCCGCTCATACGGCAGGACATTGCCGCCGCAAAAAACGGTGCTGTCCTCTCCGGCTCGCTCGTCGGCTGGGGGGATGCTCTCATCCCGGATTTCACGCTGGCGGTGCGTGTTGTGACCGACACGCCTACCCGGCTGGCGCGTATAAAACAACGTGAGTACGCGCGGTTTGGCGCGCGCATTCTGCCGGGCGGCGATATGTACGACCATCATCAGGCATTTTTGCAGTGGGCCGCCGGTTATGATGACGGCGGGCTTGACACGCGCAGCGCTGTGCTACATAATGAATGGCAGAAGCAGCTTGCCTGCCCGATCCTGACGGTGGACGGCACTGCGCCCCTGGCCGAGACCGCCGCCCGTGTGGAGGAATTGCTATGCTCTGCAAACTGACCCCCGAAGAAGAAGTGCGTATGCACATACTTTTGAAAGGCATCGCCGATGACCCGAACGCGCTGGAAATGCAAAAATTCATCCAGCACGGCAGCGTGACCACCTACGAGCACTGTCTGCGCGTCACCCGCATCGCGTTCTGGCTCAACATCCATCTGCACGCCCGCGCGGATGAGGCCAGCCTTGTAAAGGGGGCGTTCCTGCACGATTTTTACCTGTACGACTGGCATAATTGCAGCAACATCACCCATTGGCACGGCTTCAAGCATGCTCGTATTGCACGCTACAACGCCGAAACCGTGTTCAAACTGACCGACAAGGAAAAGGACATCATCCAGAGCCACATGTGGCCGCTGAACCCCACCGACATACCCCACAGCCGCGAGGCCGCGCTTGTCTGCATGGCCGACAAGATGTCGTCGAGCTATGAGACGGTGCTGGAACGGAAGGCGAAAAGAAAGAAATAAAACACTTCTTGGCCCCCTGCTCCCCATCTGGCGCAAGCGCCATCTCCCCCATATTGGGGGAGTCTGTCTCGCAGAGGGAGGCAAGATTATTATGGAGGTAACACCATGCCCGATCAATACACCCGCACACGTGCCCAGTTGGGCACACCCGCACTGGACGTGCTGCGCCGCGCCCATGTGGCCGTTTTTGGCATCGGCGGCGTCGGCGGGCAGGCTGTTGAGGTACTGGCCCGCAGCGGGGTAGGGGAGTTGAGCCTGTTTGACAGCGACACCGTCGCACTTTCCAACCTGAACCGCCAGCTTGTGGCGCTGCACTCAACGCTGGGGCAGTACAAGGTCGATGCCATGGCCGCCCGCATTGCGGACATTGACCCTACCATCATCGTGCACGCCAACCGCATGTTCTACAATGCCGAGACCGCCCCGGACGTCGACCTGACGCAGTTTGACTACGTGCTGGACTGCATCGATACGGTCAGCGCCAAGCTGCTGCTGATCCGTTGCTGCAAAAAGGACGGGTTGCCGATCCTGTGCAGCATGGGCGCGGCCAACAAGCTAGACCCGACGGCGTTCCGCGTGGCCGACATTGAAAAAACCACCGTGGACCCGCTGGCCAAGGTCATCCGCCTCGAGTGCCGCAAGCGCCGTCTGGGCAAGGTGAAGGTCGTCTTTTCGGAGGAGCAGACCCTGCCGCCGCTGCAGGAGGAAATCGAGGAAGCCCCCACCGCTGCGCGCCGCACGGTGCCCGCCAGCAACGCCTTTGTGCCCGCCGCCTGCGGGCTGGTCTGCGGATCCGAGGTCGTCAAGGACCTGCTGCGCAAGGCCGGCGTATACCGCGGCAAAAAATAATTTCTCTGCGCCCCGCTGGCACAAAAGCGGGGCGTTTTGCATGAAAAATACCAGTTTGCCCCCTGTGTTATCTTGACATTTGCACGAAATCAAAGTAAAATTATATATAGGAAATAAAGAGCCAAACGGCAGGCACAACCTGTGCGTGGCTCCTTAAAGGGTGTCGCCCACCGGGAACGCCGCTTTTTTACGATATTTAACGTCCTGATGACGGTTTGTGTATATTCTGCGCGCAGGGGCATCGTGTGTCTTTTTGGCTGACCTGCCGCGTTTCTTCATGCAACAATGTCATAGTGAAAAGCGTCCCGCTGCGCGCATCCTCCTATTTTGATAAGGAGTGAAACCGACTATGTCACCAATTTTGACCGTGGTGCTGGTCCTTGTTGCTGCCGCTGTTGCCGGGGCGCTTGGTTTTTACCTCGGCGGTGAAAACCGCAAGCGCACCGCCGAGGCGAAGATCGGCAGCGCTGAGGAGGAAGCCAAGCGCATCGTGAATGATGCCATCAAGACTGCCGAGCAGAAGCGCAAGGAAACCATCATCGAAGCGAAGGACGAAGCCTTCAAGCTCAAGAGCGACGCAGACAAGGAAATCAAGGACCGCCGCGCCGAAATCACCCGCCAGGAGCGCCGCATCGACCAGAAGGAGGAGGCCCTCGACAAGCGCACTGCCCAGATGGAGCGCAAGGAGGAGGACCTCAAGCGCCGCAGTGAGACCGTGGAGGCCCGCCTGGACGAGCTGGAGCAGCTCAAGCTGCGCCAGACCGAAAAACTGGAAACCATCGCCGCCATGTCCAAGGAGGACGCCCGCGCCGTGCTGCTCAAGCAGGTCGACGACGAGCTGACTCACGAGAAGGCGATGAAGATCAGCGCCTACCAGGCGAACATGAAGGACGAGTGCGACAACCTCGCCCGTGAGCTGATTGGCCAGGCCATCGCCCGCTGCGCGGCAGACGCCACCAGCGAGGCCACCGTCAGCGTTGTGCCGCTGCCCAGCGACGAGATGAAGGGCCGTATCATTGGCCGCGAGGGCCGCAACATCCGTGCACTCGAAACCGCCACGGGCTGTGACCTTATCATCGACGACACGCCGGAAGCCATCACGCTGTCCAGCTTTGACCAGACCCGCCGCGAGGTCGCCCGCATGGCGCTGGAGCGCCTGATTGCCGATGGCCGTATCCATCCGGCCCGCATCGAGGAGACCGTGGACAAGTGCCGCCGCGAGCTGGAAATCCAGATGAAGCGCGAAGGCGACAAGGCCGTCATGGAGCTTGGCATTCACAGCCTGCATCCCGACCTTGTCAAGCTCATTGGCCGCCTGAAGTACCGCACGAGCTTCGGCCAGAACGTCCTGAGCCACTCTCTCGAGGTAGCCTGGCTGGCCGGTCTGATGGCCGGTGAGCTGGGTGTCAATGTCCAGCTGGCCCGCCGCGCCGGTCTGCTGCATGACATCGGCAAAGCCCTTGACCACGAGATCGAGGGCAGCCACGTCCAGATCGGCGTTGACATCTGCAAGAAATACCGCGAGAACCCGCAGGTCATTCACGCCATCGAGGCCCACCACGGCGACGTGGAGCCCAAGACGACGCTGGCGTTCATCATCATGGCCGCCGACGCGATTTCCGCTGCCCGTCCCGGCGCCCGCCGCGAGAACATGGAGAGCTACATCAAGCGTCTGGAAACACTGGAGGCTCTCTGCAACGGCTTTGAGGGCGTCGAGAGCTCCTACGCCGTGCAGGCAGGCCGCGAGGTCCGCATCCTTGTCCAGCCCGACAAGGTCAGCGACGACGAGGTCATTCTGCTGGCACGCAATGTCGCCAAGAAGATTGAGAACGAGCTGGATTACCCCGGTCAGATCAAGGTCAGCGTCATCCGCGAGAGCAGAGCAACCGAGTACGCGAAGTAAAATTCACAACTGCATACAGCAACAGGCAGACCGTCAAAATTGGCGGCCTGCCTGTTTTGCTATACGATGCGGTAGGAACCGGGCATGCCCGGCCCGCAGGCTTTCCCGCAAGGGGGTGCTTATTTTACAGTGCCGGGCCGCACATGTGCGGACCTTACTGCATGGCACCGCAAGGCCCGGCGCAGGTCCTCGGACTTAATCTTTCTGCGGCTGACGCAATGCACCCAGGAAGGGATGAATACCACCCCCTACAAAATAATAAGCCCCCGACATAATACCGTACAGCGGCAGGTGTCGGGGGCTAACTTATTCTATTACAGATGCAGCACTCTGTCCTTGATCTCGGCGGTTCGGCCCTGGTTCCAGAACTGGGTGCCGATGTAGCCGCAGGTGCGGCGGGCGACGTTCAGCTTGTTCTGGTCGCGGTTGTGGCACTTGGGGCATTCCCAGACCAGCTTGCCGTCCTCGGGCACGATCTGGATCTCGCCGTCGTAGCCGCAGACCTGGCAGTAGTCACTCTTGGTGTTCAGCTCGGCGTACATGATGTTCTCGTAGATGAACTGCATGACCTTGATAACGGCCTCGAGGTTGTCCTGCATGTTGGGCACCTCCACATAGCTGATGGCACCGCCCGGGGAGAGCTTCTGGAAGTCGCTCTCGAACTTCAGCTTCGTGAAGGCGTCGATCTGCTCGGTCACGTGGACGTGGTAGGAGTTCGTGATATAATTGCGGTCCGTGATGCCCGGCACAAGCCCAAAACGCTTCTGCAGGCACTTGGCAAACTTGTAGGTCGTGGACTCCAACGGCGTGCCGTACAGGCTGAAATCAATGTTGTGCTGGTTCTTCCACTTAGTACAGGCGTCGTTCATGTGCTGCATAACGTTCAGCGCAAACGGCTTGGCGGCAGGGTCGGTGTGGCTTTTGCCGGTCATATACTTGCAGCACTCATACAGGCCCGCGTAGCCCAGACTGATGGTGGAATAGCCGCCGTAGAGCAGCTTGTCGATGGGCTCGCCCTTCTTCAGGCGGGCCAGCGCGCCGTACTGCCACAGGATGGGCGCGGCGTCGCTCAGTGTGCCCTTCAGGCGGTTGTGGCGGCACATCAGGGCCTTGTGGCACAGCTCGAGGCGCTCGTCAAAAATCTGCCAGAACTTATCAAAATCGCCGCCGCTGGACAGGGCCACGTCCACCAGATTGATGGTGACAACGCCCTGGTTAAAGCGGCCATAGTACTTCGGCTTGCCGTTCTCGTCGACATAGGGGGTCAGGAAGCTGCGGCAGCCCATGCAGGTGAAGCAGTGGCCCTCGCCGTTCTTGTCGACCTTGTATTCCAGCATCTTCTTCTCGCTGATGTAGTCGGGCACCATCCGCTTGGCGGTGCACTTGGCGGCGAGCTTGGTCAGGTAGTAGTAGGGCTGGCCCTCATAGATGTTGTCGTTCTCCAGCACGTAGATGAGCTTGGGGAAGGCGGGGGTGATCCAGACACCGGCCTCGTTCTTGACGCCCTGGTAGCGCTGGCGCAGCATCTCCTCAATGACGATGGCCAGGTCGGACTTCAGGCGCTGGTTGTCACCGGCCTCGTTCAGGTACATAAAGACCGTGATGAACGGGGCCTGGCCGTTGGTGGTCATCAGGGTGACGACCTGATACTGGATGGTCTGCACACCGCGCTTGATCTCCTCGCGCAGGCGCTTCTCTACGATCTCGGAGATCTTCTCCTCGCCAGGGTCAATGCCCAGATCCTTCATCTCGGCCTCGACGTCGCGGCGGATCTTCTTGCGGCTGACATCGACAAAGGGGGCCAGGTGGGTCAGGCTGATGCTCTGGCCACCGTACTGGCTGGACGCGACCTGCGCGATGATCTGTGTGGCAATGTTGCAGGCCGTGGAGAAGGAGTGCGGCTTTTCAATCAAAGTGCCGCTGATGACCGTGCCGTTCTGCAGCATATCGTCCAGATTGACGAGGTCGCAGTTGTGCATGTGCTGGGCGTAGTAGTCGGCATCGTGGAAGTGGATGATGCCCTCCTCATGCGCCTTGACGATCTCCGGGGGGAGCAGCATACGCATGGTCAGATCCTTGCTGACCTCGCCGGCCATATAGTCACGCTGTACGCTGTTGACGGTAGGGTTCTTGTTGGAGTTCTCCTGCTTGACTTCCTCGTTGTTGCACTCGATGAGGGAAAGGATCTTGTCGTCCGTCGTGTTGTGGGTGCGCTTGAGGCTCTGCACGTAGCGATAGGTGATGTACCTGCGGGCAACCTCATACGCACCGGTGGCCATGATGGCGTCCTCGACGATGTCCTGGATCTCCTCGACGTTCATCGCGTGGCCGCGGGCATAGCAGACCTCCTGCACATGATCGCTGATCTCGATGATTTGCTGCTTCGTCAGGCGCTGGGCATCGGGTACGACCTTGTTAGCCTTCGTGATGGCCGCAATAATTTTGGTAATGTCAAAGACAGCCTCGCTGCCGTTGCGCTTGATGATCTTCATGGTGACTCCTCTTTACAAAAAAATAAATACAGTGCGTTCAATACGAACTGTATAGAATACAGATGAAATGCCGATTCGTAAATTGCCCGTTTTGCGAGCAAGACTATAATACCGCACCGGGGGCAAAAAGTCAATCCATAAAACCACAAGATATAGTGTCCAGCAAGCAAGCGAAAACAAAATGTTCCGTTTTCGTCGCCTCAACGTGCAAAAAAGCCCTGCCAAAAATAAGACTGAAATTTTGGTGATTTTGAGTGGTTCTACACAGTTTGTCGATGCAGCGTTCAAATATCTTCTTCGAAAATCATGCTCCCCCTTGCAGTATGCCCCCAAAGCTGGTATACTATGTCAGGGTTTGGGGGCGGAACGCCCGCCCGACACAAGATATGGGGATGTCCCCGCAGGAGAACACCATGAATTACGCAACCATTAAATATTGTGATATTGCCAACGGGGAGGGCGTGCGCACGAGCCTGTTCGTTTCCGGCTGCCGCCGCCACTGCCCGAACTGCTTCAATGCCGTGGCATGGGATTTCGGCTACGGTGCGCCGTTTACCAAGGAAGTTCGCAATGAAATACTGGAGAGTCTGGCCCCCGGTTACATCAACGGGCTTTCGCTGCTGGGCGGCGAGCCGTTTGAACCGGAGAACCAGCGGGAGCTGCTGCCCTTTATTAAAAATGTAAAGGTGCTGTACCCCAACAAGACGATCTGGTGCTACACCGGCAACAATCTGGAGCACGAGATCTGGCAGCCCGGTCCCGGGCGATGCGAGGTCACCGACGAGTTTTTACAATATATAGATGTGCTTGTGGACGGCGACTTTGTGCAGGACCAGTACGACATCAGTCTGCGCTTCCGCGGGTCGAGCAACCAGCGCATCATTGACATGAACAAGACCCGCGCAGCGGGCCGGGTCGTTTTGTGGCAGGACGACCCGATTTTTGCGGATCACAAGATGTAATGGAAAAATGCAAGGGCGGATCGCATATCCGCCCGCGGGGCGTCGAGGACGCCGACCCCTACAAACCGAAAAGCAGAACTGTAGGGTCCGCAGATGTGCGGACCGCGGCTTTCCCGCAAGAAACCATCTGCCTTACGCGCGAGGGCCGGGCATGCCCGGCCCCTACTGTGCAGTCACAATTAAAACAGGAGCAAAAACCATCCATCATGAGCACCACCTCAAAATCCAAAACCATGATCGAAGGGCCGCTGGCCAAACAAATTCTGCTGGTCAGCCTGCCGCTGGCTTTATCCAACCTTTTACAAATTCTGTTCAACATGTCCGACGTTGCCGTTGTGGGCCGGTTCGCCGGCTCCACGGCACTCGGCTCCGTGGGCTCGACGGCGACGTTTGTCACACTGTTCACCGGCTTTCTGATCGGCTTGAGCAATGGCGTCAACGTGCTGGTCGCCCGCTTTTACGGTGCCGGACACCCCAAGGATGTCAGCAAGACCGTCCATTCGGCGCTGCTGGTCAGCCTGGCCGCCGGTGTGCTGCTGCTGTTCGTCGGCCTGTTCGGCTCGCCTGCGCTGCTGGAGCTGCTGAACACCAAGGAGGACCTGCTGCCCGGTGCGATTTTGTACCTGCGGGTCTACTTTCTCGGTATGCCGGCGCTGGCGCTCTACAACTTCGGCAACGCAGTGTTCAGCGCTATCGGCGAGACAAAAAAGCCGCTGGCCTACCTGTCGTTTGCGGGCGTGCTGAACATCCTGCTCAACCTGTTTTTCGTCATCGTCTGCAAGCTCGATGTCGCCGGTGTCGCGCTGGCCAGCACGATTGCCCAGTGCGTCTCGGCAGGGCTGATCCTGCACGCGCTGACAAAGGTCAGCGACTGCTATGCGCTGGATTTCCGCAAGGTAAGGCTGGACCTCAACATGACAAAGCGCATCCTGATGCTGGGCGTGCCCGCGGGCTTGCAAAACGCGATCTTTGCGATTGCCAACCTCTTTATTCAGGCGGGCGTCAACTCCTTCGACTCGCTGATGGTCAAGGGCAACTCCGCCGCAGCTAACGCCGATGCGATGATTTATGACGCTATGGCGGCGTTTTACATGGCCTGCGCCAGCTTTATGAGCCAGAACTACGGCGCGGGCAAGCTAGACCGCGTCAAGAAAAGCTACTTCATCGCGCTGGCCTACTCGTTTGGCCTGGGCGCGGTTCTGGGCGGCGGGCTGCTCGTCTTTGGGCGGCAGTTCCTGGCGCTGTTCACGACCGAGAGCGCTGTCATCGACGCGGGCATGAAGCGCATTATGGTCATGGGCTGGGCCTACTGCACCTCGGCGTTCATGGACTGCACGATTGCCGCCTCCCGCGGCCTCGGCAAGACGGTAGGGCCGACGGTCATCGTAATTCTGGGGTCCTGCGTATTCCGCGTTGCGTGGGTCTATACGATCTTTGCCCACTTCCACACGATCCCGGCGCTCTACCTGCTGTATCCCTGCTCCTGGGCGCTGACCGCCGCCGCAGAGATCGTCTATTTTGTGTTCAGCTACCGCCGCGCCGCCCTCCGTCTGCAGGAGCGCGATGCGCTGGCGCAGCTGTGAGAGCAGGGGAGAGGGCGGCTGTCATTTGCTGCATATCCAAGAAAATTACTAAAACAGTCTGTCATGTATATTTTGTATACCAGATATACAGAAAATACTTTTTACATACACCACTCCCACGTGTATAATAGTCGATGCAAGTAAAAGAGGAGTGGAAAGGTATGCAGTATACGGATCTGACAAGGAAGGAATTGCAGCGGGAGTACAGCCGCCTGACACGGAAGTACACGGACTTTATCCGCCAGCCGGTGGAGCTGGACCTGACAACGGAGGATTCGCTGCCGGGCTGCGCGAACCGCCGTGCGATGAAGCATTTTGGCACTGTGCTGGACAAGGAGCTGCGCGATACCGGCGCAGCCCATCCCGCCCAAGCACCGGACGCTGTGGCGGCCCTGGCCACGATGCCCGGCTGTGCCCACCGCACGGTGGAGCTGTGCCGCAAAGCAGGTGTCCGCTTTGACGCCATCGACCACTGCACGGTGCTGGCGCGCACGATCCCGGAGGATATCCGCTCCGACGAGCTGACCCACGTTGCCAGTGTCTTTGCTGTCAGCGCCCGCATGGCTGCATTGGAGAGCCTGCAGGGAACGCTGATGAGAGCGTAAGACCGTCTGCCGCCCCGTAAACCAAAAACCCGCATTGGCATTCAAAACCAATGCGGGTTTTTTATTGGTGCGCGTGGTGGTAGGAAGTGTCAGCCGAAGGCAGCGGAAAACCGATAAGAATGGAAATCCGCGGCTTTCCTTGCAATTTTCCGGCGAACATGCTACATTTAGTACAAAAACAAAAGGGGGCGTGCCGGATATGATTCGTTTGGCCCTTGTCGAAGACGACGAGCTCTACCGCAGCCAGCTGCGCGAATATATTGACAAATACAGCGCGGTGTCGGGCGAAAAATTTACCGTGACAGAATTTTCCGACGGCGACGAGATCGCACTTGGCTATAAGGCTGTCTATGACATCATCCTGATGGACATCGAGATGAAGTTTATGGATGGCATGATGGCTGCCGAGGAGATCCGCAAGGTCGACACCGAGGTTATCATTATCTTCATCACAAATTCGCCGCAGTATGCCATCAAGGGCTATGCCGTCGATGCGCTGGACTATGTGCTGAAGCCGGTCAGCTACTATGCGTTTTCGCAGAGACTTGGCCGCGCCGTGGAGCGCGTGGCGCGCCGCGCACGGCACTATTTGCAGATAAACGCCCACGGCACGGCACATAAGCTGGACACCTCGGCCATTTATTGGATCGAGAACTGCGGGCATGACTTGGTGTTTCACACGGCGGAAGGGGAGGTGACCGCCCCGGGCTCCATGACGGAGACCGAGGAAAAATTGGCGCAGGACAGTTATTTCCGCGTAAACAAGGGCTGCCTTGTGAATCTGGAACACGTTGACCGAATGGACGGTGAGGATGCCATCGTCCACGGAGACCGTGTGCCGCTGGCCCGAGCGCGGCGCAAGGCATTTCTGGATGCACTGAACGACTATATCAACGGGGCAGGGTGACGATATGCCGCTGAAAATTCCTTATTATGAGATGGATATTCCGCGCCTTGTCACGGCGCTGGCAGACTGGCTGGCCTGCCTTTTGTACCTGCGGTTTCTGCCTCCGCGCTACGGCGGGGTCAAACGTGCGGCGCTGTACGGCGGTGCATTGGCGGCATTGGCACTCTACCTTGTGGCCACCGACGGCTTTAACGGCTGGCGGTTCAATGTGCTATACGCGGTTTCTGTCGCACTTATGCTGCTTTTTATGGCGGCGGCCACCCGTGCAGACCGCTGGCAGGTGGGGTATTTCTGCACGCGGGCGTTTATTCTGGCGGGTTTTTCCGGGGCGCTGACATGGCAGATGTATGTATATTTTGCGCGTTACATCGCAGCATTGCAAAGCCTGCCTGCGTTGGTGCTCTTTATTGCGGCAGGGTTCGGCATCATCTTCGGCCTGATGTGGCTTCTGGAGGATGGCGGCAGCACGGGCAGCATTCAGTTTGACATTCGGCCCCGCACGACCTGCATCGCGGCGGTCATGGCGGCGGCCATCTACATTTTGTCCAGCATCAGCTATACGCAGCTGAACACGCCGTTTTCGGCCCGCGGCACGATGGAAATTTACACAATGCGCACGGTTGTCTATTTCGGCGGCGTGGCGCTTCTGTTTGCATATCAATCGCAGCTGCGAGATTTATTGACACAGCGCGAGGCGGATGCCTTGCGGAACATGCTGCACATCCAGTATGAAAACTACAAAATCCGGCAGGAGAGCATTGACCTCATCAACCAAAAATATCATGACTTGAAGCACCAAATCGCGGTGCTTCGCGCCGAGAGCGGCGAGAAACGCAATGCCGTGCTGGACAATATGGAGCAGGAAATCAAAGCCTACGAGGCGCAGAACGACACCGGCAATAAGGTGCTGGACACGGTGCTGACAGGCAAAAGTCTGACCTGCCGCACCAAAAACATTCAATTGACCTGCGTTGCTGACGGCACAGCGCTGGACTTTATGGACGTGATGGACATCAGCAACCTGTTCGGCAATGCGCTGGACAACGCAATCGAGAGCACCGACAAAATCACAGACCCGGAGCGCAGGCTCATCCACCTGAGCGTGGCGAGGCAAAAAGGCTTTGCGGCCATCCGCATTGAAAACTGCTTTGACGGTGAGCTGAAATTTGAGAAGGGCCTGCCCGTCACGACGAAAAAGGATGTCTTGTACCATGGCTTCGGTGTAAAAAGCATACAAAACGCCGCTGCAAAATACGGCGGTACCGCGACAATTACGACCCGCGAGGGTTGGTTTGAGCTGCGCGTGCTGATTCCGCTGGGGCAGCCGCAGCAAGAATAAAAAATGAAGTTTTACGCCCCCTGCATCGGCAAACGCCGTGCAGGGGGCGTTGTTTGTGCGGAAAAAGTCTATGCTTGGATGCCGTATTTGGCAATGTGTACAAAAAACAAGCGCATAACCTTGTGAAATCCGACGAAACCAAAAACCGTTTGTGCGAAAAAGAGCGCATTTCGTGCAAATTATGCGCCGCCGCATGATTCTTGTGGTATGGTAGGCTTACAGAAAAAAAGAAGAATCTCCGGACGGGCTGCCCGTCCGACGAAGGAGGAGAACACATGTTTGAAATCACACGCCTGACGGTGGAGCATCTGGCCGCCGGCTGCGTGACCGACTGCTCCACACCCCGCATCGGGTTTTCCCTGAGCAGTGACCGCCGGGGCGCACAGTTGGCCGACGCCGAGTTGACCGTCGGCGACTGGTCCGCCCATGTGACCAGCGGCCAGAGCGCTGCCTACGTCGGCCCTGCGCTGCTGCCGTTCACCACCTACAGCGTGCGCCTGAACGCCACCGACGACGCAGGCGAGACCGCCACCGCCACCACTACCTTTGAGACAGGCCGCATGGAGACGCCCTGGAAGGGCCGGTGGATCAGCGACCCGAGTTACCACTTCACCGAGGCAAAGGTCAGCCCCGTGCCGATGGTTTTCCGCAAGGAAATCACAACGAACAAACCCATTGCCCGCGCGCGCCTCTACGCCACAGCCATGGGCATCTACGAGGCCGAGCTGAACGGCCAAAAGCTGGGCGAGCAATACTTCGCCCCCGGCTTCACGAGCTACAAGTCCTATTTGCAGTATCAGACATACGATGTAACGGCACTTTTGACAGGCGACGACACGCTGACCTTCACGGTTGCAGGCGGCTGGGCGGTGGGCAGCTTTGTGTTTACCCGCAAAAACCGCGTGACTGCCGACCGTCAGGCTCTGCTGGCCGAGCTGCGCATCGAGTACACGGACGGCACGACGGAGACCATCGGCACCGACGCTACATGGCAGGTCAGCGAGAGCGGCCCCGTGCGGATGGCGGATCTGTATGACGGCGAGACCTACGATGCCACGCAGGAAATCAGCGATTGGCACAACGCCGCGCCCGAGACGCTGAAAGTCACCCCCGCCATCACGGCGGACTACGGTGCCCCGGTCAAGGCCCACGAGGTGCGCAAGCCTGTGGCCGTGATGACCGCCCCCGACGGCGAGACGATTTACGACTTCGGCCAGAACCTTGCGGGTGTTGTCCGCATCAAATTTAACGGCAAGGCCGGGCAGGTCGTGACCGTGCGCCACGCCGAGATCCTGAACCCCGACGGCAGCTTAAACACGACCTTCCTGCGCACGGCCAAGGCCACGGCGACCTACACCTGCCGCGACGGCGAGCAGACCTACAGCCCGCGGTTCAGCTATATGGGCTTCCGCTATGCGGGGGTCAAGGGCGTCGATGCGAAGGATCTGGAAATCGAGGCCGTGGCGCTCTACTCCGATGTGGAGCACAGCGGTTCCTTCCGCTGCTCCAATGAGATGCTGAACAAACTGCAGTCCAACATTACATGGGGCGCCAAGTCGAATTTCGTTGATATACCGACGGACTGTCCCCAGCGCGACGAGCGCATGGGCTGGACCGGAGACATTGCCGTGTTCTCGCCCACCGCGCTGTACAACTTTGAACTGAGCCGCTTTTTGGAGAAGTGGCTGCGCGACGTCAAGGCCGAGCAGCTGCCCACCGGCGGCATCCCCAACACCGTGCCTGTGCAGGGCTACGGTTTCCCCGCCACAATGCCCGAGATGGCCGTGGACTGGTGGGGCGACGCCTGCGTGCTGGTGCCATGGGCTCTATACGAGGCCACGGGCAGCCTGGACGTGCTGCGTATGATGTACCCCACCATGCAGAAGTACGTCAAGGCGTGCTGCTTCTGGGCCGGGTTCGGCATCGGCAAGCACCGTTACATCTGGCACACGCCGTCGGTGCTGCATTTTGGCGACTGGGTCGCCCCCGATGTGCCGAAGATGAGTCAGTGGCAGGCCCGCAGCAAGTACACCGCCACGGCGTCCCTGTGCAACACCAGCGGCACACTGGCGAAAATTGCACGCATCCTTGGCAAGACCGAGGACGCCGCCAAGTACAAGGAGCTGAGCCGTAAGGTAGCCGATGCCTATTGCAGTGTGCTGACCGACGGCAACGGCAAGACGAAGGAAGAATTCCAGACCGCCTATGTGCTGCCTCTGTACTTGAATATGTTCCCTGAAAACGTCAAGGCGAAGGCTGCCGAGAATCTGGTCAAGCTGGTTGAGAAGAACGACTACAAGATCGGCACAGGCTTCCCGGGCACGCCGTACATCCTGTTTGCGTTGGCCGACAACGGTCACGCCGACACTGCCTACAAGATGCTGCTGAACACACAGTGTCCCAGCTGGCTGTATGAGGTCCGCGTGGGCGCAACCACGGTTTGGGAGCGTTGGGACGGTCTGAACGAGAACGGCGAGTGCCCAATCGGCGACGACGGCACCGACATGATGATTTCGTACAACCACTACGCCAGCGGCGCGGTGGGCGCGTTCCTCTACCGCCGCGTGCTGGGTGTGGAGCCCACCGAGGCCGGGTACCGCAAGTTCAAGTTTGCGCCGGTGGTCGGCGGCGGCATCACCGAGGCTGAAGGCACGGTGGGCACGCCCTACGGCGTGATCAAGGCTGCATGGAAGATCGCGGACGGCGAGATGACGATGACCGTGGCGGTGCCCGTCGGCACCGAATGCACCGTCGTGCTGCCGAGCGGGGAAGAAAAGGTGCTTGGCAGCGGGGAATATACCGTTACGGCAAAGGCGTAAAGGCATAGCGTAAACAAATTGCTTATATATACAAAGAAGGAGTGACTCTCTATCATGTCAACCTCGAAATCCAACTTCTGGTCCTCGCCGCTGACGAAGTCCCGTATCACCAGCGACGACGTTAAGATGCCGGAAATGCTGCTGGGCTATTTTATCGGCCCCTTCGGCGCACTGCTTTCCTCGGGCATCTTCACCAGCATCCTGCAGAACTACTTCACCGATGTCCTCAAGCTTGATCTTGGCTTTTTGACGACCTTGCAGCTGGTCTCCACGGTGCTCATCGTGGCGTCCAACCTCATCGTCGGTCAGCTGATTGAGCACACCAAGGCTCTGGCCGGCAAGGCACGCCCGTGGATCCTGCTCTCCGCGCTGACCCTTTCCGTCGCCAGTGTGCTGATGTTTATCGTGCCGTTTGAGGGCATGGCCAAGATGGTCTGGATCGCCATCGCATACAACCTGTACTACGCAGTCGCTTACCCCATCTACAACACCGCCAACTCCACCATGATCCCCGTTTCCACCCGTGACAGCAAGCAGCGCGGTGCGCTGGCTTCCTTCACCAACGTGGCGGGTCTGGGCGTTATGGGCTGCGGCTCGATGGTATTCCCGATGCTCGTTTCCTTCGCGCTGAAGGAGAACCAGCACCTGTGGTTCCTCACCATGCTGGCCGTCGCCATCTTCAGCGCACTGACCATCTACCTGCAGTTCCTCTTCACCCGTGAGCGCGTCACCGAGGAAGGCCGCGCCGACACCGAGACCCCTGCCAAGTCCGCCACGCTGGGCGAGCAGCTCAAGGCCGTTACCGGTGACCGCATGTGGTGGATCGTCATGGCGTTCTATATGCTGTTCCAGTGGAGCGGCGCGATGAAGAACGGCTCCATGAGCTACTTCTGCAAATGGGTTCTGGACAACACTTTCTTCGGCACGGCGGACGCATGGGGTGCCTCCCAGGGCCTGCTCAGCATCATGGGCGCTATCCCGATGGCCGTGGCTGCGGTCTTTGTGGTACCTCTGGCCAACAAGTTCGGTAAGCGTCTGGTCTGCGGCGGCTTCATGCTGCTGGGTGCCGTGGGCGGCATCATCGCAGGTCTGGGCGGCGGCAACATTGTGCCGGTCGCCATCGGCGTGGCCCTCAAGTGTCTGGGTTCTTCCCCGGCCTGCTATCTGATCCTGGCCATGATTGCCGACGTTATCGACCACATTGAGTACCGCACCGGCATCCGCACCGACGGTCTGACCATGAGCATCTACAGCTCCCTTATGGTCGCCGCCACGCCGATCTGCAACTCCATTTTCAGCGCCATGCTGAACGGCAGCGGCTATAACCAAGCCGCCGACGTCGCTCTGGGCACCGCCGCCCAGACCGCCAGTGTGCAGACCGCGATCTCTGTCAGCTATATCTGGGTCGAGACCGTCTGCTATATCATCGGTGCCGTCATCCTGATCCTGTTCTGGACGGTTGAGAAAAACCTGCCCGAGGAGCAGAAGGCTATCAAGGAACGCAGCAAGAAGTAACGCGCCCTACACGCGATTACGATATACACAAGGATACACAAGGAGGAAAAACATGAGTAAGAAAAAATCCGGCCGCCGCGTCTGGCGCGGCGTGACCACAGCCACGGCGTCGCTGCTGGCGCTCAGTGTCTGCGCCTCAACCGTCGTGGACGGATTCCGTACTGACATTGACAAGTTCCTGGGCACCAAGAGCACCAAGCTCGTGACCGAGAACTCCGACGGCACTGACCTGTACACTTTCAAATCCGACTACACCTCCACTACCGACCTGCTGCACGGCATTCAGGACGTGGGCGAGCGGATGAGCGAGGAGGGCAGCGTCCTGCTGAAGAACAACGGCGCACTGCCGCTGACGAAGGATGAGACCCAGAAGATCACACTGCTTGGCTTCTCGAGCTACTATCCCGTACAGGGCGGCAATATGGGTTCCAGTCTTGTGGAGAACACCGGCACGGATGCCGATACAGTCGATATGGTCGGTGCCTTCAAGGCAAAGGGCTTTGGTCTGAACCAGACTGTGGCCGATATGTACGAGGCCCTGCAGCCCACCTTCAAGTCCGAGGTTCAGAGCTGGGGCGGTACGATTGAGTACAACCACATCACGGCACCCTCCACGACTGGCGTTTTCTCCAGCAAGGAGCCGAGTCAGGCTGCGCTGGACGGCCAGAACGCCGCATGGAAGGACAGCATGAATGACAACAATGTCATGATTGTCACGATTGCCCGTTCCGCCTCTGAAAACGGCAGCTACAACCCCGGCACCGCCGGTGTGGACCCGACCCAGAACCTGAACCAGACTGACCCGCTGGGCCTGTCCGACGACGAGCGCGACCTCATCAATGCAGCCGTCACCGCCAAGGCGGCCAACGGCGGCAAGGTCATCGTTCTGTTGAATAATGCCAGCGCCATGGAGGTGCAGGAGATCGAGGACAACGTCGGTGTTGACGCCATCCTGCAGGTCGGTCTGCCGGGCGGCTACGGCTTCTACGGTGTGGCCGACATTCTCTCCGGTGATGTCAACCCCTCTGGCCATCTGACCGATACCTATGCCGTCAAGAACGCAAACTCTCCCGCTGCACAGAACTTCGGCGACCTGCAGTGGACCAATGCCAACCCCGATATTAAGATGAATGATGCCATTGTCGAGGCAGAAAACATCTACATCGGCTACAAGTACTATGAGACCCGTTACTTTGACACCGTTATGAACCAAGGCAACGCTTCCTCCACCGTGGGCTCCTCCACCGGCAGCGCTTGGAACTATGACGATGAGGTTACTTATCCGTTCGGCTACGGCCTGTCCTACACCACCTTCACCCAGACTTTGGATGATCTGAATGTGGACCTTGAGAACGAGACCGTCACCGCCAAAGTGACCGTCACCAACACCGGCAGCGTGGCCGGCAAGGATGTTGTGCAGCTGTATGTCAGCCTGCCCTACACCGACTACGACAAGGAACACGGCGTCGAGAAGGCCGCTGTCCAGCTGCTGGACTACGGCAAGACCGCAGAGCTCGCCCCCGGCGCTTCCGAGACCGTGACCATCACCGCTGATATGCAGAATATGGCCAGCTGGGATTCCACGGCTGACAACGCCGCAGGCACCAAGGGCTGCTACATTCTCGATGCAGGCGACTACTACTTCACCATCGGCAACGGCGCACACGAGGCCGTGAACAATGTACTGGCCGCAGAGGGTCAGAGTGTGGACGGCAGCGCCGACAAGGCCAAGAGCTGGACGCTCGATTCCTTTGACGACACGACCTTTGCCACGACCAAAAACGGCACCGCCGTTGAGAACCAACTGGCCGACATGGACATCAACAGCTGGCTGCCCGGCACTGCTACCTATCTGACCCGTGCCGACTGGGAAGGCACCTTCCCCAAGACCTATAAGAATCTGACCGCCTCCGATGAGATGCTCGACATTCTGGACAATGACATCTATGAGATCAACGCAAACGGCGATCCGTCCACCGTCACCTTCGGTGCCGACAACGGCCTGACTCTGGCGGACCTGAAGGGTGTCACTGACCTTGATGATGAGCGCTGGAGTCTGCTGATGGATCAGCTCACCCTGGAGGAGGGCATGATTCGTCTGGGTCTGGGCGGCACCTCCACCAAGGCCATCGAGTCTATCATGAGCCCCGAGACCATCCAGAACGATGGCCCCAACGGCATCTACAGCTATCCTCTCGGCCAGTATGCCAACACCGACAAAGCCGGTGCTGACCCCTGCGCCGTGGATGCCAACGACCCCAACCTCGCATACAAGTTCGGCACAATGGTCAACGAGACCGTCATTGCCCAGACCTTCAACAAAGACCTTGCCAACGAGTACGGCAAGATCTGCGGCAACTACAGCCTGTGGAGCAACCTGACCATCTTCTGGGGCTGCGGCACCAACCTGCACCGCTCCCCCTACAACGCCCGCAACCATGAGTATTATTCCGAGGATGCCGTCCTTACCTCCGGTCAGGCCGTTGCCTTCATCAGCGGCGGCAAGGAGTACGGCGTTATCATTGCCCCCAAGCATCTCGCCTTCAACGATACCGAGATCAACCGTACCGGCGTTTCCGTCTTTATGACTGAGCAGCAAGCCCGCGAGAACGAGCTGCGCGGCACCCAGGCCGCCATCGAGGATGCCGGCGCTCTGGGCGTGATGACCGCCTTCAACCGTGTCGGCATCACCGCCGCCAACGCCCACACCGGCCTGCTCAAGAACATTCTGCGCGGCGAGTGGGGCTTCAAGGGTCTGGAGAGCCAGGACTTCATCATGAACCCCAACTACGCCGTGCTGAAGGAGTATGCCCTCAACGGCGGCACGATGACCACCTTCACCGGTGAGAACACGATGGCCGCTGTCAGCGAAAAGTTTGCCTACTGGACCACCGAGAATGTTGGTCAGGACACCGAGCTGATGAGCGCCATCAAGCAGGCCATGACATGGCAGGCCTACGCGCTGGGCAACTCCAACGCGCTGGACGGCATGGCCAGCAGCACCCGCCTTGTCAGCGTGCGCACCTGGTATGACAACGCCCTCGTTGCCGTGCAGGTCGTCTTTGCCGCCCTGACCGTACTGGCCGCCGCCATGTATGTGCTGAATGACCGCAAATCCAAGAAGCAGTAAAGGAGTGCAAACCATGAGTTCTACGAATAAAAAGGGCGCAGGTCTGATCCTGTCGCTTCTGACCGCCGTTGCCGGTGCTGTCGGCCTTGCCTTCTGCATTGTCAACGCCGGGACTGATTCCTTCCGCAAGATCGGCACCAGCCCGGTTGTCATCGGCTGCGCCGTCATCGCCATCCTTGCACTGGTGCTGCGCGTCGTGCTGGACAAGAAGCTGGCCATTGCCGCCGATGCGATGAGCGTAGTTGCCGGTATCACGCTGGTCGTGGCTGCCGTACAGTTCATCAGCCCCCGCGTCAACACCATCGCCTCGATCATGACCTTTACGAACAACGCCCAGACGATGGCTGACCTGTCCAGCGCCATCTACGGCACGGCCGCGCTGCTGATTGCCGTGGTGCTGAACATCATTGCCGCCTTCACCAATGTGAACGAGCAGTAAGTATGCGCCATTCCCGCGTCACTTCATCGTGACAGCTTTTTCCTCATCCACACCCCGGGGGGCTTTCTCTCCGGGGTATTTTGTATTATGATGTAAAAAACAGATTTTTCTGAAAGGATGTGTTCCACCTGCGCCGCCTGATGCTTATTCTTGCCATGCTGGTTCTGCTGGCAGGCTGTGCCGCCGCCCCGGCAGCCCCTGCGGTGCAGTGCCGCATCGTTTTGGAATCCTCGCCTGCGTTTACAGCGCAGACCCAGACCGCAGCCGTTACCCCGGGGCAGAGTGTGACCTTCACCCTGACCCCGGCCGACGGCTATACGCTGACGGGCGCAGACTATCCCGGTGCGTCGCTTACCCGCACCGGCGCGGCGTACATCCTGACGCTGCCCGATGTCCGCTACTCCGTTGCCGTGGCGGTGACCGCGGAAAAGAGCGATACTGTGCTGTATTATAATGACAACTGCGGCGGCGGCTGGGTCACTGTGCCCGTCACCGCGAGCCATCTGCGGCTGAACACCGCCATCGACGATGCGCTCTTCACCCGCCCCGGGTACACGCTGACGGGCTGGAACACCGCCCCGGACGGCAGTGGTCAGGCCGTTGGGCTGGGCAGCCGGACCGAGCCCGGCGCGCGGCTATACGCGCAGTGGGCTGCTCAAAACGACGCCGCGGAGTTCACCTACACGGTTGAAAACGACGCCGCAGCTATAACGGGCTGGCAGGGCGGGGGAGAAGTGCTTGTCATCCCCGATACGCTGGGCGGCGCACCCGTCGTGGAAATTGCGGCGGGGGCCTTTGCCGATGCGCCCTGTAAAACAGTCATCTTCCCGGATACTTTGCGCCGCGTGCAGCCCGGGGCCTTCAGCGGCAGCGCCGCGGAGAGCGTGACCCTGTTTGACAGCCTGCAGCAGATCAGCGATTACGCATTTGAAGATTGCACAAGCCTGCAAACATTGTACATCAATGCCGCGACTGCGCCCGTCTACAGCGGCAGCTACTACGCGGCGTTCGCCGATAAGTACGACCGCCTGCTCTCATTGGCCGATACGCAGAAGCTTGTGCTGTTCTCCGGTTCCTCGGCGCGGTTCGGGTATGACAGCACCGCGCTGGATGCTGCCCTGCCCCATTATGAGGTCGTGAACATGGGTGTGTTTGCCTACACCAATGCGCTGCCGCAGCTCGAGCTGATTCGCGCACAGATGCGCCCCGGCGACCTGCTGCTGCTCTCGCCTGAATTTGACGCCGCCAAGCGCCAGTTCTGCACGACAAACGCCTTTGACGACGCCTTCTTCTGTATGGCCGAGGCTGACTACGACATTGTCGCGAGGCTCAATTTACAACAGTACAGCGGCGTTTTTTCGGCACTTGGCTCCTATTTGCAGACCCGCGCAGACATGACGGCGCGCAGCTATGCCGTCTCGCCGTCCGATTTGGACGAGGACGGAAATGCCGTTGACACGCCGAGCTACAACGAGTACGGTGACTATGTTCTGTACCGCCCCGATGCCGTCGATGACACGCCGATTTACGGACTGCCTGTGGATTACACAACGGCGTCCTTCCCGTATGACACGTATATAGCCCCCGCCAACGCCGTGTTTGACCGCTTTGCGGCAGACGGCGTGCGGGTGTACCTGACGTACAGCCCGCGCAACAGCCGCGCCGTTTCGGCGGATTCCACGCCGGAGGCTGTGGCCGCGCTGGATGCGTATTTCCGAGAAAATCTCGATGTTGTGTTCTTGACGCCGCTGCAGGATTCCCTGATGCCCGGGCGGTATTTCTACGGCACCGACAACCATCTGTCCACAAACGGGGTGACTATGCGCACGGCACAGGTCATTGATGCACTGACAAAACAACTGCAAGGGGAGGGGATTGCGCCATGATTCTTGTCTGCGCTCTGGCTGCACTGACCACTGTGCTGGCACTGGCGGCCCATCGCCGGGCATGGGCCGCAGCGCTCGGCATGGTTTCGGGTGCTGCGGTGGTTTTGGCAGCGCTGGTACTGGATGTGTCCACCCGCACAATGCTGCTCTGTCTGTTGATTCCCTGCGCCGCCGCAATGTGGCCGATAGGAGGGCGCTTATGAATTTCACCGCACCCGCTTTTGTGCTGCTTTTTCCTATCGTACTGGCCCTGCATTGGATGCTGCCGCCGAGCCGGCGCTGGGTATTGCTGCTGGCCGCCAGCCTCGGATTTTACGCTGTGGGCAGCCCGCAGGCATTTCCGCTGCTGGCGGGTATCACGCTGGGAACCTATGCGGCGGCACTGGGCATCGCAAAAAGCAAAACGCAGACGGCCAAAAAGCTCTGGCTGACCTGTGCGGCAGTTTTGTGCATCGGGTGTCTGTGCCTCTTCAAATATGCCGGGATTTTCCGCACAGATGTGCCGCTTCTGCTGCCCGCGGGCATCTCGTTTTACACATTTCAGACCCTCAGCTATGTCATTGATATTTACCGCGGGCGGCTCATGCCGGAGAGGCATCCGGGGTATTACGCCTTATTCGTCAGCTTTTTCCCGCAGCTGGTAGCGGGGCCGATTGAACGCAGCACGGCGCTTCTGCCTCAGCTGCACGCGCAGGAGCGCCGTATGGACAGCAGCGGCTGGCTTTGGATGGTGCGCGGCTTTGCAAAGAAGCTGCTGCTGGCAGACACCGCTGCCGTATTTGTGGATTCCGTCTACGCCTCCCCGGCTGATGCCTCCGGCCCGGCTGTTCTGTTGGCAACACTGCTTTTTGCCGGGCAGATCTACTGGGACTTTTCCGGCTATTCCGACATTGCCGTCGGGGCCGCTGCCTTGCTGGGTGTGCGATTGAGCCGCAATTTTGACCACCCCTATCGCGCAGACTCCCTGCGTGATTTCTGGCGCCGCTGGCACATCAGCCTGACGCGGTGGTTTACGGACTACGTCTATATCCCGCTCGGCGGCTCGCGCCGCGGCACGGTACGGCTGGCCGTAAATACCATGGTCGTTTTTCTGTTAAGCGGCCTCTGGCATGGTGCCGCATTACATTTCGTGGTGTGGGGCGGTGTGCATGGTGCGCTGCTGCTTTTGGAAAAGGCCCTGACCCCCTGCGGCGGAAAGCACAAGGCCCGCACCTGGACCGCCGTGTGCCTGCGCCACGCCTATACATTTTCTCTGGTCTGCATCGCTTGGGTCTTTTTCCGGGCAGCCTCTGTCTCGGATGCCCTTCTGCTGCTCTCCCGCCTGCCTGTCGACTGGTCGCTGAGCACACTGCACACAACGCTGCTGAGCATCGGTATACAGCCGGTGGCAGAGCTTGTTTTGGGGGCGCTCTGCCTGCATCTGCTGCCCGAGACGTCGTCCGCAGCACCGTCCCCGCGCAGCGTATTGGCCTTCTGTCTTTTGGCATTGACTGTGGTCGCCGCGTGGTTTTCCACACTGCACACGGGCACGACCAATGCCTTTATCTACTTCCAATTCTGACCCTGCCATGAAAAAACTGTTTACAAGTATGCTCTGTGTTTTTATCGCCATACCGTTGCTCCTGACGGTGTGGGGCTTTGCCCTGCCCGCGCAGTACGGCAATACGTTTGTGGGGGAACTGCCCGCCAAGCGTGCCCTGCTGGCCGCGGAAAGCGATAAACCGCGTCTTATTCTTGTGGGCGGCAGTGCAGCCGCTTTCGGCGTTGACAGCGCTCTGCTGGCCCGGGAGCTGCCTGACTATCAGCCCGTTAATTTTGGTCTGTACGCAGCACTCGGCACACGGGTCATGCTGGATTTGTCCATAAAGGAACTGCGCCCCGGCGATCTTGTCGTCATCATGCCGGAGCAGCAGCGTCAGGCGCTTTCCGATACCGTCGGCGCGGATACTTTTTGGCAGGCTGTTGACGGAGACTTTTCGGCACTTGCCTGCCTGCACGCGCGGGATTTTGGGCCTTTGTTGGGGGCGTTTCCGCGCTTTGCAGGTGCGAAGTTCCGCTATTTTCTCACCGGTGCGCCTTCCCCGGACGGCGTCTATCGCCGCGGCTCCTTCAATGCGGTGGGCGATGTGGTAAATCCGCTCTGCAGCGCCAATATTATGCCGGATGGTTATGACACGACAATGCCGGTACGCTTTGATTCCTCGATGCTGGACACCGACTTCTGTGATGCGCTCAACGCCTACACTGCACAGTCCGAGTCTGTCGGGGCAGTTGTCTTGTATCATTTCCCGCCGATGAATGTGCTTGCTGTAGCGAATGCAGAAGATATTGACACGTATGCCGACTATCTGCAGTCGCAGCTGACTGCACCTCTGGCAGGTGATCCGCATGCCTGCGTGATGGACGCCGGGTGGTTCTATGACACAAATTTCCATCTGAACGTGAGCGGCAAGACCGTCTTTACACGGCAGCTCATCCGCGATCTCAAAGCTGTACTGGGTGACACCTCGTCTACCGAAATCGCGCTGCCCGCCATGCCCGCCCGCCTGATACAGACCGACACAGAAGCCGCGAATAACAGCGATGCTGCATATTTTACATGGGAAAGTGACCGTCTTGTCGTCAATGCGGCGGGACGCGGCCGCCGCACCTTGACGGTTCCGGGCGAGGTGGACGGACGACCCGTGACGGCGCTGGCCTCCGACACGTTTGCGGGATGCAGCACGCTGGAAAAACTGACGATACAGCAAAACATCACGGCGCTTCCGGATGAACTTTTTGCCAAATGCCCCGCGCTGCAGGAAATCGCGCTGACCCAGCCGGACCCCGCGCGGCTTTCCGTGGGGCAGGCCCTGCTCGACGGAGCGCCCGCGTTCTGCCGCATCCGCGTACCCGCCGCAAGCTACACCTCCTACTGCCTGAGCTACGCATGGTCGCCCTACGCGGAGATCTTCGCCCATTAAGGCAACACCGCGCAATTCACGCCTTACCGCATCGCAGGGCGACTGTCTATACTGATAGCCGGATTGTGGAAAAGTACAGGGATCAATTTGCATAAATTTTCACGAAGATTAGCCTCTCTTTTTTACACAGCCAATGCCAACTAGCGCTTGAAATTGAAGCGCTGCACAAGTATACTATACTTGTTATACTGTATAATCTTGATCAAAAATCAGTATGCCAGTTGACCATAAAAGACATACCAGAATTGAAGCGTGCGGCGGAATCGAAACCCTGCGAGGATGAAGAACATGAAATTCGATAGAAGACTTACAGATGAAATCTACACTTCCGATACGGTAAGGCTGGGAAAAGATGCATTTCAGGCCATGCAGGAGACGATCTATCATAATGGCGGTGTCGGAACCATTACCGGGTACTATGATGCCGAATTGTCGATCCTGTCGGTCAGTAATCTGTTGCTGCATAATCTGAACCACAGCTATGAGTCCCTGATGGAGCAGACAAAGGGTTCACTGAAGAATCTTTTCTATAAGAAAGATGCCGCATTCCTTGACAATGCACGCTTTCGTCAGATTCAGGGCAGAGGAGAAGGCCGGATCCTCATGGCAGATGGCTCTCCCGTCTATGTGCGTCTCTATAAAGAAGATGCAGTCGATACGGATGGAACGCCGATCTGGGTCCTGTCGGTACAGATGAACTGGGCGTATGAAAATCTTGCGTTAGTCAACGAATCCATTCATTCTGCGCTGTGGTATTATGAGTGCAATGAAAACGGTGAAATCGTCAATGTAAACTGGAGCCATGCGTTCCGGCAGATCCTTGGATATCATGACATTCTCGATTTTCCGAACAAACTGGATTCGTGGTCGAACCTTCTGCACCCGGAGGATCATGACCGGGTAATGCAGCTGCTTTTGGAAACGATTGCGGACAAAACCAATACTACAAAATATAATGTTGAGTACCGACTGAAAATGCAGGATGGCCAATACCAGTGGTTCCGGGCATCGGCGGAGGTGATACGCCGTATGGATGGTTCGGCCAATCGAATTGCCGGAATCATCAGCAACATTGACGCGGAAAAAAGAAGCCGGATGCAGGCGCAGCGGGCAGCGGCATTTCACCGTGCATTTACCAGCGCAAACCTCTGCGAATACTATGTAAATCTGGAAAAGAACACCTTTGATACTTTCAAAGTGGAGCCCTCTTTGATGACGGCCTTTGAGCAGAACCACACATGGGATGGATTGGTCAGATTCTTTGTGGATAACTATGTGGTTGAAGAGGACAAACAGTCTGTAACGGATTTCTACAATCGCGCCTACATCACGGAAAAATTAAAGGTGCTTGAGACGGAGCTGCGTCAGGAGTGCCGCATCGTTCTGGATGGGGAGGAACGATGGGTCAGCAACGTGGTCATGCGCGGTGAGATCGAAGATTCCGAATATGCGATGATTTTTCTGCGGGACATCACAGAGTCCAAAGCAGAGACGGCACGGCGGATGCAGATGGCCTCAGATAACGCATCTATGGATCTTTTGATCAAGAGTATGGTGCGTCTGCTGGATCGCTTTGTCGTCTGCGATCTGGAGAATGACCGGTATCGGTTCTATAATCTGCAAGGTGAAATGATATACGCGCCGACGGGAACATACCATGATTTTGTGGAGCAGGTGGCTGCAAAGTATAAGACACTGGAATCGCTGGACACATTGGATGCTATAATCTCGCCGGAAAATATCCGCAGGAATTTGCAGAGCGAGAACGACATCTACAAATTTGAATACTGCTCTATGGATGAGAACACCTATAAGATCGCTTCCTTCATTCCTCTGGAGTGGGATGGCACAAAGCTGGTCAAGGCGCTGCTGGGCTCTATGGATGTGTCGCAGGAGAAAAAGGCCGAGATCGAATCCCATAAGGCACTGAAGGATGCGTACCGGGCAGCGGAAAACGCAAACTGCGCCAAGACGGAATTTCTCTCCAATATGTCCCATGATATCCGTACACCGATGAATGCAATCGTTGGCTTGACCGCCATTGCGGGTGCGAATATCGAGAGTCAGGACAGGGTGCTCGAGTGCCTTGGCAAGATCACAAAATCGAGCCGTCATCTGTTGGGACTGATCAATGAAGTGCTGGATATGGCCAGAATCGAGAGCGGGCGAATGAGCCTTGCCGAGGAGGATTTCAGCCTGCCGGAGCTGGTCGATAACCTACTCACCATCACAAAACCGGCAATCGACGAGCACAAACATCAGCTCGAAGTCCATGTTGAGCACCTCGAGCACGAAGCTGTCTGCGGCGACAGCCTGCGCATCCAGCAGATCTTTGTGAACCTGATGAGCAACGCCGTCAAGTACACCCCGGATGGAGGAAACGTCACCCTTACAATCAAGGAAAAACCGAACGGCTTCTCGGAGCTTGGCTGCTACGAGTTTTCCATCGAGGACAACGGCATCGGTATGACGCCGGAATTCCAGAAGATCATGTTCGAGCCGTTCAGCCGGGCAGACGATCACCGGACGACCAAGGTGCAGGGCACCGGTCTTGGCATGGCCATTACAAGAAACATCGTCAACCTGATGAATGGTGACATTCAGGTCGAAAGCGCTCCCAACAAGGGAACGAAGATCACGGTCACGGTCTATCTGAAGCTTCAGGAGAACGAGAAGGAACAGGAAAAAGAACTGCTCGATCTGCCGGTACTGGTCGTGGACGATGACAAGACCTGCTGCGAAAGCACCGTTGCAACCCTTCAGGAGATCGGCATAGCGGGTGAATGGGTCCTGACCGGCAAGGAAGCCGTGGAACGCTGCGCGGCGCGGCACAAGACCGGCCACGACTATTTTGCGGTGATTCTGGACTGGAAGATGCCGGAAATGGACGGTATTGCAACCGCCAGAAAAATCCGGGAGCAGGTAGGAAAAGATGTCACGATCATCATCCTGACTTCCTTTGATTTCAGCGAGATCGAAGAAGAAGCCAGAGCAGCGGGCGTGAATGCGTTTATGGCAAAACCGCTGTTCCGTTCTCGTCTGACGGCAACTCTGCGGCAGTTTACATCCGGGAAAAAGGAGAAAAACGCCCGGAACTATCTGGAAGACTTTGCGAAGGAAAACTATGCGGGTAAGCGGATCCTTCTTGTGGAAGATAACGAGCTGAACCGTGAGATCGCAACCGAGATCATAGGCATGACGGGCGTGACCATCGACAGCGCCGAAAACGGAAAAATTGCAGTCGAAAAGGTGATGGAAGCGCCAGAAAAGTGGTACGATCTCATTTTTATGGACATTCAGATGCCCATCATGAATGGTTACGAAGCCACTGCTGCGATCCGTGCGCTTGCCGGCAGCCGGGGCAAAGTGCCCATCATTGCCATGACGGCAAATGCCTTTGCCGAGGACGTGCAACTGGCAAAGAACACCGGCATGAACGAGCATATCGCCAAACCGCTTGATTTGAATAAGCTGAACGATGTGCTGAAACAGTGGCTGTGATCTGTGCATTGCAGTAAGGCGCGTGATACTGTTGACCGGGCAATCAAAAAGCATGAAATGAAGAACGCCGAGGAATCCCTTCCCATATATGGGAGGAATCCTCGGCGTTCTTTAGTTTATATAGCAATCCAACTCGTCCATAGCGTCATCTACGCCTGCTGCGTAGTCCGGGTCACTGTCGTAGCGATCCTCATCGTAGTCGTCATCATCGTAGATGGCATCGTAGCCATCATCATAGGAATCATACGTCTTGTAGGATTTTTTGCTGCTGGAGTAAGAACTGCTGTACGAAGATTTGGAGCTGTAAGAAGTGCTGCTCTTGGTGGAAGATTTGGAAGGGCGATGTACCCAGCAGTAGGCAGAGTCATTATCCGCTTCTCGCGTGCAGCCGTCCTTGATGCAGGTGTATTTATGCTTTGTGCTGGAGCCGCTGCCGGACGGTCTTGAGCCGCTGCCGGAGACGCCGGAATTGCTCTTCGTGGGTTTATGTACCCAGCAATAGGCAGAGCCCTTAGCCGCTTCTCTGGTGCAGCCGCTCTTGATGCAGGTATACTTGGCAGCGAATGCGCCGGTACACAGGACGCAAACAGTCAGCGTAACGAGCATTGCGCAAAGAATGCTTTTCCAAATAGTCTTTTTCATGGTAAAGTCCTTTCTGTCATGTACGATATTTTACCGATGACGTTTTCCGTCAGAAATCATCACCGCCAAAATCATCCGAACCAAAGTCGTCTGAACCAAAGTCATCAGAATCAAGATCGTCCGAATCGAGGTTGTCCTCATCGTTATCGAACTCATCCATCAGCGCTTTACGGCTTTCCTCTTCCTCTTGGATACGATCCATTGCCAGAGAATAGTGAACATATCCGTCAATGCCCTTACCGTAGACCCCGAAATCCATATCCTTCAGCATAGTAGTTACCTCCGCTTTGTATTGGGGAAGGGAACCGCTCCCTTCGATACTTCTATTATAAATCATGGCCTGTCCTATAATTCGGACTTTGAACGCTTCACATGAAATTATACAATTCTCTGCTTTGATACAAACAAGCGCTCTCTGCAAATTCGCCTCATCTTGAGGATTTGCAGAGAGCGCCTGTTAAATTTACTGTTTCATCACCCAATAATTTTCCTCTTTGGGTCTTCAAGTATTATGAATAAGGGATACAAAGGCAAACTGGAATTTATATATGTTTTTGCAAATACACCATCCGATGCAGTTTTCTATGCATCCGATGAACTTTTTCGGTAGCGTTTCCTTTTAAGCCACCTTGGTCTTTCGCAGATACCCCCATGCTGCCAATCCAACGAGCAGAACGATCTTGATCGGTGCCGATGCCAGCAGTACATCGGCCTGAAAGAAGGCATGCCCACCTGCATAGAGAAAATCAAAGCCGATCATTTTATACTGCAATGCGTTGGAAAACCCAATGCCCCCTGCCGGAAGCAGGGTGGACAGCCATTCTCCGAAGGAACCCGGCACGACCATATAAACAATCAGCGGTGCCACCACACTGATCAGCGCCACAGACAAAGCGGTCAGGTTGTTCTTGGCCCATACGGATGCCATCAGCACAAAGGCCACCTCCGCAAAGAAGATCAGGAAGTTTGCCACCAGCATGACCCACTCCATCTGGCCAACGGTATACGGCAGCAGACTGGTCACAGAAAACAGCCATTGCACGGAAGTTTGGGTACTTTCCCAGCCAAATAGAGCATTCGTGACCAATATCCACACCACGCCGCAGAGCAGATACGCCGCTCCTGTGATACTGAACGCCGCCGCCAGCTTTGCCGCTGCTAGCCGCAGACCGCCGTTTTTTGTGCACAGTTGGATGTCCTGCGCACCGGTCTGTGCATCCGACGCAAACACCGGGGCCGCAATAACTGCACACAGCAGGGTGAGCAGCAAGTTCAACAGGGTCTGGTAATCCATTGCGTCTGAACTGACCCCAAATGAATAGGTGAACGGTTTTTGTACAGCATCGAACTTTTTCTGTGCAATGGCCTGCGCCTGCTCATAGCCGGGCTTTCCGCTTTGTTCCAGCCAGATCACCGATTCCAGCCGTTTGGGGAGCTGGCTGTAAAAGTTCTGCATATCCTCTGCGGTCAGCCCCATCACGCCCGGTGCCATGCCGGTTTTCGGGTCGGCAAAGGCTTCCTTTGCGTTGTTCACAAGAGGCTGATACCGGGCAAGTTCTTTATAAAATACCTCGACCGGGATATCGTTGATGGAGCTTGCATCATACTGCCGGTACACCCGCTGATAGGCTTCCAATGCTTCCTGCATGACATCCGGCGTGATGGTACCGGACACCTGCTGCGCCTGCCGTTTCTGGATTGCTTTCAGACCCGTGTAACACACTTCGTTTCCGCTGGCATCCAGTTCCGTCCAGCCGATAAAGGTCACCGGCAGATATGCCATAACCACGGCCAGCACCAGTGCAATGGCCAGCAGAATAGCTGTCATACGAGTTTTGCACACACGTTTCAATTCCAAACGATACAGGTTCATTTTGCTTCCTCCATTTCCTCCGGGAACAGCCACAGATACAGATCTTCCAGCCGGGGTTGTGCCGGGACGCTGTCCGGCAGCTGCGGTGCATCCGCCAGATACCGCAATGTTACCGTTCCGTCCGGCTCGTTGCGCAGGTTCACTACCCGCAGCCGGTGCTCCCACCGGGAGAGCGTTTCCGTCGGGATATTTCCTTGCCAGACTTTGCCCTCAATCCGCTTTACCAGCCCTTCGGTGGTGTCCTTCGCAATGATCTTACCAGCCTTCATCACGGCATTTTCGGCCGCAATGTATTCCACATCCGAAACGATATGCGTTGAAATAAGAACGATTCGTTCCTGTGCAAACTCCGACAGCAGATTGCGGAACCGCACCCGTTCTCCAGGGTCCAGCCCTGCCGTGGGCTCATCTAGAATTAAAAATTCTGGGTTGTTGAGCAGTGCCTGTGCGATGCCTACCCGGCGCTTCATACCGCCGGAAAGTTTCACGATCTTTTTGCGGCGCACCTCAGTCAGGCTTACCCGCTCCAGCAGTGCGTCGATCTGCCGGGCAGCCTCTGTGCGCGGCAGACCCTTGAGTGCCGCCATATATTCCAGATAGTCCTGTACCGTGAATTCCGGGTAAAACCCGAATTCCTGCGGCAGATACCCCAGCTTTTCCCGGTAGGCCGCACCAAGCGTCCCAATCTCCACCCCATCGCACAAAATCCGGCCACTGCTGGGCCGCAGAATGCCCGCCAGCATCCGCATTAAAGTTGTTTTGCCTGCACCATTCGCCCCCAGCAGCCCCCACACACCCGGCGTGAGCGTGATGGACACATCATCCACCGCCGTTTTATCCCGGTATCGCTTTGTAATATTCTGAATTTTCAGTTCCATGACTTGCTCCTTTCAGCCTTCTGCAATATATTCTGACCGGGCGGCAAGCCGGATGCACTGCAACACCATACAGAGCACCAGCACGCCCGCCGCCAGCGGCAGACCTTTCGGCAGTTCCGATAATTGCACGAACCGCAGCAAACACAGCTGCCCTGCAAACAGCGGTACAGCCCCGGTCATCATCCATTCCGGGCGCACCCAGCGCAGCAGCAGAAGCAGCTCATTGTTTGCAGTCAGAAATGGCACGGTCAGCACCGCCAGCAGTTGCCCGATGCTCCATGGCACGGCTGCCCGCACATTGAGTACCAGCACTCCCAGCAGGATCGTTTCCCCCGCCAGCAGCAGCAAAAACCGCATCACCAGTGGACGACCGATTCCTGCATATGTGGCATATTCCAGTTCAAGCATCTTATATTGACTTGCCCGGTATAAAAACGGTAGACCGAGCATGGCTGTCAGCATGGCGAGTGTGCTCAGACCAAACAGCGCATTGCGTAATGTCCATGCCTTCTCCCACAGGGCAAGTTCCCGGCCCACACTGTACAACGCCAGTGCCGCCATTGCTTCCAGTGCCCACACCTTCCAGCCCAGCAATTTGAACTGGCAGTGCAGCAAATCGCGCCAACCACTCCGTTGTTTTGCGATATGTTCCGCCCGGCAGCGGCGCAGCAGCGTTTCCGGGACAGCTGTGTCCGGCTCTGCCGCCAATGCTCTGGACAGTTCTTTTTCAAAGGCTCGATTCATCTCCAGTCCTCCTTTTCCAATTGCATTTTCAAGGTTTTCAATGCGGCACGCAGGCGGGACTGCACCGTGCGCAGGGGCAGACCTGTGATCTGCGCGATTTCCCGCAATTTAAGCTGTTGTGCGAACCGCAGCAATACTAGTTCCCGCTGTTCCGGCTCCAACTGGGCCGTCAGCACTCGCAGGTTTGCTTTCTCCTCCGCCGCAGCAAAGCCGCTTTCCTGATAGGCGGGTTCGCCCGGCAAGCTTTCCAGCGATACCTCCGTCCGCTCCATAGTACGGTTCAGATCGATGCAAGTGTTTTTTGCGATTTTGTACAGAAAGGGACGGAATGCCCCCTGAAATCCGCCACAGGAATCCAGCCAGCGCACCGCTTTCAAAAAGGTTTCCTGTGTTGCATCCTGCGCCTGCTGCTCGTCTGCTGTATGCCAATGGCAATAGTTCAGAATTTGTGGATAGTACGCTGCAATCAGAGTGTCCAGCGCACCCGTATCTCCGCTCTGCGCTTTCCGCAGCAATAATTCTGTCTGGATACGGTTCACCCCCCTTCCTGTCTATTAAAACGGTCCACATCATCAAAATGATTTCTGTTTTTTCAAAAATTTCAAATAATTGCCTTTATTATGTTCTTACCAGTTCTTGCAGTCGGATGGCGACCTCAAGTCGGTGCAGGGTAACATCGGCCATGAGACTGCCGCCGTTTTAATGGATACCTACGCCCACACACAGGACAAGCCCCGGCTGGAGCTGACCGAGAAGATCGAGGCAAACTTCTATTCCCAAAATATGTCCCCGGCAGCACCCCAACTCCGGCAAAACGAAAAGCCGGCGGCAACAAAAATCTCCGGCAAGGAGATTCTTCAAGCCATCCGGCTGATGGACGCAGACGAACGCAGAGAGTTGACGAGAGCCTTGTTAGCCTAACTTTTCTTCCTTTTATGCAAAGGAAAGCAGGCTGTGCGCATCTTGCGCAGAAAGACCTGATATTCGGGAAATGTGCAACTGGTATGCAGAAAGTGTGCAGCCACTTTCCTACATAAAGAAAGAGCGCCAAATCTTACGATTTGACGTTTAGAATTTGGCGCAGTAAAGCAATCCAAATCCGAACCGTTTCTCTTTGATGCGACTTCTGCCGCTTCCTCAAATGTGATGGTCTGTGTATCGTTGATGATTACACCTATCATGCAATTTCAAGATGGACAAAGTCTATGTCCACCTGTTCCTTTATAATAGTAGCGTAGAGCATAACAAATTTCAAAAATGGTGATTTCATGAAAAAAGATGATAATCGTTTTGTTAGGTGCTGCATTTGTTCTGAACCTTGTGCTTGTGATTGGGATGCTTGGCGAGTGCTATTCTCCAAGACAAGTTTTTTATACCATAACCGATGAGATGATGAACAGTGCCTATCGCTTCAAAAGAGACTAGCAGCTGAAGAACACTTTACCTTGACTTTTTAGGAGATGGACACCATATCTGTCCATCTCCCTTTCTATACTTATATTGTGCAAATAAGACAAAAACTTTTTTATATTTCTGTGAAACGACAGAATTTCACACAAAGAAACTGCTTTTTATTCTCATTCACTTCTCGGATTTTCATATCCATTACTCCGTCAAATTGGTGTTTGCAAAACCGGGAGCCATCTTAATCAAACAGTGCTCTCAGTCACGCCCAAAGCCTCAAAATGATAACGCGGTTTCCCCACGCTTCTTTTGCCATACTCGATAGCTTCTTTCGGGCAATAGCAAATACAGGCCATGCAATGCGTACAATTTGCCCCCCAGACAGGTTTATCCTTATCCAGACGGATGTTATTCAATGGGCACAGCTGCACGCATTTTCTGCAGCCGATACAGGCATCACTTACCGTAAAAGCATCTGCCTTGACGATTTTCTTGTAGAAAATGGGATTTACCGCACCACTCATAAAGCGGTCATACAAATTATTTCGCGGTGCGGGAAATTCCATCCCATTGCGGATACAGTCAATGATGCTTCGGATAGCGGGCTTTGCGTTCTCGACAATCGCTTTTGCTTCCTGCTTATCCGGTGCCGGGAACAAAGCAATATAATTCTCCGGCATAACGATTTGGGCCGTGCCCATGTAGGTAAGGGCTTTCTGTGCGGCAAGCTCCCGGTTGTATTTTGCTGCATTGCCGATCTCGCTGCCGCAATCCATCACGAACCAGATGCGCTTTGCGCCAACCAATTCCGCTTTTCCAAGCCAGCCGGAAACAATATGCGGAATACGCCAAGCATAGGTGGGCGTGACCAATATTACATTTTCCTCTGTCTGAACAGACGAGGTGTCCCCAGTTTTGATGCGCTCATTAAGATTGAGGCAATCTGTTTCGAGCGCGGACGCGATACATTTTGCGATAAATTTGCTGTTGCCCGTGCCGGAATAGTACAGTACCATCTTCAATCTGCCTCCATATCTCCGCACAAACGGTCTGTCACAAGCGCCTTGCAGCGCTCCCGGTGGGCAATATGCAGCGGATGATTTTGGAACGCTTGTAAGGCATCCGCATCCCGCAGTTCGGAATAGAACACGAGGTCATACTCCCCGCCGGCAGTGTTCGCATTGATTTCTGCGCAGCGGAGGCCGTCAATATGACCGACCATTGTCGCAACGGATTTTTGCAGGAACGCCAGTGCTTCCGCTTCTTTGTGTTCCGCTTTAACCGTGTCAGTGTATTTCCAAAATAAAATGTGACGGATCATAGCAATTTCACTCCACAAATTTAGCCATGTACTTCAGATTTCGAACAAAATGTCCCTGTTCTTTGGAAAACAATCACGAATATCCGTGGTTGGGCTGTCTGCAAACTTGTCTAGGGCATCTGCCTGTAATTATTGTTTTGTTGATTCCGCCTCCGTCATAAGGCGGTCAAAATCGCTTTGGTACTGCCGGTCCTGTATAACGCGGTACTTTTCAAATTCACTTTCTGCGAAAGCCTTTGCGATTGCTGCTGTAACCTTTCCTTTATCTTTTAGAATTTCGGCATCGTTGAATTGCAGGAAAGCGTCCAGTTTCTCTGCCCAGTCCTGCATCGTCATAGGAATATGCCGCCGTGCTTGGCGCGTTGCATAATCAAGGTACATTGTTACAATCTCATTCAGTTCTTGTAACTCGTCCTGCTGCAAATAGTTCTTTGCAACAGAAACATCGGCTTTCACGATTTTCCCATTTGGGGCATTCTTCCATGAGGTCAACCCCATGTGGTCTTTTGTGTGGTCTGCCCGTTGCACAATTGACGGAATTGTGTGGCACGGGTGGAATTGGTGCGGTAGCCAACAGCAATAATGGCGGGCAGGAAGTAGAATTTGTAGTGATAGGTCTTGCCATTATCTACAACTTGTGCAAATTTTGCACAAGTTGTACTTTCGGATAATTCATTTTCCGCAAAAATATTCCGCAGATGTTTGGCAACAACACTGCGGTCAACTTCAAACAGTTGTCCGATGCCTTTTTGCGTCAGCCAGACCTCGTGATCCTGAACGCGAACTTCTATGCCATCTGTCTCTGAATCTTTCGTGAACACAAGAAAATCTGCTGTGCTGTTACGAACATACCGTTCTGTGCCTGCCATCGCTGCTCTCCATACATCAGTACAATGTAAGAATAGTATATCATGCTTTTCAATAAGAGCAAAGACCATTTTCACGATTTTCCATACAAATGGACTTATCTCTCATCATGTTCATTTTCTTGTGTATCATGCTGATGTTCCTCTCCCATACATTTGGCATACAATTCTGGTGTGCATTTGAGAGTAATCGGCTCCGGATATAGCTCAAGGAAAATCAGGGGTGAGTGATATTTTTTCTCATATTTTGTAATTTGACTATCCGTCAAACTTATCAGATCTTCACCACCGTCTCCACATATCAGAAACGGACCTGCGAAGAAATCCTTTGGACCATATAAGCGGTTCGGTGGTATCACCTCATTACTTCCGCGCAGAAATGCACAACTACATAAACAAAAAAAGCAGAGAGTCATCCGTAAGAGGATAACTCTCTGCTTTCTTGTAAAGCCTTTTCTGCAAGTTTGGTGTCAATGTGGTGTCAAATCAGCCAAACGCGGTTGATAAAAGGCGTAGAATCAATGCTTTTTAGTCAATAGGCTTCATCGTGGGGAACAGCAGTACGTCACGGATCGACGCGCTGTCGGTCAGTAGCATGACCAGACGATCCACGCCGAAGCCGAGGCCGCCCGTGGGGGGCAGGCCGTACTCAAGGGCGTTGACGTAGTCGTAGTCGACCTGGGCCTTGCAGTCCGGCTCAATGGCCTTGCGCTCAGCAACCTGGCGCTCGAAGCGGGCCTTCTGGTCGATGGGGTCGTTCAGCTCGCTGAATGCGTTGCCGTACTCGGTGCAGTCGATGAAATACTCAAAGCGCTCGGTGAAGGCCGGGTCGGTGGGCTTGCGTTTGGCCAGCGGGCTGATCTCGACGGGGTAGTCATAGATGAAGGTGGGCTGGATGAGTTTATCCTCGACAAAGGCATCGAAGAACTCGGCCAGGATTGCGCCCTTTGTCGGGACCTCGGGCAGCTCTACATGATGCTCTTTGGCGGCAGCGATGGCATCCTCGTCGGTTTTCCAGTCGTTGAAGTCAACGCCGGAATACTTCTTGACGGCCTCGACCATCGTCAGGCGTTCCCAGTGACCCATGTCGATCTGCTTGCCCTGGTAGGTGATCTCAAGGCTGCCGCAGACCTTGAGGGCCAGGCGCTTGTACATCTCCTCGACCAGATCCATCATGCCGTGAAAGTCGGTGAATGCCTGGTACAGCTCGATGGTCGTGAACTCAGGGTTGTGCTTGGGATCCATGCCCTCGTTGCGGAAGATGCGGCCAACCTCATACACGCGGTCCATGCCGCCCACGATCAGGCGCTTGAGGTACAACTCGGTCTCAATGCGCAGGACCATGTCCATGTTCAAGGTGTTGTGGTGGGTGTAGAAGGGGCGGGCGGACGCGCCGATCTCGAACGGGGTCAGGATGGGGGTGTCGACCTCCAAGAAGCCCTTTTCGTCCAGATAGGCGCGAATTTCCTTCAAAATCAGGCTGCGCTTGACAAAAGTGTCCTTGACCTCGGGGTTCATGATGAGGTCAACGTAGCGCTGGCGGTAACGCGCCTCGCGGTCCGTCAGGCCGTGGAACTTCTCGGGCAGGGGCAGCAGACTCTTGGAGAGCAGCGTCAGCTCGGAGATGCGGACAGAAATTTCGCCCATCTTCGTGCGGAACACCTCGCCCTTGACGCCGATGATGTCACCGATGTCCAGCTTCTTGAAGGCAGCGTAGGCTTCATCGCCCAGCAGGTCGCGCTTGACAAAAATCTGGATGTCGCCCTTCTGGTCGCGCAGATGGGCAAAGCTGGCTTTGCCCATGATGCGCTTGGACATCATGCGGCCAGCCAGAGAGACGATCTTTCCGGTCTCAGCCTCGGCAGGAAGGTCAGCAAACTCATTTTTGAGGTCGGCCGAGTACGCATCCTGCGCATATTTGGTGATTTCAAAGGGGTTATGACCGGCTTCGCACAGGTCTGCCAGCTTCTGGCGGCGCACAGCGGCCTGCTGGGTCAGTTCCTGCTCGGTCTGGGGCTTATTCTGCTCCATGTGAGATCGTCCTTTCGTGATTTTTAATTCTGTTGATATGGGTTGCTTGTAGGGGTCGATGCAAGCATCCGCCCCTTCAGAATTTATTGCGGATTATTACTTCGAGCGGCTGACTTCCAGCAGCTTGTACGTGATAATGTTGCCGTTGGGCAGGGTGACATCAACGCTGTCGCCGACCTTGCAGCCGATCAGAGCCGCGCCGACGGGACTCTCGTCACTGATACGGTTCAGATCCATGTCAGCCTCGGTGGAGCCGGTCAGGTCGTACTCCTCGGCGTCCTCCAGGTCGTCGCCCTCGGCCAGGATCTTGACGTGCATACCGATGGAGGCGGTGTCGTTGGACAGCTCGCTCTCATCCATGATACGGGCCAGCTTCAGGGTAGCCTCCAGGTCGGCAATGCGGGCCTCCACAGAAGCCTGCTCCTCCTTGGCGGCGTCGTACTCGGCATTCTCGCTCAAGTCGCCGTAACCGCGGGCGACCTTGATCTTGTCGGCAACTTCCTTACGCTTGACGGTGCGCAGGTTTTCCAGCTCCTGCTCCAGTTTATTATAACCCTCTCGGGTAACGACAACTTCTTTAGCCATAGCAGTGTCTCCTAACGTAAAATGGATAGTAAAAGATGTGCGGCACCAACTGGGGAGCCGCACTAACTTATATATTATACGGGTTCAAAACGGATTTGTCAAGGCACAGCGTCATTTATCCAGCTGCAAAAGGCCAACCTTGCGGTAGACCTTGCTGACAGTGCGGTTGGCAAGGCGGGAGGCACGCTCCGCACCGCTCTTGAGGACCTCGTCCACGTAGGCCTTGTCGGCCAGAATGCGGGCATACTCAGTCTGCACGGGGGCCAGCGCGTCGGCGGTGACCTCGGCCACGGCCAATTTGAAGTCACCGTAGCCCTTTCCCTCAAACTCGGCAGCGATCTCGTCGTTGGACTTGCCCGTGAAGGTGCTGTAAATGCACATCAGGTTGGACACGCCGGGCTTCGTCTCGCGGTCAAAGCGGACTACGCCGTCGGAGTCGGTCACGGCGCGCTTGAACTTGCGCACGATGGCATCCTTGTCATCGGTCATCAGGATAAAGCTGTTGATGTTCGTGTCGGACTTGCTCATCTTCTTGGTCGGCTCGGCCAGCGACATGATCTTGGCGCCCGCGGCGGGCACGTAGCCCTCGGGCAGGGTGAAGGTATCGCCGTAAATGCCGTTGAAGCGGCCTGCGATGTCGCGGGCAATTTCCAGATGCTGGGTCTGATCCTGCCCCACGGGCACGAGGTCGGCATTGTAGATGAGGATGTCCGCTGCCATCAGCACGGGGTAGGTGAACAGACCGCCGTTGACGTTGTCGGGGTGCTTGGCGCTCTTATCCTTGAACTGGGTCATGCGCGACAGCTCACCAAACTGCGTGTTGCAGGCCAGCACCCAGGCAAGCTCGGTGTGCGCGGGCACGTGGCTCTGTACAAACAGAACATGCTCCTTCGGGTCGATGCCTACGGCCAGCAGCAGGGCGGCCAGCTCACGGGTGCGGCGGCGCAGGTCTGCGGGCACCTGGCGCACGGTCAGGCTGTGCAGGTCGGCCACCATGTACAGGCAGTCGTAATCGGACTGCAAGAGGGCCCAGTTGCGCACCGCGCCGATGTAGTTGCCCAGGGTCGGCGTGCCGGTGGGCTGAATGCCCGAAAGAATGCGTTTACGTTTTTCTTCTGCCATTATGATGTATCTCCCTTGTAAGCCGTTCTGCCCACGGCGGGCAGGTGGCTTCTTCCTTTATTTATATACTATAAAATATAATCAAACAGCGGACATTTGTCAATGTTTCTGCGCACGGAAGTCCGTAAAATTCACAGCTTCACCCTGATAAAGTCGTGCTCCACAGCGGGAAGGATTTTTTCAATCAGATCCTTTGTCCGCAGCCGCAGGCTGGACGTGTTGATGCAGGGGTGACAGCCCACAAACTCGCTGTTCAGCACATCCTCGTCGATCAGCAGCTGCACGCGGTGCCCGGTGTCATTCATCAGTCCCAGCACGCTGACTGAGCCGGGCGTAATATCCAGAAACTTTTCCATGTATTCCGGCTTGGCAAAGGACAGGCGCGCCGCGCCGATCTGTGCAGACAGATCCTTTGTATGGAAAACCTTCGTGTCCGGGATCATCAGCAGATAAAAGGCTGTTTCCTGTCGATTACACAGGAACAGATTCTTGCAGATGACCGCCTGCAGCGTCTGGTCGATCTCCTGACAGACCTCCATTGTCATAGCCGGTGCGTGGTCGACCCTCTCGTATGCCACACCCAGCCGGTCCAGCAGGTCGTAGGTGCGGATCTCCTTTTCCAATCGGCCCGCCGTGTCCGCAGGCCGCCCCTTTTGCAGCTCCATTCCAAAGCCCCCTTGCGTTTTCTCCCATTATAGCAGTCTTTCCGCGTTTTGCAAAGTGGGGAAAAATGTGTTATACTGAGCCGGATGCCAGACTGACCCGTAAATGATATTTTTAGGGAAATGGGTTTTTGCTATGAAAAAGATTTTATTTATCTGCCACGGCAACATCTGCCGCAGTCCGATGGCGGAGTTTGTGATGAAGGATATGGCCGCTAAAGCCGGGGCAGGGGAGCGGTTCGTCATTGACTCTGCGGCGACAAGCACCGAGGAGCTCGGCAACCCGGTCTACCCACCCGCGCGGCGGGAGCTGGCGGCGCATGGCGTGGTCTGCGGGCCGCACACGGCGCGGCAGATGACGCGGGCGGACTACGACGAATACGACCTGCTCATCGGGATGGACAGCGCCAACATCCGCAATATGACCCGCATCTGCGGCGGCGACCCAGCGGGCAAAATCCACCGTCTGCTCGACTACACCGCCCGCCCCGGCGACGTGGCCGACCCGTGGTACACAGGTGATTTTTCGACCACCTGGCGGGACGTTGCGGAAGGCTGCCGCGGTCTTTTGAAGGCAATCACCTCGCAAGCCATGTAAAAACGTTGCATTTATGTGCGATATGTGCTATGATATTAAAGGATTATTTCCATCCAGTCAAGTTCAATCCGAAAGGAAAGAGTGTATACAATGGGAAAATACTTTGGTACTGACGGCTTCCGTGGGGAGGCCGGTGTCACTTTGACTGCCGACCATGCCTACAAGGTTGGCCGCTTCCTCGGTTGGTATTACGGTATGCTGCGCCAGCGCAACGGCGAGGCCACCACGCCGCGCATCGTCATCGGCAAAGATACCCGCCGCAGCTCCTACATGTTTGAGTACAGCCTCGTCGCAGGCCTGACGGCTTCCGGCGCGGACGCCTACCTGCTGCATGTCACCACCACGCCCAGCGTCGCATACATTGCCCGCGTGGACGACTTTGACTGCGGCATCATGATCTCCGCCAGCCACAACCCCTATTATGACAACGGCATCAAGCTCATCGACTGCTACGGCGAGAAGATGGACGAGGAAACGCTGCTGCTCGTCGAGGATTACCTCGACGGCAAGCTGCACGTCTTTGACCAGGATTGGCCCGAGCTGCCGTTTGCCAGCCGTGACCATGTCGGCTGCACCGTCGACTACGTCAGCGGACGCAACCGCTACATGGGATACCTGATCTCTCTGGGTATTTACTCCTTCAGGGGGGTCAAGGTCGGCCTGGACTGCGCCAACGGTTCCAGCTGGAACATTGCCAAGAGCATTTTTGATGCTCTCGGTGCAGACACCTACGTCATCAACAACAAGCCCAACGGCCTGAACATCAACCTGAACGCCGGCTCCACCCACATTGAGGGTCTGCAGAAGTTCGTCGTCGAGAACCACCTCGACATCGGCTTTGCCTACGACGGCGACGCTGACCGCTGCCTCTGCGTGGATGAGAAGGGCAACGTCATCACCGGCGACCACATCCTGTACATTTACGGCTGCTACATGAAAGAGCGCGGCAAGCTGCTGATGAACACCGTCGTCACCACCGTCATGTCCAACTTCGGTTTGTACAAGGCGTTCGACGAGCAGGGCATCGGCTACGCCAAGACTGCCGTCGGTGACAAGTATGTTTATGAGTACATGGCCAAAAACGGCTGCCGCATCGGCGGCGAGCAGAGCGGCCATATCATCTTCTCCAAGTACGCCAGCACCGGCGACGGCATCCTGACGAGCTTGAAGATGATGGAGGTCATGCTGGCCAAGAAGAAGCCGATGAGTGAGCTGGCCGCACCGCTGAAGATCTATCCGCAGGTGCTGAAGAACGTCAAGGTCACCGACAAGAAGGCTGCGCAGGATGACGCCGATGTGCAGGCCGCCGTCAAGGCCGTAGGCGAGGCTCTGGGCGACACGGGCCGCATCCTGGTCCGTGAGTCCGGCACCGAGCCGCTGGTCCGCGTCATGGTCGAGGCTCCCGAGCACGAGACCTGCGAAAAGTACGTCCAGCAGGTCGTGGACGTCATCAAGGCCAAGGGCTACGCGATTTAATTTGTTGTAAAATTTTACACCGCGCTGTGGCGAACCCGCAGCGCGGTGTTTTGATTTCACTCCCGGCAAAAAAACGCCCGCACGTCACAAAACATGACGTGCGGGCGTTTATTATGCCTTTACTTTAAGAGCAATCGCTCAGATTACAGCTGCGGGCCGGCAGAGACCAGAGCCTTGCCATGCTCGTTGCCTTCGTACTTGGCGAAGTTCTTGATGAAGCGGCCAGCCAGATCCAGAGCCTTGGTCTCCCACTCGGAAGCATCCTTGTAGGTGTCGCGGGGATCGAGGATGGCGGGATCGACGCCGGGCAGAGAGGTGGGAACCTCGAAGTCGAAGTGCGGGATCTTCTTGGTGGGGGCCTCGTTGATAGCGCCGCTCAGGATTGCGTCGATGATGCCGCGGGTATCCTTGATGGAAATGCGCTTGCCGGTGCCATTCCAGCCGGTGTTGACCAGGTAAGCCTTGGCGCCGGACTTCTGCATCTTCTTGACCAGCTCCTCAGCGTACTTGGTGGGATGCAGCTCCAGGAAGGCCTGTCCGAAGCAGGCAGAGAAGGTCGGGGTGGGCTCGGTGATGCCGCGCTCGGTGCCGGCCAGCTTCGCGGTGAAGCCGGACAGGAAGTAGTACTGGGTCTGCTCGGGGGTCAGGATGCTGACCGGGGGCAGAACGCCGAACGCATCAGCAGACAGGAAGATGACGTTCTTGGCAGCAGGTGCGGAGGAAATCGGGCGAACGATGTTCTGGATATGGTCGATGGGGTAGGACACACGGGTGTTCTCGGTGACGGACTTGTCAGCGAAGTCGATCTTGCCCTCGGCGTCGACGGTAACGTTCTCCAGCAGAGCGTTGCGCTTGATGGCGTTGTAGATGTCGGGCTCGGAGTCCTTATCCAGGTTGATGACCTTAGCGTAGCAGCCGCCCTCGAAGTTAAAGACGCCGTTGTCGTCCCAGCCGTGCTCGTCGTCGCCGATCAGCAGGCGCTTCGGGTCGGTGGACAGAGTGGTCTTGCCGGTGCCGGACAGACCGAAGAAGATGGCAGTGTTCTTGCCCTCCTTATCGGTGTTGGCAGAGCAGTGCATGGAGGCCATGCCCTTCAGCGGCAGGAAGTAGTTCATCATGGAGAACATGCCCTTCTTCATCTCGCCGCCGTACCAGGTGTTGATGATGACCTGCTCCTTGCTGGTGATGTTGAAGGCAACGCAGGTCTCGCTGTTCAGGCCCAGCTCCTTGTAGTTCTCAACCTTAGCCTTGGAGGCGTTGTAAACAACGAAGTCAGGCTCAAAATTGGCCAGCTCCTCAGCGGTGGGCTTGATAAACATGTTGGTGACAAAGTGTGCCTGCCAGGCCACCTCCACGATGAAGCGGATAGCCATGCGGGTGTCCTTGTTGGCGCCGCAGAAAGCATCGACGACGAACAGGCGCTTGTTGCACAGCTCCTTCTTAGCGATGTCCTTCACGGCAGACCAGGTCTGCTCGGTCATGGGGTGGTTGTCGTTCTTGTACTCGTCGCTGGTCCACCAAACGGTGTCCTTGGAGTTCTCGTCCACGACGATGTACTTGTCCTTGGGGGAACGGCCGGTGTAAACGCCGGTCATAACATTGACAGCGCCCAGCTCGGTGACCTGGCCCTTCTCATAGCCGGTCAGTTCGGGTTTGGTCTCCTCCTCGAACAGCATCTCATAAGAGGGGTTATGCACGATCTCGGTCGTGCCGGTAATGCCATACTTAGTCAAATCCAGATTTGCCATGTTTACATATACCTCTTTCTCTATACTTTTGGCTGAATGGGGGACAAGGGGACTAAGTCAGCCTCCTAGTGCCCCATCCTGACATTTATTATACAAAGATTTCGGCATAAAAGCAAGTTCAAATTCTTTCAAAGATTGTGACATTATTGTAAAATAGTTTGAATTTTACATATTGTATCCCCGCAGGGGCGGATTCTATATCCGCCCCTGCCGTTCCGCATACCGCGCGGCCCGCGGGCGCATATAGAATGTGCCCCTGCGTTGCAGGTGTACCAGCAAAAAAGGACGCGCCCTCCGGCACGTCCCTTCTCAATATCATTTACGCATCCGAGCGCGAATACGCATTCTTCATGCCGCTGCTCAGCTCAAACAGGACCTTATTCAGGGCGTCCGTCGTCTCGGCCCTGACCATAGCGGCCAATTCCTCGTTGGCCTTGGTGCGCAGGGCGGCACGGGCGGCGGGGTCGGCCTCGCCGCGCTGGGCATCGTCATAGGTATTGATGATGCCGTTGGCTTTGCTGCCGACGCTCAGCGTGTAGCGCTCGATGTGGAACACCGATTTTGCGTAGGACGCATCGGCCATGGCGGCCAGCAGACGGCTGGCCCAGTAGAAGTTGTCGGTGGAGACATCGCCCGTCGTGTTGGACAGGTACTCCGGCGTCGTGTCCACGTTGGCGTAGAAGGGCACCATCGTGTTGAAGGCGTTGGACGCAAAGGCCAGCCACTCCACGGCGCGGAAGTCCTCCGGTACGTCGGGGCGCATTTGCAGCAGTGCCATAAAGTCGTTGCGGTTCACGCCGATGGGACGGTAGATGCCCTTCTCGGAAGCCGTGGCCGCATAGGGGTCATACGGCGTGCCCTGATAATGGCTCGACAGCACGTACTTTACGTCCTCAGGCGTGATCTTTTTCTCGGGCACCATGCACCAGGGCAGGTCGTCGGAGCGCGGCGTAAAGTCGGCGTCCGGGCCGTCCCAGGCGAACGTATTGGGGTTGAAATAACGCAGCATGTACCAGCCGCGGGGCGTGTTGTAGACATGGTCGGCATCGTCGTGGCTGCCGAAGGCGTCGCGCGGATTCAGCGCACCGTCCAGGGACAGGTCAAGATGGTACTTGTCGATAAAGCCGCGCAGGTCGGCGGAGCACATGAACTCCTTCTGCTCGCCCAGCGCGTCGTCCAGGTCGAGCGTGTCAAGGCCGAGCTGGTTCGGCATGACCACATAGACGTCATCGGGCACGCGGCGGGCCATCCAGTGGTGGCCGCCGATGGTCTCGAGCCACCAGACCTCGTCCACATCCTGGAACGCGATGCCGTTCATCTCGTAGGTGCCGTACTGCTCCAGCAGACTGCCAAGGCGCCGGACGCCCTCGCGCGCGGAGCGGACATAGGGCAGGACCAGATAGACAATGTCCTCCTCGCCGATGCCGCCCTTGACGAGCGGGTCAGCGCCCAGCACGCGCGGGTTGGAGGTAATGGTCTCGGTAGCCGTCATGCCGACGTTGGCCGCGTTGACGCCGCTGGCCGCCCACAGGCCCTTGCCCTCGACAGCGTTGGGTACCGCGGTGATGCGCAGGCCGCTGCCGGGCAGCGGGATCTCGACGCCCGAAATGACGGATTTATAGACCGCGGGGTAGTCCTGCGGCTGAAAAACGGTAAACTTTTTGGCAGTGAAATGGCCGGAGCCGGAATCGTCGTTGCGGGCGATCATCGTGGACCCGTCGTAGGACGCATTTTTGCCGACCAGAATGGTGGTGCAAGCCATGGTTAAATCGTCTCCTTTTATAAGTCTATATAGGAATGCCGCGCGGTAGGGGCCGGGCATGCCCGGCCCGCGGGTTTCCCGCGAGCGTGTGCTCATGGGTAGGTACCGGGCCGGGCATGCCCGGCCCGCGGGTTTCCCGCGAGCGTGTGCTCATGGACAGGTACCGGGCCGGACATGTCCGGCCCCTACGGGCATCCCACTATTTCCCTATTATAGAACAATCTGTGCAAATTTCAACCGTCACATTTCCTGCGCCACGCCCTGCGCGATCACACCGCTCTGGTAGGCTTCGACCAGGGCTGTCAGGTCGCGGATCAGTGCCTGCTTGCGCCCGCCCTCGTCGGTGTCGCGCACCAGAATGCGCTGGGGCGCAGTATAGATATACTCGCTCTTGCTGGCAATGTCCTCGTCCTCGTGGATGGCCTTGTCCACGCTCTCAAACGGCTGGTGGGTGCGCAAGATCAACCCGCGGGAGTTATAGACCAGTGTGTAGCCGGCTATGCCGGTGCGCCGGTGGTAGGCACGGCAGAAGCCGCCGTCAATAATGATGAGCCGTCCGCCGCCCTTGATGGGGCTTTCCCCCTCGATAGCGCGGACCGGGACATGGCCGTTCACGATGTGGCTGCCCTCGCCGGACAGGCCGAATTCGCGCAAAATATGCTCGGCGGTGCGCGGGTCGGCAATGTGCCTGTAGTAGGGGTCCTTGATCTCCACCTGGGCCGCCGGGTCGGCAATATAGAGCCGCTCAAACGTCGTCATGGCGCTGCGGCCAAACAGCGGCGATTTTGCCCCGCACCACAGGTACCACAAAAAGTCCTGTCCGGCCAGCCGTGCCGGGCTGCCTGCGGGCGCACTGTAGCCCTGGCGGGCGCGGCGGTCACAGTAGTCGAACAGCTGTTTGCCGCTGCGGGCGGTGCCCTCAAACCGAATGGCCGCAAACGCGCCGTCCTCGGTCATCGGCACTGCGCCGTGGTAGAGCAGATTGCCGTTGCACATTTTATAAAACGCGCCGTGGGCGTACAAAAATTGCACATGGCGCTGCAGGCGCTCGCTCTCGGCAAAGCTGCGCACCAGCTCGGCGGCGATTTTTTCCTCGTCGGCAGTCAGCGCGGCGGGGTTGGCCGGGTCAACGGTGGGAAAGTCGCAGTCCAGCAGGGGATAGGTCGTGCCGAAATAGTCCACCGTGCCCGCGGCAAAGTCAATGTGGTTCAAGAAGTCGCGGCCCTGCAAATCAAAATCCGGGTTGCGGGCAATGACCTGCGCCTCCAGCTTGAGCATCATAACGGTCACGGCCTTGTGCATCCGCGCGGCGGCGGTCAGGTCGCCTGCCGCTGTGCGCTGGTCGGCGTGGGGCAGCCAGCGCGAAGCATCGGAATCCGCGTAAGTATGCTGGGCAAAGCGCTCCAAGCGGCGCAGGCTGATGCCGTAGCCGCCCTCCAGCGTGTCCAGATTGTTGTAGGCCAGCGTTGTTTTCAGCACGGTCATAATGCAGAGCGGGCTGCCCGCTGCCGCGCCCATCCAGACCACGTCGTGGTTGCCCCACTGGATGTCCACCTGATGATGCGCCATGAGACTGTCCAGAATGCGGTCCGGGCGCGGGCCGCGGTCAAACAGGTCGCCCACAATGTGCAGACGGTCCACAGCCAGCCGCTTGATGACCTCGCAGAAGCGGATAATATAGGCGTCGGCGCGGTCATAGCGGATGATGCTCTCAATGATCTCGCCGTAATACTGGTCCTTGTCGTGGTCCTCAAAGTGGGCGTGAAGCAGCTCGTCGAGGATGTAGCCGCAGTTCTGCGGCAGACAGCGGCGCACATGGTCGCGGGTATGCTTGCTGGACACGAACCGGCACAGGTCGATGAGCCGCAGCAGCGTCATGCGATACCAGGCGTGCAGGTCTCTCTGGCGGGCTTTCAGCTCGGGCAGCTTCTGATTGGGATAATAGATGAGCGTCGCCAGCTCGGCACGCTCCTCGGCGGGGACACCGTTGCCAAGCACCGTGTCGATTTTTTCACGGATGACGCCCGATGCGCTGTTTAATATATGTACGAACGCTTCGTGCTCGCCATGCAGGTCACTCATGAAGTGCTCGGTGCCCTTGGGCAGACGGAGCAGGGCCTCAATGCGGATGATCTCGCTGGCCGCGGCGGCCACGGTCTGGTATTTCTGAGACAGCAGGCGCAGATAGCGCAGATGCTCATCGGAATATTGCACGGGCAGGACCTCCCTGTACTTTTCTTACATCTGTATGGAATTATAGCACACCTTGCGGCAAAACAAAAGGCCGCAGCCCGGAATTTTGGGCTGCGGCCTGATGATTTTTAGGGCAGGGACTCTGTAGGGGCGGATTCTATATCCGCCCGTGGACGTTTACCCTGCGTTCATCTTTTTTCACAACGGGATGCTGCCAAGCGGGCGCATATAGAATGCGCCCCTACGGTGCAGCATGGCTGCACATTTTTTTGCAATCACTCGATCTCGATCAGCGTCTGCTTCGGCTCGAGCTTCTTGGCCTCGGCCTTGGGCAGATGCAGGGTCAGGATGCCGTTCTCAAACTTAGCGCTGATGTCCTTGGGCTCCAGTTCCTTGCCGACATAGAAGCTGCGTGCGCAGCTGCCGGTAGCACGCTCCTGGCGGATATAGCGGCCCTCGTTGTCCTTGTCATCCAGCTCCTCATTGCGCTGGGCGCTGATGGTCAGATAGCCGTTGTCCAGATCCAGCTTGACATCCTCTTTCTTGAAGCCGGGCAGATCAACGAACACATCGTAGCTGTCCTTGTTCTCGCGGACATCGGTTTTCATCACATTGGCGGCACGTTTGCCAAACATACCGCGGGGGGCAGCGGCCTTCATGGCGCGGTCAAAATCGTGCTCCCAATCGTTGCTGAACAGATCATCCATCAAAGCCTCATTGAACATATACGGAACCATCATCATAAGTCATTCCTCCAATTTTCATCGGCCGCCCGTTTTGTTTGTGAGCGGTTGACTTTTGATACACATTGTTGCGTTCCCTTTGGGGATTCGGTTCTTCCGTTCCTCTTTCCCTTGGAACGCCTCTATAATAGCACCGAACATTAGCACTGTCAATAGTAGAGTGCTAATATTTACATGTTATGTAATGTTTGTTCACAAAATATGTAATAAGTTTGAAAATAGATCGCAGCCACGTTGCAATCAGGACTTGCCTGTAGGGGCCGGTCATGCCCGGGGCAGCCTTTGCTTTCTAACACCTGCTCACGGGGGAGAAGGCTCCTCATCTTTACATTATGTCGTATTCAATCGGTGTCTCAAACAGCCGTGCCGCCTTCTCCCGGTCATCGGTCTGGCCCAGCGCCCACATCAGCTTGACGGCGACAGCCTCGGGGGTCATGTCGCGGGCCTCCAGGACGCCGGGCAGCTCACCGACGGCGCGGCCCACCTCATAGACGGCAAGGTCGCACCCCTCATGTGGGACCTGCGTGGTAAACACCGCCAGCCGCCCGCTCTCACACCAGCAGCGCAGGGCGGCGAACATCTCGCCGTGCTCCCCGCCCGGCAGGCCGCCGACGCCGAAGCTCTCCAGCACCAGTGCGCGGTAGTGCGGGGCCAGCAGTGGGATGATGTCCGCCCGCATGCCCGGCACAAGCCGCAGCACAAAAACGGCAGGCTCAAGCCTTTCATAGAACCGCACGGGCGGCTGGTCCGTGGGGCGGCGCAGAAACGTCACCAGCCGCGTATCGCGGAACACCGCGGTCTCGGGGTAGTCGATGCTGGAAAACGCATTGAAGCTGCGCGTCCGCGTCTTGCGCGCGCGTGTGCCCAGAATGACCTTGTTGTCAAACACCAGCTGCACGCCCCATGCGCCGTCGCTGACCGCGTAGACGAACGCGCGGTAGAGGTTGTTGCGCGCGTCGGTATCGCGGTTGTAGATGGACTTCTGGCTGCCGGTCAGCACAACGGGCTTCGCGCTGTTCTGCACCATGTAGCTGAGCGCCGCGGCGGTGTAGGCCATCGTGTCTGTGCCGTGGGCGATGACAAAGCCGTCGCAGGCATCATAATTTTCTTTGATGCAGCGCACGATGATCTGCCACTGCGCGGGGCCGACGTTCGTCGAATCCAGGTTGAACACCTGCACAGCGCTGACCTCGCACAGGTCAGCCAGCTCGGGCACGCAGGCCAGCAGCTCCTCTGACGTGATGGCCGGGGCCAACCCGCCCGCCGCCGTAGGGCGGCTCGCAATCGTCCCGCCTGTGGCGAGAAGCAGAATTTTTTTCATCAAAATACCTCTTTGGCTTCCCCCTCGGGGGAAGCTGTCCGCAAAGCGGACTGATGAGGGCAGAGTCCGCCTTATAGCCAATTAACGGGTAATATCCGGTGACTTTCCCCTCATCCGTCCTCGGGCACCTCCCCCAAGGGGGGGAGGCTCCTCTCATTTCACTCCGCCCACATCAGATGCCGCTCCGCGACGACCTGGGCGTCCAGTGTGCGCGGGCCTGCCGTAAAGCGCACGGTCACGCGGCGTCCCGCAACGCTTTCCACGGTGCCGGGGCCAAAGACGGCATGCCGCACATGGGCACCGACGGCGGTGATACTGTCCACATCCACAGGCGGCAGCGGGGCGCGTGCCGCGGGCGGGGGTGTGCGGCGGCCCGCGGGCTCGGCGTCGTGGCGTTTGCGTTGGCCGGGCAGACCGGACAGCACCTCATCCACAAAGGTCGAGCGCTCCGCCGCGCAGTCAAACAGCACCAACTGCTGCCGTGCGCGGGTCATGGCCACGTAAAACAGCCGCCGGTCCTCCTCATACTGCTGTGTCTCACCGGGCGTGCGGCAGCACAGCTCCGGCTTGGCGGGCAGAATGCCGTCCAGCACATCCAACAAAATGACCCGGTCATATTCCAGCCCCTTGGCCGAGTGGATCGTCGAAAGCAAAAACCTGCACCCGGGCGGATTTTCATGGTTTTGTATGATGCTGCGCAGCTTTTCCAGCCGACGCAGCAGGTGCCGCGGCGTCGGCTCCTGTGCGCCGAGCATTTCCAGCACGGCCAGCTTCGTGCGGTCCATGCCGTTTTTGTCCAGATATTTGCCGTAGCCCAGCTGGTCGGCCAGGAACCGCACCGCATCGTCCGCGGCCATTTTGGGCAGACGCGCCAGACCGTCCGCCACGTCAGCCATGGCGGCGCGGGTGCGCGGACGGATGCTGTCCTCATTCAGCAGGGCCGTCCAGCAGCCCTGCCCGTACTGCCGCGCCTGATTGCAGGCAAACAGCGCCTGTGCGCGGGTGACGGGCGCGCCGAATTTGTAGTAGCAGCGCAGAAAAGTTTCCCCATCCGCGGGGTGTGCGGCCAGCGTGAAAATATCGGTCACATCGCGGACGATCTTGTTGGTAAAAAAGGTCTGGTCCACTGCCTTGCAGGCGTAGGGGATGCCCCGCCGCTCGCACAGGTCGATGATGGGCAGTGCGCTCTCGTGGTTGCGGAACAGCACCGCCGTCCCGGTATCGCAGTGCTGCGCCGTCTCAAACAAGAATGGCAGCTGGTCGGCGCGGCGCGGCACGGTGACGATCTGCAGCGGTGCGCCGGGGCCCTGCGTCGGTGCGATGGTCTTGGGGCGGCGATAGCGGTTGCGCGCCACAAAGCGGTTGGCAGCCTCCAGAATCGGCTCTGTGGAGCGATAGTTCTGCTCCATCAGCAAAATCTGTGCGCCGGGATAGGTCTTTTCAAAGTCCATAAGCGCCTGGGGGTAGGCGGCGCGGAAGCCGTAAATGCTCTGGTCCTCGTCGCCGACCATAAAGATATTGCCGCTTTCCTGCGCCAGCACGCGGATAATTTCATGCTGCACCTTGGACGTATCCTGCGACTCATCGACGCAGAAATACTTGTACCGTTTGCGGAACGCCGCCGCAACCGCGGGCGCACCGCGCAGGATTTGCAGTGCAAAGCAGAGCTGGTCGTCGTAGTCCATTTTGTGCGCGGCCTTCAGCGCCTTCTGGTAGCCGCGGTACAGATCAGGCAGATTCTCAATGTCGGTTTCCAGCTCGTCCAATTCCGCGTCAGTCAGGCACATATTTTTAATGTAGGTGATGGCCGTGCGCAGATCCTTGACCGTGCTCTCAGCGGGGTACTCGTGGTTTGTGTCCTGCCATAGCCGCATGAGCAGCGGCGTAGTCTCGCTCTCATTGCGGATGAGCTCCGGCGGGGTACGGCCATACATGCGGCTGTACAGCGCGATGATGCGCGCCGCCACACCGTTGATGGTGCGGAACTCCAGCCGTGCGGCCAATTCGCCGCCGAACCGCGCCGCGAACCGGGCGCGCATCTCCTGCGTGGCGGCGACGGTGTAGGTCATTGTCAGGATGGTTTCCGGCGCAATGCCGCAGACCTCGGTCATATAGCCCAGCCGGGTGATGAGCACGGTGGTTTTGCCGCTGCCCGGCACCGCCAGCAGCAGCACCGGGCCGTTGACCGCCTCCACCGCCGCGCGCTGCTGGTCGTTCAGGGCCGCCAGATGGGCCGTTTCAAATATAGCCTTGTCCATGGCAGCTCCTTTCGTGCAGTATAAATCGCCGCGCAGTAGGGGCCGCACATGTGCGGCTCGCAGCTTCACGGGGGACGCCCGCTTATAGGCAGGCCGCGGGCCGGGCATGCCCGGCCCCTACAGTGTTTCCCTATTGTACCATACATCCCGCACAAAAGCAAAGCTGTTACACGCGGTTCAGCGCAATATCATTGATGACCTCACCGGCGCAGATCGGACCGGCGACGGCGGGGACGTAGGCGTTGCTGCCGGGGACCTGGCGGTTCAGGTTCGCCAGGCAGACCTTGTCACCGTCGATCAGGTCCAGCGTGCCGATGTCTGTCAACCTTGCAAAGTGTAAAAACCTGCAGCGTTTCAGCCCGCGTATTTTGTCACCCCCAAGTCTTGGATAAACGCGCACACTGTGGTACAATATGTAAGAAAGAGCAAACTCCCCATAACCAAAGGACGTCACCATGAAACAAGGCAATTTGAATATACGCTGCACCGAAGATTACGCGGTGCTGTACTGGGATAAACCCGCCGCCGCACCCAGCGGGGCGGAATACACGGTCTCCCTGAACGGCGAGGCCATTGGCCGCACAGACCGCACCCATTTTACGATAGAGGGGCTGAGCTACGGCAGTGCCTTCCGGGTGGACGTGGTCAGCGGCAGCTACTGCATCGGCTCGGCCACGCTGCAGTTCGGCAGGGAAAAACGCCGCATCGACATTACCGCCGCGCCCTACTTCTGCAAGGGCGACGGCCATATCCTGAACACCGACAATTTACAGCGGGCCATCAACGACTGCGGCGCGGACGATATTCTGTACGTGCCGGCGGGCGATTTCCTGACCGGCGCACTGCGGCTGCACAGCGATCTGGAAATTTATCTGGCCAAGGGCGCGGTCCTGCAGGGCACAACGAACATTCACGACTATTCGCCCCGCATCCCCAGCCGGTTTGAGGGCACCGAGATGCGCTGCTACTCAAGCCTTTTGAACGCGGGCGACATGAACCACAAGACCGGCCCGAACTGCCGCAATATCATCATCCGCGGCAGGGGCACGATCTGCGGCGGCGGGCAGGAGCTGGCCCGCAAGATCATTGAGGACGAGCGTGCCCGCATCAAGAGCTTTCTGGACGACAACCGGGAGCTCGTCGAAAGCTGCGAGAACAGCGACACGATCCCGGGCCGCGTCCGTCCGCGGCTTATCAATTTAAGCAACTGTGAGAACGTCTGGATCAGCGGTATCACGCTGAAAAACGGCCCGTCCTGGAACGTCCACATGATCTACTGCGACGACATCCAGACCGACCACTGCACCTTTGTGTCCGAGGGCGTCTGGAACGGCGACGGCTGGGACCCGGATTCCTCGACGAACTGCACGCTGTTTGCGTCGGAGTTCTCCACGGGGGACGACGCTGTCGCCATCAAGAGCGGCAAGAACCCCGAGGGCAACGAAATCAACCGTCCCTGCGCGCATATCCGGGTGTTTGACTGCCGCAGCGACTGCGGCCACGGCATCTGCATCGGCAGCGAGATGAGCGGCGGCGTGGAGGACGTGCAGATCTGGGACTGCGATCTGGCGAACTCGCTGTCCGGCATCGAGATCAAGGCCACGCCCAAGCGCGGCGGCTATGTGCGCGGCGTGACCGTGCGGGACTGCATCACGCCCCGCGTCATGCTGCACAGCGTACCGTACAATGACGACGGTGTGCCCGCCGGTGCCCCGCCGAAGCTCGAGCACTGCTTCTTTGAGCGGCTGACCCTGACCGCCGAGGTGCTGGACCATGACCACAGCCGACACGATGCCGCCCCGATCGAGATCGCGGGCTTTGACAAGCCAGGCTATGAGGTCGAGGACATTGTCTTTAAGGATATTACCATCACCAAGCCGTCCGTCGCCCTGCCGCTGGGGCTGTGCAAGGGTGTGACGCTGAGCAATCTTGCGTGTGTGAAGGAATAAGCCCCACTTTATGAACAAATCTTAAAACTTCCTTACACCCTCTTGCACCGCTGTGCAGGAGGGTGTATTATTATCATGCTTTAATAATTAACACAAGCCAACTATTAACAGGAGGTGTTCACCAATGGGCACTGAAGCCCCTTATCTGAGCGGGATGTTCCGCTTTGTGGCGCGGCTGCACACACTGTCCAAGCGCGGGATGCGCATGGCACTGGCCGGGCAGCCCAAATGCCGCTATGGCATGCTGCAAAGTCTGTACAATCTCATTGAGCAGCACGGCCGCGACGGCGCGATCTATGTCTCGGACATTGCGCGGCAGATGCACCAGCCTATGCCGGCGATTTCCCGCGGGCTGCGTCAGATGGAGCAGGACGGCCACATCGTCCGCGAGACAGACCCCAAGGACCGCCGCAAGACGCTGGTGCGCATCACCCCGGCAGGGGAGCGCGCCCGCAAAGCCAATGAGCAGGCCATGAACGACTACTTTGCCCGCATCATGGCGCGGCTGACCCCGGAGCAGCTGGCGCAGGCCAACGCCGTAAAGGACGCTCTGCTCGCCGCCATCGAGGCCGAGAACGCCGCTATGAAAACCGATTTGAAAGGAGAACCCCCGCATGACGAAATTTTTTAAGCAGCTGGGGCGGCACTGGGCGGCCTGCCTGGCCGTCGTTGCGCTGCTCATCGTGCAGGCATACTGCGATTTAAGCCTGCCCGATTACACAAGCAAAATTGTGGACACCGGCATCCAGCAGGGCGGCATTGAAAGCCCCGTGCCCGACACCGTCCGCAGCACAACGCTGCAGGCGCTCGAGCTGCTCATGTCCGAGGACGACGCCGCACTGGCGGACGAAGCCTACTCCGACCCCGACGCGGACGGTGTGCGCACACTGAACCCGGACGCGGACACCGCCGCGCTGGAAAATGCGTTCACAACGCCGGACGTTGTGCTGTACATGGCCGCGGCGAAGAATGCCGCCACTGCCGCCGGTACCACCGACACCGTGGTCCCCACGGCCTATGACCTCGACGCCGTCGCCACGCAGCTGGCCGCCGCGTCCCAGGCCCCCGGCGCACGGGAAATGCTGCAGAGCCAGCTGACGGACGGTCTCGCCCAGCTGGACGAGACCGTCGCCGACAGCCTGTCCAGCCAGGCCATGCTGCTCGTCGCGCTGGAATATGACGCTCAGGGCATTGCCCATGACGTGCAAATGTCCTATCTGCTGCGCACGGGCGGCCAGATGCTGGCTTTAACGCTGCTCATGGTTGCCGTGGCCGTCGCCGTAGGCTTTATCGCGTCCCGCGTCTCCGCCGCCATTGGCCGTGACCTGCGCCGCGACGTGTTCAGGACCGTCGTCGGCTACTCCAACGCCGAAATCGAAAAATTTTCCACTGCTTCGCTGATTACCCGCACCACGAACGACATCCAGCAGGTGCAGTTCGTCTGTGTGATCCTGCTGCGCATGGTAGCCTACGCGCCCATTTTGGGCATTGGCGGCATCATGCACGTTGCCAGCGGCAACACGGGGCTGGAATGGATCATCTTTGTGGCCGTGGCCGCACTGCTGGCGCTCATCGCCGTTTTGATGAACGTAGCCATGCCGAAATTCAAGCAGATGCAAGTCCTGGTGGATCGGCTGAACCTTGTCAGCCGCGAAATCCTGACCGGCATTATGCCCATCCGCGCGTTCAGCCGCGAGGAATTTGAGGAAAAGCGCTTTGACCGGGCCAACACCGACCTGATGAAGACCCAGCTGTTCACCAACCGCACGATGGTTGCCATGATGCCGTTTATGACGCTCATCATGAACGGCACGAGCCTGCTCATCGTCTGGTTCGGCGGCAAGGCGATGGATCTGGGCAGCATGCAGGTGGGCGAGATGATCGCGTTCATCACCTACACGATGCAGATCGTCATGTCGTTCCTCATGCTCTCGATGGTCGCCGTCATGCTGCCCCGCGCCGGTGTGGCTGCGGACCGCATTGACGAGGTCATCAAGACCCCCTCGACCATCTATGACCCCGCTGCGCCCAAGGCACTGCCCGCGGACGGCACCCACGGCGTTGTGGCGTTCCATGACGTCAGCTTCCGCTATCCCGGCTCCGACGAGGACGCGCTCGAGCACATCAGCTTCACGGCCAGACCCGGCGAGACAACGGCCATCATCGGCTCCACGGGCTGCGGCAAATCTACGCTACTCAACCTGATCCCGCGCTTCTACGATGTGACCGAGGGCAGCGTGACGATTGACGGCGTTGACGTGCGCGACATGACCCAGGCACAGCTGCACGACGAGCTGGGCTATGTGCCGCAGAAGGGCGTGCTGTTCAGCGGCACGATCACATCCAACCTGAAGTTCGGCGGCGACCACATCACCGACGCCGACGCAGAGCAGGCCGCCGAGATCGCCCAGGCCACGGAGTTCATCTCCGCTAAGCCCGAGGGCTTCGACAGCCCGATTGCCCAGGGCGGCAGCAACGTCTCCGGTGGGCAGAAGCAGCGCCTTTCGATTGCCCGCGCCATTGCCAAGCACCCGCAGATCTATCTGTTTGACGACAGCTTCTCGGCGCTGGACTACAAGACCGACGTGGCGCTGCGCCGTGCGCTGAAGGCTAAAACCGACAACGCCACGGTCATTATTGTAGCGCAGCGCATCTCCACCGTGCTGCACGCGAACCAGATCCTGGTGCTGGATGAGGGGCGCATCGTCGGCAAGGGCACCCATGCCCAGCTGATGGAAAGCTGCCCCGCGTATCAGGAAATTGCGCGCAGCCAGCTGAGCCAGAAGGAACTGAATTTGCAGAAGGAGGGTGAGTGATATGCCAAGACACGGACGCATGACGACGGAGCGCGCCAAGGACTTCAAGGGCACGCTGCGCCAGCTGCTGGCCGCCATGAGCAAGTATAAGCTGTCGCTGGTCGTCGTCATTGTTTTTGCTGTTCTGTCAACCATTTTCAACATTGCAGGGCCGAAGATCCTGGCCAAGGCCACCACGGCGCTGGCTACCGGCTGGATCGCCAAGCTGCGCGGCGTGGGCGGCATCGACTTTGCCTACATCGGCAAGGTGCTGCTGTTCCTGCTGGGCATGTACCTGCTGTCCGCGGCGTTCAGCTTCATTCTGGGCTGGCTCATGTCCGGCCTGTCGCAGAAGGTCTGCTACGACTTCCGCGACCAGATCAGCAAAAAGATCAACCGCCTGCCGCTGGCCTACTTTGAAAAGCGCACCGTCGGCGAGGTGCTGTCCCGCATTACAAACGACGTGGATACGCTGGGCCAGAGCCTGAACCAGAGCGTGACCCAGCTGATCACCAGCGTTGCGACGATGGTCGGCGTGCTCATCATGATGCTGTCCATCAGCCCTAAAATGACGCTGATTGCCCTGCTGATCCTGCCGGTCTCGCTGGCGCTGGTGCTGGTGGTCGTCAAGTTCAGCCAGAAGTATTTCAAGGCGCAGCAGGCGACACTGGGCGTTGTCAACGGTCAGGTCGAGGAGGTCTACTCCGGCCACAACGTCATCAAGGCGTTCAACCGCGAGGCCGCCGTGCTGGACGACTTCAACGACGCGAACGATAAGCTGTACGAATCCGCGTGGAAATCGCAGTTTTTGTCCGGTCTGATGCAGCCCATCATGAACTTTGTGGGCAACCTGGGCTATGTGGCCGTCGCCATCGTCGGCAGCATTTTTGCCGCAGCGGGCGCCATCACCATCGGCGATATTCAGGCGTTCATCCAGTACGTCAAGAACTTCACCCAGCCCATCCAGCAGCTGGCGCAGGTGTCCAACATGCTGCAAAGCATGACCGCCGCCGCCGAGCGCGTCTTTGAATTTTTGAACGAGCCCGAGGAGGACCAGCTGGCCGACCCCGCCCGCCGCGCCGACCCCGCCTGCATCGACGGTCAGGTCACGTTTGACCATGTAAAGTTCGGCTACACGCCGGAAAAGACCGTCATCCACAATTTCAGCTGCAATGTCAAGCCCGGCCAGAAGGTCGCCATCGTCGGCCCCACCGGTGCGGGCAAGACCACAATGGTCAAGCTGCTCATGCGGTTCTATGATGTGGATTCCGGCGAAATCTTGCTGAACGGCCACAACGTCAGGGACTTTGACCGCAGCGACCTGCGCGAGGGCTTCGGCATGGTGCTGCAGGATACCTGGCTGTTCAAGGGCACGATCATGGAGAACATCCGCTATGGCCGTCTGGATGCCACGGACGAGGAGGTCATTGCCGCCGCGAAGGCTGCAAACGCCGACCACTTTATCCGCACGCTGCCCGGCGGCTACCAGATGGAGCTGAACGAGGACGCCTCCAACGTCAGCCAAGGCCAGAAGCAGCTTTTGACGATTGCCCGCACGATTTTGGCGGACAACCGCATCCTGATCCTCGATGAGGCGACATCGAGCGTTGACACCCGCACCGAGCAGCGCATCCAGACGGCTATGGACCGCCTGATGCAGGGCCGCACGAGCTTCGTCATCGCGCACCGCCTGTCCACCATCCGTGATGCCGATTTGATCCTGGTCATGCGCGAGGGCGACATTGTCGAGCAGGGCACCCACGACGAGCTGATCGAAGCCGGCGGGTTCTATGCCGATTTGTACAACAGTCAGTTTGAGGATGTGACGGCTTGACAAATTGACGCAGGTTGGTTCTAATGTAAAAAATGCCTAAAGGCTTCCCCCGCGGGGGAAGCTGTCCGCGAAGCGGACTGATGAGGGCAAAGCTCCCGCAGCCACCCATTTACGAGCAGCATCCGCAGGGTCGCCCTCATCCGGCCCTGCGGGCCACCTTCCCCCGCGGGGGAAGGCTTTTCTTTTATTGACACCCCTGCTATAATAGTAACCAAAGGGGGCATTACCTGTGGATTATGCAAAACTTACGGCGCAGGCGCGGCAGGCTGCGGAAGAACTGCTGCAGGCTGCGCATCTCGAGACCGGGGACATTTTTGTGGTCGGCTGCTCCAGCAGCGAGATCATGGGCGGGCGCATCGGCAAGGATTCCAGCATGGAGGCTGCCGCTGCCGTGCTGGCGGGCGTGCTGCCGCCATTGCAGGAGCAGGGCGTCTATCTGGCCGCCCAGTGCTGTGAGCATCTGAACCGTTCTATCGTCATTGAGCGCGAGGCCGCGAAGGCCAACGGCTATCAGATCGTCTCGGCCATTCCGCAGCCCCACGCGGGCGGCAGCTGGGCCACGAACTGCTGGCAGCGCTTTAACGACCCCGTCCTTGTGGAGGAGGTCAGGGCCGCCGCGGGCATGGACATCGGCGGTACGCTAATCGGTATGCACCTGCGCCGCGTGGCTGTGCCGGTGCGCTTGTCGATGGACCACATCGGGCAGGCGATTCTGCTCTGCGCCCGCACCCGTCCGCCGTTCATCGGCGGTTCCCGCGCCGTTTACAGTCAGGAGGAAGTGCGATGATTCCCGAAGCCCAGAAGCAGCAGATGGCCGAGGCCGTCGCGAAGATCCGTGAGACGATGGCCGCTGCCGCCAAGGCCGCAGGCCGCGACCCGGCAGAGGTGCGCCTTTGCGCCGCCTGCAAGACCCGCACGGTGGAGGAGGTGCGCTACAGCGCCGACCTGCCCATTGACCTTTTCGGTGAAAACCATGTGCAGGAGCTGGTCGAAAAGACCGACGCGAACGCCTACAACGGCAAGCCCGGGCACTTCATCGGGCATTTACAGACGAACAAGGTCAACAAGGTCGTAGGCCGCGCCGCGCTGATCCAGAGCGTAGACAGCACGCGCCTTTTGGATAAGATTGATGCCGCCGCGGCCCGTCTGGGGCTGGTGCAGGACATTCTCGTCGAGATCAACATCGGCGAGGAGGCCAGCAAGAGCGGCGTGGACGCCGACAGCCTGTTCCCGCTTTTGGAGGCTGCCGCCGCCAGGGAGCACATCCGTCTGCGCGGCCTGATGGCGATCCCGCCCGCCGACGCCGACGACACCGAGACCCGCCGCTTTTTTGCACAGATGCGGGAGCTTTTGGCCAGAGCCGACGCCCGGCACTATGACCGGGCACAGATGGACATTCTGTCCATGGGCATGAGCCACGACTACGCCGCCGCCATCGCCGAGGGCGCGACCATTGTCCGCGTCGGCACGGCGATTTACGGCGCACGGGATTACAGCAAAAAGGCATAATTTCAGGCTTCCCCCGCGGGGGAAGCTGTCCGCGAAGCGGACTGATGAGGGCAAAGCTTCTGCAGCGACCCGTTCACGGGATTTCGCCGCAGACTCGCCCCTCATCCGGCCCTTCGGGCCACCTTCCCCCGCGGGGGAAGGCTTTTTTATTTTCTCTCCCTATATTCCCGCGGCGTCATCCCGTACCGCTTTTTGAACAGACGGTTGAAGTAGGACAAATTCTCAAACCCGCATTGCTCCGCAATCGCCAGCACGGTATCGCTGCCGCTGCGCAGGGCATCGGCGGCGGCGTTCAGGCGTTGCTCGTTCAGGTATTCGGTAAAGCCCTGGCCGGTCATTTTCTTGAACCAGCGCATAAAATGGCTGGGGCTGCATCCGCAGGCCGCCGCTGCGTCGGTCACATGCAGCGCCCCCGCGTAGCCCTCATTCACAAGCTGCACCACGGTTTTCAGCCGCCGGGTATCGGGGGTATCGGCAGGGGGCAGGTCTCCGGTGCGGCCCACCAGCGCCGCCAGAAACAGCAGCAGCTCGCCCTTTATACAGAGTTCATATCCCACGTCTTTGATCTTGTTGAATTCCTCCGCCGCGTGCAGGCACCGCACCGCCCAGTTGTAGCCCCAGTCTTCCGGGCCAAGGCGCATGGGCAGAGCCAGACGTCCGCTCTGCAGCGGCAGCAGGTACTTCTCGGCACAGATGTCACCGGCGCCGCCCAGCAGCTCCAGCTCAAAGATGATGTTCTCATATTCCATTGCCTCACCGGGCAGCTGGCGCAGGGCGTGCAGCACGCCGGGGGCAAACACGTAAATGTCGCCCGCCTGTGCCGTGTAGGTCGTCAGCCCGGCCTGCACGATGCCGCGCCCTTTTTTGACAAAGACCAGCTCCATGCTGTCCTGCCAGTGCAGCGCCACCTGCGGGAAGTCCTTCGGGATCGTGCACGGGTAGATATTGAACGGGAACCACGCGGCCCCGTGTTGCTTTGCTTCGCGTAAACGCTCTTGTTTCGCCATATTTTCACCTCGCATGATAGTATTGTACCACAAGTTGCGGGTATTTTGCAAGTCAGATGCACGTTTTGTGTGGTATAACCAAGTTGTACCCAAGAAGCCCATACACGAATGGAGGCAACCTCTTATGAATATGACTGCTGCGATGGAAGCCAGAACCAACAAGCCCCTGACCGCCTGCACGGATCAGGAAATCTATCTGGCCCTGCTGGACATCGTCCGCGAACAGAGCGCCGCCCGCGTCCGTCCCGTCACGGGCCGCAAGCTCTACTATATCAGCGCCGAGTTTCTGATCGGCAAGCTGCTGTCCAACAACCTTATCAATTTAGGGCTGTACGACGACACCCGCGCCGCGCTGGCCGCTGCCGGGAAAAACCTGTCCGATATTGAGGAGGTCGAGCCGGAGCCAAGCCTTGGCAACGGCGGGCTGGGCCGTCTGGCCGCCTGTTTCCTTGACTCCCTCGCTACGCTGAACCTGCCCGGCGACGGTGTCGGCCTGCGGTATCACTTCGGCCTGTTCCACCAGTCCTTCAAGGACGGCATCCAGAATGAGCTGCCCGACCCGTGGCTGACCGCCCACTCCTGGGCGGAAAAAACGGATACGGTCTATCCCGTCGAACTGGCCGGCAAGACCTACAACGCCCGTCTGTACAAGCTGGCCGTCACGGGCTACGAGGGCCGCACGAACACGCTGAATCTGTTCGATCTCGACACCATTGATGAGAGCATCGTCCACGACGGCATCACGTTCGACAAGACCGACATCGACAAAAACCTGACGCTTTTCCTGTATCCCGATGACTCCGACGAGGCCGGACGCCGTCTGCGCGTCTACCAGCAGTACCTGATGGTTTCCGCCGGGGCCCAGTTGATTCTGGCCGAGTGCGCCGCCCGCGGCTGTGATTACCACGATCTGGCCGACTACGCCGCCATCCAGATCAACGACACCCACCCCAGCATGGTTATCCCCGAGCTGATCCGCCTGCTGGGGGAGAAGGGCATCGACTTTGACGAGGCCGTCGAGATCGTCACAAAGACCTGTGCCTACACGAACCACACCATTCTGGCCGAGGCGCTCGAAAAGTGGCCCCGCGCCTATCTGGACGCCGTCGTGCCGCAGCTCATGCCCATCATTGAAAAGCTCGACACGCTGGCCCGCACCCGCACCACCGACGAGAGTCTGGCCATCATCGACGGGGACGACCGCGTTCACATGGCCCACATGGACATCCACTTCACCCACTCGACGAACGGCGTTGCCTATCTGCACACCGAGATCCTGAAAAACAGCGAGCTGCACGGCTTTTACCAGCTCTACCCCGAAAAATTCAACAATAAGACCAACGGCATCACCTTCCGCCGCTGGCTGCTGGAGTGCGACCCGGCACTGACCGCCGAGATCGAAAAGCTCATCGGTTCCGGCTTCCGCAAGGACGCCGCCGAGCTTGAAAAACTGCTGCCCTACACGGAAAATGTCGATATTTTGCAGCAGTTCTCCGCCGTCAAGGCGCAGAACAAGCGCGCACTGGCCGACTGGCTGTACCGCACGCAGAACATCACCGTTGACCCGGATGCAATGTTCGACATCCAGTCCAAGCGTCTGCATGAGTACAAGCGCCAGCAGCTGAACCTGCTCTACCTGATCCACCAGTATCATGAGATCAAGGCCGGGCATCTGCCCGCCACACCGCTGGTCAGCATCTTCGGTGCCAAGGCCGCCCCGGCGTACACGATTGCCAAGGACATCATCCACGCCCTGCTGACCCTGTCTAAGGTCATTGCGGCGGATCCGGTCGTGTCGAAGTATCTGCAGGTTGTCTTTGTGGAAAACTACAACGTCACCGCCGCTGAGAAGCTCATCCCCGCCTGCGACCTGTCGGAGCAGATCTCGCTGGCCTCCAAAGAGGCGTCCGGCACCGGCAACATGAAGTTCATGCTCAACGGTGCGCTGACGCTGGGCACGATGGACGGTGCGAACGTCGAGATCTGTCAGCAGGTCGGCGATGAGAACATCTATATCTTCGGCCAGACGTCCGACCAGGTCATCCACCGCTATGAGATGGGCGACTATCAGGCCAGCCAGTGGGTGGAGGGCGACCCCAACATCCGCCGCGCCGTCGATTTCCTCGTCGGGCCGGAGATGCTGGCCGCCGGGCATGAGGAAAACCTGCGCCGCCTGCACGACGAGCTGGTCTGGAAGGACTGGTTCCAGACGCTGCCCGACTTCAACGCCTATGTGGTGCGCAAGGGTCAGGCCCTGAGCGACTACGCCTGCGACCCGCTGGGCTGGCGCAAGAAGTGCGTCATCAACATTGCCAAGGCCGGCCTGTTCAGCAGTGACCGCACGATTGCCGAGTACAACAAGGACATCTGGCATCTGGGCGAGTAATCCACCTCTATAAGCAACCGCATCCCCTGTCCGCACGGGCAGGGGATTTTTGCTTGTGTATGGCTTCTTTACATGGGATGCCGGATGCAGAGGTTTCCGCTGGGCGTTGAAACGTTTCCCTTGCAAACTGTCGCTCTACCTGCTACAATAAATGCAGACTATTTGTAAGGAGCGATCACCCATGAACTGGCATCAGGCCTGTGAGCTGCCCTATTACCACGGCAGCGACCTCGGCGCAAATCCAACGGCGGAGGAAACCACCTTCAAGCTGTGGGCTCCCACTGCCTGCGGGGTCGTGGTCTGCCTGTATGCCACCGGCACCGACGCCGAGCCGGGCGCAAAAGAGCTGGGCGTACACGAAATGCGCCGCGGCGATGGCGGCGTCTGGGCCATTGTGCTGCCCGGCAACCTGCACGGGACGTATTACATCTACCGCATCTACTTCCCGGATGGCCGCGTGCATGAGGTCGTGGACCCCTACGCCCGCAGCGCCGGGGCCAACGGCACCCGCGGCATGGTGGTGGACCTGACACAGGCCGCCCCCGACGGCTGGGAGCAGGACCGGCGCCCCGACATCCCGGCCCACGCCCGCAGCGTGTGGGAGGTGCATGTAGCGGACTTTTCCGCTGACGGGCACAGCGGTGTAAAACCGGAGTGGCGCGGCAAGTTCATGGGCTTCACGCCCGATGACACCACGCTGGACAACGACGGCGAACACCCGACCTGCCTGAATTATCTGAAAAATCTGGGCATCAGCCATGTGCAATTACAGCCCATCTGCGACTACGCCACGGTGGACGAGTCCCGCCCCGACGGCGGCTACAACTGGGGCTACGACCCGCAGAACTACAACGTGCCCGAGGGCAGCTTTGCCACCGACCCGTTCCACGGCGAGGTGCGCGTCAAGGAGTGCCGCGCCATGGTCGCCGCGCTGCACCGCGCGGGGCTGGGCGTCGTGATGGACGTCGTCTACAACCACACCTACCACGGCGAGAGCAATCTGGAGCGCACTGTGCCCGGCTACTGGAACCGCCGCTGGCCCAACGGCATGATGACCAACGGCTCCGGCTGCGGCTGTGACCTGGCCAGCGAGCGCCCGATGGTGCGCAAATACGTGGTCGAGTCAGTGCTGTACTGGGCCACAGCCTACCACATCGACGGTTTCCGCTTTGACCTGATGGCGCTGGAAGACGTGGACACGATGAACGCCATCCGCGCCGCGCTGGACAGTCTGCCCGGCGGCGAGAGCATTTTACTGTACGGCGAGCCCTGGATGGGCGGCGGCACGAACCTTGAAGGCGGCGCACGCCCCGCCGACAAGCGCGCCCTCGACGCACTGCATGAACGCATCGGATTTTTCTGCGATGACACGCGGGACTGCATCAAGGGCAACGTCTTTGACGCGGCCAACGCGGGCTATGTCAACGGCGCACCGCAGCATGGCTACGATGTGCTGCACTCGATCAGCGCGTGGCGCAGCGGCGCACACGGCTTCCGGCCCAAGTGCGCCGGGCAGGTCGTGCAGTACGTCTCTGCCCACGACAACTACACGCTCTGGGACAAGCTGGCCGCCGTGGGCCGCCGCGGCGATTACGACTGCCCCGACGCCGATTTGCTGGCACAGAACCGCATGACGGCAGGCATCTACCTGACCTGCCAGGGTCTGCCCTTTATGCAGGCGGGCGAGGAGTGGGGCCGCACCAAGCACGGCGACCACAACAGCTACAAGGGGCCGCTGGCCACGAACCGGCTGGACTGGACCCGCGCCCACCGCCCGGAGTTTGCCGCGCTGACGGCGTTTTACCGCGGCATGCTGGCCATCCGCCGCGCCTATCCGCGGCTGAGCGGCGCGGCAGGGGAGCCGGAGCCGTTTATTCTGGCGCTGCCGGGCTGGCTCATCGGCTTTGTGCCGGAGAACGACGGCACGGCCACGGCGGGTCAGCTGGCCGTCTACTACAACCCCGAGCGCACCCGCCAGTGGGCCAGCCTGCCCGCCGGTACCTGGCGCAAAGTAAGCGACGGCGTCCACGCCGGTGTGACACCCTTCGGCCCCTGCTTCCGGGATGCGTTGGAGCTGGCCCCGACGAGCGTGACGGTGCTGGTGGCGGAGTAAAAGTATAATCACGTTTCATGGGAGAGGGAGAGCCTCTCCCTTTTTGTTTGTCGCCCCTTTTATTGTGGCCTTGTAGGGAGGGGTCTTGACCCCTCCGCGGGGCGTCGGGGACGCCGCCCCCTACAGTGTGGCAACCCGTAAACTTTCCTGCTGTCGCAAGCGTCCGCGGCGGCCAGAGGGCTGGCCGCCCTACAAACTCCCGGCAACGGCGTTTGTAGGGGAGGGATTTATCCCTCCCGGAAAGCACACGTCCGCCTTACACCTCCGGGCCGGGCATGCCCGGCCCCTACAGCCTTGTCATTTTGTTTACAAAAACTTTGTTTGACAGACTGTCCAATTTCCATGTATAATAGATTTATACGTTATACGATTTGTAGAATAGCCCGCCGCTGCCACAAAGTGTTTACCACACACGGACAAGAAAGGGAAAGGGAGGCCGTCACCATGAGCGACTACGCAGCCATTGAAAAGGAAGCCCGCATTTTTACCGAGGAATGTGTCACCAACAACCGCATTGATCCCACGCTGTTTGCCCAATATGACATCAAGCGCGGTCTGCGCGACAAAAACGGCAAGGGTGTGCTGGCGGGCATCACGAACATTTCCCGCATCGACGCCTTTGAGGAGCGCGACGGCCAGAAGGTTCCCTGCGAGGGCAAGCTCTGGTACCGCGGCTACAACGTCTATGACTTGATCCGCGGTCTGCGCGGCAAGCGCTATGCGTTTGAGGGCGCGGCCTATCTGCTGCTGCTCGGCGACCTGCCGAACAAAGAGCAGCTCGAGAGCTTCACCGCCTGCCTTGCCAAATGCCGCGACCTGCCGACAAACTTTGTGCGCGACGTCATCATGAAGGCCCCCAGTCACGACCTGATGAACTCGCTGACCCGCAGCGTACTGACGCTGGCCAGCTACGATGACGACATTGGCAAGACCGACCTGCAGACCCAGCTGGAACAGTGCATCAAGCTCATCAGCGTTTTCCCAATGCTGGCGGTCTACGGCTACCACGCCTACAATTACTATGAGTGCGGCGGCAGCATGTACATCCACCGTCCCGACCCGAGCCTGTCCACGGCGGAAAACCTGCTGAAGATGCTGCGCCCCGACCAGAAGTACACCGACCTCGAGGCCCACGTGCTGGACATTGCCCTGCTGCTGCACATGGAGCACGGCGGCGGCAACAACTCGACCTTCACGACCCGCGTCGTCACCTCGTCCGGGTCGGACACCTACTCCGTCATCGCGGCGGCGCTTTCCAGCCTGAAGGGCCCCAAGCACGGCGGCGCGAACATCAAGGTCATGCAGATGATGGACGACATACGCGCCCACGTCACCGACCCGCTGGACGAGGAGGCCATGGCTGATTATCTGGGCCGCATTGTGGACCGCCAGGCGTTCGACCAGAAGGGCCTGATCTATGGCATGGGCCATGCGGTCTACTCGCTGAGCGACCCGCGCGCGGTGGTGTTCAAGAGCTTTGTCCACCAGCTGGCCGACGCCAAGGGCCGCAGCCGCGACTTTGAGTATTACAACACGATCGAGCGGCTGGCCCCGCAGGTCATTGCCGAGAAGCGCCATATTTATAAGGGTGTCTCGACGAACGTGGACTTCTACTCCGGCTTTGTGTATGACATGCTGGGCATCCCGGTGGAGCTGTACACCCCGATCTTTGCGGTTGCGCGTATCGTCGGCTGGTCCGCCCACCGCATGGAGGAGCTTGTCAACGTGGATAAGATCATCCGCCCGGCCTACCAGAGCATCATGCAAACCAGGGAGTATGTGCCGCTGGAGGAGAGATAAAAGAGAAAAAAGAGAGAAGAATTTTCGCGCAGGGCGAAGGTTCTTCTCTCTTTTTATTGCCTGCTTTAAAGCCTCCCTCGAGGGGAGGTGGCCGAGGGCCGGATGGATGGGTGGGAGCTGCTGTCTAAATCGTCAGCCTGCCGCCCACCCCTCACCGCCTGCGGGCGGAGCTCCCCTTCCGGGGATCTTTTTAAGAAAATCCGTCCAAAACCACCTTCAGTTCTGCCCAGATGTTCTCCTGCGAGGCACTGTAACAAAGGCTATCCGTATAGGGACGGCAATAGACTTGGTACAAAATGCCGTCCTGCGCAAAGTAGGCTCTGGACTGGATGTAGGGCCTCGAGTTCGGGTTGCTTGTACAGTGGGGGATCAGCGCAGTGTTGCCGTTGGCCATGGGGTAGCTTTCACATTGCCACGTCAACCCGGCACTTTTTTGCCAATACAAATCCGTTGCCATCTCCTTGGGCGCATCCCCAAGATAGGCAACTGCCATGATTTCTACATTGTAGCCATCCAAAAGCACACCCGTGCGTAGGTAGAGCTTGTCCGGTGTATCGCCGCGCCCGATGGGGATAAATCCGGCGGGATATTCCTGAAATTTCGGCGTATAGGGCATACCATCGTCATATTCATCCGGGATGTCGATCATGCCGGACGGATACATGGCAATCGACGGGAAAGTGCTTGTATCTCCCTCATCCAGCAGCGTGTTCTGCGCCAGCGGCAGACCAGTCGCGGCGGTCATTTCCACCCAGCTGTCGTACCCGCGTGCAGCCCGGGCGTACCAATCGGCGTAGTCCGCGTCGGTGGGGTGCAGCTGGCCGTTTATGTTGGCGTTCATCGGCAGCCAGCCATCGTCTGACATCTCCCCATTATGGTTTGCCACCATTCCCGCCAGCAAATCCTCATCCAGCGCAAAATACTGCCGCTCATACGTGATGGCGTACCCGGTGTTGGCCTCCGGCGCAAAGGACGGGCGCGGGTTTTCGCGCAGGTTCGTGAACTCTGCCGTGCCTGCCAGCACTCCGGCGGCAATCAGCAGCGGCGCGGCCAGGCAGATTGCCAGCTTCCAGCGCGGGTGCCGTGCGGGGGGCGCGTCGGGCAGGTGCTCGGCCACGGCGGGCCATAGGTCAACGCCTGCCGGGTGCAGGCCGCCGGTCAGCTTTTCGTGCAAATACGCTTCTTCGCGGTCATACTTCATAGTGCTCCCCCTCCTTCAATCGCTGCGCCAGCTGCTTTTTGGCGCGGTGGTAGCGTGTGCGCAGATAGGCGGCGGGCCGTCCGTGAATGCACGCCAGTGCGGCGTAATCCAGCCCGTCCAGCACACGCTCTAAGATCAGGGCCCGATCCAGCGGGGCCAGCGTGTTCAGCGCCGCGCGCAGCTCTTCGCTGATGCCGGGGTCCTGCTCCAACGGCTCCGGGGTGGGGTAGGCCGCCGCGCGTTTGGTTGCCCGCAGCATGTCCAGCGAGGTGCGGTAGGCGATGCGGTAAAGCCACGCGCGCTCGTTGTCGGTGCCGTCATGGCGCAGCGTGTGGCGCTGCTGCCACGCCTTGATAAAGGTTTTCTGTACAGCATCCTGTGCGTCGGCCTCGCACCCCAGCAGGCCGGTGCAGTACCGCAGCAGTGCAGCGGTATGGGCATGTACGAGCTTTTCTAAATCCTGTTCGTTTTGCATCGGCTCGCCTCCTTTCACCCTTATAACGCCGACGGGAGCGGGAATGTGTCACAAATCAAGCATTTTCTTGGTCCCCTCTGGCGCAAGCGCCACCTCCCCCGTATCGGGGGAGTCTGTCTCGCAGGGGGAGGCAAGAAAAAAGAGCCCCGCGGGGCTCTTTTTTTACTTCAATGCGCTAAGACGGCATTTTTTATTTTCTTGTACACCGCATTTGCTGCCAGCGGCAGAAGCAGGCCCGCGGCGGTGTAGGCAAGCCACCAGGCACCGCCTGTAAAGTAAATCGGGAATGCGGCCAGAAGATACGGCTCTCCGCCTGTGGCCAGCAGGCCAAGCCAGGTCACGAGCTTGAAGCTCAAAAAGTGCAAAATCACAATCGGCATCGTCGCACGGCCCAGATAGGCCAGCGCCGCCCGGACACAGGGCAGGGGAGCGGTCAGGCACGCGGCCTCCCGCACCAGCACCCAGCCCGCCAGGCTGGCAAGCAGCAGGAAAATCGGGCCGCTGTATCCATTGCCCGCCAGACCCACAGAGCCGAGCTGCCCCAGAATCAGCAGCACCGCAAAGGCCGCCGCGGCAAAAATGCCACGCTGGTACGTCGGTATGCTTTCCCGCGTCGTGCGCCGCAGGACCGTGCCCAGGTAGAACAGGCAGTAGCAGCTGGCCGCAATGCCCAGCCCCCACACGTTCCATCCGGCCAGCCTGCAGCGCCAGCCCACCCACAGCAGCACGCCGGAAAAAAGTCCCTGCGGCAGCAGCGTATCGGCACCATGCAGCAGCCTTTGCAGAATAAATTCCACCAAAGCGTACAGAATAGATACTTGAAACAGTGCTTGGATGAACCACATCGCGCCGCCCAGCTGGGTGCCGCCGTCAAACACGCACCAGTGCACGGTGCGGCCAATCACATCCTTCACCGTCACGGGCGTTGTGACGGCATTGCCGGGAACCTGCAAAATGCGCTCATCACTCGTCAAAATATTCAGCTTTAAAAACAGGTTGTTCAGCACGGTAAAGGCGGTGTTTGCCAGCACAAAGGGCAGCCAGAGCGTGACGGCTTTGCGCTTGATAAAGTGCACCGGCCCGCCGCGCAGGCTGAAAAGCCAGCCGCTCAGCATAAAAAACAGGGCCATGTGGAACAGGTAGATGAAGTCCGTCCCGCGAAAGCCCGAATGCCCCAGCACCATAAGCACAATGCCGATGCCGCGCATACTATCTATTACAGGGTCACGCTGTTTTGCCATAAATCAGAACCTCACTGCGCGTTTTTGGCGCGGCATTTCGGGCAGATGTAGCGGATCGTCAGCGTGTAGCCGCGTACCTCGGTACCGATGGCGGACTCAATGTCGCGGATCAGCCCCACCACCGGCAGGTCGGCCAGGTCGCCGCAGCTGTCACACAACAGGTGGCCGTGGGGGGTCGGGTTGGCGTCGTAGCGGTCCGGGCCGTCGGGCATTTCCAGATGACCAATCTCACCGTCCAGCTCCATCAATTTCAGGTTGCGGTACACAGTGCCGCGCGCAATGTGCGGCATGGCCTGCCGCGCATGGCTGAAAATTTCGTCAGCGGTCAGATGCTCCGGGCATTTTTCACGCATGATACCCAAAATCAGGGCGCGTTGGCGGGTCATGGGCAGACCTCCTTTTCTATTTTAAGAATATATCTTATTCAGATAGTACACTAAAATGTATGCTTTGTCAACCGTCTGTGCAAGATCACTAAGATTCCATTCCGAAATTTTACTTGACAGGGGCTGTTTGTATGCTATAATAAAGTCATATTAAGACTCATTCCTATTTAAACGGAGGTATTCATTATGGAACTCAGAGGCAGCAAGACCGAGAAAAACCTGTGGGAGGCTTTCGCAGGTGAGAGCCAGGCCCGGAACAAATACACCTATTTCGCGTCCAAGGCCAAGAAGGAGGGCTATGAGCAGATCAGCGCCATCTTCACCGAGACCGCCAACAATGAGAAGGAGCACGCCAAGATCTGGTTCAAGCTGTTGATGGAAAACGGCGAGATTCCCGACACGCTGACCTGCCTGAAGATGGCCGCCGCAGGCGAGAACGAGGAGCACACCTCGATGTACCCGCGCATGGCCGCCGAGGCGAAGGCGGAGGGCTTTACCCAGATCGCCGCGCTGTTCACGATGGTCGCCGCGATTGAGAAGGACCACGAGGAGCGTTACAAAGCGCTGGCCGCCAACATTGAGGCGGGCAAGGTCTACGCCCGCGAGACCGAGCAGGTCTGGCAGTGCCGCAACTGCGGGTTCGTCTATATCGGTCAGCACGCGCCGGTCAAGTGCCCGGTGTGCGCACATCCGCAGAGCTATTTTGAGCTGAAGAGCAGCAACTATTAATTTGTAAAGAAGCGGCAGCCGCAGAGCTTCCGGGCGCATTTCCTATACGCCCCTACGTGTAGGGATCGATGCTTGGCATTACCCCTGGAGCTTTGCGGCTGCCGCTGTGTTATGTGCAAATGCCCGCTTCTGGCTGGTTCGTAGGGGAGGGTCTTGACCCTCCCGCGGGGCTTTGCGCCGCCGCCAGTGTCCCGGGAGACACTGCCCCCATTGGCTATTGCTGTAGGGCGGGGCTCTCACCCCGCCGCGGCGGCCTGGGGGCAGGCCGCCCTACGATTTTCATGGAAGATGTGCGCTGGCTCACGGGGCGTCGGAAACGCCGCCCCCTACAGCTGCAATTTTTTCTCGAATTTTTGCTTGACAACCGCTCTATATCATGCTATATTGTTAGCGTTAGTTAAGGCTAACCGCAGCAAGTATCCGACCTTCGGAACAACCATAGCCCGCCCGGTGCGGTTCTCTCCCCGTGCCGGGCGGTTTTATGGGGCTGATGGTTAGCAGACACTAACTATTGTAGAGGTAAGGAGTCATCTCATGCAGCAATCGCGTGTCATCCCCAGCCCGCGCAGCTTTGCCTGCGACCTGGCCACCCTATGTGCCCCCACACTGGCGGGGCTCAAGCCTGCCAGTCTGTTCCGCTACCAGCCCGCGCCCGGGCAGGATGCCGCCGCCATGGCCGCCGCCTGGCACGCCGCGCTGTCGCCCCGCGGGGTCACGGTGCGGGTGCTTAGGCAGTGCCCGCGCACCGGGGCTGTACTGGTCTATGTATACCGCCCGGCCCGTGTGGCCAGGCTGTTGGCAGCGCCGCACATGCTGGACTTTCTGGCAGGGGAGGGCTACACCCCCGGCACCACAGACGAGCTACTGAACCAACTGGCCGAAAGGCTCTGCTGCGAGGGAGATTTCCCGCATGAGATCGGCGTTTTTCTGGGCTACCCGCTGGCGGATGTCATCGGGTTCATCCAAAACCGCGGCAAAAATTTTACCGCGTGCGGCTATTGGAAAGTCTACACCGATCCCACCGCTGCGCAGGCAGAGTTTGACCGCTATAAAAAGTGCGAGCGCATCTACGCCCGCTGCTATTACAACGGCACCCCGATCAGTCGGCTGACAGTGGCCGCCTGACGATGCACCATAAAAATTATAAAAGGAGTAGTTATTTATGAGCAAGATCGCAGTTATCTATTGGAGCGGCACCGGCAACACCGAGGCCATGGCCGATTTGGTCGCCAACGCAGCTGCCGCCGCCGGCGCTTCTGTTGACAAGTTCACCGCCTCCGAGTTCAACGTTTCCTCCGCCGGCGACTACACCGGCTTTGCGCTGGGCTGCCCCGCCATGGGCGCCGAGCAGCTGGAGGAGAGCGAGTTCGAGCCGATGTACCAGGATCTGCGCGGCTCTCTGAGCGGCAAACCCGTTGGCCTGTTCGGCTCCTACGGCTGGGGTGACGGCGAGTGGATCCGCACCTGGGCCGAGGACGCCGAGGCCGCCGGTGCCCGTCTGGTCGTTGAGCCTGTCATGGCCAACGGCTCCCCCGACGGCGACGCCGAGACTGCCTGTGCAGCCCTTGGCACCGCTCTGGCCAATGCCTGATTTTCTCCATATCCATCCATACCGGGAGGGGCAGCGATGCCCCTCCTTCTTTGTTTGCGCGGCAGGAGCCGGGCATGTGCGGCCCCTGCCGGGCAGTATCAAAAAAGATACCTCTTGACAAAAAGCAAAGCAGAAGTTAGTATATTCTAAGTCAAATTAGAAAGCGCTAACTGGGAGGTTTTTTATGGCAAACGTCATTATTGTTCTGATTCTGGTGGCTGCCGTCGGCTACGGCATCTACAGCTTTATCCACCATCTGCGCCACGGCGGCGGCTGCTGCGGTGAGCATGACGCCCCCGCTAAAAAGGTCAGGGCGGCGGACACCAACAAGAGCCACTATCCGCACCACCTCGTCATGGGCGTGGACGGCATGACCTGCCAGAACTGCCAGCGCCATGTGGAAAACGCATTGAACACCTTGCCCGACACACTGGCCGAGGTAAACCTGAGCGCCCAGAACGTGACGGTCTGGACGAAGGCCGACGCCGACGAGGAGGTCATCCGCAAGGCCATCCGCGACGCAGGCTACCTGCCGCTGCGCACGAAGGAAAAGGTGTGATTTTTCGGGCACGCCCGGCCCCTACCGCACTATGTAAAAAAGGAACAACCGCTTATGATGATCAACAAACGCCTGATTTCGATGATGGGCGACTCCAAACGGTACATTGCGTGGAATGTTGTGCTGCAATTCCTTGCGCTGCTGGCCAACATCGTGATGATCTTCGCCGTGTCCCTCTTTCTAACGGGACTTGTGCGCAGAGAGCCGGACCTGCCCACCGCACTTCTGTACATTCTCGGTGCGCTGATCGTGCGCTTTTTCTGCACGCGCGGCGCGGCGTCGGCCAGCTACAACGCCAGCTGCACCGTCAAAAAAACGCTGCGTGCCGCCATTTATGAAAAGCTGCTCCGCCTGGGCGGCAGCTACACCCAGGCCGTGCCCACCGCGGAGGTTTTGCAGCTGGCAGGCGAGGGCGTCGAGCAGCTCGAGACCTACTTCGGCGCGTATCTGCCGCAGTTTTTCTACGCCATGATCGCACCGGTCACGCTGTTTATTGCGCTGGCCCCAGTCAGTCTGCACGCGGCGGTCATCCTGATGATCTGCGTGCCGCTGATTCCCGTTTCCATCGTAGCTGTGCAGAAGTTTGCCAAAAAACTGCTGGGCAAGTACTGGGGCCGGTACGCTGCGCTGGGCGACAGCTTTTTGGAGAACCTGCAAGGGCTGACCACGCTCAAGATTTATCAGGCCGACGGGGCCCGCCACGCGGCCATGAACCGTGAGGCCGAGCACTTCCGCAAGGTGACGATGAAGGTGCTGACGATGCAGCTCAACTCGATCATCGTCATGGACGTCATCGCCTACGGCGGCGCGGCGCTGGGCATCATCGTGGCCGCGCATGAGTTCAATGCAAACCGCGTAACATTGCCGGGCGCTCTCTGCATCATTCTGCTGTCGGCGGATTTCTTCCTGCCGATGCGCGCGCTGGGGTCGTACTTCCACGTTGCCATGAACGGCATGGCCGCCAGCGACAAAATTTTCAAGCTGTTGGACCTGCCCGAGGGCAGCGCCAGGACCGCCCAGCTCGGCGCGGACTGCGCGATTGCCTGCCGTGACCTGCACTTTGGCTACACGGCTGAAAAAGAAACGCTGCATGGCTTAAATCTTGACTTCCCGCAGGGCAGCTTCACCGCGCTGGTGGGCGAGAGCGGCTGCGGCAAGTCCACGATTGCCGCCGTGCTGACCGGGCGCGTGTCCGGCTACACGGGGCATGTGACCATCGGCGGGCAGGAGCTTTCCGCCGTCAGCGAGGCCAGCCTGCTCAAAAATGTAACGCTCGTCAGCCTGGGCAGCCACCTCTTTAAAGGTACGGTGGCTGACAACCTGCGGATGGCCGCGCCCGGCGCAGACGACGGTGCGCTGTGGGGCGCGCTGGAGCAGGTGAACCTGGCGGACTTCCTGCGCTCGATGGACGGACTGGACACCCCGCTGACCGAGGGCGGCGGCAACCTGTCCGGCGGCCAGCGGCAGCGGCTGGCACTGGCCCGCGCACTGCTGCATGACAGTCCCGTCTACATTTTTGACGAGGCAACGTCCAACATCGACGTAGAGAGCGAGAACGACATCATGGCGGGCATCCACCGGCTGGCCGGGCGCAAGACGGTCATCCTGATTTCCCACCGCCTTGCCAACGTGACAAAGGCGGACAATATTTACGTGCTGGATCACGGCCATCCGGCGGGGCAGGGCACGCACGAGGCACTGCTGGCGCAGGGCGGGCTGTACGCCGACCTGTGGAACCGCCAGCAGGCACTGGAAAACTACGGGAAGGAGGCACAGTGATGGAAAACAAACGTACCCGCGGCAATTTCAACGTCATGTACCGTCTTGTAGGGCTGGTACGCCCTCTCGCCCCGGTCATGGTCTGCGCCGTTCTGCTGGGCGTAGCGGGCTTTCTCTGCGCCATCTTCATCCCGGTTCTGGGTGTGTATGCGCTGCTGGACAGCCTGCACTTTTCTGTGCCCGTTATGCTCAAAATCGCCTGTATTTTGCTGCCGATTCTGGCCGTGGCCCGCGGCGTGCTGCACTACGCGGAGCAGGGCTGCAACCATTTTATTGCGTTCAAGCTGCTGGCGTTCATCCGGGACAAGGTCTTTGGCGTGCTGCGCCAGCTGGCCCCCGCCAAGCTGGAGGGCCGCGACAAGGGTGACCTGATCGCCGTGCTGACCGCTGACATTGAGCTGCTGGAGGTTTTTTACGCGCACACGATCTCGCCCATCTGCATTGCCGTCATCGTAAGCGTCGTTATGGCGTGCTTTATGGGCAGCTATGCACCCGCGCTGGGGCTGTACGCGGCGCTGGCCTATGCGGTCATCGGCATCGGCATACCCGTGGCAGCCGCCAGAGGTGCGCGCAAATCGGGCGAGAGCTTCCGCGCGGAGTTCGGCGCGCTGAACGGCTTTGTACTGGACAGCCTGCGTGGCGTGCGGGAGAGCCTGCAATACAATGACGGCGCGCATCGGCTGGCGCAAATCAACCAGCGCACCGACGCGCTGGCCAGGCAGGAGCGCCGCCTGAAGGAGGCCGGCGGCACGGCACAGGCCGTGACCGGGGCCATCATCCAGCTGTTGGACGCCGGTATGCTGGCGCTGGCTGGCAGCCTGTTCATGGCGGGTGCCATCGGGTTTGACGGTGCTCTCGTCAGCGTTGTGGCACTCATGAGCAGCTTCGGCCCGGTCATCGCGCTGGCGAATCTCGGCACCGGGCTGCAAAGCACCTTCGCCGCGGGCAACCGCGTTCTGGATATTCTCGATGAGCAGCCCGCTGTGCGCGAGGTCACCGACGGCAGGGACATTGTGTTCCGCGGTGCCGACGCCCGCCGCGTGACCTTCGGCTACCGCGACAGCGAGATTTTGAAGGAGGTCAGCCTGCACATCCCGGAGCACGGCATCGTGGGCATCACGGGCCGCAGCGGCAGCGGCAAATCCACACTGCTCAAGCTGCTCATGCGGTTCTGGGACACGGATTTAGGCCGGGTCGAGATCTCCGGCGAGAACATCAAGGGCATCAACACGGCGTCGCTGCGCGCAGCGGAGAGCTTCGTCGAGCAGGACACCGTGCTGTTCCATGACAGTATTGAAGAAAATGTCAAAATTGCCAACCGGAACGCGACCCATGAGCAGGTCGTGGCAGCCTGCAGGAAGGCGTCCATCCACGACTTTATCATGACGCTGCCGCAGGGCTACGACACGTCCGTCGGTGAGCTGGGCGATACCCTCTCGGGCGGCGAGCGGCAGCGGCTCGGTGTGGCGCGGGCATTTCTGCACGATGCACCGTTCATTCTGCTGGACGAACCGACGAGCAACCTCGACAGCCTGAACGAGGCCGTCATCTTGCGCAGTCTGGCCGAGGAGCGGGCCAGCAAGACCGTGGTGCTTGTATCCCACCGCGCCTCGACGATGCGAATTGCTGACACGACGTACTCTGTGGAAAACGGGAGGATGAGCTGATGGCCGTTACGAACACTGTAGGGGGCGGCGTCCCCGGCACCCCGGAGAAGAAGCGCCAACAGGAAAAGGCCACTGTCGGCCTGATGATCGAGCTATACTGCCGCGGCCATCACGGCACGCCCAAGGGCCGGCTCTGCCCCGACTGCGCGGTCCTGCGGGACTACGCCGACGCGCGGGTGGACCACTGCCCGCATATAGCGACCAAAACGTTCTGCAGCGTCTGCCAAACGCACTGCTACAAGCCCGAGATGCGGGAGCGCATCCGCCAGGTCATGCGCTGGAGCGGTCCGCGGATGCTGTTCCATCATCCCGTTTTGGCGGTGCGGCATCTGGCAGAGACGCGGAAGCAGAAAAAGGGGCAATAAGATATTGAATATGCCGGAAGGGGAGAGAGGTCCCTCCGGCTTTTTTGCTGTCTGTAGAGGCCAGGCATGCCCGGCCCTCGGCCTTCCCGCAAGTGCGGCGTTACAGGTAGGCTGCGGGCGGGGCATGCCCCGCCCCTACCGGGTGCTTTCCGTAAGCGCGCATCACTGCCCGGCTTCTGCCGTGATGCTTTCACAATTTGTTCAAAGCTGCACAATTCAAGTTAGCAATAACTATCTACTTTTCACAAATCTGTTTGGTTAGCCTAACTTCCGTATTGACATCGGGAGTTAGTGGTGGTAAACTACCATCGTAAGCGGTTAGAGCGTTCTAACCGCATGCTTTTGCTCCAAGCGTTAGTATAGGCTAATATATTGCAGAATCGCAAAAGGGGAGTGTGTGGAATGCCTTTAACGATGACTAAAGCAGGCGATACCGTTACCATCAAAAAGATCACCGGCAAGGATGAGGTCCGCCAGCATCTGGCCGAGCTTGGCTTTGTCGTGGGGGAGACCGTTACCGTGGTCAATGAGATCAGCGGCAACCTCATCCTTCAGGTCAAGGAAGCGCGCATCGCGCTGGATAAGACCCTGGCCATGCGCATTATCGTTGCGTAAAAAATTTGGAATCACAGCCCCTCGGCTGTTTGATTGATTGTACCAAGAGGAGGAACGAAGTATGAAGACTCTGAAAGATGCACAGGTCGGCGAGACCGTCACCGTTGCCAAGCTGCACGGCGAGGGCCCTGTCAAGCGCCGCATCATGGACATGGGCCTGACCAAGGGCACCAAGGTTTACGTCCGCAAGGTCGCACCTCTGGGCGACCCGATGGAGCTGACTGTCCGCAACTACGAGCTCAGCGTCCGCAAGGCTGACGCCGAAATGATCGAAGTTGAGTGAGTTCTGAAAAAGTAAAGAAAGGGGTTTAACCAAATGGCAATTAAAATTGCTCTGGCAGGCAACCCGAACTGCGGTAAAACCACCCTGTTCAACAGCCTGACCGGTTCTAACCAGTATGTCGGCAACTGGCCCGGCGTTACCGTCGAGAAGAAGGAAGGCAAGCTCAAGGGGCACGACGACGTCGTGATCCAGGACCTGCCCGGTATCTACTCTCTGTCTCCCTACACGCTGGAGGAGGTCGTTGCCCGCGGCTACCTCGTCAATGAGAAGCCCGACGCCATCCTGAACATCATCGACGGCACCAACATCGAGCGTAACCTCTACCTGACCACCCAGCTGATCGAGCTCGGCATCCCCGTGGTCATGGCTGTCAACATGATCGACCTCGTCCGCAAGAACGGCGACAAGATCGACCTGAAGAAGCTGTCCAACGAGCTGGGCTGCGAGGCCGTCGAAATCTCCGCCCTGAAGAACGAGGGCAGCGAGAAGGCTGCCGAGCTGGCCGTCGCCGCCGCCAAGAAGGGCAAGGCAGGCGAGCTGCCTCACGTCTTTACCGGCAGCGTTGAGCATGCCATCGCCCATATTGAGGAGTCCATTCAGGGCAAGGTCGATGGCCGCTTCCTGCGCTGGTACGCTGTCAAGCTGTTTGAGCGCGACGACAAGGTTCAGGCTGAGCTGAACCTGAACAAAGAGCTGCTGGACCACATCGACGCCCACATCACCGACTGCGAGAAGGAAATGGACGATGACGCCGAGAGCATCATCACCAACCAGCGCTACGCTTACATCAACGGCGTTGTTGACAAGGCCGTCAAGAAGAAGCCCCGCGCCGAGAACCTGACCGCCTCCGATAAGATCGACCAGATTGTCACGAACCGTATCCTGGCTCTGCCGATTTTCGCAGCCATCATGTGGCTGATGTACGCCATCGCGATGGGCACCTCCGTGGCGGACGGCGGCATCGGTATCGGCACCTTTGCCACCGACTGGACGAACGATGTTCTGTTCGGCGAGATTGTCCCCAACGCCCTCGGCGGCCTGCTGGAGAGCATCGGCGTGGCTGGCTGGCTGTACGGCCTTATCATGGACGGCATCGTCGCCGGTGTCGGCGCGGTCCTGGGCTTCGTTCCCCAGATGCTCGTTCTGTTCTTCCTGCTCTCCATTCTGGAGGATGTCGGCTATATGGCCCGCGTTGCCTTCATTATGGACCGTATCTTCCGCAAGTTCGGCCTTTCCGGCAAGAGCTTCATCCCCATGCTGGTCGGTACCGGCTGCGGTGTTCCCGGTGTCATGGCCTCCCGTACCATCGAGAATGAGCGTGACCGCCGTATGACGATCATGACCACCTGCTTTATTCCCTGCGGTGCTAAGATGCCCATCATCGGCCTGATTGCAGGTGCTCTGTTCGGCGGCAGCAGCTGGGTAGCAACCTCCGCTTACTTTATCGGCTTTGCGGCCATCATCATCTCCGGCATCATCCTGAAAAAGACGAAGCTGTTCGCCGGTGACCCCGCTCCGTTCGTTATGGAGCTGCCCGCTTACCATGTGCCCGCATGGGGCAACGTCCTGCGCGCCACTTGGGAGCGCGGCTGGTCCTTCATCAAGCGTGCCGGCACCGTCATTCTGGCTGCCACCATCATCCTGTGGTTCCTGCAGGGCTTCGGCTTCGAGAACGGTGCCTTCACGATGGTCGAGGATCAGGACAACTCCATTCTGGCTATCGTGGCCAGCACGATCTCTTGGATCTTTATCCCGCAGGGCTTCGGCAACTGGCGTGCAACCGTTGCGTCCATCTCCGGCCTGATTGCCAAGGAGAATGTTGTCGGCACCTTCGGTGTTCTGTATCACTATGCTGACGAGCTTTCTGAGAACGGCGATGAGATCTGGCCTGAGGTTGCTGCCAGCTTCACCGCAATCTCCGCTTACAGCTTCATGATCTTCAACCTGCTGTGCGCTCCCTGCTTCGCTGCTATGGGCGCCATCAAGCGCGAGATGAACAACGGCAAGTGGACGGCTATCGCCATCGGCTATATGTGCCTGTTTGCCTACTGCGCCTCTCTGGTCGTCTACCAGATCGGCGGTCTGATCACCGGTGAGGTTGGCTTCAACTTCTTCACCATCGTGGCTGTCGCTATCATCGCTCTGACCCTCTACCTGCTGTTCCGTCCCAACAAGTACGAGAACGTCAACGAGGTTTCGTTCGATTCCAAGAAGGCTGTTGCTTCCAAGTAATCTTGAATGTATAATAATACCGTATTCTTCCGGAAAGGAGCGGACTTTTTATGATGGAATTTTTAGCGGCCAACTTCAATCTCCCCACGATCATCGTTTCGATCATCGTGTTCGGCGGTACGGGCTGGCTGATGTATCATGAACATAAGACAGGCGGCCTCGGCTGCTGTGACGGCTCCTGCGGGGGCGGTGGCTGCGGCAGTCACGGCGGCTGCACAGGTAATTGTAAGACCTGCGGCGGTGCCTGCCACAGTAAGTAAAGCATAAGTGCCTGAAGGGGGCGCGGGTCCGTTCGTGGCCCGCGCCCCCTTTTAGTTTGGTATAAGGAGAGATGTACCTTGACCCTGACCGATTCCAACCTGCGTTATCTGCTGGCCATCCACCATCTGGCGCAGCAAAGCACCGAGGTCTCGCCGCTGGCACTGGCGCAGGCCATGGGCGTGACCAAGCCCAGCGTCACCAGCATCCTGACCAGCCTGATGAAGCAGGGGGTCATTGTGCGGCGGCGGTACGGCAAAATTTACATCACGGACCGCGGCGTGCTCTACGCGCGCTATTACGACGAGCTGGTCGAGAAGATTTTGCAGCACTTCCCGCTGACGGGCGAAGGCTTCACCCCCGAGGAATGCTACAGTGCCGCGGTGGCCATGGCCGTGTCGCTGCCCGCAAGGGAGATTGACGAGAAGTGCGAGAGCCTGTACGGGGAGGATTGTAGGGAGGGGTCTTGACCCCTCCGCGGGGCGTCGAGGACGCCGCCCCCTACAGTAGGGGAGAGATTTATCCCTCACGGGAGGGTCAAGACCCTCCCCCACAAATCACCCATAAAAATTCCCTTTGCAAAATTCTATTGCACACCGCCGCGAATTGTGGTAAAGTAAATTTATATAGGTATAAACGAGGGGGAACCATAATGCAGCTGAATCCGCATTACGCCGAGCTGAACGAGAGCTATCTGTTCAGCACCATTGCCCACAAGGTAGCCGACTACCAGAAGGCCCATCCCGAGGCAGACGTCATCCGTCTGGGTATCGGCGACGTCACCCTGCCGCTGGCGGCATCCGTGACGGAGGCCATGCACAAGGCCGTTGAGGAGCAGGGCCACAAGGGTACGTTCCACGGCTATATTCCCAGCGAGCAGGGCTATGAGTTCCTGCGCGACGCTATCCGCAGGTATTACGCGGGCCACGGTGTCGAGCTGGACATGTCCGAAATTTTCATCTCCGACGGTGCCAAGAGCGACTTGGGCAACCTGCTGGACCTGTTCAGTCAGGACAACACGATCCTTGTTCCCGACCCGGTCTACCCGGTCTACGTCGATGACAACGTGATGGCGGGCCGCAAGATTCTCTACCTGCCCGCCACGGCGGAGAACGGCTTCCTGCCGATGCCGGACGAGGCCCCCCACGCGGACATCGTCTACATCTGCAGCCCCAACAACCCCACCGGCGCGACCTACTCCGTCGAGCAGCTCAAGGCCTGGGTCGCCTGGGCGAAGGCCAATGACGCGGTCATCCTGTTTGACGCCGCCTACGAGTGCTTCGTCTCCGAGCCGGGTCTCGCCCGCAGCATCTTTGAGGTCGAGGGCGCGAAGGAGGTTGCCATCGAGGTGTGCAGCTTCTCCAAGATCGCAGGCTTCACCGGTACGCGCTGCGGCTACACCGTCGTGCCGCAGGCGCTGGCCGACGGCAAGCTGAACAAGATGTGGCTGCGCCGCCAGACTACGAAGTTCAACGGCGTCGCCTATGTTGTGCAGCGCGGTGCCGAGGCCGTCTTTACCGACGAGGGCATGAAGGAGATCCAGCAGAACCTCGACTACTACCGCGCCAACGCCGCTGTCATTGCGGCAGCGCTGGACGAGGCCGGTGTCTGGTACTGCGGCGGCAAGAACAGCCCCTACATCTGGCTGCGCTGCCCCAACGAGATGGGCAGCTGGGAGTTTTTTGACTGGCTGCTCGAGCACGCCCACGTTGTGGGCACCCCCGGCGAGGGCTTCGGCCCCTGCGGCAAGGGGTATTTCCGTCTGACGGCGTTCGGCGATGCCGAGCGCACCAAGGAGGCCGCCGCACGCATCAAAGCGGCGCTGGCCACACTGTAATATTGCGGGAGGGTTTACACCATGAAACCAAATGAAGAAATCATGGAATTTCTGAAAGAGAATCCCACCTTCTACCTTGCCACCGTCGATGGCTATCTGCCCCGCGTGCGTCCCATCGGTTTTGCCATGTGGTACAACGGCCACCTGTGCATTGCCCTGGGCAAGCACAAGGCCGCCTACAAGCAGCTTTTGGACAACACGAACCTCGAGATCTGCGCCGCCAATGACCGCGGCGAGTGGCTGCGCGTGCAGGGCACGGCGAACTTTGACAACAGCCCCGAGGCCCAGGCCGCCGCGTTCCAGGTCATGCCCCAGCTGGCCGATATGTATAATGCGGAGACGGGCAACAAGCTCGGCATCGTCTACCTCGACCATCTGTCCGCCAAGCTCTTCTCGATGTCCGGTGTTGTGAAGGACATTATGAACTACTGATACTTACGTAAAGCCAATGCCCCGGTGTGCGTTTCTGCGTACCGGGGCATTTTTGCGTTGCCAAGAGCGGGCACGGGCGGATATGGAATCCGCCCCTACAGCCCCTTAAAAATCGGCTTGTAGGGAGGGGTCTTGACCCCTCCGCTGGGCGTCGAGGACGCCGCCCCCTACAAACCGGCAAACAAAAATCCCGGTACGCTCATACCGTGCGTACCGGGAAAAGTATTTAGCGCTTACTGCTCCTGCGCCGCAAACAGCTGCGGGGCTGCCTTGTAAATCAGCACCGCGGCCACCGTGGTCAGGATGGTCTCGGGCAGCATGTAGCTGCCGTTGTAGGTCAGGCTGTAGGTCCAGGCGGGCAGACCGTCGCTCAGGTTGCCCCAGATCAGCACGCCGGACAGGAAGCTGCACAGGAAGCGGATGCCGCACACCGCTGCCGTGCCGACGGCCACGCCGACCAGACGGTTCTTGAACGGCTTGGCAATCGCACCGGCCAGGCCCAGCAGGGTGAAGGCCAGCACATAGTCCAGCAGGATCATGCCCACCAGCGGCAGCAGGCCGGGAGCCGGGGGCGCGTAGAAGCCCAGCAGCATCTGCAGCAGGCTGTTGACAAAGCCTGTGAACAGTCCCCATTTTGTGCCGTGGCGGTAGGAGACCAGAATGAACGGCAGCATGCTCAGCAGGGTGATGGAGCCGCCGTTGGGCATCTCAAAAATTTTGATGTTCGCCAACACGGTGCCTAGGGCGATCATCAGGGCGCACTCCACAAGAGTGCGGGTCTTGGAATAGGTTTTGGACATGGTATCCACTCCTCAAAAAATGTAACGTAAAAACAGGAAAGCGCCCGCAAGGTACACTTGCAGGCGCAAAAGCGTTATGACGTGTTGGGTCAAACTTCCTACGCCGGCATTGCCCGGATCAGGTTCAAGGCGACCCGAAACTGCGGTTTGTTTCGATCTCAGCCGAGGATGCCCCTCAGCGCCCCTGTTTTTATGTCCAAACCTATTATACACGCCCACCGCTGATTGTCAAGCCTTTCAAATTTTATCCAAACGATTCCCCCCAGGTTTTACACGCTTTCTTCAATGTTCTTTCATCTGTACCGGGTATACTGCAGCTGTACTCAAAAAGCAACCCCCACCCAGACAGGAGTGATCGATAGGAAGAAAAAGCGTATTCTCTGCAGGGCTATGGCCGCCGCTATGACCGTTTCCGGCTATTCCGCCACCGTTGACGACAGCGGTGCCAGCGTGAGTGACAGCTTCAGCGAGTACGAGGCTGCAAAATCCTAAAGCCTTCCCCCGCGGGGGAAGGTGGCCCCGCAGGGCCGGATGAGGGGTAAGCTACCGATTGCGAACCGCAAACGGGCAGCCATGGCAAGCTCTGCCCTCATCAGTCACCTTACGGTGACAGCTTCCCCCTCGGGGGAAGCCAAAAAGCGGACACCCAATCGGGTGCCCGCTTTTTTATCGATAAAAATTTACTTGCTGATCTTGATCAGATCCGCGCCCGGCTCCACGGTGCCGGAGGCCACGACCTCGACGTCCTTGAAATCATCGGTGTTCGTGACGACGGTAATCACCACGGCGGGGTGAGCGGCAGCCGCGATTTTGTCCAGATCCATCTCCAGCAGCAGATCGCCCTTCTTGACCTTGTCGCCCTCCTTGACCTTCGGGCTGAAGCCGTCGCCCTTCATCTCGACGGTGTCAACGCCGACATGGATCAGCACCTCAACACCGGCAGTGGTCAGGATGCCCAGCGCGTGGCCGCTGTCGGGGGCCTGGGTGATCTCACCGTCCGCGGGGGCGTAAATTTTGCCCTCGGTAGGGTCGATGCCGCAGCACTTGCCCAGGATGCCCTGTGCAAACACCTCGTCGGGGATGTTCTCCATCGCCACAACGGTACCCTTGGCATCAGCAGCCAAGGTCACGGGGAAGGCTGGGGCCGCGGGGGCGGCAGGCTCGGCAGACTTTTTCAGAAAATCAAAGAAACCCATCGTAAAACTCTCCTTCATCAGCCCGGTCAGGCGGGCGTACTTGTAATTATATTATACCCCGTCTTGCCCCAAAAGGCAAGGCAGGCAAAGGAAACTTGCTTTGCTCACATCCGCCCCTTCACAGCGCGGATGGCCTGCCAGGTGATGCGGGCGATCTCCGCCGCGGGCGGCTGAAAACCGGCCTCCTGCCAGGCTACAATCGTGCCAAAGCAGCCGTTCACTGCAAAGGCCAGCATATATTTCTGCTCCTCGGTGCCGCCGTCGGGTGCAAACTCGCCCAGGCAGCGCTCTGCAATCAGCTTTTTGGCGTTGCGGGTGAACTCCGACTCCCAGCTTTTGCCGTAGAGGGCCTGACAGAGGTCGGGGTTCTCGGTCATGTAGGTGAACAGCGCCACCAGCGCGGGGGGCGCGTCCTCCTGCGAGATGCTGGGGATCAGGGTATCCATCAGGTCGTTCAGCCGTGCCAGCTGGGCGGCCTCCAGCTGGTCCATCAGGGCATAAATGTCCGCGTAGTGAAAATAGAATGTGCCGCGGCTGATCCCTGCCAGCTCGGTCAGCTCCCGGACTGTAATTTCCCGCAGACTTTTCTGCTGCAGCAGCGTAATAAGCGCCTGGTAGAGCCGCTGCTTGGTCATGCGCACACTGCGGTTTGCGTCCCCTTTGGCGTTCATCGTATGCACCGCCTTCCTCGCGATTTACTACTTTAAGAATAGCGTTTTTTTGCCCCGATGTCAAGGATTTTTAAACTATTTATCCAAAAATGTCATTCGTTGTGGAGTAAATTTTATAAACATTGCAGTTTACGCATTTTGCCGGATGTGGTACACTGAAACAGGGAAGTGATAGTATGAAAATTGACCGTGCCCGCGCACAAAAAGCCTTTGCCGACTATGCCGCGCACTACAACGCCGCTGACGCCAAGGTCAAATTGAAAATCGACCATACCTACCGCGTGGCGGCGCTCTGTGCCCGCATTGCCCAAAGCCTGGCCCTGCCGCCGGAGGATGTCGATCTGGCGTGGCTGTCCGGCATCCTGCACGATGTAGGCCGCTTTGAGCAGCTGCGCCGCTACAACACATTTATCGATGCACAGTCGGTCAGCCACGCCGCGCTGAGCGTCGCGGTGCTGTTCGACGAGGGACGCATCCGGGACTATCTGGACGATGCCGGTGCCGACGCACTGCTGCGCACCGCTGTGGAATGGCACAGCGCGTTCCGTCTGCCGGAGGCGCTGGATGACCGCACGCGGCTGTTCTGCCAGATTTTGCGCGACGCCGACAAAATCGACATTCTGCGGGTCAACGTCGAGACACCGATGGAGGAAATTTACAACGTCAGCACCGCGGCGCTGCGCCGGAGCCCGGTGACGCCCGCCGTGCTGGACGCCTTTTACGCCCACCACTGCGTGCTGCACAGCTTAAAGCAGTACCCCGCCGACAACGCCGTCGGCCATGCGTCGCTTGTGTTTGAGCTGTGCTATCCCGAGAGCCTGCGCATTGTGGACGAGCAGGGCTGGCTGTGGCGGCTGCTGGATTTTAAAACTGATAACCCGGACACCGCCGCCGCGTTTGCCGCCATCCGGGACGAGCTGCACCACTGGCTGCACGCGCAGTCGGCGTGAGCCGATACTCAAAAAGTGCATTGTAGGGGTGAGCAGTGCTCGCCCCTACAGTCTTTATATGGCAGAATTGGTGTTTTTTTGACACGCAAAAGTGCCGCGAGGAAGCTCCCTCACGGCACTTTTGCGTTTTTTATGGTTCTTTCCGTCGTATCGTTTCTTCCTATTGTTATGCAATATATTATATCTGTATTACAGATAAATATCAATATCTGCCTCCAAGATAACGATAATAGTCGTAAGGAGGTAGTCAACCTATGGAATATCCGAACATACGAAGTCTACGGGAAGATCACGATTTTCGTCAGTGCGATCTTGCCAGTGTCCTCCACGTATCCCAGAACACCTACTCTCAGTATGAAAACGGCGTTATTGAGCTGACCGCAGAAAGGCTGGTCAAGCTGGCCGACTTCTATAACGTCAGTATAGACTATCTGCTGGGGCGCACCGATAACCCGGAGGTAAACCGCAATTAACAAATGCCGCGCGGCTCCCTGTGAGCCGCGCGGCATTTTGCTTCAGAGCAGACCCTGCACCAGAATGACGGCGATCAGGACCGGCAGAACGTATTTAAAGTAGGGCTTGACCCACTGCGGCATTTTGGGGCCGCTGCCGGTGTTGCACTCGGCGGTGTATTTGTCGAAGCCCCAGCCCCATTTGGTGACACAGAACAGCAGATAAACAAGGCTGCCGCCCGGCAGCAGAACGTTGCTGACAAGGAAGTCCTCAAAATCCAGCACGGTGCTGCCCGCGCCCAGGGGCTGGATGCCGCTCCACACGTTGTAGCCCAGCGCGCAGGGCAGGCCCAGCGCGACCAGCGCCGCCGCGCCCACCAGGCAAGCCCTGCGGCGGTCCCAGCCGAAATTTTCCCGCGCACAGGCGATGATGTTCTCAAACACTGCAATGACCGTGGAGAAGCTGGCGAACGTCATGAACAGGAAGAACAGCGCGCCCCACAGGCGTCCGCCCGCCATGTTTGTAAAGACGTTGGGCAGCGTGATGAAAATCAAGCTCGGTCCCGCGTCGGGCGAGATGCCGAAGGAGAAGCAGGCCGGGAAGATGATAAGGCCCGCGCAGACCGCCACAAAGGTGTCCAGCACGCAGATGCGGGCGGCCTCACCCGGCAGGGTGAAGCCGCGGTCCATGTAGCTGCCGAAAATCTCAATCGCGCCGATGCCGAGGCTTAAGGTAAAGAACGACTGGTTCATGGCCGCCGTGATGACATTGCCCAGGCCCTGCCCGGTGGCGCGGGACCAGTCGGGCAGCAGGTAGAAGGCCAGGCCCTCGCCCGCGCCGGACAGCGTGAAGCTGTGCACAACCAGCACAAGGATCAATACGAGCAGGGCGCTCATCATCCATTTGCCGACCTTTTCCAGACCGCCCTGCAGGCCGCGCCCGCAGACGACAAAGCCCGCCAGCGTGATGACGGCCATCCAGAAAACCATCTCGACAGGGTTCGAGAGCATCTCGCCAAAGACGCCTGCGGCCTGCTCGGAGGTCAGGCCGTCAAAGCTGCCGGTCAGGAAGCGGAAGAAGTAGTCGACCATCCAGCCGGAGACGGTGGTGTAGTACATCATCAGCAGCACACAGCCCGCCATGCAGAACCAGCCGTGGATATGCCACTTGCTGCCCCCGGGCTCCAGCGCCTTGTAGGCGCTGCGCGCCGCGCCGCGGCCCGCACGGCCCACGGCCAGCTCCATCGTCAGGACCGGCAGACCCATGAGCACCAGAAAGAGCAGGTAGAACAGTACAAAGATGCCGCCGCCGTACTGGCCGGTGACTGTGGGGAAGCGCCAGACGTTGCCGATGCCGATAGCACAGCCCGCGCTGACCAGAATGAAGCCAAGGCGTGAGCCGAAGCTTTCGCGTTGATTTTGGGGATCCATATAATTCCTCTTTTCTGTCCAAAAGTAGAATTATTATAGCGTACCGCGGCGAAACTTGCAAGTGGAGAATCACAGTGTTATAATTATGGCAACACCCGCGGCGTGGGTCGATTGGAAATTTGCCCGTCAGCCTTGCGACAGCCGGAAGGCTCCGCGGGCAAATACTGTCCGCCCCTGCAAAGCGTGCAATACTTTACTAAGGAGTCAAAAATATGCTTCGTTTTGAATGTGACTATGGCGAGGGCGCGGCCCCCGCGGTTTTGGAGCTTCTGCAAAAGACCAATTTCGACCAGACCCCCGGCTATGGCGAGGATGAATACTGCGCCAAGGCCGCCGCGCAGATCAAGCGCCTGTGCGACGCTCCCGATGCCGACGTACACTTTTTCGTCGGCGCGACCCAGGCGAATCTGACCGTCATTGCGGCGGCGCTCAAGCCGTGGCAGGGCGTGCTGTGCGCCGACTCCGGGCACATCCATGTGCACGAGACCGGCTCTATCGAGGCCACAGGCCACAAGTGCCTGGCACTGCCCGGCAAAAACGGCAAGATCACGGCCCGCCAGATCCGTAAAGCCGTGGAGGAGCACCGCGCCAACGCCAGCCACGAGCACGAGGTCCAGCCCGGCATGGTCTACATCTCGAACCCCACCGAGGTCGGCACCCTTTATAACAAGGAAGAATTGACCGACATTTCCGCCGCCTGCTACGAGCTGGGACTCTACCTGTTCGTGGACGGTGCGCGTATGGCCTACGGCCTGACGAGCCCCGCCAACGATCTGAGCCTGCAGGACTACGCCGCGCTCTGCGACGTGTTTTACTTGGGCGGTACCAAGTGCGGTGCGCTGTTCGGCGAGGCCGTTGTCATCACAAACGACGATCTGAAGCCCGATTTCCGCTACTGCCTGAAGCAGCACGGCGGCATGCTGGCGAAAGGCCGCCTGCTGGGCGAGCAGTTCCTGGCTCTGCTGGACGGCGAGGACGGCAGCGGCAGCAGCCTGTATTTCACGATGGCGAAAAAAGCCGACGAGCAGGCTCTGCGCATCCGCGCCGCCTTTGAGGCAAAGGGCTGCAAGGTGCTGCACGACTCCCCGACGAACCAGCAGTTCTTTGTCCTGCCCGACGAGTGGTACAACAAGCTGGCCGAGACCTACGCCATGACCCACATGGGCAAGCCCGACAAGCACCACACCGCCGTGCGCGTATGCACCAGCTGGGCCACGAAGGACGAAGCCGTGGAGCATCTGATAGCGGACGTGAACGGGTTGTAAGGCACCCGCCTCCCTTGTAGGGGCCGGGCATGCCCGGCCCGCAGCCTTCCCGCAAACGTCCGTCCGCCTTACCGTGGCGGGCGCACCAAAATAAAAGCCTCCTGCATCACAACCGATGCAGGAGGCTTTTGTATCTATTCGAATGGCTTCACGGCCTTGCTGGTTGTCTGCGCCGTGGCCGAAGCGATTGCTTCTGGCATGGCCAAGGCGGCAGTGTAATGTGTCTTGGGGCGTTCCCCTTAACTCTGGTTATACTATACACTGCATTTATGTCCGCCCTGTCACGCCAATTTGAAAAATATGTTAAATCTCGGTTCCCTCAAATCACTTCTGGATGCGCTTGTCGCACTTGATGGCCAGCTTTGTGCCGACGGTCTGCAAAATCTGTACCAGCACGACCAGCAGCGCCGTGGCAAAGAACTCCAGCACCACATTAAAGCGGTAGTAACCGTAGTTGATGGCGATCTTGCCAAGGCCGCCGCCGCCGATGATGCCGGCCATTGCGCCGTAACCCATGATGGTCGTGGCGGCAATCGTCACGTTGGCGACCAGGCTCGGCATGCTCTCGGGCACCATGACCTTTGTGATGATCTGCAGCGGCGTTGCGCCCATGCTCTGGGCGGCCTCAATGACACCCGCGTCCACCTCGCGCATACTGGTCTCGACCAGACGCGACACAAACGGGAACGATGCGATGACCAGCGGCACAATGGACGCCACCGTACCGATGGATGTGCCCACGATGGCGCGGGACAGCGGAATGACAATGATCATCAAGATCAAAAACGGCACGCTGCGCAGCAGATTCACCAGGCCGTTCAGCAGCGCCATGAGCCAGCGGGGCAGGGGACGCACACCGCCCTGTTCGCCCGTGACCAGGCAGACGCCCAGCGGCAGACCGATGACCAGCGCCAGCAGCGTTGCGACGACGGTGGACCAGACGGTCTCCCATGTTTCAAACGGAATGGTGGGCAAAATCTGCAAGAACGTCTGCCATTCCTTGCCTGCAAAAAGCTCTGCCATCAGCCGTTCACCTCCTCAAAAGTAATGCCGGGATAGTTCCTGATGTACTCCAGTGCCGCGGCGGCCTTGTCGTCGTCGGGCAGCGCCAGCAGCATGCTGCCCAGCGTCTGGCCGTTCACAATGCGGGTGTCCGCCGCCATGATCGAGACGAGCGCGCCGCACTCAATGGCAAGGCTTGCCACCAGCGGCTTGTCCGTGGTCTGGGTGCCGCCGAAGGCCACACGCACCAGCTTGTGGCCGGGCAGGACCTCGGCCTGGGGCGCACCGGCGGGGTAGACGAGCCGCCGCGCCGCCTTGGACGTAGGATGGCTGAAGATAGCCTGTACCTCGCCCTCCTCGACGACGGTGCCGTTATCGAGAATGGCCACACGGTTGCAGACCTCCTCCACAACGCTCATCTGGTGGGTGATGATGACGACTGTGATGCCCAGCTCACGGTTGATTTTTTGAATGAGCTGCAAAATGGCGTGGGTCGTGTTCGGGTCCAGGGCGCTCGTCGCCTCGTCGCAGAGCAGCACCTTCGGGTCCGTTGCCAGCGCACGGGCAATCGCAATGCGCTGTTTCTGGCCGCCGGACAGCTGCGCCGGGTAGGCGTCGGCCTTATCGGGCAGACCGACCAGCTCCAGCAGCTCACGGGCGCGGGCCTCGGCCTTGTCTTTGGGGACCTTCGCCAGCTCCATCGGGAACATGATATTGCGCAGACAGGTGCGCTGCATCAGCAGGTTGAACTGCTGAAAAATCATGGTGATCTCACGCCGGGCCGCGCGCAGGTCGGCGGCGCGCAGGTCCTGCATCTGCTTGCCGTTGACGATGACATTTCCCTCGTCCGGGCGCTCCAGCATATTGATGCAGCGTACCAGTGTTGATTTTCCGGCGCCCGACATACCGATGATGCCGTAGACGTCGCCGTCCCGGATCGTCAGATTGATGTCGTTCAGCGCGACGACCGTGCCGCCCTGCGTGGCAAAGCGCTTGGTCAGGTGTTGCAGTTCGATCATGGGTGATTCTCCCTCATTTACAAAGATAGCGAATGAGCGCAAAAACTCATTCGCTATTGATTGTACTCTATATTCCGGCAGGTTGCAAGGGCTTTCTTTTCTATTAGGGCCTTGCACTGTAGGGGCGAGCATTGCTCGCCCGCGGGCGGTCAATGACCGCCCCTACAACCTTACCGCGGATATGTTTTCCTTAGAAAATCGGCACAACCGCACCGTCGTAGGTGCTGTTGATGTAATCCTTGACCTTGTCGCTGGTCAGGGCAGCGTACAGCGCCTGAATGGCGGGGTCGTTCTCGCGGCCTTCCTTCACAACCAGTACGTTGGCGTAGGTCTGGGCAGCCTCGGAGGAAGCATCCTCGGTAGCAAGAGCGTCCTTGCCGACGGAGAAGCCGGCCTCCATTGCGTAGTTGCCGTTGATGACGGCGAAGTCAACATCCTGCACGGTGCGGGGCAGCTGGGCAGCCTCGATCTCCTTGATCTGCAGGTTGTGGGGGTTGTCGGTGATGTCGTTGACCGTAGCGGTCAGACCGGCGCCGTCGCGGACAGTGATCAGGCCCTGGGCGGCCAGCAGCTGCAGAGCGCGGGCCTCGTTGGTGGTGTCGTTGGGCACGGCGATGGTCGCGCCGTCCGCAATGTTTGCCAGATCATCGCTCTTGCCCGGATAGATGCCGAACGGCTCATAGTGGACCGCGCCGACGCTGACCAGATGGGTGCCGTTCTCCTCGTTGAAGCTGTCGAGGTAGGGGGTGTGCTGGAAGTAGTTGGCGTCAACCTCGCCGCTCTCGGTGACGAGGTTGGGCTGGACGTAGTCGCTGAACTCAACAACCTCGAGGTCGATGCCCTGCTCGGCCAGAACCTCCTTGGCCACGTTCAGAATCTCGGCATGGGGCGTGGGGGAGGCGGCGACCTTCAGGGTCGTACCGGCCAGTTCGCTGGTCTCGGCGGTGGACTCGGCAGCCGCGGAGGAAGCCGCGGTGCTCTCGGTGGAGGCAGCCTCAGAGGATGCGGCGACGGAATCAGTAGAAGCGGAGGAGCCGCAGGCGGCCAGCGACAGGGCCAGAGAAGCGGCGAGCGTTGCAGAAATCAGTTTTTTCATGGTAAATTCTCCTTTATATATCGTCAGGTGTGTTGGTTTTGAACGGTCAGCTTCCCTCAAAGCGTCACATTCGCACACCGGGCTGCTTGTAAACGGAACCTCTTTCCATAGTCACAAACTTCCTTTCCAAACAAAAGCGGGATGTCGGCTTTCCGGCATCCCGCTGCAAGTTTTCATTATGCGCTGTAATTTGCGCACAAGAAAGCTGGCACAGGACGCTTACGCATCATGCACATGCACATCATCATACCAAAGCAGACTGCATTCATGGTTCTGTACCCCTTTCTTGAATCTTTGGTCGGCGTTGTTTGCTTTCCATGGCTCACAGTATACGCCTGTGAACCGATTCTGTCAACACTTGTTTGCATAAAATTGCACATTTCGGCATTTTGCATATATCCTACTATTTCAATAGGTTGATAACTTGCAAAATTCCTAGAATTATGCTATGATTAGTGTTACTAATTCCGATAAAGGGAGCTTTACCATGAAATTTTCGACCCGTGACCGTTATGCCCTGCGCCTGATGGTGGAACTGGCCAACCGCCCCAACGACCTGATCCCGCTGAAGGACATCAGTGATAAGCAGCGCATCAGCTTAAAATATCTGGAGCAGATCGTCACCCCGCTGGCGAAGGCCGGGCTGGTATCCAGCGTGCGCGGTGCACAGGGCGGCTACCGGCTTGCGCGCCCGGCAGGGGAGATCACCTCCGGCGAGATCCTGCGCGCCGTCGAGGGTGAGCTGACGGCCATCCCGTGTTTGGCGTCGTCGGTGGACTGCCCCCACCGCAGCCAGTGCCACACGCTGGACTTCTGGTCCGGGCTGAATGACCTGATCAATAAATATGTGGATGGCATCACGCTGGAGCAGCTGCGGACGATGCCCGAGGTGCCGGAGGAACAGGAAAGCTGTGAGTAAGGTCATGCACGGGCGGCAGAGCCGCCCGAAAAAGGCTCCCCATCAGGGGAGCTGGCCGAGCTTGCAAGGCCTGAGGGGTTCAGCCGCCTTACCATTGCCACTGCGTCACTTTTTTAGAAAAGGAGTCCGCCATGGCCCAATCCAAGGAAATGATTTCCCGTGCCCGTCAGCTCCGCCATGACATGACCAAAGAAGAACGGCATCTGTGGTACGATTTTCTGCGCGCTTATGTCCCACGGTTCACACGCCAAAAAATCGTAGAGCCCTACATTCTGGACTTTTATTGCTGTGCCGCTGGATTAGCTGTTGAATTGGACGGCGGCCAGCACTATGAGGATGCGGGCAAGTCCCACGACGAACACCGCACCGCCTATTTGCAGCAGCAGGGGATACAGGTGCTGCGATTTTCCAATTTAGATGTAATACGGAATTTTGATGGGGTGTGCTTTGAGATTGATGCAATCGTCAGGGAGCTGCTTGCCCGGAAAAGCGGTGCTCCCGCAAGCTTGCAAACCCTTCAGGCCTTGCTTACGCGCGGCCAGCTCCCCTGATTGGGAGCCTTTTTCGGGCTTCGCCCGCACCCAATAAAACCCCGCCCCGCCTGTCAAAATCAACAGGCGGGGCGGGGTTTTATTGCTTATTGCGTTACTTCAATTACAGATTAAAATACCGCTTAGCATTATAATAGCTGATGCCCTCGACGATCTTCTTCAGAGACTTCTCGTCGTTGGGGTACTGGCCGTTCTCGACCCAGTTGCCGATAAGGTTGCACATCAGGCGGCGGAACAGCTCGTGGCGGGTGTAGCTCAGGAAGCTGCGGCTGTCGGTCAGCATACCGATGAAGTTGCCCAGCAGGCCCAAGCGGGCCAGGGTCTTCATCTGCTGGTACATGCCGTCGTCGGTGTCGCAGAACCACCAGGCGGAGCCCAGCTGAATCTTGCCGGGGATCTCGTCATCCTGGAACGCACCCAGAATGGTGCCCAGCATGTCGAAGTCGGCGGGGTTCAGGCTGTACAGGATGACCTTCGGGCAGGCGTCCTCTTTGGTCAGTGCGCTCAGCAGGCTGCTGATGGTAGCGCTGCAGTCGGTCACGGCGATCATATCAAAGCCGGTGTCGGGGCCGAGCTTGCGGTACATCTTGTCGTTGACATTGCGCAGGCAGCTGTAGTGCATCTGCATGACAACGTTGTGCTTCTTGTACAGGGCACCCAGCTTCAGCAGCAGGTAGGTGGTATACTCGTCGCCTTCCTCCTTGGTCAGGGTCTCACCGGCCATGGTCTTCTTGAAGGCAGCAGTTGCCTTCTCAGCGTTCGTTTCGGCAAAGGGGATGTAGTCCAGACCGTGGTCAGAAGCGCGGCAGCCCATCTCGACGAAGAACTCCAGGCGTTCTTCCAGCGCACTGACAACGCAATTTGCGCAGGCAAACTTGCGGCCCACAACTTCCTCCAGCTTATGGATGTAATCGGCGAAGCCCTCCTTGCGGATGTTCAGGACCTTGTCGGGGCGGAAGGACGGGGCGACGACGACCTTGATGGTCGGGTCTTCCTTGATCTTCTTGTGCCACTCGAGGGAGTCGATGGGGTCGTCGGTGGTGCCGACCATGGCGACGTTGCTCTGCTCGATCAGGCCGCGGACGGTCAGCTTCGGGTCATGCTGCAGCTTGTCGTTGCAGAGGTTCCAGACCTCCTCGGCGGTCTCGCCGTTCAGCACGCCCTCATAGCCGAAGTACTTCTTCAGCTCGAGGTGGCACCAGGTATACATCGGGTTGCCGATGGCCATTTCCAGGCTCTCGGCAAACTTCTGAAAGCGCTCACGATCCGGCTTGTCACCGGTGATGTACTCCTCGGGCACGCCGTTGGAGCGCATCACGCGCCACTTGTAGTGGTCGCCGAAATAGTAGTCGCTGCCGTCGGCCAGCACCTGATGGCCGCCCAGCCAGACCTGCGCGATGTTCTCAAAGCGGCGGTCCTCATAAATTTCCTGCGGGGGAATGTGGCAGTGATAATCTACGATGGGCAGCTTGGCCGAATAGTCGTGGTACAGATGCTGCGCGGTAGGGGTCTCCAGCAAAAAGTCCTTGTCCATAAATGCTTTCATGTACAGACGCTCCTTAATGATGTTATAAATGATAGTCGGGGGAATGCCGCCCCGGGCCATGATAGCACATACCTTGCGCTGTAAAGATGACCCAAAACAGCATGCTCTGCTATTATTATACATAACTATTTTACCTTGCACAAGTTGCAAAAATTGCTTGTTAATCGAAATTATAGCCAAAAAGTGCGGTTCTTTGTTGTGCAAGATGCGGAATCCCAAAATTGGCCTCAAAACTGCGCAAAATATGTGCGCTGTTTACGGAATGAATCTTGACGAAACGGCCTAAAGAAAATATAATTCAGGTAACAGGACGTGCTGCAGCCCCCCGCTGCGCACCAGATTTGTTTATGGTAAGGAGAAGCATATATGGATACCTTGAATTATGAAGTTCTTGCAAAATCCGGCTACAACGGCTATATTTTGAAAAACGCCCCGGAGAAGGTCCTGCAGTTCGGCGAGGGCAACTTCCTGCGCGCGTTCGTGGATTACTGGTTCGATCTGGCCAACGAGAAGGCCGACTGGAACGGCAAGTGCGTTCTGGTCCAGCCCATCGCCCCCGGCCTGGCCAAGATGATCAACGAGCAGGAGGGTCTGTACACCCTGTATCTGCGCGGCAGTGAAAACGGCCGGAAGGTCGATGACAAGCGCGTTATCTCCAGCGTCTCCCGCTGCCTGAACCCGTATGAGGAGGAGGGCTTTAAGCAGATGATGGACGTCGCCGCCAGCGACGATCTTGAGATCATCGTTTCCAACACCACCGAGGCAGGCATCGTCTACGACCCCGCCTGCAAGCTGGAGGACGTGCCCGCATCCAGCTTCCCCGGCAAGCTGACCCAGGTGCTGTACCACCGCTACAAGGCAGGCAAGAAGGGCATCATCATGCTGGCCTGCGAGCTGATCGACAACAACGGCAAGGAGCTGCTCAAGTGCGTCAACCAGTACATTGACCAGTGGGACCTGGACGACGGCTTCAGGAAGTACGTCAATGAGGACTGCACCTTCTGCGGTTCTCTGGTTGACCGCATCGTTCCGGGCCGCATCCGTGACCCGAAGGAGGTCGCCGAGCTTGAGCAGAAGCACGGCTACGCTGACCCCCTGCTGGACGTCGGCGAGGTCTTTGGCGTCTGGGTCATCGAGGGTGATACCAAGCTGAACGACGTGCTGCCCTTCCGCAAGGCCGGTCTCGAGAGCCGCGTCTTTGTGACCCCCGACATGAGCCCGTACAAGAAGCGCAAGGTCCGCATCCTGAACGGCGCGCACACCGGCTTTGTGCTGGGCGCTTATCTGGCCGGTTTTGACATCGTCCGTGACTGCATGCACGACGCCACCGTCCTGGGCTACATGAACAAGATGCTGCTGGACGAGGTCGTGCCCATCCTGCCGCTGGATCAGGAGGACTGCAAGAAGTTCGCCGCCGCTGTGCAGGACCGCTTCAACAACCCGTTCGTCAACCATGAGCTGATGAGCATCTCCCTGAACTCCACCTCCAAGTGGCGTGCCCGCAACATGCCGTCCTTCCTCGAATACGTCGGGAAGAACGGCAAGCTGCCCACCTGCCTGACCATGAGCTTCGCCGCCTACATTGCCTTCTACAGCAATGATGTGCAGGAGCTGACCGACAAGGGTCTGGTCTGCAAGCGCGCCAAGGGCAACGAGTACACCGTCTCCGATGACCGCTGGGTCCTTGAATTCTACAACGAGCACAAGAACGACGACGTCCCGACGCTGGTTCATGCCGTCATGACCAACGAGCAGATGTGGGGCCAGGACCTGACCAAGGTTCCCGGCTTCGAGGAGGCCACCGTCAAGAATCTGACCAACATCCGCGAGAACGGCGCACTGGCCGCGTATGCTTCCTGCCTGTAAGCGTCCAAAGGTTTCTCCATCGGGAGAAGCTGTCGGCGCAGCCGACTGATGAGGGCCGAGTCTGCCGATGTTGACCGTTTACGGTCTGCCCCCGCACACCCGCCCCTCATCCGGCCTTAAAACGTACCCCATTGGGGCCGGAGGTTGCCCTCCGGCCCCACTTTTATCAGAAGCTAAGGAGACATCTTATGCCTATCGCCATTAAGATCAACCCCAAGGACAACGTCGTTGTCGCCCTGCATCCCATCGCCAAAGGCACGGCAGTCCCCGTCGATAACACCACCGTCACCGCCATTGAGGACATCCCCCAGGGCCACAAGATGGCCATTGCGCCCATCAAAAGCGGCGAAAACGTCATCAAATACGGCTTTCCCATCGGCCACGCCACGGCGGACGCCGTGCCCGGCACCTGGATGCACACCCACAACATCCACACGAACCTCTCCGGTGAGATCGAGTACAGCTATCACCCCAATGTACACCCGCTGACCCCCGCCGCGCCTGACACCTTCATGGGCTACCGCCGCAAGGATGGCCGCGCTGCCATCCGCAACGAGATCTGGATCATCCCGACTGTCGGCTGCGTCAACGACTGCGCCAAGGCGCTCGTGCGCGACAATCAGGACCTTGTGACCGGCAGCATCGACGGGCTGTATACCTTCACCCATCCGTTCGGCTGCTCCCAGACCGGCCATGACCACGCACAGACCCGCAAGCTGCTGGCATCTCTGGTGCGCCACCCCAACGCGGGCGCGGTTCTGGTGCTGAGCCTGGGCTGCGAAAACCTGACTCACGAGCAGTTCCTGGCCGAGCTGGGCGACTACGACCATGACCGCGTCAAGTTCCTGACCTGCCAGGACGTTGAGGACGAGCTGGTCGCGGGACGCGAGATCCTGAAAGAGCTGGCCGCCTACGCCGCGCAGTTTAAGCGTGAGCCGATCCCTGCCAGTGAGCTGGTCGTCGGCATGAAGTGCGGCGGCTCGGACGGTTTGTCCGGCATCACCGCCAACCCGACGATTGGCCGCTTCAGCGATATGCTGTGCGCCCGTGGCGGCTCCACCGTGCTGACCGAGGTGCCCGAGATGTTCGGTGCCGAGGGCTTCCTGATGGACCGCTGCCAGAACGAGCAGGTCTTTGAGAAGGCCGTCAGGATGATCAACGGCTTCAAAGAGTACTTCATCAGCCACAATGAGGTCGTCTACGACAACCCGAGCCCGGGCAACAAGCAGGGCGGCATCACGACGCTGGAGGACAAGTCCTGCGGCTGCGTGCAGAAGGGCGGCTCCGCGCCGATCATGGATGTCATCGACTACGGCGAGCCCGTTACCACCAAGGGCCTGAACATGCTGTACGGCCCCGGCAACGACCTGGTCTCCGCCACGGCGCTGACTGCTGCGGGCGCGCACATGGTGCTGTTCAGCACGGGCCGCGGCACGCCGTTTGGTGCCCCCGCGCCGACGCTGAAAATTGCCACCAACAGCCAGCTGGCCGCCAGAAAAAAGACCTGGATCGACTTCAACGCCGGTGTCGTCGCGGACGGCGAGCGCACGCTGGACGAGGCCGGTGCCGACCTGTACCGGCTCGTGCTGGACGTTGCCTCCGGCAAGCAGACCTGCGCCGAGAAGAAGGGCTTCCGCGAGATCTCGATCTTTAAGGATGGCGTTGTATTGTAAGCCTGTTTGTGGTATAATTAAACACGAAAAATCCACTACGCTGTAGGGGCCGGGCATGCCCGGCCCGCAACTTACCCGCAATCGGGTGCTTTCCACAAAGTTGCGGGCCGCACATGTGCGGCCCCTACGTGCATACAAAGGAGAGCCTTATCATGTCTACTCTGACTACCGGCACCTATGAAAAATACGGTGCTTCCTACAAGACCCTGACCCTGACCGACGGCGAGTATGCCTTCACCGTCACACCCGAGAAGGGCGGCATGGCCACATCCTTCACCAAAAACGGTGACGAATACCTGTGGCTGCGCGACAAAAACTTCGAGTCCACGGATCGCCCGCGCTGCGGCATCCCCATCCTGTTCCCGAACTGCGGCAAACCGGACGACGGCGTGCACCACTTCAACGGCGCGGCCTATCCCATCGAGGTCCACGGCCTGGCCGATCTCGTGCCGTGGCAGGTCAAGAGCGCGGACGACACCGCCATTGAGCTGACCCTGACCCCCAACGGTCTGACAAAGTTCGTCTACCCGTTCGATTTTTCCCTGACCATGCGCTACACCCTGACCGGCAGCACCGCCACGCTGGCCCTGACCGTCGCCAACACCGGCGACAAGGCCCTGCCGTTCAGCGTCGGCTTCCACCCGTACTTTGCCGCCAGCAAGCTGGACAATGTCGCGTTTGACATCGACGCCGCCACCTGCAGCAAAAGCGCCAAGGGCGAGCAGCCCGCCGCGCCCGAGACCATCACCCTGACCCGCAAGGAGGGGAGTGCCGACTCCATCCGCCTGATGACCGGCGTCAAGAGCCCGATGCGCTTCACCGACTCCGGCAACGGCCACAAGGTCACGGTCAGCTTTGACGAGAGCGTTTTCACCAACGGCGTGCTCTGGCAGCAGGACGCCGAGAGCTTCGTCTGCATGGAGCCCTGGAACGGCTGGGCCAACTCCGTCAATGAGGCAGGCCATCACATCGAGCTGAACCCCGGCGAGAGCAAGGAGTTCAAGTGGAGCGTGACCATCGGGTAAAGCCCCCTTTGCGGGTCGTTTTGTAGGGAGGGGTCTTGACCCCTACAGGGCAGCAGAGGTGTAGGGGCCGCATATATGCGGCCCGGGAGATTCCCGCAAGCGTCCGTTTACCATACACTGCCGGGCCGGGCATGCCCGGCCCCTACCGTGCAACATAAAAAGGACATCCGCCCTTTCACGAGCGGATGTCCTTTTTATTGTTTGAAAGCTTCTTTGTTTACTTTCTTCTCGAAGAAAGTAAATCAGCCGGGCTGCTTGCCGATGTAGGCGAGGATGCCGCCGTCAACGTAGAGGATCAGGCCGTTGACGAAGTCGGAAGCCTCGGAAGCGAGGAACACGGCGGGGCCGCCCAGATCCTCGGCCTCACCCCAGCGCTCAGCAGGGGTCTTGGCAACGATGAACTGGTCAAACGGATGACGGCTGCCGTCGGGCTGGATCTCACGCAGGGGTGCGGTCTGCGGGGTGGCGATGTAGCCGGGTCCGATGCCGTTGCACTGGATGTTGTACTTGCCGTACTCGGAGGCGATGTTCTTGGTCAGCATCTT